>Ga0114945_10002718_pt1 | contig 10215 bp, 9 predicted proteins | sample OV2TP3_FD_87194 | JGI IMG/M metagenome (GOLD analysis project Ga0114945, IMG submission 87194) | Hot spring microbial communities from Beatty, Nevada to study Microbial Dark Matter (Phase II) - OV2 TP3 | ecosystem: Environmental > Aquatic > Thermal springs > Hot (42-90C) | place: USA: Beatty... | reverse complement strand
TGGATGCCACCAAATGCATCGGCTGCCTGCGCTGCGTCGAGGCTTGCAAGCGGGAAAACGATGTCCCGCTTACCGCGCATCACTTCAACACCTGGGTGGAGCGCTACGTGTACCTCGAGGGCGAGGACAAGCCGCGCATCGACAGCCAGCAGGACCCCGTGAACATCGCGGCTTCGGACTCCGAAGGCGAATACCGCTTCGCCGATCGCTACCAGGGCGCCAAGGTGGAGAAGGCTTTCTTCGTGCCGAAGCTCTGCAACCAATGCGAGCACCCGCCCTGCGTGCAGGTGTGCCCGGTCGGCGCCACGTACAAGGCGAAGGACGGCGTGGTGCTGATCGACCCCAAGTACTGCATCGGCTGCAGGTACTGCGTCCAGGCCTGTCCCTACGGCGTTCGCTGGTTCAACGAAGAGAAGGGCGTCTCGCAGAAGTGCTACTGGTGCTATCACCGCATCACCAAAGGATTGCAGCCTGCCTGCGTCGAGGTCTGTCCGGTCGGCGCGCGCATCTTTGGTGATCGCAATGACAAGCAAAGCCCGATCAGCCTGTTCATCCGCAACAACCGCGTGCAGGCGCTCAAGCCCGAGACCGGCAACGAGCCCAACGTCTACTACGTCGGCATCGACAAGTCGGTGAGCTGATGGAACCGCTCATCCATTACGCTCCGTACACCGGCTGGGTCTACCCGAACGAAACGGTCATCGAGTGGTCGGTCGCAATCGTCGTCTATCCCTATATCACCGGGCTGGTGGCGGGCGCGTTCACGGTCTCGAGCCTGTACCAGGTGTTCGGCTTCCAGCGCCTGAAGCCGGTCGCGCACCTCGCGCTGCTCACCTCGCTGTGCTTCATGCTCTTCGTGCCGCTGCCGCTGCTGCTGCACCTCGGCCACCCGGAACGCGCGTTCAACAACCTGCTCACCCCGCACTGGACTTCGGCGATGGCCATGTTCGGCTATTTCGCGACCTTCTACATTGTCCTTCTCATGGTGGAGACCTGGTTCGCGTTTCGCCCTCATATCGTCGAGCAGGCCCAGAAGAGGAACGGCTTGCTGGGAACGGCCTATCGCTTGCTGACCCTCGGCTCGTACGACCTGTCGGAGGAAGCGTTGCGTTACGACAGGAAGTGGATCTTCTGGCTGGCGATCGCCGGGATTCCCGGCGCGCACGGCTTGCACGGCTACGTCGGCTTCGTTTTCGGTTCTCTCAAAGCCCGCGAGTGGTGGTCCTCCGATCTCATGCCGGTGGTGTTCCTGTTCTCGGCCATCATCTCCGGCGTGGCGCTGCTGATCGTGCTCTACGTCGCCTCCTGCAAGCTGCGCAGGATCGCCATCGACCTCGACTGCCTCAAGGGCCTCGCCTACACGGTGTGGGGGTTCATCATGGTCGCGCTGGTTCTGGAAGGCCTCGAGTTCGCGAACATCGTCTACAAGGGCCGCGAGGGCGTCGACATGATCATGCAGTACGTGAGCGGCCCGCTTCTCATTCCCTACTTCGTGCTGCAATTCGCCATCGGCGCGATCTTGCCGCTGCTTCTGCTTTCGTACATGATCTGGCGAGGCACCAGCGGAAAAGCGCTGATCGCCGGCGTCACGCTGAGCGCCTGCCTGGTGCTGCTGTCGGTGTTCATGATGCGCTGGAACGTGGTCATCGGCGGGCAGGAAATCTCGAAGACCGGAAGGGGACTGCTGAGCTACCAGATGCAGCTTTTCGGCAAGGAGGGACTGCTGGTCGCGGCGCTTCTGCTGCTGGCGCCGCTCGCCACGCTGTTCGGCTTGACGCGCTTTTTCCCGCCCTGGGCGGACAAGGCGGCATGAGGATCTTTGCCGTTGGTGCAGTGCTCGCTGCCTGTTCGCTCGGCGCGGCAGCGCAACCCGCCAGGATCAAGCCCGCAGCCGACGACGAGCTGCGCGCCGTGTACGCCACCCCGGTCGAAGTCGCCGAGGGCAAGCGCATCGCGGAAGCTTCGTGCGCCCGCTGTCACGGCGTCAACGGGATCAGCGCCACGAAAGGCGTGCCCCATCTCGCCAGCCAGCGCGCGGCGTATCTCGATCTCCAGCTGCGCGCCTACCGGCACAGCGCCCGAGTTCAAGGCGCCATGACCGGCATCGTCAGGTACTTGAGCGACGATGCGCTGGTCAAGGTCGCCGCCTACTACGCGAGCCTTGACCCGCCGCGGCCCGCAGCGGCCCCCGCGAAGGCGCCGCCCAGGCGGGACCCCGTGCAGGCCGGCAAGGCCGCGGCCGCCGCCTGCGGCAGCTGCCACGGCGAGCTCGGCGTCAGCAAGATGCCCGGTATGCCGAGCCTGGTCGGCCTCGACCCGAAGTACTTCGTCGCCGCCGTGAATGCCTACAAGAGCGGCCAGCGCAAGCACGACATGATGAAGGCCCTGGTCGGGGCCCTCGACGAGGAGAGCGTGAACAACATGGCGCTTTATTACGCGCTGCAGAAGCCCGCCAGGGCGCAGACGCCGGCAGCGGGCGATCCGGCGGCGGGCAAGGCTGCGGCAGCGTCGTGCGCGGCGTGCCACGGCGACCAGGGGGTGAGCGGCAACCCCGCAACGCCGAGCGTTGCCGGCCAGGACGCCGAATACCTCGCCGCCGCGCTGCGCGCCTACAAGGACGGCTCGCGCAAGGACGAATCGATGAAGGGGCCCGCGGCGGCGCTCGACGAGCGCGCGATGAAGGACATTTCGGCGTATTACGCGGCGCAGCAGCCGCAGCCGATCAACGTACGCAGGCCGCTCACCACCGCGGAGTGGACCGAGCGCTGCGACCGCTGCCACGGCCCCAACGGCAACAGCACCGACCCCCTGATGCCGCGGCTCGCGGCGCAGCGCGCGGACTGGCTCGAGCAGGTGCTGCACGCCTATCGCACGGGCGCACGCAAGAGCACGGCAATGGCCGCCATGTCGGCGTTGATGAGCGAGGCGGACGTGAAGGAGCTCGCCGCGCACTATGCGCGCCAAAGCGCGCGCGCAGTCACGTACGTGGTGCTGCCGCCTGCGGGCAAGAGGCGCGACCGGTGAGGAAGGAATCGAACGTGAACGACGTGCCGCTGCACCGGCTGTACCGCCACTTCTCGGAGCTGCCCTACAGCCTGCGCGTCCTGTACACGGCGACGCTTCTCGTCCTCGGGACGGCCTACCTGTTCGCGCTGATCTACCTGTATCACACCTACTCGGGGAAGGACGGCAATCCGCGCACGCTTTCCTACGACGACATTGTCATCGCCTACAGCGGCAGCGGCAAGGGCTCGCGCCTCGAAGCGGCGCTGCGCGGATCGATGTCGGCGATGCTGCCGCGCGACGAGCTCCTCACCCTCGTCTCCTGGGCCCAGGAGGGCGCCGAGCGCGCGCGCTACGAAAAGGAGATCAGGGCGACGTTCGACCGGCGCTGCATGGCCTGCCACGACGGCAGCAACCCGCACCTGCCGAACCTGAACGGCTACGACAACGTGCAGAAGGTCACCGAGCGCGACACCGGCACGGCGCTCTTCACGCTGGTTCGCGTCTCGCACATCCACTTCTTCGGGCTCGCCTTCGTGTTCTTCATCCTGGGAACCATTTTCAGCCACGCGTACGTGCGCCCGGTGTGGTTCAAGTGCACGGTCGTCGCGCTGCCGTTCCTCGCCCTCGCGCTCGATATCGGGTCCTGGTATTTCACCAAGATCTACCACCCCTTCGCCTGGGTGGTGATGGCGGGCGGCGCCCTGATGGGCCTCGCCTTCGCCTTCATGTGGGTGGTGTCGATGTACCAGATGTGGTTCTCGCGGCCGCCTTCGGTCGTCGTGCAGAGGCAGGAAGGCGAGACGACCGATGTCGGCTGACCAATCGAGCTCGGGGATCCAATGAAACGTCTTACGCTGGGTATCGTCTTGTCGGTGGCGCTGGTCGCCTGCACGGACCAGGGTCAGCCGCCGACAAAGGGCGCAAGCGAGAAGCAGGCTGCGGTGGACGTCTCCGCCGGCAAGGCCATCGCCGAGCGCGAATGCAAGGGCTGCCACGGCCTGGACGGCAAGGGCGCCGCGCCGGCGATCCCGCACCTCGCCGCGCAGCGCGAGCGCTATCTGCTTGCCGCGCTGAAGGCCTACAAGGAAGGCAAGCGCACGCATGCTGCGCTCAAGGAAATCGCCACGCACCTCAGCGAGGCCGACACGCTCAACCTGGCCGCGTACTACGCCAGCCTCCCGCCGGTCCAGACCGCCCCGGAAAAAGAGCGCGTCCCGCCGTATGAGCACGGCAAGAGGCTGGCGAGCGCCTGCGCGAAATGCCACGGCGCGGACGGCAACAGCACAATCGCCGGCACGCCGAGCCTCGCCGGGCAGCAGCCGCAGTATCTCGTCATCGCGATCCAGGAGTACCTGAAGAAGGAGCGCAAGGCCGCACCTATGCACGCACTGCTGCCGGGCTTGACGAAGCTCGACATGGAAAGCCTCGCGCTGTACTTCGCTTCCCAGGTTCCCGCACAGCGCACCGCCCCGTCTTTCGGCGATCCCAACGCGGGCGAACCCCTGACCGCGGTTTGCGGCGGATGCCACGGCGCGAACGGGGTGAGCACCGACACGGCGACCCCGAGTCTGGCGGGCCAGGACGCGCGCTACCTGGTGGACGCCGTGAAGGCCTACCGCACCACTCGCAAGCGCGAGAACATGCGGCTCTACGTCACCGGGCTGAGCGATAAGGAGATCCGGAACATCGCCGCGTTCTATTCGGTGCAGAAATCGCGGGCGGTGGAGAAGGGACAGACGCTGGTTCAGGACCTCACCGCGCGCTGCGAGCGCTGCCACGGCCGGGACGTCGACGTCCCGGGGATGGCGGTGCCGAAGATCAGCGGCCAGGATCGCGATTACCTCATCATGGCGCTCAGGGCCTATCGCGACGACCGGCGTGAGAGCTCGGTGATGCACAAGATGAGCCTGCCGTACAGCGACGCGATCATCGAGAGCCTCGCCTCCGCCTACGCCAGCCAGCCGGCGAAATAGCCGGCTATTTCTTGGCTGCGCTCTTGGCCGGCGCCTTCGGATTGAACATGTAGAGGATCGCGGCGCGCACTTCGCCGTCGGTCAGGTCGGCCCGGTCGCCGCGCGGCGGCATGCCGCCGTGGCCGTGGATCGCCGAGTTCACCGCCCGGTCCACGCCCTGGCTCAGGCGCTTGCTCCAAGCGTCGCGGTCGCCGATCTTCGGCGCGCCGCCCTTGCCGTCCTGGTGGCACTTGGAGCACTGCATCTTCACGACCTGGGCGCCGGTGCGTTCCGCCTTGAGCTCCCTCGCGCTCGCCGGCTCGGTCCATTTGCCGCCGGAGGCGTTGACCATGTAGGTAATCGCGCGCGCGAGCTCGAGGTCGGTCAGCCCGGGATTACCGCCGTGCGGCGGCATGGCGCGGATGCCCTTGAGCGCGCTCAGCGTAAGGCTGGACAGGCCCTGGGCGGCGCGCGGGCGCCAGGCCTTGCGATCGCCGATCTTCGGCGCGCGCTGCGCGCCGCTGCCGTGGCAGTTGATGCAAGTGGACTCCACGACCTCCTTGCCGCTGCGGAGCTGCGCCGCGCCGTCGTGTGGCGCACTTAACGCCAGGAACGCAAGCAGCGCGACGGATCCGGACTTGATGCCCAAGCGCTATTTCGTCGCCAGCACGTGCTGGACGGCGGCCTTGATTTCGGCGTCGGAGGCGGCGACCTTCGGGTGGCCCTTGCCCTCCTTCAGCTTCGCGACCAGCTCGGCCTGCGCGCCCTTGCGCTTGGCGGCGATGTCCTTGAACGACGGCCCGACCTTCTTCTTGTCGACGTCGTGGCAGCCGAGGCAGCCCTTGGTCTTCACGACGTCGGCGCCCGACTGCGCGCCGGCGGCGCCGGCCGCCAGCACCGCGATCACGAAGAAAACTGCTTTCATCCCACCTCCCTCGGGGTTACGGGCCGATTGTATAACGCATCGCCGCCCGGGCAGGTTGACCTGCTATTGGAACCGGTAGTAATACCTCGCGCCGATGAAGTGCACTTTCTGCACCGGCGCCTCGAGCACCCGCGTGCCGTCCGCGTACGTCCAGGTCGTCCAGGTCCAGTCGTCGGTGCTGTAGCGGTCGTAGATGTAATCGAGGCGGATGCCCGTATTTTTCTGCAGGGCATGCTTCGCCGACAGGTTGAGTCTCGTCAGCCGCGTATTGACGTCGGGCAGCGGCGTTATCGTCGCACCGGGGGTCACGGCCCGCTGACGGTATTCATCCCGGATATCCGAGTATTGCAGGTCCGCCCCGATTTCGAGCACGCCATACGGCTTGCCGCGCAGGCCCGCCCCGAAGGAATCGCCCACGTTGCGCAGGCTCGCGTCCCAGACGGGCGACGCGGCCGTTGCCGGGCACACCCCGGTTGTGCCTGCATTCACGCACGAGGATTGATCGATGCGAGTGTCGCTGCGGGTAATCCAGGCCGTTGCCTGCCACCTGTCCGAGAACGTGTAGGAGGCGTCAAGGGAGTAGGTCTGCGCCTCGCCTTCCCGCGGTCCCAGGGCTCGTCCACTGTATTTGTCCTGCGCGTGGTCCGCGAACAATTGGATGGACAGCGGGCTCGTCGGTTGCCAGTTCACCATCAGGCGCACCTTGTCGCGCTCACGGTCGGCGAGGTGCAACGGATGAACCAGGTTGCTGCCGGGCGTTCCGTTGTTGAGGGTGGTGGTGAGGAACGGCGAGCCGTCGCGGTCGCTGTGGACATAGGACAGCGCGCCGGTCACGGTCTCGGACATCGAACGACGCAGCTCTGCCCGATAGGAGGTTTCGTCGGTCTTTTCCCGGCTGCTGACCACCCGCACCGGGGAGAAGTTGTGCTTTCTGCGCTCCTGGTCGATCCCGCCGCTGAGGCGAAATCCCACCGGCAGGGCATAACCGGCTTCCAGCTTGCCGGTCGTCGTCTTGAACGAATGCGGCTCGTTGTCGCCGTTGAATGTGGACGTGCCCGTCGCCAGCGTGTTGTAGCGCAGGATCGGGGTCTTGTCGTCGCGGTCATCGTGCAGCAAGCTGGCGAGCAGCGAGAGCTTCGGTAGCGGGCGCGCCGTAACCCGGATCTGCGCCAATGTCGAGTCGAGGCGCCCTTGCAGGTTGTTGCCGACTCCAGGCGCGAGCGGGACGTTGACGCCGGTGACGAAGGCGTCGTCCTGGGTCGCCCTGGCGTAGGCAACCTTGAAGCTGGCGCGCGTCGTCGGGGTAAAGCTGTAGCCGCCGGAGAGGTGCACTTGGTGCGACTGGTTGCCGGGCGGCAGCGCGATCGGGGTGAAGCTCGAAAGCGCAGCGAGGCCGCCTGTGAAGTTCAACCCGTTATGGTGATTGTCGTACATGGTCCCGTAGTAGCCGCCGGAGAGCTGCAGCTTGTCGCCGGTGTAGCCGATCGTCGCTTCGAGCTGCCGGGTGGTGGAATCGATCGGCTCGGGCGCGAACTCGAAGCTCCCGAACACGGGCCCTCCCACCACGCCGCCTCCTGCCGTGCCGCGGGCCCACAGGCGCGCTCCTTCTTTCTCCTCGTTGCGCAGGCGGACCTGCAAATCCCAGTTCCCCGGCAGTTGCTTGTCGAAGCCGAGCCCGATCCGGTCGCGCCGGGTCTTGAGCTCGACGGGGGAGCCGGCGGTTGACGTGCTGGGGATGGTCAGGTTCGGGGTGCCGATGCCGCTGACGGCGCTCGTCACCGTGTACGGCTCATAGCGCGGGATCTGGCTGAACTCGAGAAAATAGCCCCAGTTCCCCTGGCGGTTGTGATCGAAGCGCAGCTCGCGGTGCTCGAGCCCCACGTTGCGGCCAAGAAACCTGAGCCAGGTTCCGGTCGCATCCTCGCGCCTCACGACGTTGAAATCGATCAGCCCGTAAAGTCCCTCGTCGCGCAGCCCGTTGTACTGGCCGAAGCGTCCATTGTCCTTGGTGACGTAGCCGGCGCCCACGGAGAGCTCGCTCTCGGGCTTGGTGGGGTCGGGGCTCGTGTCGGCTGCCTGCCCCGCTGCAGAGCCGAAGGCGGCGAGCAGCGCAGCGGCAACGGCCGTCAGCGGAACAGCGTGGCGTGGATTAAAGGTCATGGTCGGTCTCCCGTGGCCAATCTCATCGCCGGAAAGTGCGTTCGTTGGAGATGTTCGCCGGGTTGTTGGTGCCATGGATGTTGGTATGGCAGTTCTCGCACCCCCGAGCCAGGGTGCCTGCGCCGGTGCTGGTGGCGGTGCGCGACGCGATCTGGCCCCGATGGCTGGTCGGCTCGTGGCACTGCTGGCACAGGAACGGGAGCCGTGCCTTGAGCAGGAAGGCGTTGGTCGTGCCGTGCGGGTTATGGCAGATCGCGCAATCCTCGGTCGCCGGATTGTGCGGGCGCACGAACGGCCCGCGTTTTTCCATGTGGCACTGGTAGCAGGTGTCGTTCACGCTGTCGCGAACCAGCAGCGCCGGCCCTGCGGTGCCGTGGGGGTTGTGACAATCGGAACACGCGACCTTGCCTTCCGGGATCGGATGGCGCGAAGGCCGGTTGATCTCGACACGCTTGTCCTTGTGGCAGCTGAAGCACACTTCGGTCTGGGTCGCCTTGTCGCGTACCCTGTCGCGGGTCGTATGCACCTGGTGGCAGGAAACGCACGCGGTGTCGCGTGTCGCGTGCTTGCTTCCCGCCCAATGGATGCGCTTGCCGCCCTGGTGGCAGGTGAGGCAGATGCTGTTCTTGGCTTCGGCCGCCAGAGTTTTCGAGCCGGGGTTGACGATGCCGCCCACGCCCCTGCCGCCGCCCGCTTTGACGTGCTCGGTGCCGTCGCCGTGACAGGTGGCGCACTCGCCGCGATTGGCCGGAGTCCTGGCATCGGCCTTGGTGCCGTGCTTGTGAGCGTTGTAGGTTTCGTAGGAACTGGCGTGACAGGCCTTGCAGACCTCAGGCGCGGGCGCCTGCGCAATCGCCGGCATGCTCGTCAGTGCCAGCACAGCAGCGAGCGCGGTCGCGAGTCTCATCACCATTTCGGTCCTCCCTGTGAAGCCGATGATGCCGACAGCGCCGCTATTTAGCTTGCGAATTCCGCTGCCACGGTTGATTTAAATCAAACGCCTGCCGTAAATTCGCGAAAGTCGAATGCCGTTGACCTGGGTCAACGGCGCGCTGTTGGCGCAATGCAACATGAGGCCATGAACACCGCCCTCGATCTTCGCCTCGTGCAAGGTCTGGTGCCGCGCCTGCGCCTCTTCTGGGAGCTCGCGCCGGCAGTTCTGCTCCCGCTCATGAAGCAGTGCTGGGTGCTCGCCGCCCCGCGCGGCACGCGCATCGTGCAGCGCGGCGCGCACCTGCCCGGTGTTTTCGCCCTCGCCTACGGCTCGGTGAAGCTCGTCCTGCGCGGCCCGGACGGAGAAGAGCGCGTGCTGCAGCTCGTATCCCCGGGCCAGACCTTCGGCGAAGCGAAAGCGCTCCTCGGCAGCGCCTGCCGCTGCGATGCCGTCGCGCTCTCGGATTCGAAGCTGGTCGTCATCCCGGCGGCGGCGATCTTCGCCCTGATGGATCGCGAGCCGCGCTTCGCGCGCAACATCGCCCTGCGGCTCGCCGAGCGCACGCTCGAGCTGCTCGGCGAAGTGGAGTCGGCGATGCAGCGCGGCGCGCAGCGCCTGGCGTCCTACCTCGATTCGCTCGCCGAGCCCTCGAACGGCAACGGCAGCTGCACCGTGCGCCTGCCGGTGAGCAAGACCCTGGTCGCCGCGAGGCTCGGGGTAAAGAAGGAAACGCTGTCGCGCCTGCTGCGCCGCTTCGCCGCCGAGGGGCTGATCGCGGTGTCGCGCAGCGAGATCGCGATCCGCGACCGGGCGGCGCTGGCCCGGCTCGGCTCCGCCGCTTGACCTGAATCAAATCGCGCTGCCCGGCGCCCGAGCATGATCGGCCGAGGGAGAAGCCGCCACGCACGAACCAACGCTCGCCAGGCTCGCGCTTTTCCGGGGCGTCGCGCCGCCGGAGGTGACCGCTGTCGCCCGCCGGGCGCGCCTGTGCCGGGTCGCCCGCGGCGATGCCCTGGTGCGCCGCGGCGAGCGGCTGCCTGGATTTTGCGTGCTCGCCTCGGGCGAGCTCAAGCTCGCGATCGCGCTCGCCGAGCGCGGCGAGCGCGTGCTCGGCCTCATCGCCGGCGGCGCGACGTTCGGCGAGGCTGCCACGCTGCGCCGCCAGCCGAGCCCGTACGACGTCGTCGCCCTCGCCGACGCCGCGGTCGTGGCGCTGCCGGTCGCGGCGGTGGAGGCGC
>Ga0114945_10002717_pt1 | contig 10220 bp, 11 predicted proteins | sample OV2TP3_FD_87194 | JGI IMG/M metagenome (GOLD analysis project Ga0114945, IMG submission 87194) | Hot spring microbial communities from Beatty, Nevada to study Microbial Dark Matter (Phase II) - OV2 TP3 | ecosystem: Environmental > Aquatic > Thermal springs > Hot (42-90C) | place: USA: Beatty... | reverse complement strand
TGATGTAGAGTCCGTTGAACTGATAGCTCCCGTTCTCCGCCAGCGACTTGGCCCCATAATAGTAGAGGATGTCGTCATACTGAGACGGCAGGAAATAGGGGTTGAGCGCCACCCCGTAGAGCACCAGGGGGATCAACAGGACAAGGGCAGCGCGTCGGTAGGGCGCTTTTATCCGACCCGCCCAGGCCTCGTTTTTCCTCAACTCGGGCGAAATTCCTCGCAGCCAGTCGAGGTTGTGGAAAAAGGTCGATGTTAAAAACGCCCTGTGCTGGGTCTCCGTCGTGATTTTCATGAAGGCATCCCATCTTCAACCTGTGACTTCCGCAGCCCTCAAGGAACCGACAATCCCGCCTAAAAATAAAGATCATACTTTATATTAAAATATATTTAAAACAAATTTAATTACTTTCACGACAATATAGCTTTTTATTCTTATTTTGTCAAGAATAAATTCTCGGCCCTGGCAACCATTTTGATTTGACAACACTTGACAATAAAGAAGTGCATGTGTATATTATAGGTATACTGTCTATAATATCTAATATATATGTCATACATTATTTGTCCGCCGGTTTTAGCCGTTCCATTTCTGCGACTCCGGTCTTTTGAGAGTCGCAGCGTCATTTGAGGACAAACGCCTTGCCCGGCCTGACCTTGTTGACAACAGCGCGTGCCTTTCCGGAAAAAGGAGATATGGCCCGAAGAGGCGCGCGGAGAGACCATGCCGTCATTCCCTTCAACGTTCCCGGCCTGGAGGGGAGGGAGCAGCTCTACATGGCCCGGGCCATTGCCGGCGGGCGTCTCTCCGGCGACGGCGAGTTCACCGGGCGTTGCCAGGCGCTTCTGGAGAGGGAGCTGGGGGTGTCCAGGGCGATGCTGACCCCTTCCTGCACGCACGCGCTGGAGATGGCCGCCCTGCTGCTCGACATCGGGCCGGGGGATGAGGTCATCGTCCCGTCTTTCACGTTTGTGTCGACCGTGAACGCCTTTGCGCTGCGCGGCGCCCGGCCCGTGTTCATCGACATCCGCCCGGACACGCTCAACATGGATGAGGGGCAGCTCGCGAGACGGATCACGCCCCGCACGAGGGCCGTCGTGCCCGTCCACTATGCGGGGGTGGGCTGTGAGATGGACGCCATCCTGGAGGTCGCCGCAAGGCGCGGCGTCCCCGTGGTCGAGGACAATGCCCACGGGCTGTTCGGGCGTTACAGGGGGCGTCCCCTGGGGGCCTTCGGAAGCCTGTCCGCGCTGAGTTTTCACGAGACGAAGAACTTCACGTGCGGGGAGGGCGGCGCGCTGCTCATCAACGATCCGGGCTATATCGACCGCGCCGAGGTGATCCGTGAGAAGGGGACCGACCGCAGCCGGTTCCGCCGGGTCGAAGTCGACAAGTACACGTGGGTGGACCTGGGGTCCAGCTATCTGCTTTCGGACCTCCTGGCGGCCTTCCTGTGTGCGCAACTCGAGGCCAGGGAGAGTATCCAGCTCAAGCGGAGGCGGGTCTGGGATTTCTACTTCGAATGTCTCGTGGATTGGGCGCAGGCGCGGGGGGCGCAGCTCCCGGCCGTGCCGGCGCACTGCGAGCAGGCCTATCACATGTTCTACGTGCTCCTCCCCTCGCCCCGGCATCGCCAGGGCCTGATGGCGCACCTGAGGCGCCGGAACGTCCAGGGCGTGTTCCACTACCTGCCGCTGCACCTCTCGGACATGGGACGCAGGTTCGGCGGGAGGGAGGGGGACTGTCCGGTGGCCGAATCCGCGAGCGACCGCCTGCTGCGGTTGCCGTTCTACAACGGCCTGAGCCGGGAGCAACAGGCGAGGGTCGTGGAGGCCGTGCTGGAGTACAGACTCTAACGCCCGGAGTCCATTCGTGGACCTCTCAGTCGTCACGACCCTGTACTGTTCGGCGCCCTACATCGAGGCGTTCTACGCCCGCGTCAAGAGGGCCGCCGAGGCCGTCACGCTTAGTTATGAGATTGTCTTTGTCAACGACGGCTCTCCCGACGAGTCTCTCGACATCGCCGTCTCCCTCTACCGGCGGGACCCCAGGGTCAGGGTGATCGACCTGTCCAGGAACTTCGGCCACCACAGGGCCATCCTGACGGGGCTCGCGCACGCGGGGGGAGACCTCGTGTTCCTGATCGACTGCGACCTCGAAGAGGACCCGGAACTCCTGCACGCCTTCCACGAGAAGCTCAGGTCCTCCGGCGCGGACGTCGTCTACGGCGTGCAGAGGTCGCGCAAGGGGGGGTGGTTCGAGCGGGTCTCCGGGTGGGGCTTCTACGCGCTCTTCAACGCCCTGTCGCACGCCCGCATCCCTCGCAACCTGTTGACGGTTCGGCTCATGACCCGACGCTACGTGGCCAGCCTGGTCGCCCAGCCGGACCGCGAGGTCTATCTCCCCGGACTCCTGGCCGTGACGGGCTTCCAGCAGGAACCCCTCTCTGTGCGCAAACACAGCCGGGAGGCCTCCACGTATACGCTGGGCCGCAAGGTCTCGATGCTGGTGGATGCCATCGCGTCGTTCAGCAACCGGCCCCTCATCTTCATCTTCTACCTCGGGGTCGCCATCATGGCGATCTCGGGCTCTGCGGGGCTGTTTGTGCTCGCCAGGAAGGTCCTCTTCAACAGCCTGCTCCTCGGATGGCCCTCCCTGATCATCTCGGTGTGGCTCCTGGGGGGCATGACGATCTTCTGCCTGGGGATCATCGGCATCTACCTGGCCAAGGTGTTCTCGGAGTCGAAGCAGAGGCCCCGGACCGTCGTCCGCGAGGTCCACGCGCGGGAAGAAGGGGATGAACAGGTGACGCCTGTACATCAAAGCGAAGGGTTCTCCGATGGCCGTGCTGTACCTCTGCGGGGCCGGCAACCCTGAGGCCGTCCGGCTGGCCCTCCGGGTCAATCGGCGGCAATTCAGGTGGGACCAGATCGTGCTGCTGGACGACCTGCCTCACAACCCGGGGCGGACCATCCTGGGCGTGCGGGTGGCGGGTCCGCTCTCCACGCTCGCGCAGGCGGACAGGGGGCGCTCGGAGGTCGTGAACCTGGTGGCGGGGACTACGGTCAAGCGCCTGCTGGTCCGGCGCAGGATCGAAGGGTATGGCGTCCCCTTCACGCCCCTGATCGATCCGGGCGTGGATATGGAAGGGACGCAGTATGGACGCGATGTCGTGGTCTTTCAGAACGCCGTTATCGCCGCGGAGGCCGTCCTGGGCGAGGGCTCGGTGGTCTCCATGGGGGCGGTGGTCGGGCACGAGTGCGTCCTGGGGAGGGACTGCTTCGTCTCCCCGAACGCCGTGCTGAACGGCCGCGTCTGTCTCGGAGACGGGGTCTTTGTCGGGGCGAACGCGGCGGTGCTCCCCGATGTCAGGGTCGGGGCGTGGGCGACGGTCGGGGCCTGCTCGCTGGTCGTCCGCGACGTCCCGGAGGGGACGACGGTCGTGGGCGTCCCGGCCAGGGCGTTCACGACGCGCCCGGCCAATCTTCTCATAGCCGCGCCGCCCGATCTGCCGGGGGTCGGGGCGCGGGCGACGGGACAGGGAGGCGACATAATGAGATGAAAGAGAGGGAAAGATTCCTTCTGTTCCTGCCGCTCCTGCTGTATGGCGCGGCCCTCAACCCCTACTTCCCGCCGGGCACGTACGACGACATCGTCTTCTACTACGGCGCCAGATCGCTGGCGGAGGGCGGGGGCTTCCAGTTCGCGGGGAAGTACGTCGTGGACTGGGCGCCGGGGCTTTCGGCCCTGCTGGCCGTTCCGATGGCGCTGGGATTCGGGTCCATCTGGGCGGCCAAGCTCTGCATCCTCCTGTGCGTGGGCGCCGGGCTTCTCCTGGCCTTCCGGTATCTGAAGGCGGAGGGCCGGCCGCGGCCGCTCATCACATGCACGCTGTTCGCGCTCCTCCCCACCGGGTTCATGATGGGCACCAAGATCATGACCGAGTGGCCCTTCATCGCCCTGTCGTTTCTGTTCCTCGGACTTCTGAGATCGCTGGACGGGGAGAGGCGCGGTCTCCTTCTGGCCGCGCTGGCCGGGCTGGCGCTGGGCGCCGCCTCCCTCACCCGATGGGTCGGCGTGATGCTCGGCGTGGCCGTTCTGGCCCAGGCCCTCTCCAGGATAAGGGCAAAGGATTTTCCGGGGTTCCGCTCCGTCCTGCCGGAGTTCACCGTGGCGGCCGTCGGCGCCGCCCTCTTTTGCCTCTGGAAGCTCAAGCTCGTCTATCAGGTCGGCTCCGGCGCCGCGGAGCCGAGTACCTACTATCGCGGCTACTGGTATCTGGAGCTGTTCACCGGCTCCGCGTTCTCGGCCCTGCCTCTCAGGATCGGCGATCTGTTCTTCCAGGTCTCCAGTCTGGGCCGGTATTTCGGGACCGACGGCCCTGCGATGAGGGGGGCCGTCTGGGGGGTGTGCGGCCCCCTCACCCTCTGGGGGGCGGCGCGGCAGTTCCGGGGGCGGGGCGTCCTGCCGGGGGACTGGTACGCGCTGGCCACGCTGACGCTTTTCGCCCTGCTCAAGCAGAACCCGCAGGTCCGCTACCTGTTGCCCGTCGCGCCCTTTCTGCTGTCCTACTTCCTTTCCGGGCTCGACGCGGCGCTGGCCGCGCCCGGACGTCTCTCTCCCCGGTGGCGGGCCGGGCTGGCCGGGGCGGCGCTCGCCGCGTGGACGGTCGCGCTCGTCGCGCTGGACGGACACCTGCTCTTCCGGGGGAATGTGACCGGGTCTCACGCCGGGCTCTGCGTGCTGGCCAGCCCGAACGCCGATGCCTTCTACAAAGGGACGTGGAAAGACATGTACAGGGCGGGGCGGTTCATCGCGGAGGCCGGGAGTTCGGAGGCCGTCTCCGTGACGGGCCAGCAGGACAAGTACATGCTCGCCTTCTCCGGGCGCAGCGCAACGGACTTTCCCCCGAAGGGGGGCGTGGATTTCGTCGTGGAGATCGCCCCGGATCGCCTGCCCGAGTCCGCCCGGCAGGGCATGGGGCTGCGAGAGGTGGGGCGTTTCGGGACGGTGGTGGTCTACCGCTCAACCTCCGCTCTGACCTCGACGAAAGGCGCCCCGGAGACCGTCGCATTGAAAGGATCGGGAAAGGATGATCTCTGAGAGTCAAAGCCCTGAGATGCCCGTCGAGCTGTTCTCCACCTGCCCGGCGTCCAGCGATGTGGACCGGGGGGCCTACCTGCGGCGCGTGGCGGACGTGGCCAGGTGGAGCGAACGCCACGGCTGCAGGGGGATTCTGATCTACACCGACAACAGGCTGATCGACCCCTGGCTCGTGGCCCAGGTCATCCTCCAGAACACGGACGCCCTCTGTCCGCTGGTGGCCGTTCAGCCTGTCTATGCGCACCCCTACTCGGTCGCGAAGACCGTGACCTCCCTGGCCTACCTGTATGGGAGGAGGGTCTACCTGAATATGGTCGCGGGGGGGTTCAGGAACGACCTGCTGGCGCTCGACGACGCCACCCCGCACGACCGGAGGTACGACCGGCTGGTCGAATACACCGGCATCATCCGGGCGCTGTTGGACGGCGCCGCGCCTGTCTGTTTCGAGGGGGAGTTCTACAGGGTCCGCAACCTCAGGCTGACGCCCCCGCTGCCCGCGAGCCTGCGTCCGGGGGTCTTCGTCAGCGGGTCCTCGGAGGCCGGGCTGGCGGCGGCCCGGGGTCTGGGCGCCACTGCCATCCAGTACCCGAAGCCCCCGGGGGAGTACGGGCCTTGCGAGGAGACGGGGGATTCGGGCATCCGGGTCGGGATCATCGCTCGCGAACTCGCAGAGGAGGCGTGGGCCGAGGCGCACAGGCGCTTTCCCCCGGACCGGAGGGGAGAGATCGCGCATCAGGCGGCGATGAAGACATCGGACTCCGCCTGGCACCGGCAGTTGTCCGAAATGGCGGGGATTCCTTCGGAGGCCAATCCGTACTGGCTGCTTCCGTTCCAGAACTACAAGACGTTCTGCCCCTATCTGGTGGGGAGCTACGGCCGGGTGGCGGAGGAGATGGCCCGCTACATCGGCGCGGGGTTCAGGTCGTTCATTCTGGACATTCCGCCCGCCGAGGAAGAGCTGGGGCACGTCGGCGCGGTCTTCGCCAGGGCCTCGCGCCTGTTGAATCCGCAGATTACACAGATTGCACAGATTTAAAAACCCTTTCCACCACCCCGGACGATTCACAGGATCGTCTCCCCGCCCTGTAATCTGCGTAATCTGTGGATTATTTTGGTGTTCTTATGTCTGATGGTCCTCAATCGCCGGGCGAGATGTTTGTGTGCGTCGCCGAGAGACAGCCTGACCGCCCGGCCCTGGTCATCGACGAACAGACGCACACCTATGGCGACCTGCTGGATCGCGCCCGGAGGCTGGCCGAGACGATCCGGCTGGTCGGCGAAGGGCCGCTGTGCGCCGTCTACGCGAAGCGCTCCGTCTGGGCCTATGCGGGGGCGCTCGGGGTCCTCCTGTCCGGGAGGGGATATGTGCCCCTGTGCCCGGCGTTCCCCCCGGAGCGGACGCGCCAGATGCTGGGGCTGTCCGGGGCGGCGACGGTGGTCGCGGACGCGGGCCGTGTGGAATCGCTCGGGGAGGTCGTCTGCGGCGTCCGGCGGGGGCTGACGGTCGTCCTGCCGGGGTGTCCGCTCCCGCCCCCCTGGGCGGACCGGTGCTCGCAGCACAGGATGGTCTGCGCGGGAGACCTGTCCGCGCGAGGGGGGGGCTTCACGCTGCCCGACGTGGGGCCGGAGGACACGGCCTATCTGCTGTTCACGTCGGGTTCGACGGGCGTCCCCAAGGGGGTGGGGATCCGGCAGCGGAACCTGATGGCCTACCTCAGCGGGGTCCGCGAGGTCCTCGATCTGGGGCCTGAGGACCGGTGCTCCCAGAACTTCGAGATGACCTTCGACCTCTCCGTCCACGACATGTTCGTCTGCTGGGGCTTCGGGGCGTGTCTCTTCGTCCCTTCGCCTCGCGAGGCCGCGTTTCCATCGGCGTTCATCCGGCGACACGGGTTGACCTGCTGGTTCTCCACCCCTTCCACGGCCGCCGTTCTCCAGCAGCTCCGCCTGCTCCGCCCCGGGGGCTTCCCTTCCCTAAGGTGGAGCCTGTTCTGCGGCGAGCCTCTCCCCCTGCGCCTCGCCGAGGCGTGGCGCAGGGCCGCGCCGCTCTCGACCGTGGTGAACCTCTATGGACCCACGGAGGCCACCGTCGCGTGTACGGCGTATGTGTACGGCGGAGACTCCTCCGCCGGGGAGTGCGTGAACGGCATCGTCCCGATCGGCCGGCCGTTCGGGTCCACCCGGGCCGTGGTGGTGGGGGATGGGGATGAGCCTGTGGAGGGATGCGGCGTGGGGGAGCTTCTCCTGGGGGGGGAGCAGGTGGCGCCGGGCTACTGGGGGGATGAGGCCCGGACCGCTCAGGCCTTCGTGTCGCTGCCCGGGGTGATCCCCTGCGGGCCCTGGTACCGCACGGGGGACCTTGTGGAGAGAAATGCCCGCGGGAATCTCGTCTACCGGGGCCGGAAGGACCATCAGGTGAAGGTCATGGGGCACCGGGTCGAGCTGCAGGAGGTCGAAACTGTCGCCCGGGAGACGGCCTCTGCCCGGCAGGCCGTCGCGCTGGGGTGGCCGCCCACGGCCTCCGGGGCCGAGGGTGTCATTCTGTTCCTGACCGGCGCGCAGGCGCCCGACGAGGCCATTCTGGCTGGCTGCCGAAGGCGGTTGCCGCCCTATATGGTCCCCAGGGAGATTCATCGGCTCGAAGAGATGCCGCTCAACGCCAGTCAGAAGGTCGACCGGAAGGCGCTTCTGAGTATGAGGGAGGGTCTGGCATGAATGGGAGTGAAAGGAAACTGCGGGACATCGTCGTGGATGGGCTGGCCCCCCGTCTTCGCGCCCTGGGCCTGGCGCGGGAGGCGGTGGACGACGATCTCGACCTGTTTGCGTCGGGGGTTCTGGACTCCCTGAGTCTGATCGACCTGTTGATGAGCGTCGAACAGCGGCTGGGGCAGACCCTCGATTTCGAGTCGCTGGACTTCACGCGCCTGGTCTCTCTGGGCGCGCTCGTGGAGCAGCTCCAGAGGCTGCGGGGCGCGGGGAAGGTGGGATATGCCGCCTGAGATCCGGGTCACATTCCTCAAGAGCGACGATCCCCTGCTGTCGGAGGTGGAGCGTCTCTTTCAGCAGATGTACGACGACCAGAGGGGCCAGGGGCTCCTCCTCCACCCTCCTCCCGACGCCTCCGGGAGGTGGCTGGCCGGCATACGCGGCGCTCTGGGGCGGCTCGGCTGTCTGGTCGGGGCGATGGAAGGCGACCGGCTCGTCGGCTTTCTGCACGCCGGGCTGCACGTCATCCCCGAATTCCTGGGGGGCGGCCTCGCCGGGCGCATCAGCCACGTGTTCCTCAGCCCCGGGTCGAGGCGCCGGGGGGTCGGCAGGCGGATGGTGGAGGCGGCGGTGGAATGGCTGCGCGCCAGGGGGGCGGACACGGTGGAGGTGCAGGTGCTCTCGCAGAACCTGTCCGGGCTTGCGTTCTGGGAGGCGCTCGGCTGGAAGGTGGAGCTCTATCAGATGCGGAAGCCGTTGCGGAAGACAGGAGGCGTTGAAAGGGAGGAGACCGTTCGCAGGCCAGAGGAGGGTCCAGCGGGCCTGCAGGACGTGGCCGACGTTCGACGCGATGAGGCATCGCCTTCTGAGCAGGGGATCCGCGCCCCGGCGCGGTGAAACATCGAGCCGTCGGCAAACGAATCAAGGGTTACGAGTTTCGCTCGTAACCCCTTGTCTTTATTGGTGGGCGGTGATGGATTCGAACCAACGACCTCCTGCTTGTAAGCCCGTCTGAGGGTTTTTGGAGTGGTTCAGGATAGTTCGTATTAGGCCGTCCTGCAAGGGATTACAGGGGGCAGGCCGTTCAGGTTGATAGGCCCTGTTTTGGCCTGTTTCGGCCTGCCCCATTAGATTTTTCTTAGATCGGAGATTTCTACTTGACTCAGGCCCCCCCGAATCCGATCTTTATAGACAGGGCTTGGAGGGAGGCACATGGGCAAGTGGAAGCCGGATTATGTTGTCAGGACGCCGGACGGCGGCACGGTTGAGGTCCGAAAGCGTCGAACCCCTGGCCGGGATGGGGCAGAGAGTTTCATCGAGGTCACCAAAGACGCTCAGGGGAACACCGTTCGGGTGCGGCATTATGTTCAGGATCGCGACGGCAACATCATTCACGAACACGAGAAGCACGTGAGGAAAAGACCATGAAGCCACTCTTAGAATCTTTCCCGGCAGATGTCCAGGAGTTCGTCAAGCCGGTCCTGAAGTCGGCGACCGGGGGGGAATCCAGGGGCGTAGAGATCGCCCTTGCCGAGATGTCGGCCACCGTCCTGGACAGGGTTGAAAAGGGCAAGCTGTCTCCCAAAAAAGCGGATGACTATTTCTCATTCCTGTTTATGTTCCTGGACGAAAAGACCGACGTGGACCTGTCCGACGACGCCAAAGACCTGCTCATGGAAGGGATGCTCTTTCACGATTGGAGCACGCCGTTTGCGCCCAATCCGTCCCTGATGCGAGAGCTTGTCGGTCGGATTCTGAAACAGTAGCGGTCCCGGCCCCGCCGGTACCGTTTTTGAGCGCCAGGCTTTGAGAGTTGAGCTTGGTGCTTTTTATTTGGTGGCCGGACACTCATGGAGGGTGATCTTGAGGACTTGACTTCCCCGGCTGATGTCCGATATTTCAGGCGGGTTCATTCTGGTTCGCGCAACGGGCCGGAGTCCGGGACGCCGGACGAACCAGCGCCATCCCGCTGGCCGGCCCTTCACCTTACCCTGGATGGAGGGCTGATACATGGTCACGAGGAAAGGCCGGACGACGGCGAAGAAGTCCACCGGCAAGGGCAAGCCGGAGCGCCCGGAGTGCACGCCGGTACTGTCGATCCAGACTGACGCATTGGTCAAGGCGTGGCAGCTACAATCTTATGTCGATTTATCCTCGCGGAGAGCTGGAGTTAAGGAGGTGGCGAATAGCCTATCGCCACGACTGAAAGTGCTACATAAATCCAACTTGAAATTTTTAGGGGGATGATCTTCGTTTAGGCCACAAGCTCAGGCAACTGCCTGAAGCAGACAGGATTTCGGCTTTGGGTGTGAGCGTTCCTGAGCCGGTCTGCCTGGCAGTTTTACCTGTCCCAGCACCCACTCGAAGAGGTCCCTTGGCCTTGTGCCGAAGAACCGTTCTGCCGGAGTCGTTC
>Ga0114945_10002716_pt1 | contig 10222 bp, 8 predicted proteins | sample OV2TP3_FD_87194 | JGI IMG/M metagenome (GOLD analysis project Ga0114945, IMG submission 87194) | Hot spring microbial communities from Beatty, Nevada to study Microbial Dark Matter (Phase II) - OV2 TP3 | ecosystem: Environmental > Aquatic > Thermal springs > Hot (42-90C) | place: USA: Beatty... | reverse complement strand
CTCATCCAACGCCATTCCAACGATCGTCTCGACCAACTCACCGAGCAGGATAAATCCGAGATCGCTATAGCACAGAGTGGTTCCCGGAAGAGCGCTGAGAGGCTCAGCATGGACCGCCTGGTACAGGCGAGTCTTGCGGTGGTCCTGCGGGAGGGAGGGATCGACCGTCAGATAATAGGGGCGCCATGCGGGCAACCCCGCACAATGGGCTAGAAGCTGCCGCACGCTTGGGGCGCGCTGGTCGGTCTGGCCACAGGCCTGAAGATAGGTCTGGATGGGCGTATCTAGCCCAACCCTGGCTGTGTCCGCCAACAGCATCAGCGCCGTGGTTGTCGCAATCGGTTTGGTCAGGGAAGCCAGGTCGAACATGGTATCGAGCGTCATCCGCCGCGGCAGAGGTCGTTGGGCGGCATCACCAACCGCTTCCTCGAACACAAGCTGGCCCTCATATCCGACGAGGAGCACGGCTCCGGGGAAGCTTCCCTCTGCAAGGCCCTCGGCGAGCAGACGGGACACATCTCGAAAGGTGGGTTGGCTCGACTCTGACATGATCCTCTGGGATAAACCGAGACGGATGATACGGCCGAAAGATGCGAAAACAGGCATATACTACTCTTTTCACCGAGGCCGAACAAGGGGAGGGCCTTCGGTGTCATGCATGGCCAGTGTTGACGCGGCGGGAAGGACGACATATCTTAGAAGAAGGCGTGCAGTATTTCGCCATCAGCTCCGACCCCACTGGCAAGAGCCGGTCACCAAGCGGGGAGAGCCTGAGAGTGTAAAGTTGCTGAGGTCTGAGGATGAGAGGGGGTGAGACCATGCCAGCGTTGTATGACCGAGTCGTGCAGGGTATGGAGTTCGCGCTGGAGACCGCCAGAAAATCCGCCGAGACCCTGATGGGAAAAGCGGAGGAGACGGCGGAGGTGATCAAACTCAAGCTGGAGAAGGGGCGACTCGAGCGCGAGATCTCGAAAAAGTTCGCCGAGCTCGGGAACAAATTGTACGAAAAGGCGGTACGGGAGGGGAAAGAAGAAGGGATCTTGCGGGAACCCGACGTAGAACGTCTGATTGAGGATCTGAAGCGCATGGACCGCGAGCTAGCACATACACAGGCCCAAATGGAGCGGGAAATGGAGAAGCAGACGAGTGCGTCATAACCATCCACCAGTGGATACGAGGGGCCTGCTCGGAAACCGCTTCCTGGCAGGCCCCTTTTCTTTCCCGACATTTGCAGCACGCGTGCAGAGCCGACCTCCCACGACAGCAAACCTACCTCGGCTCCACACTCTCTTCCTCACGCACCTCCTCCAGGCGCTGCGAGTTTACGTGGCTCACCGCTCCGCCAAAAAGCGCTGATACGTAATCATGTTTTGCAACGCTTTCGCCGCCCGTTGGAACGTCGGGAAGCTTGGGATCCCTTCCGCAAGCAGCGAGCGCTTCAGATCTTCTTCGGCCTCCGGAACATACGATGGCGTCACGATGGCTAGAAATGCTTTCCGCGTGCGGCGCTTGTGGGAGATAAGCATCTCCAGCAGGAACGCACGAAAAGACGGGCTGGCTTCGAGGCGTCGGAAGAGCAGGTTCAGCGAGAGCTCGAACACGATCAGGTCGATATGGGGGTCGGCTTCCAGGATTTCGAGGATTTCGCTCGTTTGCTCACCGGCTTCCCAATTGCTACCCATATCGATGGGATTCCGATAGCTTCCCCCCACGATGTTGAAGAACTGCGAGAGACGCTCGTAGGAGCGATCGGATAACATGGGTACCTGTAGGCCCACCTTTGCGAACGCATCCGTGGTCACGACCGACTGGCCCCCCGTCATGGAAATCAGCGCCGTGCCATCCCGTAAGGTGGGTTGAATGTAGAGGAGGGCTTGAATGGTATCAATCATCTCCTCCAGACTATCCACCTCGATGGCGCCCGTTTGCCGCATGACCCCCCGCCAGACCAGCATCGACTCCGCCAGGGATCCTGTGTGAGAAGCAGTGGCGCGAGTGCCTGCCTCGGTTTGACCCCCCTTCCAGATGACCACCGGCTTGTGCGGGGTCACCTCCTTCAAAAGATTGAAGAGGCGACGGCCGTCGCGCACGCCCTCGATGTACATCCCGATGATCGAGGTCTCTGGGTCATCGCGCAGATAGGAGAGATAATCGGGGCTATCCAGAATCACGGCATTTCCATAGCTGACGAGGATGCTGAGTTTGATCCCATTGAGGTTGCCCATGAGCGCAAAATTATACCCATGGGTACCGCTTTGTGAGAGAAAGCCAACGGGTCCGCTCTCCCCAGCATACAGCTCGGGGAAATTGCGCAAACCGATTCTGGGATTGAAGATTCCCATGCAGTTCGGCCCAACGAGGGGGAGCTGCGCCTCGCGTGCCATCTCTCTTATGGTATGCTCTAACTCGCGCCCTTTGTCCGTAGAGGTCTCGCTGAACCCCGAGGTGAACAGCATCGCCCCTCCCACCCCCTTTCGAATGCAATCACGCACGATGAGCGGGGCCACTTCGCGGGGAACGGAAACGATCACGTAATCCACGGGGCCAGGGATATCCAGGAGGCTTGTGTAATTTCGGACACCGAGCGCCTCGATCCCAGGGATCTCGTTCCGGTCGATATTGACCGAATAGACTGGGCCCTGGAAGGTACTGACACAGCGCAGCCAGCGATAATCATTGGCTCTCTTGGCCCCGACCACCGCAACCGAGCGTGGTTGGAGCAAACGCGTAAGGGCATGAGCTTCCATAGCTCCCAGGCATCTCCTTTCCGGACTTCATACGCAGCGCGGGTCTTTTCTCTCCCCAGTGCCAGGGGCGAGTGGTGCTGAACTGGATTCAGGGCACAGCGATCACCCGAGTGGCGCTGAGATGATCGTGCCAGGCACGCTTGTGGGGAGGAAGCGCCACCCACAGGAGGCCCAGGCCCACCGGGAGCAGCGAATAGGGAAGCGTGAGTAAGCGGGCCAGGGCTCGGGTATAGCCGATCGGGTGCCCGTCCGCGCTGACGACCACAATGCCGAAGAGGTGCTTGCCGAGCGTTTGCCCGCTTGCGCCCTCGCACAGCGTAAAATACGATACGGGCAACGCGACAACCGCGGACAGCCACCAGCCGATGCCCAGCGCCACCGCATAGGACATGCCCTCTTTCTGGGACAGGGACACCCAGCCGAAGGACTCCGCCAGGGAGACGGCCCCAATCAGTTCCCATAAAAATGCCAGCGCGACCGTCAACAGAAAAAGCGTGTCGCACAGGCCCGCGAACAACCGCCGCCAAAATCCCGCAGGGCTGAGCCGAGCAGATGCATTACCGATCGGAGTCATCTTCCTCCTCGTCCAGCTTGAATTCGTCTACTTCGAGCTCTAGCACATCTTCGACCTCAAGCACGTACTCGACAGAGTCCGTATCTTCCACGTCAGAAGCGCCTGGGGCAGGTAGCAGAGTGAGCGATTGACCTGGCTCCTCGAGCACGATCTCCTCAAAATTCGGCTCGATCTCAAGTGGCACCTCTCGCGAGTCACGCGTCTCCTGCACGCTTGCGTCGGTCTGTGCCGGTTCATCGATCTCGGTCAGCTCAATCCCTTCGAGCTGACCGAGATCGATGAGCGGGGAGGGGGCCCCAAGAGATGCCGTTTCCGGCGGTTCGGGATCAGCCTCTATGCCGAGCAGCATGTTCTCATCTGCCGATTCGAGACCCAGGGTGGAAGAAAGATCGAATGGGACCATGGATGGTTCTCGCGTCTCCAGCGGGGTGGGCCCGGACTCTTCGGCATCATCGGGCAGCTCAAATTCGATCTCCCCCAGCTGGGCGACATCGATGGTGGGAATGGCGGGAGACGTGGGCTCGATGGCGGGGGTCGACGGAGTGCCCACGGGCGCCCCTTGCGTTTGCGGATCATCCAGGACGAGAGACCCCGCGGCACCTTCGGCATCCTCGGCATCCTCCGCAAGAGCCAGGTCGAGATGATCGAGCTGACTGAGGTCGATGGCGGATGAGAGCGATGCGTCCGCCGCATCCATTTCGCCGCCGAGGCTGGCCATGAGATCCGGCGCTGTGGGGCGCAGGGCATACACCCCAAAGGGTCCTTGCGTCTTGGCATACTCGTGGCCGCATTTACGACAGCTTTCCAGGTATGCGAAGCTCGTGTACCCGCATCTGGGACATTTCATAGGGACTCCCTCTTCATAACACGATCTGCTCCTGGTATTCTCCAAACACCTCTCGCAAGGTGTCGGAGATCTCCCCGAGGGTGGCATAACACTCCACGGCCTCCAGGATCAGCGGGACCAGGTTCGTGGCTCCCATAGCCGCCTCCCGCAGCCGCTGCAGTGCTGTTATCACCCGTGCGTTGTCGCGCTCCCGCCGTAGGGCATCCAGCCGTTGCCCTTGCGCATCGGCCACCCGGGGGTCGATCCGCATGAGATCGATAGGAGACTCTTCAGGCAGGACATAGTCGTTCACCCCGACCACAACGGTCTGCTGTTGTTCGACGGCCCTCTGATATTCATAGGCGCTCTGCTGAATCTCCTGCTGAGCATACCCCTGTTCGATGGCGCGCAGCATGCCACCCATGGACGCGACCTTCTCCATGTAGGCCAGCGCTTCCTCTTCGAGCTGCCGGGTGAGCACTTCGATGGCATAGGAGCCAGCCAGCGGGTCCACGACATCAGCAACCCCGCTTTCGTGCGCGATGATCTGCTGGGTGCGCAAGGCGACGCGCGCCGCCATCTCCGATGGAAGCGCCAACGCCTCATCGAGGGCATTCGTGTGCAGGGACTGCGTCCCTCCCAGCACCGCAGCCAACGCCTGCAGCGTGACGCGCACAACGTTGTTCTCAGGCTGCTGGGCCGTGAGGGTGCACCCGCACGTTTGGGTATGGAAGCGCAGCATGCAAGAGCGTGGATCTTCGGCATGGAACCGCTCGCGCATAATACGAGCCCACAGGCGCCGGGCTGCGCGAAATTTCGCGATCTCCTCCAAAAAGTGATTGTGGACTCCGAAGAAAAAGGAGAGGCGCGAGGCGAACGAATCGATGCTGAGCCCCGCCCGCAGGGCAGATTCGACGTAGGCAATGCCATCCGCCAGGGTAAAGGCCAGCTCCTGCGCGGCGGTGCAACCGGCCTCTCGCATGTGATAGCCGCTGATGCTGATCGTATTCCATCGGGGCAGGTGGTCTTTCGCATACGTGAAGATGTCGGTCACCAGACGCATGGATGGCTCGGGCGGATAGATATAGGTGCCGCGCGCGATGTATTCCTTGAGGATATCGTTTTGCACCGTCCCCTGCAGACGCCCGGGATCGACACCTTGCTTTTTGGCCACCGCCACATACAGTGCCAGCAGGATGGCTGCGGTGGCATTGATGGTCATCGACGTACTCACCTGGTCGAGCGGAATGCCGTCGAACAGCGTCTCCATATCGCGCAAGGAGTCGATCGCGACCCCGACCTTGCCCACCTCCCCCTCGGCCATCGGGTGATCGGAGTCGTAGCCGATTTGAGTGGGGAGGTCAAAAGCGACGCTCAGCCCGGTTTGCCCCTGGCTGAGGAGGTACTTGTAGCGGCGGTTCGATTCCTCCGCCGTCCCGAACCCTGCATACTGACGCATGGTCCAGAACCGGCCTCGATACATGGAGGGCTGCACACCACGGGTAAACGGATATTCACCGGGAAAACCGAGGTCTCTCAGATAATCCAGCTGCGCAAGGTCGAGGGGGGTATACAGCCGCTCCATCGGAATACCGCTCGTGGTGGAGAATACAGACCTTCGCTCGGGCATGCGCTCCAGGGCCGGTTGCAGCGTGTGTTGCTCCCAGGCATTTTTCGCAGCCCGCACCTCTTCGGATTCCTGCTCGTGTGCCACGGTACTCTCCTTAATTCCCCTCCACCACTAATAAAACCTGCCCGGTTTCCACCGCCATGCCTGCCTCCGTCCGCACTTCTTTGACCTGTCCCACGATCGGCGAGCGGATTTCGGTTTCCATTTTCATGGCCTCGAGAATCAAGACAGCCGCTCCCTCTTGCACCGAGGCACCTTGTTGCACAAGAACCTGGACGACCCGCCCCGACATCGGGGCGGTGATCTCCTGCCGCCCCGCGGCGACAACCGCAGCTTTGCGTGCGGGACCCGGGCGCTCGGGGAGAGCGACCTCGACGCTGGTGCTCCATGAACCGAGCTGTACCTCGTATCTTCCCCGCCGCTGAGAGACGTAGACCGTGAACACATTGCCCTCGTGGAGGAGCGAATAGAGGCCCGGTACAGGGGTGCTGACATCGACGAGGTATTCACGGTCGGCGATCGTCACGCGGACGGGCCCCTTGCCGTCCCCCTCATCGATCTCGATCGTATGGGTCACCCCTTCGGAGGTCAGCTGCAAACGCACCTCAGCCCCTCCGGCGCATGACGTCCATACGCCCTGCCAGCTTCCACGGACTGACGCCTCTCCCATCACCATCTGCCGGAGCTGCCCTCGACGGCTGGGGTGTTGTACGCGCGTGCTCCAGGGCAGCAGCCAGCAGCGCGAGGTCTTGCAGCAGCGTCTCACGGGGTGGCGATTGCCTGGGGAACCGTCGCTCGATAAAGCTCGTATCCAGGCGCCCCGCCAAAAAATCCGCGTCGTCCATGAGCCAGCGATGGAAAGGGATCGTTGTTTTAATCCCACTGATGATATATTCGTCGAGGGCGCGTCGCATCCGCGCGATCGCATCCGGCCGGGTGGCCCCCCAGACGACCAGCTTCGAGATCATGGGATCGTAATACGGGCTCACCTCCCCTCCGGCAAAGACCCCACGTTCATCCCGGACCCAGGGCCCTGCCGGCGATTGCAGCGCCATAATCCTACCGGGTGAGGGGCGGAAGCCATGGGCTGGGTCCTCGGCATAAATCCGGCACTCGATGGCCGCGCCACGCAGCACGATGTCCTCCTGCCGAAATCGGAGCGGCTCACCGGCTGCCACGTGCAACTGTGCCTGGACGAGGTCGATACCGGTCACCATCTCCGTGACGGGATGCTCCACCTGCAGGCGCGTATTCATCTCGAGGAAATAAAAGTTTCGCTCGTCGTCCAGCAGAAATTCCACCGTGCCAGCGTTCCGATAGTTGGCGGCCTGGGCCGCCCGTACCGCTGCGTCCCCCATGCGCGCCCGCAGCTCCTCCGTCATGATGGGGGAAGGCGACTCCTCGACCACCTTCTGATGCCGTCGCTGGATCGAGCATTCGCGTTCGCCGAGATGGATCACATGTCCATGGGCGTCGGCCAGCACCTGCACTTCCACATGCCGGGGATTTTGGACGAATTTTTCGAGGTAGATCGCAGGGTCACCAAAGGCGGAGCGGGCTTCTGAGCGCGCCGCCCGCAATGCCTCCGAGAGCTCGCGCTCCTGCTGCACCAAACGCATCCCCCTCCCCCCACCCCCGAGGGCGGATTTCACCATAATGGGGTAGCCCATCTCCGAACTGATGCGCAGCGCCTCAGCATCATCCTCCAGAAAGTGGTCCATCCCTGGGACCACCGGGACCCCACCACCCTGCATGGCGCGTCGCGCCGCAGTCTTGTCCCCCATCAACGCAATCGCGCGGCTTGAGGGGCCGATGAAGGTGATGTCATGCTCCTCGCACGCCCGCGCGAAGCCGGCGTTTTCGGCCAGGAAGCCGTACCCTGGGTGGATCGCGTCGGCGCCGCAGGCGAGCGCCGTATCGATGATGCGATCGATCACGAGGTAACTTTCGGTGGCGGGTGGGGGACCTATCAGGTATGCCTCATCGGCCATCTGGACATGCAGGGCATTGCGGTCCGCCTGCGAATAGACGGCGACCGCAAGAATCCCCAGCTCGCGGCAGGCGCGCATCACCCTGATCGCGATCTCACCTCGATTGGCAATGAGGACCTTCCCGAACATCAGTGCCTCCCCCGACCCCCATCCCCTAACCCCCGACCCCCATCCCCTATAAGGGAATGTTGCCGTGTTTCTTAGCGGGGTTCGTATCCCGCTTATCCTGGAGCATTTCAAGCGCGGCGATGAGCTTCGGACGTGTTTCCTTGGGATCGATCACTTCATCGATATATCCCAGGGATGCGGCGATGTAGGGATTCGCAAATTTTTGGCGATATTCTGCAGCCCGTTCCTCGCGTACCCGTTGCGGCTCGTCCGCTTCCTGGATGTCGCGCCGGAAGATGATATTCACCGCGCCCTCTGGTCCCATCACGGCGATCTCGGCGGTAGGGTAGGCGAAGTTGATATCGCCCCGGATGTGTTTGCTGGACATCACGTCATACGCCCCGCCGTAGGCCTTGCGCGCAATCAGCGTGATCTTGGGCACGGTGGCCTCGCAGTAGGCGTAGAGCAATTTCGCGCCATGCTTGATGATGCCGCCATACTCCTGAGCCGTCCCAGGGAGGAAACCCGGCACATCGACCCACGTCACCAGCGGAATGTTAAACGCATCGCAGAAGCGGACGAAGCGCGCAGCCTTGACCGAGGAGTTCATGTCCAGGGTGCCCGCCAGATAATTGGGCTGATTGGCGACGATCCCCACGGAGCGCCCATTCAGACGCCCGAACCCGATCACGATATTCTGGGCGAAGAGCGGCTGCACCTCAAAGAAATACTGCTCGTCGAGGACGTGCGTGATGAGATCCTTGATGTTATAGGGCCTATTGGGGTTCACCGGTACGATATGGCGCAGCCCTTCATCGGTCCGACCGATCGCGTCCGTGCATGGTTTGCGGGGGGGGTCTTCCGCATTGTTCTGCGGCATAAAGCTCAAGAGCTCTCGCAGCAGCCACAGGCATTCTTCTTCCGTGTCCGCAGCGAAATGGGCCACCCCGCTTTTGAGGTTGTGCGTCATCGCGCCGCCCAACTCGTTGAAGCCGACATCCTCATGGGTCACCGCTTTGACCACCTCGGGGCCCGTCACAAACATATAGCTCGTCTCCTTCACCATGGCGATAAAGTCGGTGATGGCGGGCGAATAGACCGCACCCCCGGCACAGGGGCCCATGATGGCCGAGAGCTGGGGGATGACACCCGATGCCAGCGTATTGCGCAAAAAGATGTCCGCGTACCCAGCGAGGCTGACGACTCCCTCCTGAATGCGCGCGCCCCCGGAGTCATTCAGGCCGATGACCGGACAGCCCACTTTCATCGCCAGATCCATGATCTTACAGATTTTCTGTGCATAGGCACCACTCAGGGTCCCACCGACGACCGTAAAATCCTGGGCAAAAACGAACACCTGCCGCCCATCGATGGTTCCCCAGCCTGTCACGACACCATCCCCGGGGACCCGCATAGCGTCCATACCGAAATCATGGGAGCGATGGGTCACAAACTTATCCAGTTCGTGGAAGCTGTCCTCATCCAGCAGGAGTTTGAGTCGCTCGCGCGCGGTCAGCTTCCCCGTCCGGTGCTGTCGCTCGATGCGCTCTGCGCCTCCGCCCAGCTCGGCCTTCGTATGCCACTCATCCAGCACCTTGAGTTTGGCCTGGATGTCGGGATATTCGCTCGCCATGTCAACTCCCCTCAGCCCCTGTCGTCGAGATGTCGCAAGTCGTGGCCTGGTGGCCACTTTACCATGGCCGGGCTGCGCCCGCAACGACCCAGGGGAAAAAGGGTGGGTGCGGGGGGAGGAGATGGAGAAGAGGGGGGAAGAGTTTCACATGCTCGCTGAACTCTTGTGGGGTATAGGGAAATATGGTACAGTCAGGAAAAGGTCTGCAGCGAGATCAGACATGGGACTCTGTTGCACACCTTCTACCCAAGCGTCGGCGGCAGCGGGCGCCGAACATCCAGTAGCCAAAGGAGAGGTGCATGGCAAGGGCAGAGAGCAGAGATGGCGCGATGCGGTGCTCTTTTTGCGGGAAGCATCAACGGGAGGTGAAGCGGCTCATCGCAGGGTCCAAGGCCAATATCTGCAACGAATGTGTCAGTCTCTGCAACGATATTTTGGCCGAAGATACGGCGATGACGCTCGAGCAGTCGCCTAATGCGCATCGGCTCATGACGCCCCAGGAGATCAAGCAAAAGCTGGATGCCTACATTATCGGGCAGGAGCGCGCGAAACGCATTCTGGCGGTGGCGGTCTATAACCATTACAAAAAGCTGTTCGGCAACCTCAACGCAGGCACTGAGATTGAGTTGCAAAAGAGCAATATCCTGCTGGTCGGCCCCACCGGTTCCGGCAAGACCCTGCTGGCGCAGACCTTAGCGCGGATCATTCAGGTG
>Ga0114945_10002713_pt1 | contig 10229 bp, 8 predicted proteins | sample OV2TP3_FD_87194 | JGI IMG/M metagenome (GOLD analysis project Ga0114945, IMG submission 87194) | Hot spring microbial communities from Beatty, Nevada to study Microbial Dark Matter (Phase II) - OV2 TP3 | ecosystem: Environmental > Aquatic > Thermal springs > Hot (42-90C) | place: USA: Beatty... | reverse complement strand
TCGTAGTCGCCTCCTTTCAGAAGGAGGCCGATCCTACGTGGGATTTCCTAGGGGTGGGTCAGTTCAACCCGTTCTTGGGTGGGTCAGTTAACCCGACCGCCGACAGCCAGACCACCGAGAAAGCCGCAAATCAAATATATGGGGCAGAACGTAAACTGTTTTCATCGCCGGGACCTATATTCATAAAACATCCAAATCGTGAGAAGGAGCTATTCCCGCGCACAGAAATCAAGAAAATTTTTAGGATCATCATCAATTTGGGAGTAGGAGAATTATTTTATGCGCCATTGGCTACAACCAAAAAGGGGGCGCCCATCTCGATACTGAATAAAGAAACCCTCGATATTTTGATGCAGGAATTAGACACCATCGCCGATTTCACCGAGTATATCGAAGCAAGAGAAAATCTACTCCTAGGCAACCATGAGATTCTAATCCAAGCGGACGAAAAGGATCTTCTGAGTATATTTCTGAGAAATGGCCGCGAATTTACGGAGGACATACGCAGTGGCAAATACACATTCGTTGTTTTAGACATCGGTGGTGCTTGGGAAGAATTTAAGAAGCTGGAGCAAGTGAAGGCCAAACACAACGCAAATAGGACCAGTTATTTTGTCGATGAGTTGGTGAGGCGGGAATTGTTGGGCAAGCCAGATGGTCATATTATTGGTAGAGAACTAATGTCACTAAACAGATTACGGCGCAGGGGACTTGCTGACACGTTCCATGACCTCTATTCTAAATATGACGCCTCCGAAAAGAAAATGTTTGTCAGCAGATATATGGTGGATGGAAAAACGGGCTATTTATTTGTCTATTATCCTCAAAGTGCCGATTCGGAATTCGTCGATATACAAATAGAGACTTCGATGAACTTGAGATTGATCGAAAGAAACTATGAGGAAGAGAAAGTGATTATTTTGGCAACCACACACAAATGGCAACAGTTGAAAATCGGCATGGTAAATGTAAAACCGCTTACAGAAGAAGCCGTCAGTAGAGTATACGAAACCGTAAAACTGCTTGGATGGAAAAACAAACTAAATTTTCATAAAACTCGCATTCATGAATATCCCATTAAATAGGATTTTTGTATTCGGCCCCGGCGCCGTGATTTTCAAGTGACCGGGAAACTGCGTCTCTTCATCAGTTCCGTGCAGCAGGAATTCGCAGCCGACCGGCGGGCGCTTCGCGACTTCGTGGACGGCGACGCCTTGTTGCGGCGGTTTTTCAGCGTCTTTTTGTTCGAGGATCTTCCCGCATCCGACCGCCACGTCGGCGGTGTTTATCTTGGCGAAGTGGACCGCTGTGACATTTACATCGGCCTTTTTGGGCGGGAATGGGGCGCTCCAAAAAACGGAGCGGTGTCACCCACCGCGCAGGAATTCGACCGCGCCACCGCCAAGGGCAAGATACGTTTGATTTTTGTCAAAGGGTCCGATGACAAGGGCCGGCACCCGCAAATGCCCAATCTCATCCGTCACGCGGGCGCCCAACTCATTCGCCGGCGGTTCAAGGACGTTCCCGATCTGACCACGGCCTTGTACGCGAGTCTCGTTGAACACTTGGAGCGGACAGGACGATTGCGATCCCTGCCGTTCGATGCCGCCGCCTGTTTGCGCGCGACGATGAGGGACATTGACGACAAACGCATCGAATGGTTCCTCCGTACCGCGCGCCGGGAGCGCCGATTCTCGCTCAAACAGACGGCAACGCCTGTGGAAATCCTGACGCACCTGAACCTGCTGGACGGACGCAGGCCGTCCAACGCCGCCATCTTGCTGTTTGGCCGCAATCCGCAGCATTATCTACCGGTCGCCGAGGTCAAGTGCCTCCACTTTCACGGCACGGAAATCAAAAAGCCCATCCCAAGTTACCAACTCTTCAAGGGTACGCTCTTCGAGCAAGTGGATCAGGCGGTGGATTTCGTCCTTGCCAAAGTGGCCCGAACTGTCGCCGCCCGGGACCGTGGACCCGAAACGGCAGTCAAGTATGAACTGCCGAAGCCGGCCATCTCGGAAGCGATCGTCAACGCCGTGGCGCACCGGGATTACACTTCGAACGCCGGCGTGCAAGTCATGCTCTTCGCCGACCGCCTTGAAGTCTGGAATCCCGGCGAACTTCCGCCGTCCCTGACGCCCGAAGACTTGCGCTCGGCGCATTCTTCAATCCCAAGAAATCCTCTTATCGCCGATCCTTTGTTCCTGGCGCACTATATCGAGAAAGCCGGCACGGGCACGTTGGATATGATTGCCGCCTGCGTGGCCGCCGGACTGCCCGAACCAGCTTTTGAACAGCGGGGCGGCCAGTTTGTCACCATCCTGTGGAGGGATTGGATGACCGAATCGATTCTTGCTGACTTGGGCTTGAGTGCCAGGCATATCGACGTGGTGAATCGGGTTCGTATGAAGGGCCGCATCAACAACGCGGAATACCGGGAAGTCTATGGAGTGTCGAAACCCACGGCTACCCGTGATCTCGATCATCTGCGACTGAAGCAGATTCTGATCAAGGTCGGCCGGACCGGCCGAGGCACCTATTATGTTCTTAATCCGAAAGGGATCACAAAGGGCTCAATGGACTCACGACTTCGAAAGGGCTCATAAATGGCTCAAACGGCTCACTCCACACCACCGGGAACCCTTTCATCGCGACGGGGACATAAAGGGGACAAGAAGGCGACCGCTATGAAGTCGCCCGCTCCGGCCTTGGCGGCGCCGTCCGTGTTATTGCCCGAAAGCGCCGACTATCCGGCGGCGGTCCGGCAATTTTTCGGCAAGCACCCGCCGGCCATGGATGGCCCAGTGCCGCGCGGGACATGGACGTCAACCGCGCGGCCGCCGGCCATCACGATGATGGGCAACGCAGATCTCTTGAAGTCCCGCCCCATGGCTCTCTTCTGTTCCATCCGCTGTCCCGGCGACCTGATTCTGAAACTATACGACCTTGTCCGCGCCGCCCGGGACGCCGGCATCCCGGTGATCGGCGGATTTCACACCCCCATGGAAAAAGAATGTCTCGATTTGCTTTTGAGAGGCAAGCAACCCATCATCATCTGCCCGGCCCGCGGCATCGACGGCATGCCGCCGCCCAAAAATCTGAAAGCGGGTCTTGCCGCTGGCCGCATCCTCATCGCGTCCCCTTTCCCCGCCAAACTTCGCCGCATCACATCGCAACTCGCCGAGCGCCGCAATCTCTTCATCGCCGCCCTGGCCCACGAAGTCTTCGTAGCCCACGCCGCCCCCGGCGGCCTGACCGAAAGGCTCTGTCACACGTTGCTGTCCCTCGGCAAATCCGTTCTGACGTTCGATTCGCCGGACAACAAATATCTCCAATCCCTCGGCGCCCGGCAGATCTGCATTGAGAATGTGTGTAAGCGACAGCTACAACCAAAATGATGCCAGTCTCAAAATGGGTCGAATGTATCATCAGTTGGTTTGTTCGGCTTATGGTCGGAAAACCGATTGCCCGACGTTGGATATACGTTATCCTGATGTCAGTATGTTTTTTTATTCCCATGGTAATTTTTCATCTGCAGATTCTTTTAGTATCAGAGACTTTTGAACACTTTTCTCATGCATGGTCGCCACTATTGATTTTTGCGTGCACAACTCTTGTATCTGGATTGGGAGGTGCCGTTGTTTTCCGCCTTGGCGGCATACACCCAAACCACAGAATGATGACCATGTTTCGTTATCCACCCGTGTGGGTTGTGAGCATCGGCGTCGTCGTGGCATTTTTCATCTACATCACAACACATTACGAGTTGTTCTATGACGGATATTTAATTATCGAATTGTTCAAGAGTATTTCTGCGATCAGTCTTGGCCTTGTCATCGCGCTTCTTGCCGAATACATACAATCAAAACGCTCGGAACGCTCAACCGTATCGACAATCCTGAATGGACAGATTGTTCCGGCGCCGGCCGCGATAGACGATAACCAATTCTTTCGCACTTGGATTTTACGGGAAGAACCGATTCAACTTCCAGCCGATGATTTGTTTGATCACACGATCTTGGCGAGACGAATGGCAAGACTCCTTCTTGGGAAAGAGACGGTGAGTATTGCCCTACTTGGATTCTATGGTTCCGGTAAAACCGGCATTCTCAATCTCACGTACCGCTTTTTGCAAGACAGACGGAATCTGGCTCCTGCTCCTAATAATGCCTCGCAGTTGTTCATGGGCGATTTAATTACAGTGAGAGTTGATGGATGGGGACGTGGGGACGGCGCGATTGCAAAAACAATCCTCGCACTTGCGGTGGAAAAAGTACGACATTATGTGGATTGTGCGGCCGTAATCTCCTTGCCGGAAAACTATCGGCAAGCCATCGCCGGAACACAGACGGTGGGTGGGGCAGTGTTGGCAGCACTTTTTCAAACATCCTATGATCCTCTCATACAACTCGCCAAACTGGACGATATTCTTTCGGCGACAAACATGCGTCTGATTATTTTTCTTGAAGATGTAGATAGAAACCACGACAACGCCATTATTAAAAACCAGATGCCGGCATTACTTGATCGTTTACGTGCCTTACGAAATATTTCGTTTGTCATTTCGATCGGGCCGAGTGATGTAGAATCGCTTGATGTCGCGCGAATCTGCGATTATAGAGTGGCGGTTCCATGATCCCCGAAAACAAGATGATACATATCGTTACTCGTTTCCAAGACATGTGTCTCAAGATGTATCCAAACGACATAGACACACTCTCTCCGGATGATCGCTCCATACGTCTTTACAATTCATCCCTCGACCGGAGACTGGCGCAGATGTTGACCAGACTTATCGGAAACGACCCCATCCAAAACATTTGCAGACTTGTCCAAACGCCGCGGATGCTCAAGTTGGTTCTTCGCGATTCGCTTCTGACGTGGGAGTCCCTCCATGGTGAAATAGATTTTCACGACATTCTCATTGTGAATGTTCTAAAGTTCACGGCTCCCCAGGCATTTGAGTTTCTTCGTGAGTCGGTGCAAATAATACGTGGATTGGGTTCGAACGACAGGGATATCACTGAAAGAAAGAAATCTATCGAAGACAGATGGACGCAGTTTGCTAGAGGCATGACTTGTGATTCAAGTGCGGCGAAAGATCTGGTTCATTTTCTTTTCCCATCTTGGAAAAATGGGAGTTCTTCCTCGACTATTAAACCCAGTCCTCAAGGGGTTCAAACATCGCAGCCCACAGATTATTGGGATCGGCTTCTGTTGGGAGAATTGGAAGAGGATACGGTCCATGATCAAGAAGTGCTACATGCCCTCCGCAACTGGATACTCGAACCGGGGGGATTCTATTTCAGAAATCAATCAATCCCGGTTGCCTTGTGCACGAACAAGGAGTTTTCAGACAAGCTGGAGCAATTCGCACCTCTTATATTAGACGGCCGGCAGATAAGACAGATGGCATCAAGTCTATTTGCCGAGGCGTTAAGAATTCACGGTGTGACTGCGGATGCCGATTCTGTACCCGGCTTTATTCCCTTGTGGAGGCGGGCAAATCGACAGTCTGTGGACGAGAACGAACATGTCAACTGGGTTTTTCACGAAATAGAGAAAGCCCTCCAAACAAGCCTTCGGTTCGCAAATGACATTTACTACTATTGGCGCTCCAACAGTGAGTCCGATGTGACGATAAAGGTTTACCGTTCGGATCTCAGAACACGGGTAATAGATACAGTTAAGAAACTATTTTCACATAATCCGGACAATTTCATCCGGGTGCTCGACCCAAACTTTATGTATAGCGCATACCACTTTTGTGTTACCCATGACGATCCAGATCAAGGTGGACCAGGATTCAATCCAGAGAATTGGATATGGTTCGCTGATTTGTTGATCGAGGCTGGCAACCGTCGGCCGGAAGTTATTGTTCCACAACTCGTGTATTTTGTAGTGCAACAACCAATGAGTGTCGATATAGTGTCGAGATTTGATAGCGAAAGGGTCGAAAAACTATTCGGCCATAATGTTCGCGGTCTTATGGCGATTCTCGCCAATGATGTCCCTCTTGAGCATTATAGTGAGCGGGAGAAGTCGGCAATTTCTCTTGCAAATCAAACGGCCAAGCGGTGGATGGCCGCACATCCTCATGCCAGCAACTCGAACACCTGAGGCTCACACATAAGAATAATTTCAAAAGGGTCAATCTTTCTCCACGATCAGTCTGCCCTCCAGTTTTGATTTCTGAACCAAATACTCCAAATACTCGATGGATGCCTTCTTGTGTTCTTCCGTAAGAAATCCAAAATCACTCAATACAAGGACAACGTCCGGCGGGGGGATTGGCGGTAATGCCTCGGATTTGCAAGCGGCCTCAGCGACCATCACGAGGTGGCGTACGGGAACATCATAAACTTTGGCGAGCTTGAACAGGATAGGCAACGTCGGGATACCGCGCTTTCCTCGCTCAAACTGGGATAAATAAGAGTGAGATATCCCTGTAATAATCTGCACCTGTTTTCGATCCAGCTGATGATCGTGTCTCAGTTTCGTGATGTAGGCGGCAAATGGCGGAATTTTGCCATCCTTATCGAGTAAACTGGGATCTGTGACTTTTATCCGCCCGCCGGCCGTGGTCCTGACTCGATGGGCTCCGGGAGGCAGTTCCTTTTGGGTTAAAAACCGGAGATACTCCTTGAAAGCTTTCTTGTCGTCATCCCGAGTTTTTCGAAAACATTCCAAAATAAAAGCGTGATCAGGCGAAATGACATTGGGCCTGAACATCCTCGGTAGCGTTTCTTGATCCGGGTCGACCAGTGTGCAGACGGACAGACTATAGGCTTCCGCCAGCCTCACAAGAAAATTAAAAGTGAGATATTTCAATTTCCCCTGTTCTATCTGTGACAAGTAGGCGTTTGATATCCCCGACTTTTCCTCAACCTCCTTCAGCGTCATGGCGCGCTGGCCGCGAATCTCTTTCAATTTTTCCGAGATACGCTTGTAGAGAGTCGGGTCTTCCGGTATTTCAGGCTGCAACTTTTTTGGCGGGCTTTCCGAAGCAGCCTGCTTTTTGGAGCTTCTCCCTAAACGGGTCTTAACCATCACTGCCATCCATGTTGCAGATTTTACCATAACTCTAAACAATTGCAACAAAATTCATAGTAGTTGCATATTGACATTGGTGCATAATCATTGCATAAACGCTCATAGAAGTTGCGACGAGGAGATAATATGAAGGTGGAGTTGAAGGCCGGTAAAATCCGGATGATGCTGGCGCGACATAATCGGACCCAGCAGTGGTTGGCCCAGCAACTTGAAACGACCAATAGTTATTTCTCCCAACTCATGACCGGCAAACGCAGACCGTCGGCGGTGATGCGGCAGAAAATCATGGAGGCTCTTCATGTACAAGAGTTCAACGACATTTTCATAATCCAAGAATAACGGGATACGAAACTTCGATCGTTTAGCATCATGGTTCGGCTGAAGCCTTTATTTGGCTTAAAGAAGGAGAAGGGCTTCCTTGCCCTCCGAGACATCCACAGACAGACCATTTCTCGGGGGGTTCTATTTTCGGGAGGGGAAAATGTCAATGAGATCTCCAGCGGCTCTGATTTATGTTCGGGATGTATTGTGCGACCCGTTTCTCATGGCAATGGATGACAAATGTTATCGTTGTGCCATCACCTTGATCCTCTACAGTTGGCTCGAAGTCTGCGCGTCAGCGTGGAATATTTGAGCAAGCTGATGTGCTGCGCCAGAAGTCCGTCCGCTCCTCTCCGCGCCCGAACGATGAATCTCCTGCGTGTACGTTCTTTCGACCATATTTTTCAAATCACCGTGCCGGGACCCGCCATCCCCACACGGTCCCCACAGTAATCCATCAATGTCCCGGAGAATGACAATCGGCTTAATCGCCCATGGGTTATTCAAGCCCTCCGCGGTCCTCTCCGGGACGAGACGCCGCGGAGGTTTTTTTTCTGACGGCGCGTTTGGAATGAGATTCGGATGAGCAAGATCAAATTGGATTATTCAATGCTCTACAAATCAGTGTTGCCATCGCTACACCTGAACGGGTATTCCGAGGTTCGCTGTCACTGTCCATTTCATGACGATCACAACCCGAGCCTATCTATCAATATCAGAAAGGGGCTATGGAATTGTTTTGCAGGGTGTGGTGGCGGGGATATTTATTCTTTTTACATGAGACTAAAGGGTCTCGACCTCAGGAGCGCATCCCTTGAAATTGCGAAGCTCCAAAATCATGGTACGGCCGAACCGCGAGTCGTCGCCATGTACGAGTATAAGTCCGCTGACGGAATTCTCCTCTATACCAAAGAAAGAATTGAACCGGGCGGGAATGGTCGCCGGAAGGAGTTCTTGTTCAAACATCGCAAAGGCACGTCAATGGTACATGGCCGCGGTTGCGGTCCCGTTCCATACAACCTGCCCGCTCTAAACAACTCTCAAGCCGTATATATTGTTGAGGGAGAAGGTAAGGCGGATATCCTCTGCAATTGGGGGATTGTCGCCACATCCTTTGACACAGGCGCAAGTAGTCCGTGGATCGAAGAATATAGCCAATATTTTCGCGGCAAAAAGTCGGTGATCATCCTACCGGATGCCGACGTCCCAGGCGATCGTTTTGCCGCACGAATCGCAACCGCTGTGATTCCGCTGGTTGATGAATTAAAAGTGGTGCGATTGCCGAATCTTCACGAGGGCGAGGACATCGACGATTGGTCTAAATTGCCGGGCAATGACAAAGTAAGGCTGCTGAAGATCATCGAGGATGCGCCAAACTGGAACCGCACAAATGAAGTGCGGCCATCAACTGCTGATGAAGTCGACGAACATTCCGATAACGGCAAGGTAAACCCGCCACTCCCCATGATCAACGCCGAAAATAGAGACTTGCCAGAAATTACTCGGATGACACTGGAGGCGCTTCTAAAGTCTAACGATCCACCTTCATTGTTCAAATGCGGAGGGATACTGTGCAGATTGGAGACAGACGATGAATCTTTACCAGTAATCAGAGAGATGAATCTCGATCAGATGAGGCATCGACTGGCGCGGTCGGTAAGTTGGATAAAAAGGGTGCCGAGTCAGAATTCCGGAAATGGCACTGGTGTAAGCAATCAAGCGGCTTTGCCACCAATGCACGTTGTAAGGGATTTGCTGGCATCACCGAATTTGCCATTTCCCCGCTTGACACGGATCGTCGCGACGCCAATATTTTCGGCCGACGGCCACCTTCAAACGGAGAGAGGTTATCACCCGAGTAGCGGCACACTCTATTTCCCTGCGGCCAATTTGAATATCAAACCGATTCCAAAGAAGCCCTCAGATTCTGATATTTCTGCTGCGAAGATAATGCTGGTTGAAAATCTACTGGGTGATTTCCCATTTACGAGTGAATCGGAGCGGGCGCATGCGCTGAGCGCAATTCTTTTGCCATTCATTCGCGAGCTGATTAATGGGCCGACACCCTTGCATTTAATAGAGGCACCATCCCCTGGCACGGGCAAAAGTCTGTTGGCAGACATCATATCTACGGTGTCAACGGGAAGACCCGCCCCGGTGATGACGGAAGGGAAAGACGATGAAGAGTGGCGAAAAAGGCTCACCGCAAAACTGAAAACTGCTCCGGCAATCATTATCCTTGATGATCTTCATCGACGATTGGATTCTTCCGCCCTGGCGGCCATTCTGAGTGTTACGGACAAGTGGGAGGATCGCTTACTTGGCACATCTGAAACGGTCCGGCTTCCGGTCAGATGCCTTTTCGTAGCGACCGGTAATAATGTTTCTCTATCCGGGGAATTGGCGCGGAGGACTGTACGCATAAGGCTTGACGCCAGGACGGATCGGCCATGGCTACGCAATAAATTTCGTCACGCAAATATTCGTATATGGATGACTGAGAATCTGAGTGAACTGGTTTATTCGGCCTTGCTCCTGATTCAGGCATGGCTTTCTGAAAAGCGGCCCGGGTGCGATCGTATTCTTGGAAGGTTCGATGAGTGGTCCGGCGTGATCGGCGGAATATTGAGCGTCGCAGGCATCGACGGATTCCTCGGCAATCTGCCCGAATTTTATGATGATGCTGACACCGACGGACAGAAAATGCGGAGATTTATCGTCGTGTGGGCAGAACGGTTCGGGACTAAGGAAGTCGGCGTTTTAGATCTCTGGCCGCTCGTGGACGGGTGTGACGACTTATTGAATCTGGGAGATGGCAACGAACGAAGCCGAAAAAGCAAACTCGGACGGATATT
>Ga0114945_10002710_pt1 | contig 10233 bp, 13 predicted proteins | sample OV2TP3_FD_87194 | JGI IMG/M metagenome (GOLD analysis project Ga0114945, IMG submission 87194) | Hot spring microbial communities from Beatty, Nevada to study Microbial Dark Matter (Phase II) - OV2 TP3 | ecosystem: Environmental > Aquatic > Thermal springs > Hot (42-90C) | place: USA: Beatty... | reverse complement strand
TACTTCCCTACTCTCACTCTAAATATTTTCTCTTGCCTTCCAACAACTCTCTTTACATCACTTGGATACGGATCTTCTTTTAATTTGTCAAGTCATTTAAGAATTCTTTCATGTAAATCTTTATGACATTTATCTAAGAATTTCTGTGGCTTAGATGCGAGATTTACTACAAATGTCAAGGCTCATCTCCGTTTTTTCTTATAATCTTCTAATGTAATGGTCTTACCTTGCTTGTATTCTCTAAGGCCTTTTTCTAGAATAACTTCTTCTTCTGGAGTTAGAATTGTGTCTATATCTACCATATGCTCTTTAATAAATACAATATCTGATTCAATTGCGTCTAATTTCTTTAGTATTTGTTGTATTGCTTTGGTCATATTGTTAATATAAAGAGGTGTAGTTTATTAAATTTTCGCAGTTGCACTACTTAATTCATTTTATTAGATTTCTCTAAGAAAACTTGATATGGCTTGGTCCTACATGAAGTGCTGGGTATGATGCCTCCTAGGATAGATTGGCTTTTTTGATTGTTGGTTTCACCCATACATTCCACTATAGTTATTTTGTTTATCCACTGCTTTTATTAGGGAAGTAAATGTCTCGGTTCTCAGACCTTTCTCTTCTTCAAGATGTTTGAAGAAAGCCTGATTCCAGAGCTTCTCTAATCAAACTGCCTAAAATCTTCTTCTAAAATCGGAATTTTCTTTTTCATATTTGAAACAAGCTCCTAGCTATTTCTAAGTTTTTACCTAGACAATCTCTGCAATAGGATATAGTCAATGCTTCTTCTTTATTCTTAGGCTTTCTCAAATCTAAGTTGCTAATGAATTTCCCACATTTAATACAGTTAAATTTCATTTTTTAGTTAATATTTCTTGTTTATGATATATAAGCGGTCTCTTTATTTTTCTCAATACATTTTCCTGCCCTTGTCATTTGAATTGCTTTTTGGATATGTTGCTTTCTTATTTTTTCAGAATTATCTTTTGTCGCTATTCCTGCAGCATTTAGTGCAACGTTTTTTAAATCACCGCCGCTTAACCCTTCCAAATCTAAGTCTTTTAAAGTTAAATAATCATCTCTAGATTTCTTTGGGAAGACTTTTTCTAATATTTCTAAACGCTGTTCTTTATCAGGCAATTTAAAGTCAATATGCATTGTAAGCCTTCTTTCAAATGCTTGGTCGTATTTTTCAGCAAAATTTGTTGCAAATATGCAAACACCCTCAAATCTCTCCAATTCCTTAAGCAAAGTGTTGACTTGGCTCATCTCCCAACTTCTCTCAAGATTGTTTCTGCTTAATGCTATTGCATCAGCCTCGTCAAAGAATAATACAGCATTTTTTGCTTTGGCAATCTTAAATACTCTTTGAATATGTTTTTCAGTCACTCCCACATAACAGTTCTGCAGTTGGTCATATCTAACCATAAGCAGCTTTCTGTTAAGTTCTTTGGCAAGGCAGTAAGAAGCCAATGTTTTTCCTGTTCCAGGTGGACCTCTGAAGTTAAGTGTTGTTCCTCTGCCATATTCTATAACTTTTCCAAATTGCCATTTTTTGAATATTTGCTCTTTTTTGACTTCTCTTGAAAGAGCGGCTTTAAGATTGTCCTTTAATTCATTTGAAGCTACCAAGTCATTAAAATTAACTTTTGGCTCTATTATGTAGTATAAGCTGTCCAATTGATCAGGAGAATTCCTTTTTGATTCCTCTTCCAAAGTCATGTCAAGCTGCTGGTACTCATCTGTGTATTTTTTATTTTTAAGAGCCAACTGGGCTTTATATGAAACTTCATAAACAGATTTCATTGGCCTTAAAGGATCCACTATCTTATACACAAGTTTAAATCTTCTCAACTGGCTTGATTCATACCTGACTTTATGTTTTTTGAATATGTCCATGCTTTCCCTTATTCCGTTTTCCTTTTCAAAATCTGTTTTTTCATTGTCTCCCTCAATCAAATCAAGCAAAACGCAAAATTCTTTGAATTTCAGCGAGTACGATTTAAGGAATTTTCCTATTGCAGTATTGCTCCTTTTGGAATCTTCATATTTCTCTTTAACGTGTTCTATCCATTCTTTCTTTAGTTTCTCAACAGTCCTATAATCAATATACTCCACTGGTTCATAGAAACGCCCATGATATCTATTTGTATCATTAGAATTAAACTGGTTTGCGTAATTTATGTCTTTCACAACCTGCAAATATGAAGTATAGCTCATATTGACCATCTGCCTGCTTCTTCTTGGAGTTTGCCATTATCGATAAGCTCATTAAGCCAGTCTCTCCAATTTTTATTACATGTCTGATTCATTATTGCTGAAAGCTCAGCTTTTGGAATGCTTCGCCTTGCTCTGATAAACCTTACAAACTCTATTTTTGTCTCAATTCGCAAAGGTATAAACTCATACAGCCTTTTTAATCGTCCTGTTTTGAATGCATTGCTTGATAAAATCCTTTTATAATGTGCGGGGGTTATATAGTTCAATCCAAAATATTCTCTTATAAAAGACTCTAAGCTCGATATGCTATACACGCAGTCATGTATTGCTATAACCTTTAAATCTGTCACTGAGTATCCTCTTTTCTTGAGCATTGCCTTAAATTGTTTTGAAGACAAAGAGAGCCTTTCATCAATTCTTTTCTTAAGGTAAAATGTTATTGTTTCTCCCTCTTTTCCTGGGTCAATCTTTTTTGCTACAAGAAATAGCTTATAGTCATAGACAAATTGCCTTAATGAGTTGTAGCCCTTCATTTTTGTATCCACTTATAAGAAAATTAACTTATATTTAAATCTTTCTAATGAATAGTAGAATTTCTATTAAAAAATAGAAAGTAATATAAAGCTTGTGTTATTTCTCACTATCATGGAAAATTATATAAAAGAGCCCTCTATCCTTACAGAAGAGGGTGGTGTCATGGGGAAAAAGGTTTTAATTGCTACTTTATACGGTCCAGAGCCTGTAATTCTTGCAACTACAAGGCTAGGACCAGAAAGGCTGATATTGTTAGTTGATAAGGAGCCTAGCAAGGAGCAGGAAAAAAGCTTGGATATTATACAAGAATCGCTAGGGAAGGTAATTGAAGTCAAGGTTGTAAAAACAGATGTCTATGATATTGTAAAGGTAGCTTCTAAATGCGTTGAAATTATAGATTTGCAGCCAAAAGATGATTTGATTTATATCAACATAACTTCTGGAAGGAAAACTAAAGCTATAGGATTATTGTTTGCTGCATATGCAAGGCATGATAGAGTTAAGAAAATAGCTTATAATCCAGAAGAGGATAGAAATGCTGTTATTTATCTGCCTAGATTAAGTTTTAAGCTGACTGAAAGTGAAAAGAAAGTTTTAGAAGCGATTGGCAACGATACATATGAAAACCCTACGGAACTTGCAAAGAAAGTTGATTTATCTACAGCGATGCTCTACCGCTCACTAGATGAACTCAAAGACAAAGACTTGGTAACAACAGAACAGGGCATAAAGTTGACTGATGCGGGGAAGATTGCGAGGTTGTGATGGAGCAGGACAAAGCATTAGTGGTGTTTCAAGGAAAACAAATCAGAAGAACTTGGCACAATAATGAATGGTGGTTTTCCGTAATCGATATTATAGCTGTTCTAACAGAGCTGGAAGACTTTCAAACGGCAAGGAAATACTGGAATAAATTAAGTCAAAGGTTAAGGGATGAAGGGAGTGAAGTGGTGACAAATTGTCACCGTTTGAAATTACCTGCAGAAGATGGAAAATTAAGGGAAACTGATTGCGCAAATGTAAAATCAATATTCAGAGTCATACAATCAATTCCTTCTCCGAAAGCCGAGCCTTTCAAGCAATGGCTAGCCCAAGTTGGATACGAGAGGGTTCAGGAAATAGAAAATCCCGAATTGGCTCAAAAGCGTATGAGAGATATCTACAAAGCTAAAGGCTATTCTGATGACTGGATTGAGAAAAGGGTTAGGGGTATTGCCATAAGAGATGAATTAACAGGTGAATGGAGCAAGCGGGGCGTTAAGACAGAAAAGGAATATTCCATCCTGACTTCTGAAACACTAAAAAATCCTTTGGATTTTTGGTGTGCCAAAAATTGCCTTGCAATTTTTTAGCATATCAAAAGCCACATTCGGCATGACTCCAAGCGAATATAAAAAATTCAAAGGTTTGAAAAGAGAGAATTTAAGAGACCATATGAATGATTATCTAGGGATTGTGGTGTTGTGAAATGCCAGATGAGTAAAATTGAAAAAGTTATGAGGTGAGTCAAATGTTTAGACCGGACAAGACTTACATTGTAGTACCAGATAAAATTCACATCAAAACTTTTCATGAAAAGAAAGAAAGATATACAACAAGACCTCCATATCAACGCAAATCTGTATGGAGTCAATCAAAGAAACAAGCATTACTTGATAGTTTATTTCGTAATTACTATATACCAAGAATCGTATTAAGGGATGTTAAAATAAACGAGGAAAACTATATAAGTGAAGTTGTTGATGGACAGCAACGAATCCTTACTGTACAAGAATTTTTTAATGATGAAATAAGACTTCCAGATTCATTGAGCAATTTCTCACAGAGTTTTAGAATTACAGGATTAAAATATAGCGAACTTCCGAAAGAAATAAAAAATTATCTTAATGATCTTTACTATGATGTTGATGTAATAAAAGGAATTGATAATCCAAAAGATCGCAAACACCAAACCATAGCCACAGTAATTTTTAGACGACTGCAAGAAGGCGAAGAACTAAATTTTATGGAAAAAATTCATGCAAGATTGGCTAGTATTTCTCGTAATTTTATAACTAAATATGCTGATGAGATAAGTTTTGACTTTGTTAATTATCAACCTTTAGATAATAATCCCGATCGTCACAATTTCTTTAGACTCCTCGAAAGAAGCAACGAGCGTATGGAACATCTAGCTTTACTAGCCAGATTTCTCCTTATTGAAATGGAAGGAGGAGTGACAGATTGCGGCCAAAAAGAAGTTGAGGTGTTGATTTCAAGATGCGAGCGAGAAGACGGAATAGGTAAATTTGATTTTGATATACCATCTGATAAACATGCCTCACAAGAACTAATAAAGAATTTGGATGTATTTTACGAAATTTTTAAAAAAGATATAACTCTCGATGAAGAAAGTGGTATTAAGGAATTATCTACAGAATATTTCATAATTTCCATGTACTTGCTTCTTAGGCATATAAGGAAATACTATGTTTTAGATGAAGAAATAAAGAGTCATTTCCAGAAATTTTTAGAAGAGTTCTATCAGAGATGGAAAAAAGATGATGAATCTGATGAGTCTATCCTAGTATTCCGTGACAAACGTCAGCAAGATAGTCTTTCCATTGAATCCAGGGATAAAATTTGTCGCCAAGAATTCTTCTCTTTTTACCCTGATGCCAAGCGCAAAGACAACCAAAGAATTTTTAATGAAGCCCAACGTATCAAGATATATAGGGATCAAAAAGGGCTTTGTCAATTATGTTTGACGGAAGGTAACTCTGAAGAGAATTCGCGCGTATCATGGAAACAATATGAATCAGATCACATCTTGGCGCATTCGCTAGGCGGACTTACAGACACATGGAATGGACAAGTTTTATGTAGACCTCATAATAAAATTAAATCAAATAAACCAGTTTAAATTTTTACACATTTTCTTGTTTTTTAATATCTTTATTGATCAGGTACGGGCCACACCCTTCTCAACCCATAACCAACCCCTCCAGCTTCTCCACAACATGCCTTCTGTTCTATTAACCAACCGCAAGTTCAGGTATAGTCAAAGGCTCGTCCATGAACGGGATCTTCTTCCTGTCTTTAGCTCTCTAAAAACTCTTCTATATTTTTCTTCTTGCCTATATTAAGCGAGACATGAATTTCATGTGTCTTTTTATATTTGTTAATAAAGCCCATTTTATACAATTCGTCCAGTGCCTTCATGGTCTCTTTTCTTCCTATCAAGTGTTTGGGCATACCCTTGAATAAGTTCCTTTCTTCGGTATGCGATTCTCCCCATTTTGGAGGGGAAAAGTTCTTCAGTTTTCTTATGAAAAATTTTTGGAAATCCCTTTTATCCATAGTAGCTGAGTTCCAAAGCAGATTTATTAATATAGTGTATCATAATGATACAAGACTGTTTCAAAACAAAACATTTAAATATAAGCATTATTTATTAGTGCCATCATGGAAGAAAAAACCTTATTCATAACCTTTTTAGGAGACACACCAAAGATAAGGGTATTAGATATGCTCATCACTGGAAGAGAACTGGATTACTCTATTTCAGACATAGCTGCGCAGGCAGGCATAGGAAGAGCTACCTTTTATAGAATGCTCGATGATATGCTAAAAGACAAGATAATTATAGCAACAAGAAAACTAGGCAACATACAGTTATATAAATTAAATTTGAATAATGAATCTGTCAGGGACCTAGTTAATTTGTATGATAAACTTACACAAGTTGCTTCTGAAAAAGAGATAAAAAGGCAGAGAATTAGAGTATAGCAGAATTATGGAGCAAGATTAATCTTCATCTTGACCAATTCGGACTTAAATATGAACTCTCGGGTTTCCTTAATCTCAACTGCCAGAATTCTATAACATGGCAATCAGGATACTACTTAGCTTTCTTCCCTGCCTCTAGCAGTTTCTCATATGTTTCCGCACTGAGGAAATACCCGCTTTCGGACAGGTTGAGCAAGGACTCCTTATACTCATTAAAGGTGATGCGCTTTTTATGCAATAACCTCAGCAGCAGAGAAGTTGATCTTAATGGCTGCAGACCAAGGATTAGTGCGGTATCATACCCTTCCTTTTCATCTATAAGCAAAGTCTTAATCTTCAATGACTTGCAGAGTGCCATCGCCTTTAGCTCTCCTTCATGAAGATCCGGCATGACAACGCTTGATGAAGCTTCCTTTACAATTATAAAATTCTCTTCAATAAGCTTCTCTATAAAAACAACTTCCTTTTTGTTATGTTCCTTGCCACTGACTACAACTTCATTATATATCTCTTTCGGGATAATGATTTTATCAAAGATATATTTTAAGTCAGAAATCCTGCCTATCTTAGAAAGATGTATCAAGGGAGTCGCGTCAGAAATCGCAGTCTGCATCGTTTACCCCCTAAACGCAGCCTTTATGTCTTTCTCAGCATCTTCCTTAGTATAGTGCATTGGAATTTTCTTTTCTTTTACGGTCTCAAGAATTTCCCACAAGGATGTGCCTGCTTTTTCAGCAGCCTTTAGTAAGGTAATCTTTCCCTTTTGATATTGTAGTAATGCATATTCAAGCCGTACCTCCTTCAGACCCTTGTCCAGTACTCTTCGCAATGCTATAGTTTTGCCTATCTTTTCCTTTTTTGCATACCATTCAAGCTCCTCGTCCATGTCATCTGGAACTCTCGTTGATATTAGTGGCATAGTTCACCTTGTATACAAAGTATAGTATATGTGCACATATTTAAATCTTTCTTTTTTACTTCACAGAAACCTCCATCTCTACCCTAACCAACTCCTTCAGTTTTCTTCCACCCACACAATCCACACTTATCACTGCTGTCAGGCATCTCTCTTAATAACTTTAACACCTTTCCTAAAGACAGTACTCTTTAATAATTTCTCATCTTTGGCTGTTTCTTGGATTTTCTGGAGGTTCTTGCCTTGAGCTCTTGGAGTTATTTCAAGCCTATTGTTTCAACAGCCATTTATATAATGGAATAAAATTAATCTTTCCTTTCATCCCGAACCAAGTCTTGGATTCTTCAGCTTCGTAGTCTTCTGTTATAAGGAGTAAATTCTTGCATTTAAGCTCTTTGGAAGCCTTTATCAAAGCCCTTACTTCTCTTTCTTTGGTTTTTGCATTAAGATTGCTGCAAACCTGAATAAGCTGAATTACCCTTGCCCCCTGTTTAACAACAAAATCAACCTCTTCCTGCTGAACATTCTTCCAGTAATAAACATTAAGCTCTTTGTTCATTTCTTTCTTCTTCAATTCAACAGCAACTACATTTTCGTAGAGTTTGCCTTGATTTGGTGTTGTTTGAAACGCTTTCGCATAAATAAAGCCATTATCAAGACAATATATTTTCTTATTTGAATATACCTGCTCTTTCACCTTGTAGGAAAACCTGCTTACGCTAAAAAAAATAAAGGCCTCTTCCAGATAGTCAACATATTTTTGTATAGTATGAACGCTTTTTAGCCTTGTGACCTTGGACAGTGCATTAAAGGAATATTCGCTTGCAATATTTGACAAAAGGTAAAATGCCAGATCCTCGATCTCTCTAACAAACCTTATTTTATACCTTTTTACAATATCCTTATAAATTATCGAATTGAACAGCGTAGACAAATAGTCTCTATATTCCATCTTTTTTATTAAAGGTTCAGGATAGCCCCCATAAATAATATACTTGGAGAGTTCTTCCTTTATTTCGAAGATTGTAAGTTCCCTTCCCAATTCATCCTTAAATAGGTTCAGATACTCGCTTAATGAGAATGGAAAGATATTAATCAAAAAATGTCTCCCAGTTAGATGTGTAGCAAGCTCTTTGCTCAGAAGTTTTGAATTGCTTCCAGTAATAATCAGCTTATATCCCTGCCTTTGCAATCTATTTGCGAATAGCTCCCATCTTGGAAGGCTCTGAATTTCGTCAAATAGTATAGTCTTTGGATTATTGTAAACTGAGTTCATTGCTATTACAATTTCGTCATAATCCCTTGTTTCTACTAGCCTCTCATCATCAAAGTTAACATAACCAAAATTTCCGTGTATATTCAAGAAATGAACTGCAAAAAAAGATTTTCCTGCTCTTCTCGGACCTATAATAACCTTTATCATACTGCTATCTAATCTTCCAAAATTGGATTTTCTCTCTATATACTTCTCTTTGGTTTTATTCTCCAATTCCTGTTTTTGCAATATTAATATATCTTTAATCATTTTATTACCTTATAAAATTATAATACACAAAAATTTATAAATGTTTGCATTATAATACATAATTTTTATAACAATCTATTTACACTATTCTCAATTATTTCAATGTTATTGAAAGAATTCGTAAAAACCTTAGATTAGCCAAGTACCTATCACAGCTTTTATTCCTAGTGCAGACCTCTCCATTTACAGAATGAGCAACTATCTTTACTATCAGGCATCTCACCCTTAACAATCTTTATAGCTTTATAGAACAGCTTTTTTGCATGATTGACATTGATTTTCATCTTAACCAGTTCTGTTTGAAATATGAATTCACCAGTTTCCAGTATGTTTTCAGGTATAAAGAATAACAAGTAAGCATAATTTTCTGTTTTATAGCCATTCTTCCTTAAAAGGAAGTTATAGATATCCAATTGATTCTGGTAGTGATGCGCTGTATCTTTCTTTAATGCAAAGCCTCTTGTCTTATAGTCAAGCACTATTAGCTTTCCGTTTTTCTGCAAGATATTATCAACTGCACCCCTTAAAAGAATATTGTGCCTTTTATTCAGATATTCTATGCCTTTCAGATTATTTCTCCATACACTCAATAACTCCTTGTCATGAAACAGTTCTGCATCTATATTGTGCTTTTTCAGCTCTGGAGGCAGCTCATTATTATCCCGAAACCTATCAAAATGTACTTTTAAGAGCCTATCTATACCAGCAGGCAGAGAAGGAAAAGGTCCATCTGGCCTCGATACCTTTTTAACAATCTGCATCCAGAAGCATCTTGGACATTCCTCCAGCAAATTAAGAGAACTAGGGGAGAACTTGTACAAAGCTTTTTGGTTCATATAACATAAAATATATCACTGCAATATTAAAGTTTCTACTTTTTGTGTATAAATATTTTATTCCTATAATAATATTCTTGTCAAATAATTATTTAAATAAGAATAGTATATTAAAAAATATGAAAAAAGAATCTAAATTTGTTAAAGAAGGAAAAGAAATATTCTACATAGATAAATGGGGTAGGAAATGGGACAAAAGCTGTATTGATGACATATTTGATACATTAAAGAAAAGACAAGACGTGAATTTTGGATTGGATTATTATAGTTATAGCGAATTTTAGATATATGCTATTCTTATCTATTGCGTAAGGCTCTGTAGAAAGTCTTAAGTAAAACACCCTCTCTTGCATTGCAAAAGAGGGGTGGGGAAGGTAATTTCCCCATGAAAAAGGAAAAAAGACTAGTAAATAAAATAAGACGTTTGATAAGGC
>Ga0114945_10002709_pt1 | contig 10233 bp, 5 predicted proteins | sample OV2TP3_FD_87194 | JGI IMG/M metagenome (GOLD analysis project Ga0114945, IMG submission 87194) | Hot spring microbial communities from Beatty, Nevada to study Microbial Dark Matter (Phase II) - OV2 TP3 | ecosystem: Environmental > Aquatic > Thermal springs > Hot (42-90C) | place: USA: Beatty... | reverse complement strand
TAACCGGTCCAACGAGGTCCAAACACTGACGAGGAACTGGTGGGGAACAACGGACGAGTCGATGATCAACTCCAAAATTTTCGACACCGCTTCCACCAACAAAATCACATTCATGCCCTACCGATTCGCCCAGGTCGACACCGCCCCCGGCGCCGACACCACCGCTCCCGCGAAGGTCGCTCTCACGCTTGACACGGGCGTCGCCAACCAGATCAAACTCTCATGGTCCATCCCCGCAACGAACGAGGAAACCAACGGCGGCTCGGTCGGATTCAACGGCCTCAACATCTTCCGCATGGTCAACACGCCCGACACCACCAACTGGCATAACAGCGCCTTGCTCGTCAAACAGACAACCTCAACCGAAACATTCTGGATCGACACAAACGTGTCGGGCGGCAACACCTACCGATACCGCGTGACGTCCAAAGATTCAGCGGTCCAATTCAACGAGTCGTTCTTCACCGACACCAAATCAACCGCGCCGGCCGATCCGAACCCGCCGGGTTTGATTCAGCTTTTTGACAACCCGTCCGACACCCAGCCCTCGCCGGACGTGACTCCGGGCGACACGATGCTGATCCGGGTGATCGACACCGGAGCCAACACCAGCGGCGCCGTGCTCGAAACCGTCACGATTCGGATCAAAAACACCGTCACCAACGAGCAGGAGACGGCGGTCCTGTCGGAAAAAGATACCGACGACGCGATTTTTGAATTGAATTTCCGATTCAGCGCCAATCCCGCGGACAACGCCAGCGGCAGCGGCCGGCTGTACGTTCTGGCGGGCGACAGTGTCCAGTTCGACTACACGGATCCAGCCGACGCGACTGACACCAAAACAGTGACCAAACTCGCGGGCGCCGTGCTCGACGGCGGCGTCCGGTCATCGGACACCGAAATCCGGCAGGGTGACACCGCCGTCATTTACGCCGGGTCCATGAGCAATCCCTCGCCCATCGACAACGCCGGCGCCACCGACACCGTTACCGGCGCCACGTACACGTTCATCGGCATTCCGGACACGTACGTCGTTTTGTTCGGCGCCCGGCTCTGGATCGACAGCGGAGTGCTCGGCAAACTCGAGCCCGCGGTGGATTCCCTGAAAGGCACCGCGACGATCATCGGCGGCGCGTGCACGTTTTCCATGTCAAGCGTTGTCGCTCCGGAGTTTATTCTCGATCCGGGCGACACGGTGAATCTGCTGGTGACGATTCAGATCATCGACACCGTCCCGGTGGGCGAGACGCTGGACGTGAAACTGGCCAAAGGCGCCGTCGTCCACGCGCTGGGTGGTCTGTACCCCGATTCCGAAGTGAATTCTCCCGGCGAGCTGGCCGTCAGATCCAATGGCCCGAAAATCCTGGTATCGACGCTGATGTCCACGACCTCCGCGCCTGTCACCTACAGCGGCCCCGCCGGGGACACCGTCCCGGGCGCGACGCTGACGATCGAGCTTCGATACGACAACGACGGCGGCGAGACCGCCGTCAATTATGTCTTAAGCGCCCATATTCCAGCGAACACGCAGCTCGGGACGGGCATTGACTCGCCGTCCGCCGCGGCCCTGATGTCCCCGCATACGGGCGCCGTGGCCGCAGTGACGATCACGGACGATTCCGGAGTGGTCGTCGCCGACACGCATCCGGCCGCATCGCGGCTTAAGTGGACGTTCACGACGGGTGTAGCGCCGAACAACGGCGACGGCGTCGGAAGCGTCGACGCGTCGGCCGCGGACGTCGACGCCGGGATCGTAAAATATAAGGTCTACATCAAATGAGAAAGTGTCGATTCGGCAATTGCCGATCTGCCGGCCGAAGTCCGGCGGGATCGATCGATGGTTGTTGCGAAACAACCCAATTCAGCATGTAGGAGGAGAAGGGACATGAACAAGTCAGCAGCGTTAATTTTGGCGATGGTCGTGTTGATCGGGTTTACTCTGCCCGCCGGCGCCGCGTACCAATTCGGTTCGGCGGCCAACGACACCATCATCGTCGGTGGAAACGGCGGCGGCCAGGACACCGCCGATTTGGCCGGTGACGTGGTGGCCAGTTACACCAGCACGGCCGGCAATGACACAATTTTCAAAACCAACTCCGGGACAAATCCGACCGCGCAGGTCCGCCCGGTATTCGGCGACACCGCGGCCGTGGTTGGGGCTTCGTCCCAGAGCATGGCGCCGAGCGACACAAGGACCTTTACGGTCAGGATCGTCAACTGGGCGAACCAAACGGATGTGATCAAGATCGAATCTGACACGGAGGATGTGAGCGGCCTTTCGGAGGATTCGATAACGATCCGGGTCAACGGGGCGCTGATTTACCAGAACGGTAACGATAGTTTTCCCCAGTTTGCCCTGCCGGCTCTGCCTCCGGGCGCCGACACGACCGTCACGGTTGAGGTCGTTTCATCGGCCACGGCGTTGGGTCAGGCGGTGGTCAATCTCCTGACGATTCCGAATTCCGGCATCGGCGGCGACACCGGCGGATATCTGGGCAACAACGGCGAGACCTATGCCGGTGACGGAGACGCCAAAGTGACGTTGACCGTCAACATCAACTCGATCAACGTCCAGATCAAAGTCGAGCAGGAAGTGACGTCAGCCCCGACCAGTTACAACGGCCCGATGGGCGACACCGTTCCCGGCGCGACGCTGACCTATGTCATCCGATACGACAACGACGGCAACGACACGGCGGTCGGGTTCACCCTGAACACCAAGCTGCCCGCGAACACAACGCTGGGTACCGGGTTGGACTCGCCAACCGCTTCGGCTCTGCTTTCGCCCCACACCGGCGCGACCGTTACGGTCACCATCATGAACGATACGGGAACCGTGGTGACGGTGACAGATCCGTCGGCCAGCCGTCTTCGGTGGACATACAATATTGGCGTAGCTCCCAACAACGGCGATTCGGGCAGTTCGGTGGATGCCACCACGTCGGATGTTGACGCGGGATTTGTCAAATTTAAGGTCTACATCAAGTAGCGGGCAGACGGAGTAGAGTATCGAAGAATAGGACGGATCACGTGACGCAAGCAGGAAGGAGTTCCGCATGAGCGGACGTATAGGACGGAAGGCAAAGCCAAATAAGGGTCAGTCAACAGTCGAAGGCCGTGGGGTTAAGCCACTTGCGCCCAAAGACCGGACTTTGACGATCCAAGTGTCCCTTCTCCTCCTCTCCATATTATGTGTGGCGAGTCCGGGACTGGTCTCTCCCGTCCATGCGGCTGGAACGAGTGCGGGATCCGCGATCCTGTTTGGCGGCAACGGCGGAGGGTCGGACACGGCCGATCTTCCGGGCGACATCGTTGCCAGCATGACGTCGGTCCAGGGTGATGACACACGGGTTGTCACTTCACCCGGTATCCTATCCGACACGGTGTCGGCGATTTTCGGCGACACGGTGAGACAGCTTTCATCGGGATTCGCGGGCGCCTTCCCGGGCGAGACGGCGTGGATCGATTTGCACGTCGCCAACAAGGGCAACACCACGGACACGATCCTTTTTGATTCCAGCGCCCCGTCATTTGACCTGTCCGGTTCGGCCGGGAATCTTGTGGCCGTATCGTTTTGGAACAGTTCCGGCACCGCGCCCATTCCGAACGTGGTCCTTCCGGCCGAAGGCGCCGCGGCGTTCAAAGTCGCCGTATTTTTGGATCCCTCCGCTCCTCAAGGAGACACGCTGCGATTGACGTTGACCCTGAAAGCCCGAGCCGGCGCCGGCGGCGATCCGGGCGGGTATCTGGGCAACAACGCCGACTCATACGCAGGCGACGGTGACGGATATGTTTCGCTGGCCGCCGTATCGTCGAGGGCCTCCGAAAGCTCCGCGACCCGGGTGGCGTTCCTGTCCGAATCGCATCTTCTGGCGGACGACACATCCTCGCAGATCAGCATCACCGTCATCGTCCGAAACGAAACCGGAATCGTCGTCCCCAACGCCCAGGTCAATTTCAGCGTCACCCATCCCGCGTCGGGCAACGACCTCGGTCTCAGCGTCACCAGCGGCCAGACCGACGGCAGCGGCCGCGTCACGTCGGTCGCGAGTCTCTCGGGCGCGTCGGCCAGCAGTTTTTACCGGATCAAAGCCGAAGTCCCCGCCACCGGCGCGCGGCAGAATTTTTATGCCTACAGTAGCCGCCTGAACATTCCCGGCAAGGACACGACCGCCGCGAATCTAGGCAAAGGATGGCGCATGTGGTCGCCCAACCGGACTCCGTCTCCCAGCAGCGTGTCGGGCGTATTTCATGACGATCTAGGATCGAACGTCTCGGTCTACGAGTGGCAGGCTTCCAGCGCCGACAACTCGTCTCTCAACAACAAAAAATATTTCGCCCCGCCCTCCGTCCAGCGCGGCCGCGCGTACTGGGTCAAGGACATCGAAGGTGGTGTTCTGGACGTCGACGGCCCAACGCCCGACACGTCGGTCACCGTGGCGGTGACGTTGACCAAAGGCTGGAACATGGTCGGATCCGGCCAGTTTTTCTTTGTCGACTGGGCCACCGGCGTGAGATTCCGGCCGCCGGGTGACACCGAGACTTTGTTGACGCCTCAGGGCGCGAAGGATTCGGGTTTGATCAAAAACGCGATTTACTGGTGGGACGAGTCGATCTCCAATTATCATTTCGGCCCCGACACCGCCGTGTTCCCGAGTGTCCAGATGAAACCGATGGCCGGATTCTGGCTGTACGCTGAGACGGACAACGTCGAGTTTCAAGTTCTTCCCAAGGCGGCAATCCCGGTCGATTCGGCGGCGATTCTCAATCAGGCCCCCTCCTACAACGGCGGCGCCCGCGCGGGGATGTTGTCGGGTTACTACCAAAGCCACGCCCTGACCGGCAGCGTCCAGTCCTGGGCGATTCAGATCACGGCGCAGTCAAACGGGGTATCGGACCTGCAGAATTATGTCGGTGTGTTGCCAACCGCGGCCGCCGCGTCGCAGTCGAGTCTATATGAGCCGCCGGCGGTATCGAGCGGATTTCTGACCCTGGGTGTCCGGGACCCGGACGTCTCCGCCGGCATTTCGGCTTTACAGGCCGCGGCCTATGCGCCGCCGATAACGACGGCCAAGGCGTGGAAGGTTGAAGTCTACAGTGATCTGGCCGCGCCGGTGACGGTGGCATGGGACAACGTGGCCAATCTCCCGGACAATTTCGTCGCCTACCTGGCGACTCCGTCCGGCGCCATTGATCTTCGTAAATCCCCATCGGTCATTCTCCCGGCGGAAAGTTTTGTCAATCACTCATCCGTTTTGACTCTCGCCGTCGGGTTCTCGGAATTTGTCAGCGGGCTTCTGGCGGCCCCGTTATCGAAGGAGCACTCATTTGTCTATCCGAATCCCGGCCCGGACGCGTCGACGGGACTCATCTATTTCAAACACAATGTTATCTCCGGAACTGTCAAACTCAGAATTTTCGACATGGGCGGCCGCATGGTCAAGGAACTCAGCGGATCGGCGTCGCCCATTCCATGGGACACCACGAACCGTTCCGGCCAGAAGGTCGGATCGGGCGTTTACCTATATCAGTTGGAATCCGACGGCAGCAAGCTGACCGACAAGCTTGCGGTTGTGCGTTGACAGGGATGTCATCGTGCCCGTCGAAGGGTGCGTTGAGTCCCGACGGTGGGAAAAAAAGTTAAAAAAACAGTTGCAAAGAGGAAAGGGTGTGGTTACAATTACTCGGATAATGCGATACGTGCCTTTGGGATTGAAGGATAGGAGTACTTATCAGGTGGGATCAGGCGGCAGGGGTTTTCTTACAGTTGCCATTTGTCTCTCTCTGGCGGCGGCTTCTTACGCCGGCGCGCCCGGTATCGACGCCTTCACCAGGCACGGCGCGGGCGTTCGGGCGGTCGGTATGGGCAAGGCCGCGACCAGCATTCCCATGGGCGCCGGCAGTTTCTACTGGAACCCCGCGGGAATGGGACTCATCGAAGGCACGGAAGTCACCTCCCTTTTCAGCCAGCCCTACACCGAAGTTGACGATCTGCAGTACCACACCGTCGGTTTTGCTCACAGAAATCCCAACCGTCATGTCGGATATGGTCTATCAGGTGTATTCTTCGACGCCGGTAAATTGCGCGGCGCTGACGCCGCCGGCAATCTGACCGGACAGACATTTGGCAGCCGGGACGGCGCCCTTTATTTTTCGGTCGGCTCCGGATTTGGCGGCGACGACGGCCGGAAACGCGCCGCCGTCGGCGCGAACTTCAAGGGGGTCCGTGGCGAGATTGCCGAGTATTCCTCGACGGGATTTGGCGCGGACATCGGGTTCATGTTCCTGCCGGCCGAGTGGGCCAGAATGGGCGTCATGGTTGAAAACCTGATCGCGCCGACATTCCATTTCAAGTCCGTAGACGAGAAATTCCCGCTCCGCATCCGCGGCGGCGTCAGCCTCGATCCATTCACCTGGATGACCCTCGCGGCCGACGTCGAAAACGAGGAGGGTGACATGAGCTGGCGGTTCGGCACGGAGTTGCGGCTCTTTTCCAAGGTACTGGGCATCCGCGGCGGTTACGCGACCGACACCAATGAATTCCTCGCCGGGCTTGGGTTCAACATCAAATTCCTCGCTCTCGATTACGCTTACAGCACTCATGACGATCTGGGCCAGACGCATCGTGTCGGCCTGACGATTCGGATCAAATAAGGGAGGCCGGGACAATGAAATCGTACTGCCTATCTCAGTTGGGTCGTTCCAAAGTTGCGGCATTCAGACCGCTGATGGCCGCGTTGCGCGTCACCGTCGCCTCCTGCATGGCGCTTCTTGCCTCTCAACCGGTCGTCTACGCTCAAATGTCCGACGAGGAACTCCGCCGCGAGCGCATGGAGACCATCGAGGCTCTCCAGTCCACCGAAAATATTTCCGGCGGGTCATCCAAGTTGTTCGGCGAACTCGGCCGGCGCACCGGCTGGATTTTCAATTATGGCGCCGCTTCCAGCATCTCCTGGACCGGCGGCGACAACGGGTCGGATCGAAGTTATGCCGTGTCGGACGCGTCGGAGCACGCCATGGATTACGAGGTCAAACCGTTCATCAACGTCACGACCAAGGACCGCAAATCCAAGTTCTATTTCCGCGCTACGACCAAATACACGTCGACCGCCAAAAACGGCCGGCCCGGCAGCCCCGGCGCGGGCACTCGCGGGAACAACTACATCGAGCCGACGGTGGATATGGTGTACTGGGAAAAGGAGTTCGCGCCCAAGGCGGGCAGCGCCGCGAAGAGAAAAATGACCATTGGCCGGCAGTTTGCCCAGGTCGGCCGGGGGATTGCTTTCGCGCTGACGGCCGACGGCCTCCTCTATGACGTCACCGGTCTTGGCAAGAAGAAAAAAGGCGAGTACAAGTGGTTTCTCCTTCAGCAAAATCATGGCGACGACAATATTGACGCCTCCTCCGCGGGGTCGGGCCGGACCAAACGATTCTTTTACGGGATTCGCGGCAAGTACGCGGTATTGCCCAAGTGGAAGGCGAGTTTATATACGGTCTATGTGCAGGACCACAACGAGGAGCAAAGTCCAACGAGCGCGTTCCAGAAGCACATGTTTGAGCCCCAGTACTACGGGCACGTGGGTGAGGGGCGTATTACCAAGGATTTGCAGTACTGGTATGAGGCCATTCATGAGCGGGGCAGGACCTACAGCACGGGAACGGCGGCCCGGCCGAGCATCAAGGTCAACATCAGGGCCAGCATGCTGACGACGGGGTTGAAATATTATTTTTCCGGCGATTTGAAGCCGACCGTGTTTGCCGAGTTTGCCCAGGCCAGCGGCGACCCGGACGCCACATCGTCGAATTCGACCAGCGGCGGTTCCGCTCCCGGTACCAATGATTCCCGGTTTAATCCGTTCGGAGGCCTTTCCATGGGTCTTGCCCTGTCGCCGACGTTGACCAACATGAAAATTTACAAAATCGGCGGCAGCATCAAACCTTTTGCGCGGTCGGTGAGCCGGTCGCTCCAGGATATTTCGATTCAGCCCGAGTATTACGTCTATCGGCGCCGTCTGGGCGGCGGCGGCGCGGCCGGTAACGACGCCCAGATCCAGGCCACCTCGACCAACCGGATCGGAGACGAGATTGACCTCAGTATTTCTTGGAGGCAGATGAGCGATCTGGTGCATCAGCTCAAGTGGGGTCATTTCAGCCCGGGCAGCGCCTATTCGTCGCAGTCCTCGGAGACGTACTGGAAGTATAAAATCGCGATTGACTTATAAGGATGGCATTTAAACGCTAAGTTTTTCAGGTGGGTGGATGGCGGTAGATCAGGAGGATTTTTAACGGCAAAACAATATGAATCAGCTTAGGGGTTGGGCCGGGTCCATCAGATGGTTGGTTGGCGTGGCGGTGTTGGGTGTGTTCCTGTTCGACACCACCGGCGCGTTGGCCCTGGCGGAAAGTAAAAATGAATATTATCGCTTGCTGTTGCGTAAGAAAGAGGCGACGATTGAGGATGTTGTCCGGGCCTGTGCGCGGTACAAGGGGTACGAGGCGAGTTCCGACATCAAGGCGGAGCTGACGTATCTGTATCAGCGGGGCATCAAGTTCCGGCCGGACATCGAGCAGATGAAGGACAGGCCTCTGACGAAGGGCAACGCGGTGCATATCCTGCTGTCGGCGATGGGGTATCAAGGCGGGTTCATGTTTCGATTGTTCCCCAACAGCCAGCGGTTTGCGCTCCGGGAGGCGGTTTTCATGAAGATGTTGCCGGACAACAGCACGGTGGACGATCCCATGAGCGGCGGCGATTTGTTGACGTTGCTGGCAAAAGTTCTGGAGGAAACGGAGAGGCAAAAAACGGGTGGTTCGGGCGAATCTGAGGGTTCAAAATAAAGTCCTGTAGTTTGGATCAATAGGGCGTCTTTCGCAGGCCTGCGGGCAACAGGCAAGAAAGCGGGGCGCCGAAAATGAAAAGACTGAGACTGAGGTGGAACGTCATTATGAATAGAATGGATCATACAGGGTTCGGACAGTTCCGTTGCGATCGTGCATGGGGGTTCATCTCATGTCTGCTGGCTGTTGCCTGTTGCCTGTTGCCTGTTGCCTCTCGGACATCGGACGCCGCGGAGATCATGAAAGGTGTGTTGTCGGACATCAGCGGCGCCGTGGAGATTCAGAAGCGCGGCACGCCCGATTTTGTTCCGGCCGCAAACGGGATGACCGTCACGCCGGGCGATCAGATATCCACCGGGATCGACGGCAAAGTCAGTGTCAGATACGAAAACAGCCAGACGGTCATTGAGCCGCTCAGCCAGTTTATCGTCGGCCGGACGATTGAAGGCGACAAGGAGTATTACACCGAAATGTTCTTGGCGGTGGGAAAAATTACATCGAAAGTCGACAAGGAGAGCGGGAAAAAGAACCGCTTTACCGTCACCACTCCGACGGCCGTCGCGGGTGTACGCGGAACTGTCCAGACCGTTGAGCACACGCCGGCTCTTGGAACCAAAGTCGAGGTCAGGGACGGAGAGGGATATACCGCTCCGGCTCCGCCGCCCAGCCAGATGATGCCCGGCGTCGCGTCGATGATGGGGCTGGTGCCCGCTGAAGAGGAAAAGCCGAAGGTGGACGTGAAGAAGGTCGAGGCGGCGAAGAAGGAGGAAGAGGTCAAGAAGAAGGAAGAGAAGAAAGAGGAAGCCAAGAAGGTCGAAAAAGTTGAGAAGGCGGCGGACGCCGCGAGCAAAGTAATTGCCGACGCGATGAAGACCGCCGGTATTGCTTCCGGCGCCGCGGCCAAGCCCGCAGCCGGCGCTCCCGGCGCTCCCGTGGCTGCCGCGGCGTCGATGTCGCGAGGTGAAGCCACGAGAGTTGCTGTCGAGGCCGCCAAAGCGGTGGCCAAAGAAGCCGGCCTGACCGGCGCAGCCGCCGCGAAGGTTGAGCAGGCGGTGCGTGCGGCTGTGGCGGCTGGCGCGGGCGGAGCGGGTGCGGCTGGCGCTGTTAATGCTTCCAAAGTGATGGCCGCGGTTGCATCGGCAGCCACGCAGGAGGCCGCCAAATCGGCCGGCTTGAAGGGTGACGCTGCGGCGGCGGTAGTGGCTGGCGCTGCTGCCGGTGCTGCGGTATCAGCGGGCGGCGACGCCAAAGCGGCTGGGGATGCGGCAAAAATTGCAGCTACAGAGATGGTGGGCGCCGCGGGCGCCAACAAGATCGCGGCCTCGGCGTCAGCCGAGGTTATGGCATCCGCCACTCTGGCGGCCGGCGGAGACGCCAAGGCTGCCGGAGAGGCGG
>Ga0114945_10002706_pt1 | contig 10243 bp, 8 predicted proteins | sample OV2TP3_FD_87194 | JGI IMG/M metagenome (GOLD analysis project Ga0114945, IMG submission 87194) | Hot spring microbial communities from Beatty, Nevada to study Microbial Dark Matter (Phase II) - OV2 TP3 | ecosystem: Environmental > Aquatic > Thermal springs > Hot (42-90C) | place: USA: Beatty... | reverse complement strand
GCCCGGCGGGCGGCGTGCTCGGGGAAGAAGTGGGCCCCGGCCCGGCCGTGCACCCAGGCGATGGGCCCCAGGCACTCCTGGATCAGGCCCACGGCGTACGCGCCCACGGTGAGGAGTTCGCGCTTGAGATCGGGAAAGGTCCAGCGCCCCGGCGGCAGGAGCTTTCCCCGCTCATCGACAGGGGGCAGGGGGCGGGGCCAGGCCTTGCTGAACATGGCCTCCGCGTGCACGCCCAGCAGCCGGCCGAGCTGGCCGCCGGCCAAAAGGGCGCGGCACTGCTGCACCAGGGCGCTGTACGCGTAGCTGGGGACGATGGCCTTGACGCCGGCGGCCTCGACGCCCTTGACCACGGCGTCGCAGTCCTCGAGGGTGGCGCCGATGTACTTGTCGATCCACAGGTGCTTGCCCGCCTCGGCGGCGCGGACGGCCAGGCCGGCGGTCCGCTCCTGTTCGTGGGCCAGGCTGACGATCTCGACCCCGTCCAGGCGCAGGGCCTGGTCCACGCCCGCGACGTAGGGCACGCCCAGCTCGGCGGCCCACTTGCGGTTGAGCTCATCCAGTTGAGGGGGGATATCCGGCTCGTCGGCCACCGCGATGAGGCGGACGCGGGGGTGGCGCTGGTACAGGGGGACAAAGTTGCGCTGGTGGCTGTGCCGGCTGAAGCTGAGCAGCAGCACCCCGTAGGTTTTTTCCGTCATGGCTGCTCTGGAGGGCGCGGGCCAGAGAGTATAAGCCGCTTCGCCCGCAGAGGCAAGTTCACAAGGAGAACAGCGTGGATCGAGAATTCTGTGTCAGGGATGGGTTCAGTCTGCCCGGCGAGTTCCACGGACATCCGGGCGGGGTCTCGCGGGTGGTGCTGGGTCCGGGGGCGCGCCACGAGCGCCGGCCCGCGGCGCTCGACGCGGAGCGGCTGATCATCCACACCAATGAGTACGCCCCGGGCGGCAGTTCGGGAGAAGCGCACGCCCACGCCGACCAGGAACAGGCGTTTTACATCCTGGAGGGAGAGATGGAGGTGACGGTGGGGGAGAAGACCTATCTGGCCGGACCCGGGGACTGTGTCTTCCTGCCCCGCGATGTCCCGCACTGCCACCGGAACGCCGGGGGCGGGACTCTGCGGTTCCTCTTCATCAGCGCGGTATTATAGCTCACCAGCGGGTCAGGTTGCCCATGATCTTGTTCAGGTCGCGCTGCAGCCGCTTTTTTTCCTCTTCGAGTTCGGCGATGCGCGCCTGCTGCTGCTCCAGGGCGCCGGCCTGTTCCTCGATAGTCTTTTCGAGCCGGGCCACCTTCTCGGCCAACCGGGCATTCTGTTCGGTCGTCTCGGCGCGCTGCCGCTGCTTCTCGTCCAGTTCCTGGCGCAGGGTGGCCACCCGGATGTCCGTCTCCTTCTCCTTGGCGGCCAGTTGCTCCCGCAGCTTCTGGATCTCGGCCTCCAGCCGCTCCCTGAGCTGGGCGGTCTTCTCCTGGAAAGCAGCCTCCTGCACCTTGAGCTGGGCCTTCAGGTCGTGGTTCTCCTGCTCCAGGGCCTGAGTCTTTCTGGCGCGCTCCTCGGCGTACTTCTCGGCCTCTTTGCGGTGCGCCCCCTCCAGGTCGATCATCTGGTGCAGGCGGGCGATCTCGTCGCGCTGGCGAGTGAGTTCCGCTTTGAACCTGGAGGCCGTGAGAAAGGCGAAGATCCCCATTTATGCGTGTCCCTCTGAGGTGCCGGCGCTCAAGCCTGGCCGGCGCGCTGCCATTCCGAATCGGGCATGTCCTGGGCCAGCTTGAGGGCGCCGGTCGCCCCGGCGAAGATCGGGTCCTCCACCGCCGTGACCCGGCAGGGCCCGAACTCCGTCAGGTTGGAGCGCACCTCCTCGGCCAGGCCGCGGATCTGGCTGCCGCCCCCGGCCAGGACGATGTTCTGGCGCAGCTCGTACTGGTATTCGGGATCGTAGGTGACGATCAGCTCGCGCGCGTTGGTGATCATCTCGGGGAGGATGCTCTCGCACGCCTCGCGCAGACTCTCGGTGACGTCGTAGCTCTTGGGTTTGCCATTGACCTGGAAGTCGATGGCGATGACCTCCTTCTGGGAGGAGACAAAGGCGAATTGCTCCTTGATCTTGCGCGCCATCTCCAGGGTGATGGGGGAGTCCTTGATCCGCTCCTGGAGCAGCATGTGGAAGCGGGAGTCGATGTAGTTGCCGGCCTTGGCCAGGGTGAACTGATCCTGCTCGGCGGGAATGGTGCCGTGCATGCGGCACAGGTCGAGGGTGCCGGCGCCGATGTCGATGATCAGCGCGTTGTTGAACAGCTCCAGGCCATAGGCCACCAGGAAGGGTTCGGAGGCCACCATGGCGTGGTCCACCAGACCGTCGACCGCATCGATCAGGGCCTGGCGGTCCTCGGGGGTGGCCCTGGCCGGGGCGCCGACCACCGCGCGGATCTCCTGGCCGGGCTGGGGCTCGGCCAGTTCGACGATAAAGCTGGTCAGGTGGCGCACGGCCTCGGCCTCGCGGCTGGTGGCGTCCGCCCCCGGCGCCGAGGGGCGGTAGCGCAGGACACCGTGTTCCAGGGGCCAGATCATGTCCACGGCCATGCGGTTCTTGAGACACTCTTCGCCGATGACCACCTTCTTCTTGAGAAACTTGTAGGAGATGAGGTCCTTGGGCCACCCCACGACGCTGGCGACCGTGCGCCGGATGCCGGTGCTGGTGGCCACGGCGCTCTGGGAGGTGCCCAGGTCGATACCCACATAGAGGATTTCGCTCTTCTGTGACGAGGCAGATGTACCTAGATCTGCTACTGACATGGCCGGAGATTCCTTCCAGATGGCAGGTAGGGTGAGACGAAGGAGAAATTTGTTCTAAGCTAAGAGGCGGACGAGAGGAATGTCAAGTAAATTTTGAGCAATATTATTGTGGATATGGGCAGGCTTGCCACTATTAGTCGATCAGCGCTGATCGCCCTGATATCCCTGCTGGCCGGCCCGGCCCTCGCTGCGCCCGAATGCGCCCCCGGCGAGGTCCTGGTGCGCTGGCGGGCAGGGGCCGCCAGGCCGGCGGCCCATCGGGAGCTGGACCGGCTCAATGCCCGCTATGGCCTCAAGGCCGAGACGCCCCTGCTGCCGCCTGCGGGGCGACGCGCCAAGGCCGCCGGCCCCGCCCAGATCCAGCGCTGGAGCCGGCTGCAACTGGCCAGCCAGGAGGACCCCCGCGCCATGGCCGGGGACTACGCCCGGCTGGAACTGGTCGAAGCCGCCCAGCCCAATTACCTGCGCCGCTGCGCGGCGGTGCCGGGCGATGCCCTCTACCCTCAGCAGTGGAACCTGGGGGCCATCGGCTGGAGCCGGGCCGGGTTGCCGGACGCCGCGGGCGTGGTGGTGGCCATCATCGACTCAGGGGTGGACTGGACCCACCCTGACCTGGAGGGCCGGGTGTGGGTCAATCCCCTTGAGGAGGCGGGCCTGGCCGGGGTGGACGACGACGGCAATGGGTACGTGGATGATATTCGCGGCTGGGACTTCAGCGATGCGCCCGGCCTGCCCGGGGAAGGGGACTACCTGGAGCAGGACCCCGAGCCCATGGACGAGTCCGGCCACGGCACCCACGTGGCCGGCATCATCGCCGCAAAGGCGGGCAATGGCCTGGGGATCGCGGGGGTGGCGCCGGGGGCGCGGCTGATGGCCCTGCGGGCTGGGTTCAATATAGAGGGAGGAGGCTTCCTGGAGGACGATGACGTGGCCGCGGCCATGGTCTACGCCGCGGAGAACGGGGCCCATGTCCTCAACATGAGCTTCGGGGACCCCAACTTCTCGCCCCTGCTGGGCGATGCGGTCCGCTATGCGTCCCAGGCCGGCTGCGTCCTGGTGGCGGCCGCGGGCAACGAGAGCGGCGGGGCGGTCTTCTATCCGGCCCGCCTGGAGGAGGCTATGGCGGTGGCGGCCTCCGGCCCGGGGGACCGGCTCCTGGCCTTTTCCAATTCGGGGTACAGCATCGACCTGGCAGCCCCGGGACAGGCCATCCTCAGCCTGCTGCCCGGCAACGGGTACGGGGAGCGCTCGGGGACCTCGATGGCCGCGGCGCACGTCTCGGGCCTGGCCGCCCTGGTGCTGGCAGAACACCCGGAGTTCTCGCCCCTGGAGGTGCGGGGCAGCCTGGCCCTGAGCGCCAGGGACGCGGGATCTCCTGGCTGGGACCCGCTTTCAGGGGCCGGGATCCCCCAGGTCGCGGCCTTCCGCCTGGAGCGCCCTCCGGAACTGCGCCTGCGTCTCCTGGAGGAGGCGGACAGCGCCAGGGTGCGGCTCGAAATGGCCGTTCCAGAGGAGCAGGGCGATTATGATTTAAGTTGGGGCCAGGGCGAGGCGCCGTCCATCTGGCACCTGATGGCCCAGGGCCGGGCCACGGCGCCGCAGGTGGTGGAGGTCGGCTGGCCCCCTGCTTCCCTGGGAGAGGGGGATTATCTGGTGCGCGGCCGGCTCTCCACACCGAGAGGAGGCCTGGAGGAGCGGGTGTTCGTCCGGGTGCAGGGGCGCGCGCCCCTGGCGCGGAATCTGAGGATATACCCGGCCCTGGATGGGGGGAGGTGGGCGCAGATGGCCGAGTGGGAGGGGCCAGGGCCCGCTGCCCTCTATCTGTCGAGGCCAGGCGAGGCCCAGGTCCTCTACGAGATCCCCGAATGGTCCGGCCGGGCCGCGCACCGCCTGCGCCTGCCGGAGGAATTGCCCATTGGGGAGTATCAGGCGGAGGCGGGAGCGCCGGGGGGCCGGCCCGCCGCGCCGGGGGCAACAGCGCGGTTTTCAGTGGAATCCAGCCAGGTCTCCTCCTGGAATCTCGTGCTGCTGGCCACCCTGCCGGACGGGTACCTCCTCCCCCGGCTGAGCGACTTTGACGGCAATGGCCGGCCAGAGGTGGGCCTGATGGGATACCGGGGCAATCGCTACAACCCCGTCGAATTCTACGAGGGCGACCTGGCGCGCCCGGTCCATACCACCTCCCTGCTCTTCATCCCCTGGGAGATCGGCGACCTGGACGGCGACGGCAGGGAGGAGGTGGTGGGGGTGGACGCCCAGCGGGTGCGCCTGATCGAGGCGGAGAAGCCGGGGGCTTTTCCAGGGCGCGAGATCTGGCAACAGGAGGGGATGTGGGGGGGAGAGGTGGCGGACCTGGACGGGGATGGCCGGGACGAGATCTTCCTGCGCTCGGCCCGGGCCGAGTTGTTCCAGGTCTTCGAGAAGCGGGGGGACAACTCCCTGGCCGAGATCGCCAGCCTGCCCAATCCGACCGCGGGCAGCAATGAGCTGGGGGAACGCCAGGTGGCAGGGGACCTGGACGGGGACGGCCTGGGGGAGCTGCTCAGCGGCGACAACGACGGCGACCTGTTCATCTACGAGGGGATCGGCGACAATGCCTTCCGCCTGGGCTGGCGCGAGGAGGACCGCCTGCCGCCGGCGGACGCCCGTCTGGTGGGAGGCATGGCGGACCTGGATGCGGACGGGCAGGGAGAATTCATCGCGGGCCGCCTCTACCAGGACCCCTTTGATTTGCAGCAGGCGCGCTGGGAGATCGCCGTGTACCAGGCCAGGGGCGACAATGCCTATGCACCCGAATGGCAGGTGGAGGTCCTGGGGGGCAGGGCCGGGGGCAATGGCATCGGGATGGGGGACCTGAATGGAGACGGGCTGGTGGAATTCGCCCTGGCCCTGCCCCCCAATCTCTACCTGTTCGCCGCAGTGGACCCGGACACCTACGGACCGGTCTGGCAGGAAAAGGCCGGCGAGGTCCACCGGCCGGCTCTTGGCGACCTGGATGGGGACGGGGGCGCCGAGCTGCTGTTCAACAGCAGCGGCCAGGTGGGGATCTTCGGTTTCCAGGCCGGGCTGCCAGCCCCCCGGGGAGTGGTGGCCTATCCCCTCGACCAGGGCCGGATCGCCCTGGAGTGGGAGGAGGTGGCCGGCGCCATCGGGTACCGCGTGTACCGGGATGGAGAGCTCCGCGCGGCCCAGGTGGAGGGCACCCGCTTTGAAGACGGCCAGGTGAGCGCGGGCCAGGAGTACGGCTATGCAGTGGCGGCGCTGGGCCCGGGGGGCGAAGAACAACGCGCGGCGCTGGTCTTTGCGCAGCCCCAGGACCCTCCCCGGGTGCTGGAGGTGGAGCGCCGCGCTCTCCACCAGCTCGGGGTGGTCTTCAGTGCACCCATCAAAGGAGTACAACCCTACCAGTTCCGCGTGGAGCCAGGGCCCGGGGTCCCCTCCTCGGCCCTGCTGGACCGCGGCGGCGGGCGGGTCCTCCTGGGCTTTGCCGCGGCCCTGCCCGACTCAGGGCGCTTCGCCCTGGAGGCCAGGGGCCTGCGGAGCAGCCTGGGGACGCCCCTGGCGGACCAGCGCGTCGAATTCTCCCTGGAGCCCTATCGCGAGCCGGCCAGGGCAGTGGGGGCAGAGGCGATTTCAGCCACCCAGGTGAAGGTGCGCTTCAGCCAGCCGGTCCGCCTGCCTGAGGAACAGGGGGCCGGGTTCTCCGGCCAGGGGATCCAGGTCCGCCGGGCGCGCATCCAGGGGACAGAAGTGGTCCTGGAGCTGGAGATTCCCCTCCAGGCCCTGGGGCAGCGCTACGAGGTGCTGTTCCGCGGCCTGCGGGACGAGGCGGGCAACTCGGTGGAGGGCAGGGTGTTCGTGCGCTTTGCCGCCGCGGATCTGGCAGGGCTGCAGGTCTTCCCCAACCCCTTCCGCCCGGCCAGGGAGCCGCTGCGCTTTGTCCACCTGCCGCCCCAGGTGCGGGTCTACCTGTTCGATGTGGCGGGCCGGCTGGTGCGGGTGCTGGCAGAGGAAGACCGGGACGGGGGAATGGAGTGGGATGGGGCGAATGCGGCCGGCGAACCCCTGCAGTCGGGGGTGTATTTCTACCAGGCAGTGAGCGGGACAGAAACCCGGCGCGGGAAATTCGCGTTGATTCGGGAGTAGGGGCGCACGGCTGTGCGCCCCTACCTTGGCAGGGGAGAACGCCCTGCTCTATCATAACCGCAAAATACAGGAGGTCATTATGGTCGACATCGGCATCGCGGGCATCGGCTTCATGGGGGTCACCCATTTCCGGGCCATTGAGAAAGTGAAGGGCGCGCGGGTGAGGGCCATCTGCACCCGCGACGAGCGCAAGCTGCGGGGGGACTGGCGCAGGGTGCAGGGCAATTTCGGGGGCAGCGGCGGGGTGCAGGATGTCTCGCGCCTGGCCCGGTACCGCGATCTGGAAGGACTGCTGGCCGACCCACAGGTGGACCTGGTCGACATCTGCCTGCCCACCTCCATGCACGTGGAGTGGAGCGTCAGGGCCCTGGAGGCCGGCAAGCACGTGCTCCTGGAAAAACCCATCGCCCTGGACCTGAAGGGCGCGGACCGCATCCTGGCGGCGGCCAAGAAACACCGGCGGCTGTTCATGGTGGCCCACGTGCTGCGCTTCTTCCCGGAGTTCGCCCTGGTCAAGGAACTGGTGGACCGGGGCGCGCACGGCCCGGTCCTGGCCGCGCATTTCAAGCGCATCATCGCGCACCCGGCCTGGTGGAACCCCGAGGACCTGGGGCGCACCGGCGGGCCGGCCATCGACCTGCACATCCACGACACGGACTTCGTCCAGTTCCTCTTCGGCATGCCCGGGGCCGTGACCGCCAGCGGCTTTGTGGGCAAGGGGGGGATCGTGGAGCACCAGCACACCCACTACCACTTCCCGGGCAAGGCCATCAGCGCCGAGGCCGGCTGGCTGTCGCAGCAGGGCTGTCCCTTCGAGCACGGCTATGACGTGTACTTCGAGCGGGCCGCGCTCAAGTACAACTCTTCCTGGGGACAGCCGCCGATGCTGCTCACTGCCGACGGCAAGAAGAAGCACCCGAAACTCCCCGGGAAGGACGGGTTTGTCGGAGAACTCCAGGAGGCGGTGGACGCGGTGCGACAGGGGAAGGAATCGAAGGTGCTGTCGGGGCAGAGCGCCCGCAACTCCCTGCTCCTGTGCCTGCGGGAGATCCAGTCGATCAGGGCGGGGCGCAGAATAAAGATATAGGTGAACCAGGCTCGGAGAGAGCGAGGTCCCCGCGCCGAAAAACGCGGGGGCCTTTTTCGCGCCCTCAGCCTGCCGGCTTCCAGGCGTTGAGGGTGCGGGCGAACCGGATGTCCGAGCGGGTGATGGCCTTCTCGCTGTGGGTGGTGAGGGCCACGGAGACCATCTTCATCCCGGTGTTCAGGCTGAAGTCGGGATGGTGGTTCTGCTCGGTGATGGCCTTTATCAGGTAGTTGAGAAAAGCGGTGATGTCCCTGAAGTTCTTGAAGACGAAGTTGCGGGAGAGGACCGCCTCACTGCGGGTCCAGCCCTCCAGGGTCTTGAGTTCTTCGTCCACCTGGGCGGGGCTCAGCGCGGTCTTGTCTTCAGTGGCCATATTGCCGCTCCTGGAAGAGGGGGTGATGCCGTGAATATACCTGCTCCCGCGCCCCTGTCAAACGCCCAGGATCTGGCGCAGCCGGCCGGCGATGATCTCGGCCTCGCCCGCCTGCAGGGTCTGCGGCCCAAAGGTGATGGCCGTGGCCGAGCCGCCGGCCCGGATCGAGGGCTCCCCTTCCTCCAGGGCTTTGCAGACCTCGGGGGCCGAGCGGGGCGCGCCGGCGCGGAAGTGGAGGTGGAGCAGGGGGCTGGCGGGCGGGAATTTGTTGGCATAGGGCGGCTGGTACTCAGGTTCTATCCCCTGCACCTGGCGCACGGCTTCGGCGATGGTGCGGCAGCGGCGCTCCCACTCCCGGATCACCTCCTTCTCATCCTGCTCCATGAACAGCTCGACGGCGGTCAGCAGGCCGGCGATTTCCTCCTTGCCCACCTTCATGCCGCGGCCGATGGCCGAGTGGGGGCTGCTGTTGAGGGCGCAGGCCCTGACCAGGTTCCTGCGGCCCAGGATCAGGCCGGTGGACTGGGGGCCGAACAGGCCCTTGCCGCCGCTGAAGACCACCAGGTCCGCGCCCAGGCGGGGCAGATCGGTCAAATAGGCGCGGGGCGGGAGCTGGGCCGCGGCATCCACGATGACCGGTACCCGGCGGCGGTGGGCGATGGCGATGATCTCCGGAAGTTGTTCGAGGGACTGGCTGCCCAGGAAGAAGACCACGGCCGCGGTTTTGTCGGTGAGGCCCTGCTCGTAGTCGGATGGCATCACCTGCTGGGGGGTGCCCACCTTGGCCAGTTTTCCCCCGCACAGCCTGAAGCCCTGGTGGATGTAGTAGTGGGCGTCCACCAGGCTGATGACAAATTCATCGGGCCGGCCATCCACCTCGGGGAGCCGCCGGATGGCCTCCACATCGATCCCGGTCAGGCAGGCCGCCCCGGCCAGCAGCATGCCGCTGGCCGCCCCAGAGCAGATGAAGGCCGCCTCGGCGCCGGTGAGCTGGGCGAGGCGCGCGCCGGCCTTGTCGAGCAGGTCTTCGAGCAGCACGAAATGGCGGGAAGCCTCGACCATGGCCTGGACCACCTGGGGCGGCATGACCGAGCCGCCCAGGGTGGTGATGGTGCCCCTGGCATTGATGAAGGTGCGCACGCCCAGGCGGGCGTAGAGGGAAGCGGGGGACATAGGGCGATCCTTGTCTGCGGGTGGCTGATTGACATGCCGGTGCAGAAACTTAAGTTTTTGGAGATAAGGGGACAAGAGAGGTACTGCACATGGCTGCAAAGCGCATGGAGAAGAAGACCACTCCTGCCCGGCGGTCGCCGACGGCTGTCGGGGGGGTCAGTCTGTCCGGTCTGCGGGACGTGGAGGTCAGGATCACCCTGGAGCTGGGCCGCACCGAGATCACCCTGGAAGAGGCCACCGGCCTGGCCGAGCGGTCCATGCTGGTGGTCGACAAGCTGGCCGAGGAGCCGGTGGACGTGCGCGTCAACGGCAGGCTCTTCGGCCGGGGCAAGCTGGTGCTGGTGGGCGACCACTACGGGGTGCAGTTGACCGAGCTGGTCGATCAGGGCAGGGCGCCGCCGCCGGCCAAGAGGTTGAAGGGCGGGAAATAGGCCTCGCGATGAAATAAGTGGATCAATTTGCCTGTTCTGCCGTGACGTGAAGGCCGGCCTGGATTGTGACAGTTATTTACTCGCGGGTCCATAGGCGCAAAAAAAGAACGGGCGAGAAAAGTCCGCCCGTTCTTTTTTTGTACTGAATACTCGGTTTAATGATGGTGATGGTGGCCGTGGCCGGCGGCCGCTTCCTTCTTCTCTTCTTTTTCCTCGGTCACCATGGCCTCGGTGGTCAGCAG
>Ga0114945_10002705_pt1 | contig 10250 bp, 7 predicted proteins | sample OV2TP3_FD_87194 | JGI IMG/M metagenome (GOLD analysis project Ga0114945, IMG submission 87194) | Hot spring microbial communities from Beatty, Nevada to study Microbial Dark Matter (Phase II) - OV2 TP3 | ecosystem: Environmental > Aquatic > Thermal springs > Hot (42-90C) | place: USA: Beatty... | reverse complement strand
GCTGCGCCGGATGCCACGGCCCTCCGCACGCCATTCCGCCCTCCGCCGATCCCGGCTCGCCGACGCATCGCGCCTCCATCCCCAAAACTTGCGGCCAGTGCCACGGCGTCCGCTTTGTGCTGGAAGGCACCGGACTGAGCGCGCAGCCCTTCCTGTCTTACCAGCAGAGTGTGCACGGCCAGGCCGTGGCCGCGGGTTCGGAGAAGGCTGCCGTCTGCACCGACTGCCACCGCGCTCATGACGTCCTGCCGGCCAACGATTCCAGGTCGCGCATCTTCAAGTTCAACGTGCCTGCAACCTGTGGGCAGTGCCATGAGGAGGTCTCCAACGAGTTCATGGCCAGCATCCACGGCCGGTCGGTTGCCCGCGGCAACTGGCAGGCGCCCGTCTGCACGGACTGCCACGGCATCCATCTCATCAAGCCTCATATTGATCCCACTTCTTCGGTCGCCGCCCAGGCCCTGGCGCGCACTACCTGCGCCCAGTGCCACGAAGGCGTTCGCCTGGCGCAGGAGTTCGGCGTTCCCGGCCGCCGCGCCACCACCTACCTCGACAGCTACCACGGCCTGGCCTCGCGCCTGGGGTCCGGTGTGGTGGCCAACTGCGCCAGTTGTCACGGCGTGCACAACATCCTGCCTTCGTCCGATCCGCGCTCCATGGTGCACAAGGCCAACCTGGTCACAACCTGCGGCCAGTGCCATCCGGGCGCCGGCGTGAACTTCGCGGTCGGCGTGGTGCACGTGGACGCGCCGCTCTCGCGGGACATGGGCAGCGTGGGCACGCGCTGGGTGCGCCGCTTTTATCTCGTGCTCATCTTCGCCACCATCGGATTCATGCTCGTGCACAACGGCATCCTCTGGCGCCGCAAGGCGCTTCTGCGCCGCGCCGCCGGGCCGCGCCCCGTCCTGCGCATGACGCTCAACCAGCGCGTGCAGCACTGGATCCTGCTGCTCAGCTTCATCCTCCTCGCGCTGACCGGCTTTGCCCTAAAATACCCCGACTCCTGGATGGCCTGGCTGCTCGGCGGCAGCGAAACCCTCCGCCGTATCGCCCATCGTGTGGCCGGGGTCGTGCTGCTCATCCTGGGGCTGTACCACGCCGGATACATGCTGCTGACCCGCGAGGGCCGCCAGGGTTTGCGCGATTTTCGTCCGGTCCGCCAGGACCTGGCTGACTTGCTCCACAACCTACGCTTTCACCTCGGCCTCCGCGACGAGCGTCCCCGCTTCCCGCGCTTCTCCTACGCGGAAAAAGCCGAGTACCTGGCCGTGGTCTGGGGCACCGTGCTGATGGGAATCACCGGGCTCATGCTCTGGTTCGAGGTCCAGGTCATCCACTGGCTGCCGCGCTGGTCCATCGATATCGCCACCGCCATCCATTTCTACGAGGCCATTCTGGCCGTGCTCGCCATCCTGGTCTGGCATTCCTACCACGTCATGCTGGATCCGGATGTCTACCCTCTGAACTGGGCCTTCTGGGACGGACGCGTCCCCGAAGAGCATGCAGAGACACAATCTCCACCGCAAGGCGGACACGCAGAGGCCGCGGAGAAAGCGGCGGAGTCGGAGGCGGACGCAAAGGAAAAACCAGCGGAGCCGCCCGGCGAGCAAGAGCCGCCAGGAGCCTGACCGCAACCTTGGGCGGGTTTTTGCCTGCACGCCCGGATGGGAATAGTGTAAGTTGTAGTTTTCAGAGAGGTTGCATGCCGGAAGAGACCCCAAGCCCGGTACCGGAAAACAGCCAGGATTCGACCGCCCAACGCTTGCGCTCATTGCCACCCGCGGGCCTGTTTCGCAACCTGATCAGTTGGGTTGGAGCCGGCATTGCCCTCGTCAGCTTGGCCAACATTTTCTTCATTTTGCTTCTGGATTTTTTCGGGGTGACCACGAATCCCTATGTCGGCATCCTGGCCTATCTCATTCTTCCCGCTGTGCTCGTCTTTGGACTGGTGCTGGTTCCAACTGGAATGCTGTTCGAGCGCCGCCGCCGCCGCCGGCACGCGGGCGATTTCGCGCCGCCCTATCCCCGGCTGGACCTCAACCGGCCCCACCATCGCCGCGCCCTTCTGGTCTTCGTCACCTCCACCTTGTTCTTCCTCCTGCTCAGCGCCCTGGGCAGCTATCGCGCCTATGAATACACGGAAACCACGCAGTTCTGCGGCCAGGTCTGCCACTCCGTCATGCACCCCGAGTTCATCGCCTATCAGGCTTCGCCCCACGCGCGCGTGAGCTGCACCGGTTGCCACGTTGGTCCCGGAGCCGGTTGCTACGTGCGTTCCAAGCTGTCGGGCGCTTACCAGATCTACGCCGTCACCTTCAACAAGTATCCCAAGCCCATCCCCACGCCCGTCGCCAATCTGCGTCCCGCGCGCGAAACCTGCGAGCAATGCCACTGGCCCGAGCGCTTCTATGGCGCCCAGCTCAAAGTGTTCACCCACTTTGCTCCCGACGAGCAGAACACTCCCCGGCAGATCCGCATGCTCATCAAGACCGGCGGCGGCAGCCCCACCACCGGCCTCACCACCGGCATCCACTGGCACATGAACATCGCCAACGAGATCATCTACGTGGCCGCCGACCCCACCCGCCAGGTCATTCCCTGGGTGCGCATCAAGGACACCCAGGGCCGCGTCACCGAGTACACGCGGAAAGACTCCACCATGACCCCGGAGGAGATCCGCAAGGCGCCCAAGCGGCGCATGGACTGCGTGGACTGCCACAACCGGCCCTCGCACATCTACTTCCCGCCCGATCGCGCCGTGGATGAGGCCCTGCTCGCCGGCCGCATCGACCGCACGCTGCCCTTCATCAAGCAGCAGGCCGTGGAGGTTCTCAGCCAGCCCTACTCCTCAAACCAGGAGGCGGTAGAAGCTATCGCCACCAATCTCGACCGCTACTACTTCACCAGCTACCAGGACTCGTACCAGGCGCGCCGGCCCGCCATTCAGCAGGCCATCGCCGCCGCGCAGCAGATATTCAGCACCACCAACTTCCCGGAAATGAAAGTCAACTGGCGCACCCACCCGGATAACATCGGCCACTTCTACTTTCCGGGATGCTACCGCTGCCACGACGGGCAGCACGTCAGCGCCGAAGGCAAGATCATCACCAAGGACTGCGAAATCTGCCATACCCTGCTGGGGCAAACCGAAGGGGGCTCGCCCATGGCCACGCTTGAAGGCAGCAGCTTCCAGCATCCCGTGGATCTCGGCGATATCGGCGAGTACAGTTGCAGCGACTGCCACACCGGCGGCGTCGGGCCGTAGCGCCCGGCCCCAGGCGCATCACACCCGCTCGTGACAATAGTCACAGCCTCCTGCTCCCCACACACCTATAAAGGATTCAAGAGCCAACGGGGCGTGAGGTAGCGGCGGTATTGTCTGAGACCCTTCCCCAACCCCGGCAGCCGGGTCGAGCAAGCCGGCCCAGGAGAGACCATCCATGGCGACCGCGGCTTCCGCATACCATGGCAGTTGGATTCCCAGCACCTGCGGCATGTGCCTGCACGGATGCGGGATCAAGGTGCTGGTCAAAGACGGCGTCGCGCTGAAAATCGAAGGCGACCCCACCAACCCCGACAACCTCGGCAAGCTCTGTCCCAAGGGCAACGCCGGTCTGGCGCGCCTCTACGATTCCACCCGCGTCTTGCGTCCCATGAAGCGCACCAACCCGATGAAGGGACCGGGCGTGAACCCCGCCTGGGTGGAGATCACCTGGGACGAGGCTTACGGGATCGTGGCGCGCGAACTCGGCAAAGTTCGTGCTGACGACCCGCGCAAGCTGCTGTGTGCCCTGGGAGACTTCCAGCGCATCCTCCTCTGGGGATGGCCGGCGGTGTTTGGCTCGCCGAACTTTTTCACTTCCCTGGGCAATTATTGCGGCGGTTCGTACCACCCGGTGAACGGTCCCGTGGATGGCTCTTTCGCCGCCATCAACGACTACGAACTCTGCAACTACTGGATCCAGATCGGCTCCGGCGATGGCTTCTCCTCGCACCTGCACGTCTCGGGAAGCTCCAAGCGTATGGCCGATGCGCGCATGCGCGGCATGAAGGTGGTGACGCTTGACCCGCGCTGCTCCGTCGCCGCCGCCAAAGCCGACGAATGGATCCCCATCCTTCCGGGTACTGACCGCGCCTTCGTGCTGGGCATGGCGCACGTCCTGGTGCATGAGCTGGACCGCTTCGATCGCGAATTCCTGCGCGACCGCACCAACGCTCCCTACCTGGTCCTGGACGATGGCCACTTTCTGCGTGACGACGCCGGCAAAGCACAAGTGTGGGACACCCGTGCTCAGGCCCCCGCCGCTTGGGACACCGTTCCTCCGGAGGCCATGACGCTCGAAGGATTGTTTGTGACGGAAGGCAGGCCGGTGCGCACCGGCTTCCAGGTGTGGAAAGACATTCTGGTGACCCACACGCCCGAGCGCATGAGCGAGATTACGACCGTTCCGGCGCCAACTATTCGCCGCATCGCAGGCGAGTTCGTGGAGGCAGCGCGGCTTGGCGCCACCATCGAGATCGCCGGCAAAACCTACCCATACCGGCCCGCGGCCCTCAACTACTATCGCGGCTCGCAGTCGCACGCCAACGGGCTGTTCGACAACATGACCTACAAGCTGTTCAACATGCTGGTGGGAAACATTGACGTTCCCGGCGGACACCTGGGTGTACCCCTGGACCACCGCGGCTTCTTCGTCAGCCCGGGCGAGGACGGCATGCTGAAGCCGGAGCCGCACCAGTTGCATCCCGCGCCCCCCTTCAAGTATCCGCCGGATTCCACCCACCTGATGGAATGGTTCCCCATCGGCTTTGACGCCGGGCAACTCAACACCGAAACGCTGCTCGAACCCGAACGCTTCGGCCTGAACTACCGGCCCGAGGCCATGCTGCTCTATCACTCCAACCCCCTCTGGAACCTGCCCGAGACCGGCAAGGTGGAAGAGATCATGCGGCGCATGAAGTTCGTGGTCGCCATCGACATCCACCTGACGGAGTCAACGCAGTGGGCCGACGTCTTCCTGCCCGACCGGACGTTTTTGGAATCGACGCTACTGAACTGCCTGGAACCCCCGGTGGTCACGGGCCATTCCGTGCGCCAGCCGGTGGTCGAGCCGCTGGGCGACACTCGCGACGCCTACGAGATCCTTACCGAACTGGCCGAGCGCCTGGGCTTTCGCGACGACTGGAACGATTTGCTCAACGTGGTCTGCGGCTTCACGCAAAAGCCGGAATATCTGCTCAATCCCGAAAAACGCTACAGCGACCACGAACTCTGGGACCGGTACGCCAAGTCGATCTATGGCGAGGAGCGCGGGCTCGAGTGGTTCAAGCGAAACGGCCACGCCGTCCGCCCGCGCACGCCGGAGGAGACCTACCTGCCCTACGGCCAACTGCGCCTGCCTTTCTACTTCGAGTTCATCCAGCGCACCGGCGAGGACCTGCGGCGCAAGATGGAAGAGGCCGGCATTGCCGGCTGGCCGTTCGACAACTACAAGCCGTTGCCGTTCTGGAAGGATTCGGCGGTGATCGAGGACGGAGCCCGCGGCTATTCCTTCTTCGCCATCACCTTCAAGGAGGCCCTGCATACCTTCGCCGATACCATGGTGATGCCCTGGCTCACCGAGGTCAGCGAGAAGGACCCGGTGCACGGCGGCATCCTCATCAACGCGCAGACGGCCGCGACGTTCGGCATCCAGACCGGAGCGCGCATTCGCCTGACTTCGCCCGCGGGCTCCATCGAGGGCCTGGCCCAGGTGGTGGAAGGCATCCATCCGCAGGTGCTCGGTGTGAGCAACGCCATCACCCGCCACTTCGTCACCAACCCCGCGGTGCGCGTCAAAGGGAGCCACTTCAACCGGTTGCTTGCCGGCTCCATGCGCTATACGGACAACGCCACGGGCGGATTGGAGTCCACGGCGCGGGTGCGCCTGGAGGTGATGAGGGGATGGGAGGAGGAGGTTCGCTATGCCCACGGTTGACGTGGCAGCGCTGGGAACGGCACGCAAGCTGCTCGGCTTCAGCAAGCGCAGGGTCAGCTTCGGGCAGGGCACCGTGGCCGACCTGCTGCGGCAACTGGCAACCGTGGACGGCGGCACTCTCTACGCCAATCTTACCTGCGACGGCAGGCTGCGAGGCGACTTCGCCGTGCTGGTGGACGGCTTCAGCTTGAAACCCGACCAGCTCGACCGCCCACTTCTGGGCGGGGAGCAGGTTGTGACCCTGGCGATCCTGCGCCATCTGCACGGCGGCTGACCTGGAGGAACGTATGGCTCGACTGGGACTGGTGATTGACTTGAAGCGTTGCATCGGATGCAACGCCTGCACCCTGGCCTGCAAACAGGAGAACGGCACGCCTGCGGGCATTCACTTCGCGCGCGTCATCACGCGTGAGGTGGGCACCTACCCCAAGACGCGGCGCACCTTCCTTCCTGTGCTCTGCAATCACTGCGACGACGCACCCTGCGCCCAAGCCTGCCCCAGCGGCGCCACCTACGTTCGCGAGGATGGCATCGTGATGGCGGACAAGTCGGTCTGCATCGGGTGCCGCGCCTGCGCCGTGGCTTGTCCCTACATGAACCGCCACTTCGTGGAGCGCGGATTGCTGGCGCATGGATACAGCGGCGATGGCGTCAGTCCCCTGGAAGCCATCAAGTTCACCGACTTCGAAGAAGGCACCATGACCAAGTGCACGCTCTGCGCCCACCGCGTGGACCAGGGACTGGAGCCGGCGTGCGTGGTGACCTGCCCCACCGATGCCCGCATCTTCGGTGACCTGGAGCCGGAAGACGGGCGCCTGCGGCAGCTCATCCGCCAACGCAAGGGATGGACTCTGCTGCCCGAGGCCCAAACCCGGCCCAGCGTGTACTACCTGGACGAATAGAGGAGGAAGCCATGAGCGGGCCACCATCCATCGCCATCGCGCCCCACCGCTTTGCCTACGGGTTCTATCCGCAGACCTGGTGGAACTGGCTGATCGGCTCCGCCTTCTTTTTCGGCGAAATCGGCGCCGGGCTTTTTTTGGTCTCGTTGCTCGGCGACCACGCTCTGGGCATGCTGGTGGGCTACCTGATCGTGATGATAGGCAAAAACACTTCGCACCTGCTGTATCTGGGCCGGCCGGAGCGCTTTTGGCGCGCCGCCATGCGCCCTGACCGCTCCTGGATCGCGCGCGGCATCTGGGCCACCGGCATCTTCGGAATCACCGGCGCGATGCTGCTTCTGCCGCGCTGGTTTTCCCTCGGCTGGCAGCCGCAGGGCGCCCTAAACTCGGCCGTGATCTGGATGGCTGGGCTTTCCGCCCTATTCATCATGTTTTATGACGGCCTGGTGATGAACATGTCGGCCGCCATTCCCTTCTGGGATACGGGGCTGCTGCCCTTGCTTTGCCTCACCTATGCCGCGCTGGGTGGCACCACGCTGTCGCTGACTCTGCGCGAACTCACGGGCGAGGGCGCGGCGGTTCCGGTGATGCTCGTCCAGACGGAGTACATTCTGTTGCTCACGAATCTGGTGCTGCTGGGGCTCTATCTTGCGCACATCAGAAGTTGGGCTCCTGCAGCCCGCGAGACGGTGCGCATGCTGCTCCGGGGTCGGTACGCGCCTGTCTTCCTCGGGCTGGTACTCGCCGTAGGATTGGTGGCCACGCTGCTGCTGGCACTGGTGCACAGCCGCATGCACGCTACCTGGCTGGTGGTCCTGATTGCCGCCTGCGAGCTGATCGGCGATTTCGCGCTGCTCATGGTGCTGCTCAAGGCCGGGTTGTTTTCCTCGCAAACTGCGCCTGCGTATCGGTCAGACTAAGGTCGCTTCCATCGGCGGCTGAAACGGCTCACCATTTGACCGGATGCGGCCTCTCGGCGGTGCCCCGCCGCTCTCCGGCCACTGAGAGTCACACCGCGACGTGACCACGGTCGCGGCAACCGCCTGCACAACCGATTGCAATATCAACAAGCAGGTGGGGCGCTGCCTGAGGGCGGCGCAAAGATTGAAGACATCCTGCGATTCCGCAATCGCGCCCACCGGCTGCAGGAGGAATTTTATGACCTATGCAATCAAGCATCCCGCAGGATCAGGCAAAGAGCATGACAGTGCGCCCTCGAATCCCTCCGGGCAAAGCACGGAGCCGGGTTGCACGCGAGAAGTGCCGCGCCGGGAGTGGCCGGAGTTCTTTGGCACCTTTAGCCGCGACCACCAGTCCTGGAGAATGACCCTGGAGGTTCTGGGGCCCGACGTCGGAGCGCAGGTGGAAGTGCAGGACCAGCCCCTCGCCGGCATTACAGCACAGCTTGAAAAGCGAGGCCGCGATGTCATTGCCATCACCTTCGGCCACCAGGAATTCACGCGCATGGTGGAAAAGCCAAAACGCATCTGGCTCAGGACCGCCGGGGATGGCACCGACGAGGCGCTGGAGATCGAGTGCGCCTCCGGCCCGGCCACGTTGCTGCGCTTCCGCGGGCCCATTTTGCTGGAAGCTGTGGATCAGGCGCTGACCTGGGGAGAGTGATTCGCAGCGGCTGTGCGTGGAAGCTGCAACAACCGAGATCCTGCAAGTCGAAGCCTTACTGCGGCACTTCTGTGACCCTGCCCTCGTGGGACTGCTTCATGGCCATCGCCATCAGTTTCTGATGCATCTCGCGCGCGGCGTTGCGGGCGGCGGCTACAGCGGTCGCCACCAGGTCGGCACCGCGCACGTTGTCGCCGGCGGCGAAAACGTCTGCGCGCGTGGTGCGCCCGGTTTCCTCGCTCTCCACCACGATGGTGCCCCAGCGGGTGGTCTTCAAATTGTCGGTGGTTTCGGGGATTTCCGTTTCCGGACTATAGCCGATGGCCATTACCACCGTGTCGCAAGGCAGGATGAAGTTGGAGCCCTCGATGGGAACGGGCGAGCGGCGGCCTTTGGCGTCGGGTTCACCCAGGCGCATGCGAATGCACTCGGCCGCAGAGACAGCGCCATGCTCGTCGCCGATGAGCTTCACGGGTGCGGTGAGCCATTCGAACTGCACACCCTCCTCGCGCGCGTTCACCCGTTCTTCGAACCGTCCCGGCATCTCTTTCTCCGTGCGGCGGTAGACGCAAGACACGTCAGAAGCAGGGTTGAGGCGACGCGCGGTGCGCACGCAATCCATGGCCGTGTCGCCGCCGCCAATCACAATGGTGACCTGGCCGGAGTGCGGACGGTGATCCTGACCTTCTGCGAGCATCCACTCCGGCAGCAGGTCGCGCGCGAGGTTGCCGCGAACCAGGTACTCCGTGGCCTGGTAGACGTTGCGCAGCGTATCCTCGCCGGGAATCTTCATCTCCCCGCCCTTGACGGCACCGTAGCCCAGAAAAACCAGGTCTGCGCTCTGCAACAGCTCTTCCACCGGATGCTCCGCGCCCACGCGGAAATTGCAGATGAACTTCACGCCCAGTTCTTCGAGGAACTGAATCTTGGCGGAGACGATGTCCTTGTTAAGCTTGAAGCCGGGAATGCCGTAAAGCAGCAGGCCGCCCGGACGGGGCCAGGCGTCATAGACCCTGATGTCGTGTCCCAGGACAGCCAGCTCCTCGGCGACGGCAAGGCCGGCGGGGCCGGCGCCCACCACCGCCACGCGCATGCCGGTGAGCGGCTGCCTGGGGCGCGGCAGGAACCGTAGTTCTTGCGCACATAATCGGTGACAAAAGCCTCGAGCTTGCCGATGTTGACCGGGGCCCCGCGCGCGGCCAGCACGCAGGAGCCTTCACACTGTTTTTCCTGGGGGCAGATGCGGCCGCAAACATCGGGGAAGTTCGAAGTTTCCATGAACTTGCGGGCGGCGCCCACGAAGTCGCCCTGGGAGAGCGCGAACAGAGCAGCGGGAATGTCATTGTGCAACGGGCAGCCCAGAGCGCAGGGCGAGTGCTCGCAGAGCAGGCAGCGTTGCGCCTGTTGCATGGCTTGTTCCGTGGTGTAGGGCTGCGAAACTTCGTCAAAGTTGTGCACGCGCTCCACGGCGTCCTGCTTTTTGGGCTTGATGCTTTCGATCTGGTACTGGTCGCGTCGAGAAGGCAAGGTCCATCCTCCGGTCGCACCCGCAAAGCACGCGCAAAAATCCCAAGTGCCAGCATGCCTCGGAGGCGCCGGTCAAGGCTGTGTCAGCCGTCACAAGCGGCCGTGACGCGGGCTCTAGGGGCGGGTGAGCAGGGAGCCGAAGTGCTCGCGCCGGCGGCGCAGGAAGGCGAGAAGCAGCGCGAAGAACAGCGGAAGAAGCGGCGGCTGGATGCGTTCCACG
>Ga0114945_10002704_pt1 | contig 10254 bp, 7 predicted proteins | sample OV2TP3_FD_87194 | JGI IMG/M metagenome (GOLD analysis project Ga0114945, IMG submission 87194) | Hot spring microbial communities from Beatty, Nevada to study Microbial Dark Matter (Phase II) - OV2 TP3 | ecosystem: Environmental > Aquatic > Thermal springs > Hot (42-90C) | place: USA: Beatty... | reverse complement strand
GGCGTCAACACCTACACGTATGACGCGGAAAACCGCCTCTTGTCCGTGGTCCGTGGACCGTCGACCGTGGACTTCTCGTACGATGCCTTCGGCCGGCGCATCAGTCAGACGGTGGACGGGGAGGTCACGCACTTTGTCTACGATGGCGACCAGGTGATCGAGGAGCGTGACCGCCCCAACACCCAGCTCGCCGAGTACGTCTACGGGCCCGGAATCGATGAACTGCTCCGGATCGAGCAGGCCGGCCAAATGCGCTGGGTCCTCGCGGATGGCCTCGGCTCGACCATCGCGCTGATGAGTCCCCAAGGAGCGGTGGTGGAGTCGTATCGCTACGATGTCTACGGCAAGCCGGCGTTCTTCGATGCGCAGGGCAATCCGCTGAGTGAGTCGGCGTATGGGATGCGGTATTTGTTCACGGGGAGGGAATACGATCAAGAATCCGGGCTCTACCACTATAGGGCCAGGGCGTATCATCCGGGGGTGGGGCGGTTCCTCCAGCGGGATCCGTTAACGTGGGGCCCGGATGATCCGCGGCTGCGAAGTCAATTTATTGACCAGAACCTTCTGTCTCAGATCGCCCTCATGACGCAGGGCACGATTCATCCAGAGATCATCCCCGCACTGGTAACCCCGAGATCTACCGTAAGCAAGCTGCTTGTTCGTAGGGGAAATCTGCAGCCTGCTCTGCGTCATCCGTATAGCTACGTCTTTAATAACCCGGTGAACTGGTTCGACCCCCTTGGCCTCGTATCGAGCAAACTGCTTTTAGACCAACTCAACAATTGGCTAGTCGACAACTTCGGCATCCCGGAAGCCTATGCAGATGAGCTCGTGAAAAGTGGCCAAATTAAAACCTACACGTGGCCCTATAGCTGGAAGGGATGGGCCGGGTTTATCCTGGTTAATGCAGGGGCGGCCACCTTTCTTGTTCCGTTGCCTGGCGCAAGGCCACTCGGACTGACCATTGCTGGCGTGGGTGTAGGATTCACGATCTGGGATCTGCTCGAAGGCGCAAGTCAGGCGTTTGATACAGGGCAGGAGACTGCAAACGGCATTGAAGATTACTATCGGCTTTTCGAGGAGGAATGGAAGGAAGTGAACGGCAATTAAGCTGTGCACTCAGATTAATCACAGGTGAGAATGGGGGGGTGAGTAATGCAGGCGCTGTCTGAGGCTGAGCTGAAACTGGTCAATCGTTTCCTAAAACTGAGAAGTGCCTACATCGGTACGATGGTATTTGTCGCCGTCTTTGCCTTTGTGCTTCTTGCAATTGTCTTCAGCCGTCTCATCCCGGCGCACTTACTTCCGTTGAAGAGATTCCCAGACGTGGAGGTTTTCGTTCGATCCGGCCTCATCAGCCTCGCACGGATGAATGTCTTCTGGGTCGTCCTGATGGAATGCATACTGCTAGGCAACCTGATTGCACATGTTCAAATAAGCCGAATCTTAAGAAAGCTCACGCAAAAGTAAAAATGTGAAAAAGGAACCTGAAAACTGGTGCCGTCCCAAATAGTACCGCCTAGAAAAAGGAACCGGTTCTATTTTCCCAGCTGCTCCTGCGCCTCACCTACACGTATGATACCCTGGGCAACCGGCTGACCATGACCCGCACCCCCGGCCTACCCGCCACCACCACCTACGCCTACGATCCGCTGTCTCAACTGACTGCGGTGGATTATCCGGGAGGCGAGGGCTTCCCCGACACGGCCTACACCTACGATGCGGTAGGCAACCGGTTGCAGACGGTGGATGGCGTCAGCACACACTTTGTCTACGACGGGGCCAGCCCCGTGCTGAGCGATCAAGCGTTTCATGCGCGAGTCGCGCAGATCCAGGCGATGCTAGTGCCGTTTCCAAAAACGTCGTAGCGTTTTTTCGACTCGGTACCACCGGACGATACGAGACGCTGTGAGCACAGCGGGCGGTTCTGCAAAAGCGACACAATCTTTTTTGGAACGGCACTAGGATCCGTGGCTTCGTCGTCGCGTTGACACCCTCCAGCCTCTTTGTTAGACTGGCCGACACGAGCATCTCCTCATGCCCCCCGCGTCCCGTCGAGGACTTATCATCGTCTATACCGGAAACGGCAAAGGCAAGACTACCGCGTCATTAGGCGCGGCCTTGCGCGCTCTGGGGCATGGGTGGCGGGTGCTGGTCATCCAGTTCTTTAAAGGCGATTGGCCGGTCGTGTTCGGTGAGGTTGAAATGGGCAAGCGGCTTTCGCCCCAACTCGAGGTGCTCCAATTAGGGAAGGGGTTTGTGAAGCACATGGGCGACCGCAAACCGTTTGGAGAACATCTGGCTGCTGCCAAGGAGGCGCTGAAGCAAGCCAAAGCGCGGATTCTCTCTGGCGCCTATGATCTGGTGATCCTCGATGAACTCGTCTACGCTATCGATTACGCCGGGGTGCAGTTGGTCAAGCTTGAAGAAGTGTTGGACCTGTTGGATGCGAAGCCGGCCTCGCTGCATCTGATCCTGACCGGGCGCAACGCCCCTCAACCCCTCATTGACCGTGCCGATCTCGTCACCGAGATGCGAGAGATCAAACATCCCTGGCAGCAAAAAATTCCCGCCCAGGAAGGAATCGATTACTGATGGATACCAGGCGACAGAGCCGTGTGCTCGTCGATGGCATCGGCCGTGCCCCGGCTCGGGCGATGCTCAAAGCCGTGGGCCTGACCGATGCCGATTTGCGCCGTCCGCTGGTTGGTATCGCGAATACGTGGATCGAGATCATGCCCTGCAATGTCCACCTGCGGCGTCTGGCGGAGCGGGTGAAGGCTGGCGTCCGAGCGGCTGGGGGGACTCCCATCGAGTTCAACACGATCGCCATCTCCGATGGGATTTCGATGGGGACCGAGGGGATGAAGGCGTCGCTCGTGAGTCGGGAGGTGATCGCAGATTCGATCGAGCTGGTGGCCCGCGGCCACCTCTTTGATGGACTCGTCGCGCTCTCGGGGTGTGACAAGACGATTCCGGGGACGGTGATGGCGCTGCTCCGCCTGAACCTGCCTGCCCTCATGCTCTATGGAGGCTCCATTGCGCCCGGAAAAGTCAACGGCCGTGCGGTGACCATCCAGGACGTGTTTGAAGCAGTTGGGGCGTGCGCGGCCGGCAGGATGAATTCGCGCGATCTGCGCCAGTTGGAAAACCGGGCCTGTCCTGGTCCGGGTGCTTGCGGCGGACAGTTTACCGCCAACACCATGGCGATGGCGATCGAGATGCTTGGGCTCTCTCCGATGGGGAGTGCGAGCGTTCCCGCGATGCACACCGAGAAAGACGTGGTGGCCTATGAAGCAGGGAAATTGGTCATGCGGTTGCTGCGGCACGATCTCCGCCCGAGGCGCATCGTGACGCGTCAGGCCATCGACAATGCGATCGTCTCCGTCGCGGCGACGGGAGGATCGACGAATAGCGTCCTCCACCTCCTGGCAATTGCCCGGGAGGCTGGTGTGCCGCTGTCGCTTGAGGATTTCGATCGCTTGAGCCGTCGGACACCCTTGGTGGCCGATTTGAAGCCGTGGGGTCGATTTGTCGCAACGGAGTTGTATCAGGCGGGTGGGGTGAGACTGATCGCCAAGCGGCTGCTGCAGGCGGGGTTGTTGCATGCAGGAGCGATGACGGTCACAGGACGCTCGATTGGTGACGAGGCGAAACGCGCCAAAGAAACGCCAGGCCAAGCGGTGGTGCGATCCCTCCGTCATCCCATCAAGCGGGACGGTGGTCTGGTGGTATTGCGCGGCAACCTGGCGCCAGAGGGCTGTGTGGTGAAGATCACCGGCCATGAACCGCTCTCCCATCGAGGGCCCGCCCGGGTGTTTCATTGTGAGGAAGATGCCTTTGCCGCGGTGCAGCGCCGACACATCAGACACGGTGACGTCGTCGTGATTCGTTACGAAGGGCCTAAAGGCGGCCCTGGGATGCGTGAGATGTTGGCCGTGACGGGGGCAATTGTCGGCCAAGGGCTTGGAGAGTCGGTAGCGCTCGTGACGGATGGGCGGTTTTCTGGTGCAACCCGAGGGCTGATGGCAGGACATGTGGCACCCGAGGCTGCGGTCGGTGGACCGATCTCGCTGGTGCGTGATGGGGATCTCATTACCTTTAATATCCAGGCCAGGCGGCTCGATGTCGTCTTGTCTCCAACCGAACTCAAGAGACGCCGGGCCCTTTGGCATCCCCCTGAGCGGAGATATCGGCATGGCGTCATGCCCAAATATAACCAGTTGGTTTCCTCGGCGTCGGAAGGGGCCGTTACTGGACCTGTGAGGACGACAAGTCAGTGGAAAGTTGACAGTGGAAAGTTGAAGGCAAGAAATCTCAAACGCCTGAAAAGCGCCCATCAGCCGTAACCGTTTGATAGCTACTCTTTTTAACTTTCCACCTTACACGGCTTTTAGGGGGACGTGGCGGAACTGGCATACGCGCTAGGTTGAGGGCCTAGTGGGGCAACCCGTGGAGGTTCAAATCCTCTCGTCCCCACCATTGCTCTTAATAATTCAGAGAGGATTTGAAGGGAAGCCCGACTCAGATGTTCTAAGGGAGCGGCGACGAGAAGGAGCCGCGACATCCTTAGGAGGGCTGGGAGGCCACCGGAGCGAACGCAGTGCGCGGAGGGGCCAAATCCTCTCGTCCCCACCACTCACTGTTCATGCAGAGAGGTGCACCTTGACAAGACAGAGAACCTTTGATAGCGTAGGGCTGTGATTGGTGCGCCGATCAGAGAAGACAAGGGTTAGGCGAGGGGAATGACGCAACAAGCCGGTGGTGTCATTCGCCCAGTGGCGGAAACCCCCACGAGGAACGCGTGGGGGCTTTTTGATGTGTAAATGCGCCCAAGATTGCCTCTGAACATGGGGGGCGCATTTACCCTAAGCGCAGTCGAAGGGTACCCCTCGACGCGCTTCGCTTGCTCTGGTTCGAGCAGCTCACCATTCGCCCTGAGCAAGGGCCGACCCCGTCGGCCCGCGTCGAAGGGCTCGGGGTAAATGGAACCCCCGCGACTGGTACCAGGCCATGTGGGTTCCATTTAGACGCGAGAGAGGCAAATGCCGAGAGCGGTGAAACATACCCTGGTCGCGATCGTGGTGATGGGTGTGATCGCCTCAGGACTTGGTGAATGGGCGGTGCGCCATGAGTTGCAGCAACGGTACGAGATCGCCGTTCAGACACAACGACACCTCGCCTTCCAAATCGCTCAGGTGCGCAGGGAGCGCGATCAATTTTCAGACGCCTTGCTCATCAGAAACCAATACATCAAGGAGCTCTCAGAGAGTTTGGTCGGTAAAGACGAACAGTTACAGGAAGCTATCATCCGTCTCACCGAAGAGGAACGGACCATCCAGGAGCTTCAGGAGAAACTGCTCGCGATCCAGCGCCAGTTCGATATGCTCCAAGGGGAATTGGCACTCACCATCCATGAACGGACCTCACCGACCGCTCTCCTACCATCTCCCTTCATTCAACTAGAAAAGGTGGTGGTGGCCCAGCCGGTGAAAGTCGAGCCGGATCTCCAGGGACGAGTGCTCTCCGTAGATCCCGAATGGAAATTCGTCGTAATCGATCTCGGGTGGAATGCGGTTCGAATTGGCGATGTGGTGTCGATCTACCGCGAGCATCAGCTGTTGGGCAAGGCCCGCGTCGAACGGGTGCAGGAACAAGTCTCCGCCGCGACGCTCTTGCCTGAATGGAATGAAGTCGATGTCCAGGTCAACGACATCGTTCGCCCCCTCTAACACCTCCAGCATGTCGCATCTCGTCGTTCCTCGTGGCCCAACTGCTGTGATGGCGATAGGGTGTTACTCCCTGGTTGCGTTGCTGCTGGAGATCGGACCAGTTGGTGCAGCCGAGACGGTCCCGTCGTCTCCTCGGAGGGCAAAGACCGAACTGGTCGTTCACCTGACGACTCAAGAAACGCTGGCTGTCCAGTCTCGATTTCAGGCTCAGCCCCCCACCATTCAGATTCACTTTCCTCCAAAACGTGTGGGCGGTGCCTTGCCTGAACGCTCTGTCATTCAGCGGGGAGTGGTCGATACGATTCACGCGACCTATGCCGCCGACAGCAAAGCTGGAGGGCTGCGATGGCTGCAGGTGCTGGCCATTCAACTCCGCGATGTGTATCCCTACGAGGTACGCGCAGAACCTGGGCATATCGTCATCGAGATTGAACATCCTGCAGAGGTCGCCAGCGAGGCCATCGAAGTTGGCGTCACCGGCCATATCGCTGTGTCTGGCGTCATTGCGCAACCATTTCTGGAGCGTTTTCAGGCCATGCAGAGAGCCATGGCCCGTGTGGGTCAGCCACAACCTCCTGCCAGCCCTCCGACTGTCCCATGGTCGTTCCCTGATGTTGTTGAACGCGCAGCGATTCTTCCCAAGATTCCGCAACCTTCCGGAACGCGTGTCAGCCGGCCTGAGCCACCTCCTCAGACCTCTCATCAACCGAGCTCCAGCCCAGAGCGCCCGTGGATGCTTGGGTGGATGGCGGCCCTGATTGGCTTGGGGGTGGCCGGAACCCTTGGCGTGTGGTGGCGGAATGCGCGACGGCAAGGAGGGTGGATCCGGGCACTGTCTATGTCTCAAGGGAATGGGCCGATGTCGTCAGCGGTCCGTCTCATTGATCAACTGGTCTGGCGGGCCTTTGAGCGGCAAGGATACCAGGCGTTGCACACCGTGGAGCTGGAGAAACCCCCTCGCCTCATGCGTGTCCTCATCAAAGATGGCCTCAAAACTGCACTGCAGTGTGCTGGCGATGGGCCCTTTTTTGAAAAAGCGTCCGTGGAACAATTTGCCCGGTCTATGCGCCAGACTCAGGTTGCCCAAGGCGTCTTGGTAGCCACCGGATCCTTTACCGTGCCAGCGCAGCGGTACGCCAAGGAACAACACATCACCTTGCTTGGACGAGATCAACTCACGGAGCTGTTGAGCGCGGGCGCGATGAGTGAGTATTACAGCGCCCAACTCACGCAGCTGCACAAACAGCTCGATGAATTGAAGGAGACCTTGCAGCAATACGCTCAGCAACTTGATACGATTCGCCGCCAACGAAACGAAGCCAGCTGGTTCCTCGGAGAAGAACGGGCGAAATCGGCGAAGCTCCAAGGCCAATTGGATGAGGTGGGTCAGCAGCTTCGGCATTGGCAGGCCCAGGCGGAACACTGGCAACAGACCGCTGAGCTCAACCAGAAACGATGGGAAGAAAGTCAGTGGTATCTGGGGGAAGCCAATGTGTCAGCACGCCATCTGGAAGAACAGTTGCAGACGCTTCAAGAGAACGCCCAGCGCCTTGAGGAGCGTCATCGCGAGCTGATGGCCACGCTCCAGGAAGCCGAGCGCCAACGCGACGAATCCAACTGGTATCTGGGAGAGTCCCGAGCTGCCCAGGAGGCGCTTCGTCACGAGATCCAGCAGTTGACCGACCAACTCAATCAGACTCAGGCCACGCTTCAGGCTACTCAACGATGTTCGGAAGAGCGTCAGCAAGCCCTTGAGGCCGCTCAAGCCCGTTCTCAGATCCTTGAGGCCGGCGTGGGGGGCGGGCGCCTCAGCAGCGAGCGCCGACGCGCTGGACGCATCGATCGCTCGGGTATTACCGTGGAATTACACGACGAGGAGGGGGCCGCGCTCTTTCAAGGGGCCATTCGAGACATCAGTCGTAGGGGATTTGGTTTGGACTCCTCGAAGCCGATGGAGCTCCCGACGTCTCTGCGTGTCCGTCTGCACGTTCCCGGCCTTGAACGTCCCGTTGCCTCAACAGGCCGCCTGGTTTGGCAACGACAGGATCCTTCGACACGACAGTACCGAGCGGGCTGCGAGCTCTCCGAGCTCTCCCCTGAAATGGGTGAGGCGTTTGAGCTGGCTCTCGCCAAGTTGCTCTCTCCCAACAGTTAATTCCCTCCACAACCCATCTCTCTTCTCGCCGTAAGAGAGTTTTTGCCGCGTCGTCTGGTTCGCGAGATATCGGTTAGGCGTTCTTGCGGCGTTCCCTGACATACGCGCTTTTGTCAATCCGCTTCGCAAGCGTCTTCAATTCAGCACCAATTTTTGCGATTTGACCGACGTGTGTCAGTGGTTGTTCGCTATTCGTCACGACGGCAATGGAAATCGACAGCACGCCAACCTTCACCAGTTTTCCAGTTCGGTCCTTCGAGAGCACATAGCCGCGTTTCCGATCCGCCTCGTCGTAAAGCTGGGAGATGGCGGCGTCAAACTGCTCGATAATTCGTTCACTGATGGGTTCAGCGCGGTCTGGCGTGGTGACGATCACAAAATCATCCCCCCCGATATGCCCGAGAAAATCGGTGGGATTGCCGTGGTGTCGTACCGCCTCAAGCAAGATGGTGGCCGTGTGGGCAATGGCTTGGTCTCCCCGCTCAAAGCCATAGTGATCGTTAAACGCTTTAAACTGATTCAAATCACAGTAGCAGACGGCGAGGGGAGCGCCTGAGGCCAGGCGGGTTTCAAGTTCCTTTTGGATGGAGACGTTGCCGGGCAATTTGGTTAAGGGATTTGCTTCAAGCTCTTGGGCCGTTCGCCGAAGGACCATCCGGACACGTGCCAACAGTTCCTGCGGCTCAAACGGTTTCACGAGATAATCATCCGCGCCGGCGTCCATGCCGTGCACTTTATCCTGAATCTCGCTCCGTCCGGTGAGCATAATGATGGGAATGTGGCGCAACAGCAGGTCTTGTTTCAGCGCCTGGCAGACCTCCGCGCCATCCAGCCGAGGCATCATGTAATCGAGAATGACCAGATCTGGGCGATGCCGTTGGGCTGCCTCAAGGGCCGTGCTGCCATCGGAGGCTTCGAGGACCTCGAAGGTATTCGGCTCGAGGATGGAACGGAGGATATCCCGAAGGTCCGGGTCGTCATCAGCCACGAGGACTTTGATCGCTCGAGCGGTCATCTCGTGTCTCACGGGGTTTCCGAGGCGATGGGGAGGGTGAAGGTGACGGTGGTCCCCTTACCGAGCTCAGAATGGACCCAAATTTGCCCCTGATGGGCTTCAACGATTCGCTTCGCCAACGCGAGGCCTAACCCCGTTCCCCGAACGTGTTCATTAATCGGGTTCGCGGAGCGGAAAAACTCGTGAAACAGCTTCGGAAGCTCCTGGGCCTCAATGCCGCAGCCATTGTCCTGAACGGTCGTCACGATTTGGTCTCGATCGCGCTGGAGCGTCAAGGCAATCGTTCCTCCCTTCGGCGTGTATTTCACCGCGTTCGAGAGCAAATTGATGAACACCCTCGGTAAGTGGGTGGTATCCCCCAGCAGCTGTTTGACTCCATCGACATCGACTGCCAACTCGATCTGTTTGTCGTCGAGCTGCGGTTTAAGGAGATCCAAGATTGAGCCGAGCAGTTCTTGGGTGTCAATGGGGCGTCGTTCCATCGTGACGCGGCCCGATTCAATCCGCGCGATGTCGAGCAGGTTATTAATCAGTTGGGTCAGGAGATCCGAGTGTTTTTCAATTTTGCTGAGCCGTTCCGCTTGAGCAGCAGTCAGGCGGCCGAACTGACCGCTCCGCAACAAGGAGGCGTACCCTTTGATGGCTGAGAGCGGCGTGCGGAGTTCATGGGAGACGGCTGACACAAAATCGCTTTTCGCTTTGTTGAGTCGCATGAGCTCTGCATTGGCGGATGCCAACTCCTGGGTACGTTCTTGAACTTTCCGCTCCAGGAGTTGACGGGAACTTCCCACCTCTTCGTACAATGCAGAATTTTCAATGGCGATGACGAGCTGCATTGCGAGAATGGCGACGGACTCCTCCTCACCACGCCACTCCGTCATGCCCATGCCTTCTCGGGCAAGTAACAGACACCCACTCGGCCCAGCGCTCGGTTTGATGCTGACCATGACTGCCGAACGACTCGCCAACAGATCCAGTAATTTGCGTTCTGTTGGATTGGGATTTCCTTGGCTCTCAAAGGTTCGCGGGCTGGAGGCGGCGAAGAGATCTGGAAGCCAACCTGCTTTCACGATATGCTCACGAATCTGTTCGGCCGTCTGATCGTTGACCCCAATCAGCACATACCAGCTCAGCCGGTCGGGAGGTTGACAGATCCCCACGAGCCCTTTGGAGAACCCAAACTGTGTGACGAGTTGGGCATTGAGCTTCTGATAGACTTCGTCAGGATGAAGACTGATGCGAAGCCCTCGCCCCAGTTCTTGAAGAGCGAACAAGGAGGCGAGTTTCCGGTCCAGTTCCTCCTGGGTTCGGTGGAGCTCAAGGTCCGTACGAAGAATCAGTTTGGCTTGTTG
>Ga0114945_10002703_pt1 | contig 10255 bp, 9 predicted proteins | sample OV2TP3_FD_87194 | JGI IMG/M metagenome (GOLD analysis project Ga0114945, IMG submission 87194) | Hot spring microbial communities from Beatty, Nevada to study Microbial Dark Matter (Phase II) - OV2 TP3 | ecosystem: Environmental > Aquatic > Thermal springs > Hot (42-90C) | place: USA: Beatty... | reverse complement strand
GAGCTTGTCCGTCTCCCCCGCCATGGCGCTCACGACCACGATGACGCGCTCCCACTTCGCCCGGGCGGCGGCCACCCGGGCGGCCACGGCGCGGATGCGGCCGAGGTCGGCCACCGAGGTCCCGCCGAATTTCTGGACGATGAGGCCCATCGCGCGGCGCTCCCTCAGGCGGCCAGGAGGCGGCGGCGCAGGGCCCCGGCCTCGAGGGGCCTCCGCGTCTCCGAGAGGAGCTCGCTGAAGCTCCGGGCGGGGGCGCCCCCCCGCCCCCCTCTCCCCAACAGCCTCTCCACCAGGCCCGCCACCCCTCCGGGAGGCCTCGGGGGACGGAGCTCCCCCGCCTCCCAGTCCGCCATGGCGTAGGGGGCGGGGTCCCGCGTGCGCCCGAGGGACTCAACCGGGGCCACCCCGTCCGCGGCCACGAGGATGCGGCAGGGCGCCCCCGGCTCATCGGTGAGGGGGGCCACCACCTCGGCGTCGAAGCGCTCGATGGCGGCGATCTTCCCGTCGAGATCCCCCCGCTCTGAGGCCTCCCCCGCCTCCTCCCAGGCGAGGAGCACGAAGTCGCTCGCGGCCATGGCCCGCCGGGCCGCCTCCGCCGCCCGGCGCACCTCTCCCCGGAGGAGGACCGCCTCGGCCCCTCCCAGCCGCGCCATCCCCGCCAGCGCGGGGCTGGCCGTTACGACGCTCACCGCCCGGCCCCCCACGCGCCCGGAGAGCCGGGGGACCTCCGGCCGCCCACCGCCCCCCCACAGCCAGAGGCTGTTGGCCGCGAACATCGCGTCCAGGGCTCTCTCGCGGAGCCCGGGGTGGGTGGCCAGGATCATCTGGGAGTCGTTCACGAAGTGGACGAACCGCCTCGCCTCCTCCCGCTCGGGCAGCCGCCCCCCGATGGGCAGGCCCCGGATCTCGGCGGGCGCGGCGAAACCCTCCACCGCCGCCCGGGAGAGGCGCTCGCCCGGCTTCCAGTAGGTGAGGAGGGCCCGGTGCCCTCCCAGGGCGAGCAGGCGCACCTCCTCGCCGGGGTCGGTGGCCAGGTGCTCGTTCAGGTAATCCACCAGGCGGCCTCCCTCCTCGTCCGAGAGGCCGCCGCCGGTCGGCTCGAACATCACCACGCTGGTCGAGCCGGGTTTCAGACAAACGAAGTCGGCCCGGAAGGCCACCTCCCCCTCGCGGAGATCCACCCCCGTCCCGCTCGCCTCGAGGGCCCCCCGCGGGAGGGGGCCGGGGAGCCCGAAGAACGCCTGGAGCGCCGTCTCGGCCCGGGCGGGCTCGCCCGGCGGGATCGGGCGCCAAGCGCCGGCCTCGCCCAGGGAGGCCAGGCGGTCGAGGGCGGGGGTGTCGGCCCGCTGGAGGGGGGTTTGGCCCTCCAGCTCGGGGATCGGGCGGTCGGCGATGCCCCCGCCCAGGATCATGAGGATCTTGGCCATGGGCGCTGCGGCCTACACGAAGGCCATGCCGTCGGGTTCGACGCGGATGAGGGCGTACTCGGGCCGGACCACGTCGAGCTTCGCGATTTCAACCAGGGCGTTTTTCATGTTCTCCTCGACCGCCTCGTGGGTCAGCAGGACGAGGGGGACGTGGCCCTCCCGGCTGGCGCGCCCCTTCTGGAGCACCGTCATGAGGCTGATGTCGTTCGCCCCGAACACCCCCGAGATCCGGCTGAGGACGCCCGGCCGGTCGAGGGCGGAGAAGCGCACGTAGTAGCTCGTCCGGACCTCCCGCGGGGAGAGGATCTCCAGGCGGCTCCTCTGGTCGGGGAGGAAGGCGGCCGCCGGAATCCGGGCCTGGCCGCCGCTCATGAGCCACCGCGCCATCTCGATGATGTCCCCGACGACGGCGCTCGCCGTGGCGGAGGAGCCCGCCCCCTGGCCGATGAACACCTGGGGTCCCGCGTTGGCCGCCGAGACGGCGACCGCGTTGAACACCCCCCCGACTTGGGAGAGGGGGTGGCGCTCGGGCAGCATGGCCGAGTGGACGCGGATGTCGAGCTTCCCACCCGCCTCGCGGGCGATGGCGATGAGCTTGACCCGGTAGCCCAGCTCTCTGGCGAAGGCGATGTCGATGGCCGTCACCGAGCGGATGCCCTCCACGGGGAAGGAGGCCACGTCCACGGGGGTCCCGTAGGCGAGGTTGGCCAGGATGGCGATCTTGTGGGAGGCGTCCACTCCGTCGATGTCGAAGGCGGGGTCGGCCTCGGCGTAGCCCAGCTCCTGCGCCCGGCGCAGGGTTTCGGCGAAGTCCGCCCCCCTCTCGGTCATCTCGCTCAGGATGTAGTTGCAGGTCCCGTTCAGGATCCCCACCACGCTCTCGATCCGGTCGGCCGCGAAGGCCTCGCGCAGGTTTCGCACGATGGGGATCCCCCCCGCCACCGAGGCCTCGAACCCCAGGGGGCAGCCGGCCCGCTCCGCCGCGGCGAAGATCTCCTCGCCGTGGACGGCGAGGACGGCCTTGTTCGCGGTGACGACGGGCTTGCGCTTCTCGAGGGCGCAGAGGATGTGCCTGCGGGCGTCCTCGGTGCCCCCGATGAGCTCGGCGACGATGTCCACCTCGGGGTCGGCGATGAGGGCCTCGGGGTCGGTCCCCATCTTCTCCTTGGGGACGCCCTTCGCGCTCTTGCGCTGGGCGCTGCGGTCCGCGATGCGGGCCACGGCCACCTCCACCCCGAGCCTCCGGCGGATGAGGGCGCTCTGCTCGTGGAGGAGATTGACCACCCCGGTGCCCACGGTGCCGAGGCCTAGGATTCCGACGCGGATCTTCTTCATGGGACGTTCCGGCCGGGCCGCCCGCGCGGGGCTAGCCGACGGCCCGTTTTTGGGCCTTCTCTTGAAAGACCGGGCGGAGGCTGCGGAGCGCCTGGCGGATGCGGTGCTCGTTCTCCACGAGGGCGAAGCGGACGTGGCCGTCCCCCAGGTCGCCGAAGCCGATCCCGGGCGACACGGCCACCTGGGTCTCCTTGAGGAGGAACTTCGCGAACTCGAGCGAGCCCATCTCCTTGAACGGCGCCGGGATCTCCGCCCAGACGAACATCGTCCCCGCCGGTTTCTGGACGGGCCAGCCGACGCGGTTCAAGCCCTCGCACAGGGTGTCCCGCCGCCGCTGGTAGGTCAGGCGGACCTCCTCGACGCAGTCCTGGGGGCCGTTCAGCGCGATGATGGAGGCGATCTGGATCGGCTGGAAGGCTCCGTAGTCGAGGTAGCTCTTGATGCGGCGCAGGGCCTCGACGAGGGCCCGGTTGCCCACGGCGAACCCGATCCGCCAGCCCGGCATGGAGTAGCTCTTCGAGAGGGAGAAAAACTCCACCCCGACGTCCTTCGCCCCCGGCGCCTGGAGCATGCTCGGGGGCCGGTAGCCGTCGAAGCCGAGGTCCGCGTAGGCGAAGTCGTGGACCAGGATGAGGTCGTGCTCTTTGGCGAAGGCGACCACCTTTTTGAAAAAATCCAGGTCCACGCAAACGGTGGTCGGGTTGTGGGGGAAGCTCAGGATGAGGATCTTCGGCCTCGGCCAGATGGGGCGGATGACGTTCATCATGCTGTCGAAGAAATCGTCCCCCTGGGAGAGGGGAACGTAGACGACGTTCCCGTTGGCGAGGACCATGGCGTAGGTGTGGATGGGATAGGTCGGGCTGGGCGCCATGACGAGGTCGCCCGGGTTGGTGATGGCGAGGGCGAGGTGGGAGATCCCCTCCTTCACCCCGATGGTGACGATGGCCTCGGTCTCTGGGTCCACCTCCACGCCGTAGCGCCGCGCGTACCAGCCCGCGATGGCCGCCCTGAGCTTGGTGATGCCCCGGGAGGCGCTGTAGCGGTGGTTGCGGGGGTTGGCCGCGGCCTCGACCAGCTTCTCGACGATGTGGGGGGGGGTGGCGAGGTCGGGGTTCCCCATCCCGAAGTCGATGATGTCCTCCCCCCGGCGGCGGGCGGCCAGCTTGAGCTCGTCCACCACGGCGAAAACGTAAGGGGGAAGGCGCGTGATGCGCTGGAACTCCTGCATCGCCCTACCCCCGCCCGGCGAGGCTGAGGGGGAGTAGGCTGGGCCGGGGGACGGGGATGTTCCTCCCCGACCCGTCCGGCGTCAGGAAGGCCCGCGCCTCGGGGTCGCCCGGGGCGCCCCCGCGCGCCGCCCCCTGGGCGGCGTGGAGGGCTTCCTCGGCGTTGTAGGAGCTGCGCACGAAGGGTCCCGCGAAGACGGGGGCGAAGCCGCGCGCCCGGCCCGCCGCCCGGTAGCGCGCATAGGCGTCCGGGTGGATGTACTCGCGCATCGGGATGGCCTTCTTCTGGGGCGCGAGGTACTGGCCGATGGTCATGATCTGGCAGTCGACCCCGGGCCGCCTGAGGTCGTCCATGAGGGCGAGGACGTCCGCCTCGGTCTCCCCCAGCCCGACCATGATCCCGCTCTTGGTGGCCATGGCGGGGCCGAGCGCGCGCGCCAGCCCGAGGACGCGGAGCGACCGCTCGTAGTCGCCGTGGGGCCGGGTGCGCCTGAAGAGGCGGCGGACGGTCTCCATGTTGTGGTTGAAGACGTCCGGCCCCGCGCCCACGACCCGCTCGACCGCAGCGAGGTTCCCCATGAAGTCCGACACCAGAACCTCGACCGTCGCGCCCGGCAGCCGCTCCCGGATGGCGAAGATGGTCTCGGCCACGTGGCCCGCCGCGCCGTCGGCCAGGTCGTCGCGGTTCACCATGGTGACCACGACGTGGCGCAGCCCCATCTGGGCCGCCGCCTCGGCCACGCGGCGGGGCTCGGCGGCGTCGAGGGGATCGGGCGCCCCCTTCTGCACCGCGCAGTAGCCGCAGGTGCGCGTGCAGACGTCGCCGCCGATCATGAAGGTGGCCGTGCTGCGCGAGAAGCACTCGAAGAGGTTGGGACAGCGGGCCTCCTCGCACACCGTGTGCAGGCGCTTCTCCCGCATGAGCGCCTTCAGGGCGTGGGCCTGGCTCGGGTTGGGCAGGCGCTTGACGAGCCAAGGAGGAAACCAGCGCGAAACCATTGAAAATCCTCCGCTCCCGCAAAACGGGAGGATGCATCTTAGAAACGCCTCAGGGGAGTGTCAAGGAGAAGCCCTAGGGCGGCACGATGGAGGCGTCGCGGAGGGCGCCCTTGCGGCGCAGCTCCTCCAGCGCCCGCTCGGCGGCGGCGCGGTCCGCGAAGCGTCCCACCCGCACCCGGTGCCACACTCCCCTCTCCTTCAAGTCGGCTTGCTCGATGAAGGCGGGAACCCCCTTCCCCAGGAGCGCGCGCAGGGCCCGCTCGGCCCGCTCGGGCTCCCGCACCGAGAGGACCTGGATCGTGAAGCGGGCCCAGCCCTCGGCCGGGGCCTCCCGTCCGCCGGGAGGAGGCGGCTCTCCCTCCTTTTGCGCCGCATCGGAGGCGGGTTTTCGGGCGGGCGGCTCCCGCCCGTCCACCCCTGTTTCTCTCGGGGGGGGCTGCCTCTTCCCTTGGAGGGCCGGTCCGTCGGGCAGGCGGATGGGCTCGAGGGCCTGGCTCTCCCCCCCGGGGGCTTTGGGGGCGGTCAGGGCCTTGTAGAACTGGGCCTCGATGGGGGTCTCGGCCTTCCGCCCGGCCTCCTGGCCCGCCGGGAGCTCGAGCTTGACCGAGCTCCTCCGGCCCGGATCGGCATCGGCCGCGAGGCGCCCCCCCGCCCCGGCGCGCCGCTCGGCCTCGCGCCCGGCCACGACGAACCCCAGGCTGAAGGAGAGGCCCATCAGGACGGCGAGGCCCGCCGCCAGCATGCCGATCTGGAATTTGGTGAAGGCGAACCGGTAGAGGGGCGCATCCGCGGAGGGCCGCTCCGGCAGGGGGGCCATCGGTTCTCTCGCTCCCCGGGCGGAGGCGTCGGCGCTACATTTGATCGGGGGCGGAGACCCCCAGGAGCCCCAGGCCGCTCTTGAGGACGGCCTGGACGCACCGGGCCAGGCACAGGCGGGCGCGCGTGACGGCGACCTCCTGGCCCAAGACCCGGTGGCGATTATAGTAGGCGTGAAACTGTTTGGCGAGGGCCATCAGGGCGAAGGTGATGTGGTGGGGCTCCAGCCGCTCGGCCGCCATGCGCACCGTGCCCGGCCACTCGAGCACGGCCCGCGCGATCCGGTGCTCCTCGGGGAGGCTGAGCCCCCCCGCGGGGACCTCCCTGAGCCCCTCGATGGCGTGGCCCTGCTCCTCCGCCTGGCGGAAGAGGCTCGCCGTCCGGGCGTGGGCGTACTGGACGTAGTAGACGGGGTTCTCGCTCGATTGCTGCTTGGCGAGGTCGAGGTCGAACTCCAGGGTGGTGTCGGCGCTCCTGAGCAGGAAGAAAAAGCGCGCCGCGTCCACCCCGACCTCCTTGACCACCTCGGCGAGCTCGACGAACTCGCCCGTCCGCTTCCCCATCGAGACGGGCTCGTCGCCGCGCTTCAGGTTCACGAACTGGATGAACACGATGCGGAGCCTCTGGGGGTCGTGCCCCAGCATCTCCAGGGCGGCCCGCACGCGCGGGAGATACCCGTGGTGGTCCGCCCCCCAGACGTTGATGAGGAGGTCGAAGGGGCGCCCGAGGGGACCCCGGCGCCGGAACTTGTCGTGGTGGTAGGCGATGTCGGAGGCCAGGTAGGTGGGCCGGCCGTCCTCGCGGACGACGACGCGATCCTTCTCGTCGCCGTAGTCGGTGGATCTCAGCCACTTGGCTCCGTCTTTCTCATAGATTTTCGAGGTTTTTGTCTGGATGGCTTCGATCGCCTCAGCCACCTTGCCGGTGAGGGCGTCGGTCTTCCCCTCCTCGTAGAGGGAGGACTCGCTGTACCACTCATCGAAGGGGACGCGGAACTCCTCCAGGTCGCGGCGGATCTGCCTCAGGATCTCCCGGCAGGTCACCGTGGCGGACGCCCGGATGAGCTCCTCGTCATCCACCCTCTCGGGACCCATGCGGATGTCCCAGAGGACTTCCCGGGCGAACTCCGCGCTGGCCGAGATCGCCTTGATGTAGTCGCCCGGATAGTGGTCCTCGGGGAACTCGATCCGGAAACCCTCCTGCTGGAGCCGGCGCAGGAGGGCGGAGCGGCCGGCTGTGCGCCACTGGGCGCCGGCGTCGTTGATGTAGTACTCCCGGCGGACCCCGTAGCCCGAGGCTTCGAGGACGCGGGCGAGGCAATCCCCCACCGCCGCCCCCCGGCCGTGGCCCACGTGGAGGGGCCCCGTGGGATTGGCGCTCACGAACTCCAGGTGGACGGACTGGCCCTCCCCCAGGCCGCTCCGCCCGAAGTTGTCGGGGTCCTTGAGCGCCGTGGCGAGCTGGCGGGCCAGGAACTCGGTCTTGAGATAGAAGTTCAAGAAGCCCGGCCGCTCGATCCGCACCTCCGCGAGCACCCCGTCCGGAGCCGGGAGGTGCTCCCTGAGGCGCTCGGCGATGACCATGGGGGGCTTGCGCTCGGCCCGGGCGAGGAGCATGGCCAGGTTCGTCGAGTAGTCGCCGAACTCCTCGCTCGGGGGGTTCTCGAGGATGAGGGGCGGAAGCTCCTCGGCCGTGAGCGCGCCCTTCTTGCGGGCCGCCTCGAAGGCCTCCTTGAGCATCGGGATCAGGATCTCTCGGACCACGTCGCCTCCCGCGCGCCGGGGTGGGCCCCCCGAAACGGCGGATCGATTACCCCCCTCCCCCCGCCCCCGTCAACGGGGCGCTCAGCGCGGGAGGGCGCTGCGCCGGGGCCGGGGGGGCCGCGCCGCCCCCGTGTGGTAGGCCAGGAACGCCTCAGCGGCGCGGACGACCTCGCCCTGGAGGGTGGGGAGGATCCGCACGGTGTGGAGGCTCTCGGGCGCGAGTTTCAGGGCCTCGCCGATGGTGGCGATGGACCCCGCCCGGAGCCTCACGCCGTAGGCCGCCGTCTGGGGGCAGCGGGCGCAGCGCAGCTCCCCGGCCGCCACGTCGAGGAGGGCGGCCTCCCGCCCCACCCGCTTGGTGCACTCGCGGCAGTAGCGCAGCGCCGGCGCCAGGCCCAGCCGCTGGAGGAGCATGACGAGGAAGACCCCCTCGACGCTGCCCGGGCTCCCCCCCGCCCCGGCGGCGGAGAGGGCGGCGCGCAGGAGGGCGAAGTGCTCCTCCTCGCCCTCGCCTACTCCCAGGAGGCGGTCCACCGTCTTCAAGAGGCGGCCGGCCATCTGCATCGCCTCGAAATCCTCCCACAGGCGCCGGAACACCGTCAGGCTCTCGCACTTCCTGAGGGTGCCCAGATCGGCCCCGGCCCGCTGGGACCACTCGAGGTGGACGTGGGTGGCGGGCTCGAGGCTCACCCCGAGGCGGCTCTTGGCCGCGCGGACGCCCTTGGCCACGAGCTTGACCTTCCCCCCGCGCCGGGCGAGGAAGCCCACGATGAGGCTCGTGTTCGCGTAGGGCGTGGCGGAGAGGACGATCGCCTCGTCGGCGTGGATGCTCACGGGGCGCCCCGGCCGGCCAGCGCGCGCCGCGCCGCTTGACGGAGCGGGGGTTTTGTGGGATATCCTGGCACGTTGCGCATGGGTTTCTGGGTCATCCCACGTAGCCAATCGAGAGAGGAGGTCGAGCGCACCACATGCCAGGAGTGAAGGTACACGAGGGGGAATCGATCGACAAGGCGCTGAAGCAGTTCAAGAAGCAGTGCGAGAAGTCGGGCATCCTCACCGAAATCAAAAAGCGCGAATACTACGAGAAGCCCAGCGTCCGGCGGAAGCGCAAGATCCTCGCCGCCCGCAAGAAGCGCCTCCGCGCCCAGAGCCGCTAGCCGGCCGTTGGCGGCAGACCCTCGGAGGGGGAACAATCCCCTCCCGCCCCTGGACTCCGCCCTCTTTCCCGCCCCAGCCCCTCATTCGGCCGCGTAGCCCAGCTCCCTGAGCGCCGCCTCCCGCTGGCGCCAGTTGGGCTTGACCCTGACCTCTAGGCCCAGGAAGACGGGCTCCCCGAGGCGCCTCTCGATCTCGCGCCGGGCGGCCTGGCCCAGGGCCTTGATGCGCGCTCCCCCCTGCCCCACCACGATCCCCCGCTGGCTCTTGCGCTCGACATAGATCTCGGCCTCGATGCGCAGGAAGTCCGTCTCCGGGTCGCGCCTCATCTCGACCACCCGGACCGCCGCCGCGTAGGGGATCTCCCGGTGGAGCTGGCGGTAGACCTGCTCCCTGACGAACTCCGCGGCGAGGCTCCCCTCGGAGGCGTCCGTCAGGACCCCCTCGGGGAAATAGCGGGGCCCCTCTGGCAGCCGGGCCAGGAGGGCTTGGAGCAGCTCCTCGACGCCCTTCCCCCGGAGGGCGGAGATGGGGAACACCTTCTCGAAGCCGCCCGCCCGGGCGTAGCGGCCGATGAGGGGAAGGAGCGCCTCCTTCCTGCGCAGGCGGTCCACCTTGTTGATGAGGAGAAAGACGGGCGCCCGGGAGGCCTCGAGGAGGGAGAGGGCCCGCAGGTCCGCCCCCTCGTCGCGCCCCTCCGTCATGAAGAGCACCACGTCCGCCCCCGCCCAGGCGGCCTTGACCTCCTCGAGGAGGAACCGGCCCAGCCGCGAGTCCGGCCGCTCGAGGCCCGGCGTGTCGAAGAAGACGGCCTGCCCCCCCGGCCGGGTACAGACCCCGAGGAGCTTCCTCCGCGTGGTGCCGGGCTTTGGGGTGACGATGGCGAGCTTCTGGCCGAGGAGGCGGTTGAGGAGGGTGGACTTGCCCACGTTGGGCCGCCCCACGATGGCCACGAAGCCCGAGCGGTGGCCGGGCGGGGGGGAGGCGCCCTCCCCCTTGGCGAGGATCCCGGCCGGGTCGATCGCGCGCCCGGCCGCGGGCCGCGGGGCCTTCCTCCGCCCCCTCCCTCTCGCCGCGCCCATCGCCCGCCCTCAGCGGGAGGCCAGCCCGTCCAGCCCCAGCTCGCGCAGCTGCGCCCGGTCCACGGGGGCCGGCGCCCCCGTCATGGGGCAGACCGCCTTCTGCGTCTTGGGGAAGGCGATCACGTCCCGGATGGAGGGCGCCCCCGTCAGGAGCATCATGATGCGGTCGAGGCCGAAGGCGATGCCGCCGTGGGGCGGGGTCCCGTACTCGAGGGCCTCCATGAAGAAGCCGAAGCGCCGCTGCGCCTCCTCCTCGTCCAGCCCCAGGGCGGCGAACATCTTTTGCTGGATGTCGCGGCGGTGGATGCGCTGGCTGCCGCCGCCGATCTCCTCGCCGTTCACCACGAGGTCGTAGGCCAGGGCGCGGATGGCGGCCGGGTCGGTCTCGAAGAGGGGGACGTCCCCGGGCACGGGAGCCGTGAAGGGGTGGTGGCGGGCGAAGTGGCGCCGCT
>Ga0114945_10002701_pt1 | contig 10257 bp, 14 predicted proteins | sample OV2TP3_FD_87194 | JGI IMG/M metagenome (GOLD analysis project Ga0114945, IMG submission 87194) | Hot spring microbial communities from Beatty, Nevada to study Microbial Dark Matter (Phase II) - OV2 TP3 | ecosystem: Environmental > Aquatic > Thermal springs > Hot (42-90C) | place: USA: Beatty... | reverse complement strand
TATAAATTTATTATTGTTATTTTTTATTGTAATTCTTTATTGAATCCTTATTATTGTACTTCAATCTAATTTCAATTCCCTGACTATTGTTCCCATGTCCTTGTCTCCGCGGCCGCTAACATTGACGATAACTAATTTGTTCTTCAATTTCTTCGCATTCTTGATTACATAAGCGACTGCATGCGCCGATTCCAAAGCAGGTATAATGCCTTCTGCCTCGCTCAATAACTTTACTGCTTCCATGCATTCCTTATCTGTTGCATAGGCATATTCCGCCCTTTTTTTGTCCCTAAGCAAAGCATGCTCGGGGCCTACTGCGCTGTAATCCAAGCCTGCAGAAATTGAATGCGTGTTTTTTATCTGTCCGTACTTGTCCTGCAGGACAAACGTTTTTGTGCCATGTATAATTCCCAGCCTCCCATTTTTCTTGTCTGCAAATCGTGCTGCATGATTTCCAGACGCTATGCCATAACCCCCCGCCTCCACACCGATTAATTTTACATTTTTATCCTGTAAAAACTCTTTGAATATTCCGATAGCATTGCTTCCTCCTCCTACACAGGCTACTATATAATCCGGCAATTTTTTTTCTTCCTGCAATATCTGCTTTTTTGCCTCTTTCCCAATTATCGACTGAAAATAAGCAATCATCGTTGGGTAAGGATGCGGCCCTAGAACAGAGCCGAGTAGATAATGAGTGTCCTGCACATTTGCAGTCCAGTCCCTTAAAGCTTCATTTATTGCGTCCTTTAGCGTCTTTCCTCCTGAAGAAACAGGATTTACTTTTGCCCCCAATAGCTTCATTTTGTGGACGTTTAATTTCTGCCTCTCAATATCTGTAGTTCCCATGTAAATCTCGCACTTTAGCCCTAATTTAGCCGCAGCAGTTGCAGTAGCCAAACCATGCTGCCCAGCCCCTGTCTCAGCAATTATTCTTGTTTTGCCTATGTGCTTTGCCAGCAGCGCCTGTCCAAGAGCATTGTTTATTTTATGCGCGCCAGTATGCAGCAGATCTTCCCTTTTGAGGTAAATTTTGCATCCTAAAGTTTTGCTCAAGTTTTCTGCATAAGTCAATGGCGTTGGTCTTCCAGCGTATTTTTTCAGCAATTTGTCAAGCTCTGAATTAAATTTTTTGTCTTCCTTTGATCTTAAGAAAGCTTCCTCTAGCTGTTCCAATGCAGGCATTAAAGTTTCTGGAACATAAATTCCCCCATAGCCATTAAATTTTCCGAGCGATTTCATTTTTTAGATACCTTCTAAATATTTTAGTTTAAGCACATTTATTATTTTTTTTATCTCATCACTATTCTCTTTGGCTTCTTCAATAGAAATGTCCTTGCCATAATAGTTTATTTTGTTTCTTAGTTTCCTAAAACGGTCAAATTTTTCCGCAATAATAACCTCCCCTTTTTCCTTTAGGAACCTTAAGACATCATAATAATTACCCATTACCTTTCTGGCTGAGTTTTCATTCAGGGGAACGGTATTTAAAAACTCCAAGTCCGTGTATGCAGTCTTGACTAGAGATTTGGCTAAGGATATATCCTTAGAGGCCTTACGAACCTGCCCTTTGCCTATAAAGTCTTCAAATTTCATCGGAAGATCTCCCACAATCCTTCAATTACTATGCCATTTACTAGACTGTTTAAGAGTTCCTTATTTTTGGATTTCATTTTCTCTATATCCTCTTTGGAATGTGAAAAAAGGTGTATTTTATGCCCCAGGTATTTTTCAAATTTTTGTAAATTAAGCTCTTTCCTTATTGGCGTCACAACTAACAAATCAACGTCGCTCTTTGGTATATCTTCCGCTTTAGCAAACGAGCCAAACAATATTATCGCTTCCGGGTTGTTGTATTCTTCAACTAAATGGCCTATCAAGCCTGATTCTGCCATCTTTCTTAAATTGTAAGCCAATTTTTCAGTCCTGAATAAAGGATTTTCAGCATTCGCTTTGAACAATAAGTGATTTAGCCTTTTTCTTGAATTCAGAAGGCCTCCTTTCTTTAGTTTGCTTAAATGCTTGGATGCCGTGGTTGGAGATTTTTTCATGAGCTTTGCTAGTTCACGCACATGAAACTCTCTTTCTGGTTCACGCATGAAGTATTCCAACATTCTGTCCATTTTTTCTTACATATGTCCATTATTATGGATAATTGTCCATATATATAAATGTTCTTATTTATGTTTTGGATTTTGCTGCTTCAATAAACCTTCCCATTTTTTTATAATCTTTCTTTCTTGGAGCAGCTTCAACACCAGAGGCTGCATCAACCGCATATGGCTTTGCAATTCGTATTGCTTCTTTTACATTCTTGGGATTTAAGCCCCCGGAAAGGAAAAACGGCTTATTTACTCCTTTTATAATTTTCCAGTCAAATGTCTTTCCGGTTCCTCCAAACATCCCTTCCTTACTGGAATCAAACATCAAATAATCAGCATCATAATCTTTTATTTTTTTAAAGTCTTCCTTTTCCATGATTCTGAATGCCTTTATTATATGCTTTTTTGTTTCTGCCTTTAATTTGCTGCAATAATCTGGGCTTTCATCTCCATGAAGCTGAATTAAGTCCAAATCCAGAGCTTTCACTATTTTTTTTACTTTATCAAGATTCTGGTTGACAAAAATACCAACTTTCTTGACATTATTTGGGAACCTGCCAATAAATTTTTTTACCTCTGACTCGTCAACATGCCTGGGAGAGAGCTCATAAAAATTAAAGCCTAGATAATCGGCTCCTAAAATTGCTGCATGGGCAGCGTCATCATAATTCGTTATTCCGCAGATCTTTACTTTTACCATTTTATTATCTTGTTATTATTTAACAAACCTTACATTAGGCATGTCCTTAAATTGATGATCTCCTGTCAAGAAAGGTACACCTGCATCTTTGGCTACGATGTAGCCAATGCAATCAACATAAGACAGCTTCTTTTTATTGTATTGTTTTCTAAAATCCATTGCCTCAATAATTGCTGAGTTGCTTATAGGCACAATTAATTCCTCATATCTCTTGAATAATTCCACCGCTGTTTTTTTATCGTAGATTAGAAGCAATTGATAGTATAATTCCATTAAGTTTAGTTGTGTGGTAATGATCTTAATGTTTTTTGAATATGGCCTATAGTCTGGATTGCCAACGATTACTTCATAAAATGCGTAAGTGTCGAAAAAGAAGCTAAGCATTTTTCCATCCTGCCCTTGCTCTGTCCTTAAATTCCTGTCCGGATAGCTTTCTTTTTAACTTTCCAAAAGTGTCTGATATGTCTGTAACCTTTATTATCTCAAACTTAACCCTGCTTTTGGGCTTTATATTTTCCTTTTCTATAACTTTCTTTGGCACAATAAATCCTATTGAATCCCCCCACTTTCTCGCGATCGCTTCTGCTTCCATTTTACATCACCATTATTATATTTATTAATTATATCTTTAGTTATATCTATAATTATATCTAATTATATAATTAATATATAAATCTTTCTGAAATTACCCCCTTATAGTATGATGAACATCCCTTGCAATATCAATAATCCTCTTAAGGATTCCCTTAGGTTGCATGCGCATTACGATTTCTCTATTGCTGTAAGCATTTTTAGTCTATTGGGATTATTTAATATTTATTCGCTAAATGTCAAAATAGCTTTTTTATGCTTTTCAAATGCAGTCTTATCAACATACCCATAAACTCCCTGCAGATTGTTCTTAAACTGAACTGAAGTGATTTTGTCCTTTATCATTTTGAATCTGTCCTCAAAATCATATCTATTTGAAATCTCCCTTTTTATCCAGTTTAAGTTTATGTCTTTGGCTTGCGGCATAAGCATAAAAACGTCCCTTATATCAGCAGTTCTGCAGCTTATAAACTTCATTGCAATTAATGCATCTATGCTAATTACCCTTAATCCTAATTTGTCAGGTATTGTTTTTCCTTTCACTAATCTTGTAACAGAGTTTTCAAACACCCACTTTGCGCTAAAGTTTGCTTTTGTATGCCTATCAAATACATTACTTACCATTATGTCAATACTTACTCTAAAATTCTTTTGAATTTCTTTTTCGTACTTAACAAATTTTCCGTGATACTGCTCGGTTTTACCGGCTCCTTTCCTTTTATAGCCAAATTTTTCAAGTTCCTTTCCTATTCTTTTTGCTTCGATATCATTTTCTAAAACAATGTCGCAATCAGCAGAAAAACGCGGCAGTGTATAAGCATTTATCGCATAGCCGCCAATAACTGCAAATTTAAAATTTCTTATTTTGCCAAGCGTTTCAAATATCTCTTTTTCCCTAAGCTGAAGCAGATCCATACTTTTCCCTCATATAGTTATAAGCGTACGAATACATTTCATTCTCTTTTGCGATGGCTAATGCTCTATTTAAAGGCTCAACCTTTAATTTGCCTTTATCAACAGAATCAATCCTTTCAGCAGGTATCAAGATAACATATTCTCCAATTGTTGAGCCTTTATGAACATAATTTGGAATGCCACTTTTATTGAAAAATTCCTTCCAATACCTCAAGTCTTTTTTTAATACTTTAATAAAGTAAGGTGATTTCTCTACTCCTCTTTGCACATAGGAATAATCCGACCATATCTCCACAGCTGATAAATTCGTAAATGAATATGGCTTTTTCGCTTCTATAATCAATTCCGGAACTTTAAATTCCACTAAACCAATAATTACTTTATTAGGCTCTACACATTTGTATAAATGCCGTGACTCTTTTTTAATCCATCCCGCTTTTAACAATGTAGAAAATATCTTCTTTTTCATGCTTTGGCTTACAATCCAGTCTAACTCAGACTGCCTGAACGGTTCTCTTAAGCCATGCTTCCAGAAAAATAAGGCATATGCTCTCAAACAGTATTGCGGAACTTCACTTATCATAGTTACCTAATAGGTAACCACCTATTTAAATACTTTTCGTTCTTTATTATTGAAACAATCTCCTTTTCCAAATTCTCTGAGTTCATAAAAGCGCTTCCAATAAGTATGGCATTGACCTTGCCTTTTATTTTTTCAACATAAACTCTTGATGAAATGCCGCTCTCGCTGATAATTATTTTGCCTCTTGGCACTTTTTCCGCAAGCCTCAATGTTGTATTTATGTCTATTTTTAATGTATCCAGGTTTCTGTTATTTATGCCTATTATTTCCGCATTGCAATTCAAAGCCCTGCTTAATTCTTCCTCTGTATGCACCTCTGCAATACAGTCCATATTGTATTTTTTCGCTGTTTCTATAAAATTTTTTATTTGATTTTCGGGAAGTATAGAAACTATTAATAATATAGCATCTGCATTGTGCATCCTTGATTCATAGACTTGGTACTCATCTATAATGAAGTCTTTTCTCAATAATGGTAGCTTTGTCAGTTTGCTTGCTTCTTCCAAATCCGCCAAGCTTCCATTGAAAAATTTTTTATCAGTCAAAACAGAAATAGCGCTTGCATATTTATTGTATATCCCAATAATTTCCCTCATGTCAAAGTTTTTCTCTTTTATGTTTTTAGAAGGGGAAGCTCTTTTGAATTCTGCAATTAATGCCAAACTGTTTTTTGATATTGCACCCTTAAAGCCTCTTTTTGATTTTTCTAATTTATTCTTAAAACTCCCTAGAGGCATGTTTTTCTTACTTATTTCCACTTCTTTTGATTTATTTTCAATTATTTCCTTTAGCATTTTCCTAAATATGGTTTATTTTGTCTTTTTAGTTTTAGTCTGCTTCGCAATTTTACTGCGAAGTGAAATTTGTCCTGCCACTAAATTTCACTTCGCCTATTTATTGTTGATAAACTCCTTTAATGCCTCTAATTTTTTCAATGCTGCTCCAGAGTCTATTGATTGCTTAGCAGCCTCTATCCCTCCCTTTAAGCCCAAAGCTTTGCCTGATACATATATGGCGGCTCCGGCATTCAGCAAAACAACATCTCTTTTTGGGCCTTCTGCGCCTTTTAGTATGCTGATTATTGTCTTTGCATTTTCCTGCGCATCTCCTCCGAGAATTTCATTTAAAGGGCTTATACCGAATCCATAATCTTCTGGATTTATGGCATAAACTCTTATCTTGCTGTCTTTTAACTCAGCAACTTTTGTTTTGCCTGCAATTGTTATCTCATCCAGGCCATCGCCATTCACAACCATAACATGCCTGCTGCCAAGGTTTTTCATTGCTTCTGCAATATCTCTCATTAGAGCAGGATTAAATATGCCTATTACCTGGCTTTTTGCGCCCGCAGGATTAGTCATCGGCCCAAGAATATTGAATACCGTCCTTACTCCTGTTTCTTTCCTTGCATTCATGACATATTTCATTGCTGGATGGAATAGGGGAGCAAACATAAAACCAATGCCAGTTTCTTCTATGCATTTTTCCACCATTTTAGGCTCTAATTGTATATTGACGCCTAAAGCTGCAAGAACATCAGCGCTTCCGCACTTAGAGCTTACAGATTTGTTGCCATGCTTTGCTACTGAAACTCCAGCTCCTGCAGCAACAAAAGCAGATGCAGTAGAAATATTAAAAGTCCCTGACTTATCACCGCCAGTGCCGCATGTATCCACAAGATAATCAGCTTTTGGCTTAATTGAGCTGGATTTTTCCCTCATTATTTTTGCGCATGCCGTAATCTCTTCTATTGTTTCGCCCTTCATCCTTAAGCTGATTAAAAAGGCAGCTATCTGGGCGTCTGTGGCTTTGCCTTCCATTATCTCGTTCATTACCTGCTCTGCTTCATGCCGCATTAGATTTTTCTTTTCGACAAGTTTTGCTATTGCTTCCTGGATCATTTTTAACATTGAACTTTGGTTTTATCTTATGCGCACAACTATTTGCATTTTCATTAGTTTATTTTAACTATATTATTTATTTCACTGAATAAATATTATTGTTGGGAAAGATAGTTTTACTGCAACCCTTTTATTATTAAGGTGTTTGTGCGCTTTAATGTATTTTTTCATTGTTTTCTGACCATCGATAACAAATTCTCAATTATTAATCCACCGCTTGGGGTCAATATGCTTTCCGGATGGAATTGCACTCCTTCCACAAAATATTTTTTATGCCGTACGCCCATGACAACGCCAGTATCGCTTTTCGCGCTGACCTCAATGTCCTTGGGTATTCTTATCCCGGCCAATGAATGGTACCTTCCAACCTGCAATGGATTTTCAATGTTTTTATAGATTGTCTTTTTGTCATGCGTTACTTTAGATGGCTTTCCATGCAAAACTTCCTTGCACCTGTCTACAACACCACCAAATGCTTCTACAATACACTGATGCCCTAGGCAAACCCCGAATATAGATATTTTTCCGGCATACTTTTTAATGACATTGATCGATATTCCTGCGTCTTTCGGGGCGCTGGGGCCAGGGGATATAACTATAAGTTTTGGCTCTATTTTTTCTATAATCTTGTCAAAATTTTTCATTCCGACATTATTCCTATATACATATACCCTGCAGTTCCTTTTTTCGAATTCATCTGCTAAGTTATGGGTAAATGAGTCAAAGTTGTCAATTAGTATAGCATTCATTTTAATCATCCCCTATTGCCTTTAAGCATGCTTTTGCCTTGTTTTCAGTCTCTATGAACTCGCTTTCAGGGTCAGAGTCATAAACGACCCCTGCTCCTGCCCTCACATAACCTTTGCTGTTTTTTATTCTTATTGAGCGTATAATTATTGTGCTGTCTAAGTCGCCATTTGGAGTTATATAGCCGACTGCACCGCCATAAAATCCTCTTTTTGTTTTTTCATATTTCCTCAGCAGCTTCATGGCTTCCACTTTTGGAGCTCCTGTTAATGTGCCCATATTCATGGTTGCCATGTAAGCATGCAATGCATCCAGATCCGGCTTTAAAACGCCCCTTACATTAGAAACTAAATGCTGGACATGAGAATATTTTTCAACTACAAAAGGCTCATCGACATATCTTGTTCCTGCTACTGATATTTTAGCGACGTCATTCCTTGCCAAATCCACAAGCATCGTATGCTCTGAAACCTCCTTTTCATCAATTTTAAGCTCTGTTTCGTATCTTGAATCTAAATCAACATCAATTTTATTGCCAATAAAGCCCCTTGGCTTTGTCCCCGCTATTGGCCTTATCTCAACAATCTTTTTGCCATCGCCTTCCACTCTTAAGCTCATTTCTGGAGACGAACCTAGAAGAATGCCGTCCGCATCATTGATGTAGAACATATAGGGGCTCGGATTCAGCTTTCTTAGATTCTTGTAGATATCGAGCGGCTCTTTGGAAATATTTGCGGTTATGGTCCTGGAAATCACAGCCTGGTATACATCTCCAGCCTTGATGTGCTCTTTTATTTTCCTAACCATGCCCATGAATTCTTTTTTTCTAGTATCAGTTTCAATTTCTAGATTTTTAATTTTATAATTATTATTTTTTATATTATTATTTATTTTATTTTTATTAATTGTATCTTTGTAATATTGAATCTTTGACATACATTCTTTGTAGATCTTATCTTTATCCTTCTCTGTTATCAATGCATTAGCAACAAAATAAGTTTTATTTGCCTTGTGATCAATCAAAAATAAGTTATCAAGAAAATACAGGATGTAATCAGGATCTTTGATAATATCATTTTTATTTTTAGGCAAATCCTCAAACTGATCAATGAAATCATAAGAAATAGAGCCGAATAAGCCGCAATAAGGGACAAAAGGCTTTGCAGTAGGCTTGAATTTAAAGGCAATCTTCCTTATTATATCCATATGGTTTGGCAGCTTTAATCTTTCTTCCTCACTTACCATGCTTCTTTTTGGCTTCAGCTTGCCAAAAATTCTATCTTTTCCATATTTTATTCTATCGCAAAAACCAAAATCATCTTTTAATAAAGCAATAAATTTTTTTCCTAAATCATTTAATGCTGCTATTTCAAAATTTTCATCTTTGCCCTTAACAATAAGGCATGGGTCTGCGCTTCCCAGGCTTCTTTCACCATACTTGGCTATAATGTCTGCTGACTCCAGCAAAATAGAATTCTTTTTCCTGCCGTAATCTGTCAGTTTTGCAAAGAATTCTAATGGATTTAGAGCATATGGCAGTGTCTCTACTATTGGTACTATTGCTCCAACATCCGCATTTTTTAGTGTATTTTCCATTCATCATACAGCCCTGCGCAAGTATATAAATATTGTGGCACAAAATCATTAAATTTATAAATAAAGACATATTTAGGTCTTTTATGACACAAAATATAAGTATTGCTGTGCAGAAATTTCTGGACAATGATTTCATAATAAGGAAATGCCTGCTTAGGAACATATTAAGCTTGAGGGCACTCTCGAGGCATATTATTAAGGAATTGGAGCTGAAAGACAGCAACATGGATGCTGTAATCAGCGCCATAAGAAGGTACAAAAGAACGGAAAAAGCGGAAAGCAGCGATAAAATAAGGAAAATATTCTCCAGAATCAAGGTGACGACAAGAAGCAACATTGTGGATATAAGGGTTCAGAAAAATAAGGCAAATATGGAGAATATAAGCAAGCTTAATTCTGCAATTGACATTGAAAAAGGGGAAATAATGAGGATTATCCAGGCAGAGCAGAGCATTACAATTATTATTGATGACAAGAACCTTGGCATGTTTTATGATATTTTCAAGAAAAGCGACTGCATTTCTCTTGACAAGGACTTAGTGGAGATTAACCTCCATTTTACCCAAGAATCGCAGAACATAAGGGGCATCGTCGCTTTGGTAGCCTCTTCCCTGAACGCAGAAGGAATCAATATTGTGGAGATAATGAGCTCTGCTCCTGAGCTGCTGATAATTGTTAAGAAGGAAGATTTGATTAAGATGTTGAATGTTGTAGACAATCTGCAGGGGTTGGCTTAAGATAAATTAGCAGATTTTTTATATTTATTAGATTCCAACCAATCAAAAGCCCCATCATGCTCATTATCCTTGCAATTGCATGGGTTTAATGGCTTTCCATGCTTAGGGCAGCTTTCAGCGCCGCAGCTCTTTGGCTTTGGAGAAATTCCCCTGCATCCGCCAGTGCAAATATAGTGCATCATAATTTAACTCCTTTTAAAGTTTTTATTCAACCAAAACTATTTCCGCAGCCGCAGGTTTTAGTAGCCTTAGGATTACCAATCTTAAAGCCTGCTCCCTGCAGGCTGTCAATGTAATCAACATTAGATCCATTAAGCTTTTTTATGCTTTCCTTGTCAATAAAGATTTTTATTCCCCTTTGCTCCACAATAATGTCATTTTCAGT
>Ga0114945_10002700_pt1 | contig 10259 bp, 7 predicted proteins | sample OV2TP3_FD_87194 | JGI IMG/M metagenome (GOLD analysis project Ga0114945, IMG submission 87194) | Hot spring microbial communities from Beatty, Nevada to study Microbial Dark Matter (Phase II) - OV2 TP3 | ecosystem: Environmental > Aquatic > Thermal springs > Hot (42-90C) | place: USA: Beatty... | reverse complement strand
GGCCATCTGGTGCTCGATGACGTGGAACGAGCCGCGCTGCGCATAGGAGTTGAAGGCGTCGATGCCCGCGCCCATCACGAGCTCGCCCCTGTCGGACTGGCTCACGTAGACGTGTACCGCGTTCGACATGACCACGCAGTCGAGCACCGGCTTCACCGGCTCCGACACCAGCGCCTGCAGCGGATGGCTCTGCAGCGGCAGCCGCACGCCCGCCATGGCCGCGAGCACCGAGTTGTGCCCGGCCGCGACGATGCCGATGCGCCCGGCGCCGATGGCGCCCTTCGTCGTGCGCACGCCGCGCACGCGGCCGCCGGCGATATCGAACCCCGTGACCTCGCAGTCCTGGATGATGTCCACGCCGAGCGCGTCGGCCGCGCGCGCGTAACCCCACGCCACCGCGTCGTGGCGCGCCACGCCGGCGCGGCGCTGCAGCGTGGCGCCGAGCACCGGGTAGCGCACGTCCTGCGCGACGTTCACGGCCGGGCAGAAGTCCTTCACCTGCTTTGCATCCAGCCACTCGGCGTCGACGCCGTTCAGGCGGTTGGCGTGCACGCGGCGCACTGCCTCGCGCACGTCGCCCGGGGTGTGCGCGAGGTTGAGCACGCCGCGCTGGCTCAGCATGACGTTCAGGTTGAGCTCGAGCGACAGCGTCTCGAAGAGCTTCAGGCTGTGCTCGTAGAGGAACGCGCTTTCGTCCCAAAGGTAGTTCGAGCGCACGATGGTGGTGTTGCGGCCGGTATTGCCGCCGCCCAGCCAGCCGCGCTCGAGGACCGCGACGTCGCGAACGCCGTGCTCCTTCGCGAGGTAATAGGCCGTGGCGAGCCCGTGCCCGCCGCCGCCGATGATGACCACGTCGTACGACGGCCTCGGGTCGGGAAAGCGCCAGTAGGCCGTCCACGCCTCGTGCCCCGCCAGCGCGTTGCGGACGAGCGAAAACACCGAGAAGCGCTTCATGCCGCGCGTTCGTCGAAGCTCTTCACCCCGGTGCCGCGGTAGAGGATGCCGGCATTGCGCTCGGTGATGCGCTTGTGCAGCGCCACGAACTGCGGATCGAGATCGCGCGCCGGCCGAGGCTCGAGCTCGAAGTGACCGTAGTCGTCCCCGCCTCGGACCAGCGTGGCGCTGTCCTCGCCCGCGAGCTGCCGCACCGAGGTCGGGATGTAGCGGATCGCAAGGCCGATGCGCCGGTCATCCGAGGGATTGGGCGGCGAGCCGTGCACCAGGCGCACGTGGTGCAGCGACATCTCGCCCGGCTGCAGGCAGATCCGCACCTGCTTCGCCTCGTCGACCTCGACCATCACTTCCTGCCCGCGCGTGAGCAGGTTGTCCTTCGCGAAGGTGTCGCGATGCGGGATCTGGTCCATGAGGTGCGAGCCCGGGATGTAGCCCATCGCGCCGTTCGACTCGCTCGCCGGCGTGAGCGCCACCCAGGCGGTCACGACGTCGGGCCGGTCGAGGCCCCAGTAGGTCGAGTCCTGGTGCCAGGAGACGAACGCGGGATTGCGCGCCTCCTTGATGAAGAAGTTGGTGGTCCAGCAAAGCAGATCCGCGCCGAGCAGGTCTTCCACGGCGTCGAGGATCCTTTCGTGGCGCACCAGCCCGGCGATCCAGGCGAACAGCAGGTGCGACTTGTGGCGCAGCTCGCCGCGCAGCGGGCCGCCGCTCGCGCGCTCGAATTCCTCGAGCTGGCGCCGGCATTCGAGCGCCGCGGCCGCGCTCATCACGCGCAGCGGAAACACGCAGCCTTCGCGGCGGTACTGCTCGGTCTGCGCGTTGCTCAGCAGCTTCGGCATGCGTGATTATGTCCCGAGATCGCTCTTCGCCGTCAGCTCCCGGATCATCTGCGACAGCGCGCGCAGGCCGGGGCCGGGCGCATCGCGGCGGTATGCGACCGCGAGCATGTGGGGCGGAAGCCGCGGCGAGACCTTCAAGACACGCAAGGCCTTCGCTGCAATCTCGTTCTTGAGAATTGCGATCGGCAGGAGGCTGATTCCGGCGCCTTCGCGCGCGAGCCGCGTCATGATCACCAGGCTGTTGCAGGTGTTGATGCGCGCCGGCTGCACCCCGGCGGCGGCGAACCAGCCGGCGATGCTGGTGTAGAGGTTCGACGGATCCGGATTGGTGATGATAGGCACGGCCGCGAGGTCGGCCGGCCGGAAGGGCCCCTTGCCGAGCGCGAGCCGGGGCGAAGCCACCCAGCACAGGCTGTGCGCCACCAGCGGCTCGACGGTGACCAGCGGGCTCGGCGCCGGCGCCGTCAGCACCGCGATGTCGAGATCGCCCGCCTGCAGCGATGCGTTGAGCCGCACGCTGAAATCCACGCGGATCTCGGCGCGCACCTGCGGAAAGCGGCTCTCGACGCGGCGCATCAGCTCGGGCAGGCAGACCATGGCGAAGCTGTCGGCGACGCCGATGCGGATCGGTCCGTGCAGCTCCTCGCCCGCCGCAAAGCGGCCCTCGAGCTCCTCGCACGCGGCGATCACGCGCTCGGCGTGCACCGCCATCTCGCGGCCGAGGGGCGTCGGCTTGGCGCGGTAGCTTCCCCGCAGGAACAATTTGCCGCCCACCGCCGCCTCGAGCTCCTTCACCCGCACGGAAATCGCGGGCTGGGTCAGGCTGAGCCGCGTCGCGGCGGCACGGAAGCTCCCCAGGCGCACCACCCAGAGCAGCGCTTCGAGCTGAGCCAGGCTGAACTTCATAACCGGATTTTATTGGTTTTGGTGAAAATAATTCAATGGGCTTAACGTTCCCCCGGTGCCAGAATCGCTCGATGACCCGTTACGTGCTCGGCTGCGACATCGGCGGCACCTTTACCGACGTCGTGCTGCGCGGCAACGGGACGGTGCGCACGCTGAAGGTCTCTTCCACTCCCGACGACTACAGCCGCGCGATCCTCGCCGCGGTGCGCGAGATCCGCGACGCCTTCGGCGTCGACCCGCGCTCGATCGACGCCGTGGTGCACGCCACGACCGTCGCGACCAACACCATCCTCGAGCACAAGGGGGCGAAAACCGCGCTCGTCACGACCGAGGGATTCCGCGACGTGCTGGAGATGCGGCGGCTGCGCATCCCGGTCATGTATGACCTGCAATACGACAAGCCGCCTCCGCTCGTACCGCGCCGGCTGCGCTTCGAGGTGGCCGAGAGGCTCGGCGCGCACGGAGAGATCAAGAAGCCCCTGGATGAAGGCCAGGTGGCAACCATCGCGCAGCGCCTGCTCGAGGAGGGCGTCGAATCGGTCGCCGTGTGCCTGCTGCACTCGTACGCCGACCCCCGGCATGAGCGCCGCACGGCCGAAATCCTGCGCGAGCGGCTCGACGGCAGGATGTATATCAGCCTTTCCTCGGACATCCTGCCCGAGATCCGCGAGTACGAGCGCACCAGCACCGCGGTCGTCAACGCCTATATCGGACCGATCGTGCGGCACTACGTGGGCTCGCTTTCCGCGCAGCTCAAGGCCGCCGGCGTGGACGCGCCGCTGCACATCATGCAGTCGAACGGCGGCACCATGTCCGCCGGCGCCGCCGTGGACAAGCCCGCGTTCCTGGTCGAGTCCGGCCCGGCGGCCGGCGTGATCGCCTGCGCCGACATCGCGCGCGCCGCGGGCCTGGGCAACGTGATCTCCTTCGACATGGGGGGCACCACCGCAAAGGCCGCCATCGTCGAGGACGGCGAGCCGGCGCGCACCACCGAGTACGAGGTCGGCGCCGGCATCAACGTCAGCTCCAAGCTGGTCAAGGGCGGCGGCTACGCCATCAAGCTGCCGTTCATCGACGTGTCGGAAATCGGCGCCGGCGGCGGCAGCATCGTGTCGATCGACGCCGCGGGTTCGATCAAGGTCGGTCCGAAAAGCGCGGGCGCGGTTCCCGGTCCCGCCTGCTACGGGCTGGGCGGCACGCGGGCGACGTTCACCGATGCCGCCGTCGTGCTCGGCTACCTGAATCCGGAATATCTGGTGGGAGGCAAGCTGCGCATCGACGCCGCGCTATCGCGCGAAGCCATCGAGCGCGACGTCGCGCAGCCGCTGGGGCTCGGGCTGCTGGACGCTGCGCAGGGGGTGTATTCGATCGCCGTCGCTACCATGACCCGCGCGGTGAAGGCGGTCTCGACCTATCGAGGCCGTGACCCGCGCGATTTCGGGTTCGTCGCCTTCGGCGGCAACGGGCCGGTGGTGGCGGTGGCGATCGCCCGCGAGCTCGAAATGCGTCGCGTGCTGATCCCGCCCGTGCCCGGCGTGTTCAGCGCCGCGGGACTGCTGTTCTCGAACGTCGAGCATACCCAGCAGCGCTCGATCCTTGCCCGCACCACGAAAATCGACGCGGGGCGGATCGCCAGCTCCTTCCGGGAGCTGGAAATGGAGCTGCGCGGCGAAATGCGCAAGGAAGACATCGCCGACGAGCGCATCGTGCTGAAGCGCCTCGCCGACCTGCGCTATGCCGGCCAGGCCTTCGAGCTGACCGTGCTGGTCGAGAAAGCCGACTTGGCCGGCATGGAGGCGGCCTTTCACGCCGAGCACGCCCGCACCTACGGCCACAGCTCGCCCGGCGATCCGGTCGAGCTGATCAACATCCGCGTCGCCGCTTCCGCCGCGCCGGACAGCAGGCAGGGCCTTGCCGAGGCACTCAGGGATGCGCGCTCGGAGACCCGGGCGAGCCGCCGCCTCGCCTGTTTTGGCAAGCGACTGATCGAAACACCGGTGATGGGGCGGGCGAGCCTCGCCGGAAAAAGCATCGCGGGGCCCTGCATCGTGGAGGAGTTCGACGCCACCTGCATCGTCCCGCCCGGCGCCACCGCGCAGCTCGACGCCCATGGCAATATCCTGATCGACGCGGGAGAGCAATGAATCGCATAGATCCGATCACGCTGGAGGTCATCAAGAACGCGCTCTCGTCGGTGGCCGACGAGATGGCGCTGGTGCTGATGCGCAGCGCCTACTCCCCGGTGGTGCGCGATTCGATGGATTACTCGACCGCGCTGTGCGACCGGCACGGCCAGGTGATTGCGCAGGGGCTGACGCTCGCCGTGCAGCTCGGCGCGTTTCCCGACGCCATGCAGCACCTGACGAAGGCCTATGCCGGGAAGATGCAGCCAGGCGACATCTTCATCATGAACGACCCGTACGGCGCGGGCGGCCAGCACCTGCCGGACATCTACGTGATCAAGCCGCTGTTCTGGGAAGGCGCGGTCGAGGGCTACGCCTGCACCATGGCGCACCATTGCGACGTCGGCGGCATCGCGCCGGGCAGCGTGGCGATTCACGCCACCGACATCTACCAGGAAGGCCTGCGCCTGCCGATGCTGAAGCTCTACGAGGCGGGCAGGGCCAACGAAACGCTGTTCCAGATCATCGAGAAGAACACGCGCCAGCCGGTCCAGGTGCTTGGCGACCTGCGGGCCCAGCTCGCGGCCTGCTCGATCGCCGAGCGGGGCTTCGCAGCGCTGCTGAGGCGCTATGGCGGCGTCGCCGTCAGGCCCTACCTCGAGGCGATCATGAACCAGGCCGAGCGGCTGATGCGCGAGTTCATCCGCGGCATTCCGGATGGCGAATACCGCTTCGTCGACTGGATCGACGGCATCGGCGAGGCGCCCGAGCCGCTGAAGATCGCGGTGCGCGTCAGCGTGCGCGGCGACGAGGTCGAGGTCGACTTCACCGGCACCTCGGCGCAGGTGCAGGGAGCGATCAACTGCCCGATCGCCATGGCGCGCTCTTCGGCTTACTGCGCGATCCGCTGTGTCACCAGCCCCGATATCCCGAATTGCGAGGGCTACATGCGGCCGCTGCGCATCCATGCGCCCGAGGGCACGATCCTGAACCCGGTGCTGCCAGCCGCCTGCGCGGCGCGCGGCGTCATGGGCTACCGCGTGTTCGACGCCATCATGGGGGCGCTCTGGCAGGTGGTCCCGGAGCGCGTGGTGGCCGGCGGCGAAGGCGGCCCGACGCTGTTCTCGGTCGGCGGCTACCACCAGGGCCGGCCGTTCGTGCTGACCGAGGTCATGGTCGGCACCTGGGGAGCGCGCGCGGCGAAGGACGGCGTCGAGGGCGTTTCCAATCCGGCGGCAAACCTGTCGAATCAGCCGGTCGAGCTGATCGAGGCCGAGCTGCCGCTGGAAGTCGTGCGCTACGGCATGGTGCAGGACTCCGGCGGCGCGGGCGCGCGCCGCGGCGGGCTCGCCTTCGTGCGCGAGTTCAGGCTGCTCGCCGATGAAGCGGTGTTCACCACGCGCGCCGACCGGCGCGATCATCGGCCTTACGGCTTTGCCGGAGGGCAGCCGGGGCGGGGTTCGCAAAATATCCTGATCACGGGAAAAGGCGAAAGGGCCCTTCCCACCATGCCGATGGAAGCGCTGAAGTGGAAAGCGGGCGACGTCTTCCGCCACGTCAGCGCGGGCGGCGGCGGCTACGGCGATCCGCTGGCGCGCGACCCGGCGCTGGTGCTCGCCGACGTGCTCGACGGGAAAGTCAGCCCGCATGCCGCGCGCGAGCTCTACGGAGTGGTGATCGAGAAAGATTCGATCGATGAAACTGCGACGCAGCGCCTGAGGGCGAAGGCCGCGTGATGGATCTCGTCATCCGCGGCGGCACGGTCCTGGACGGCAGCGGCGCGGCACCGCGCGTCGCCGACGTCGGCGTGCAGGGCGGACGGATTTCCGCGGTGGGGGATCTTTCAAAGGTAAAGCCAGAATCGGAGATCGATGCGGAGGGCCTGACGGTAACCCCCGGCTTCATCGACATCCACAGCCACTCCGACTACACGCTGCTCGTCGATCCGCGCGCCGTCAGCGCGATCTCGCAGGGCGTGACGCTGGAGGTGATTGGCAACTGCGGCTTCGGCTGCGCGCCGATTGCGGATCCCGCGCTCGCCGCGGCCAACATCTACGGCTTTAACGGCAGTATTCCTCTTTCGTGGGCGACTGTAAGCGGATACCTGGAAAAACTCGAGACCGCAAAGCCCGCGGTCAACGTGATCAAGCTGGTGCCGAACGGCCAGCTGCGGCGCTCGACGCTCGGCGTCGCCGACCGGCCGGCGACGCCGCAGGAGCTGGGGAGGATGAAGTCGCTGCTCGCCGAGGGCCTGGAAGAAGGCGCCTTCGGCTACTCCACCGGGCTCGAGTATCCCGCCGAGCGCGGCGCGCCCGACGAGGAGCTGGTGGAGCTGTGCAAGGTGGTCGCCGGGGCAGGCGGCATCTACGCGAGCCACACGCGGCGGCGCGACGAAGGCGCGGTGTCGGCGATCGACGAGGCGATCCGCGTCGGGGAGAAAGCGGGGGCCAGGATCCAGATCTCGCACCTGCTGCCGCGCAAGACCGATGCGGGCGAGGACGAGCGCTCGCTCGAGCTCATCGACCGCGCGCGTGCGCGCGGGCTCGACATCGCCTTCGACATGCACACGCGGCTGTACGGAACGACGTTTCTCAACACGATCATTCCGCTCTGGGCGCAGGAGAACCTCGCCGCGCACCTCGCCTCGGCGCAGAGCAGGCGCCGCATGCGGGAGTACACGAGCATTGTCGCCGGCGGCGGCTGGGACCGCGTGGTGCTCCTCGACCACCCGAAGTTCCCGCAGTATTCGCGGCGCAGCTTCGGCGAGCTCGCGCGCGAGGAGCGCCGCGACGCCTTCGACATCGCCTTCGACATCCTCGCTGCGGATCTCGATGACATCGGGCGCTCGATGGTGATCATCCATGCCTACACGCCCGACCAGCAGGCGATGATGTTCGCGCATCCGCTGTGCATGCCGGGCTCGGACGCCACCACGCTCGCGCCCGACGGGCCGCTCGCGAGCTCCGTGTTCCACGGCGCCTACAGCTGGGCCTCGTGGTACTTCCATTTCATGGTGCACGAGCGCAAGCTCCTGTCGCCTGCCGAGGCGGTGCACCGGCTGACCGGCCTGCCCGCGCAGACACTGGGCTTGCGCGACCGCGGCCGCGTCGCCGAGGGCTACTGCGCCGACCTCGCGGTTTTCGACGCGGAGGAGTTCCGCGCCACCGCCACGACCTTCGAGCCCAACCAGCTCGCGCGCGGCATGCGGCACGTGGTGGTGAACGGGGTCGCCACGCTGCGCGACGGAATTTTCACCGGGTCCCGCGGGGGCCAGGTCATTCGTAGAGTTCACTGAGAGAGGAGACTGTCATGTTCAGGTTTCTGCTTGCAGCATTGCTGATGGGCGCGGGAAGCGCATCCGCGCAGATGGTGATGAAGCTCGGCCACGTCGACCAGCAGATTTCGCACTCTGGCGTCGGCGCAGACGCGTTCGCTGCCGAAGTGGCGAAGCTCTCTGGCGGGCAGATGAAGGTCGAGGTGTTCCACGCCGGGAAGCTCGGCGGCATCCCCGACCAGGTGAAGAACGTCTTGCAGGGAGCGCAGGATCTGCACCTGATCTATCCCGAGTTCCTCGCCAACCTGATCGACGAGACCAAGGTGATCTCGGCGCCGTACCTGTTCCGCGATCTGAACCATGCCCAGGCGTACCTGAAGAGCCCGCTGTTCAAGCCGGGGCTGGACAAGCTGCGCTCGCTCGGCGGCGTGATCCTCGACACCGACTGGAACTGGCAGCAGAAAGACCCGCGCGGGCTGATCGCGGTGCGCCCGGTGCGCACACCCAGGGACCTTGAGGGGATGAAGCTGCGCATCTGGGAGTCGAAGACCGCGATCGAGACCTGGCGCGGCCTGGGGGCGAACACCATCGTGGTGCCGCGGCCCGAGATGTACCTGGCGTTCAAGCAGGGCATCATCGAGGGCGGCCCCGAGACCATCGGCATCGCCTACGACCAGAAGAACGCCGAGGTCGCCAAGTACTGGACGCGCACCGACGAGTACTACCAGATCATCAACGTGATGATGAACGAGAAGAAGTACCTGAGCCTTTCGCCGCAGCAGCGCGAGGTCATGCACCAGGCGGCGAAGAACGCGGCGCGCGTGTACGCGGCCGAGTCCGAGCGCGGCTTCACCGACAAGAAGGCGAAAGCGATGAAGGACTTCGGCGTCACCATCCTCGAGCCCGACCTCGCTCCGTGGCGCCAGAGGGGCGAGCAGGTGCTGGTCAAGCTGGAAAGCGAGGGCGTGATCCCGAAGGGGCTCGCGGCCAAAGTGAAAGCGCTCAGATAACCCGGCTCGACAAGGCGGCGCAGGCCTACCTGCGCACCTCGGGGACCGCGGTCAAGGCGACCGCGGTCCTGGTTCTCGCGGTCATGGTGGCGATCAACGCCGCCGAGATCGTCTATCGCTTCAGCTTCACGCGCGGACTCAACTGGGTGCAGGAGCTGTCGATCATCCTGGCGATGACGCTGTACTTCTTCGCCTACGCGATGATCGCGAAGGACCGCGAGTACATCCGCATCGAGCTGGCCGCACGCCTGCTCGGTCCGCGGGCAAAGCGCGCGCTCAGCGTGGCCATCCGCCTGGCGGTGCTCGCGTTCCAGGGGATGGTCGCCTGGTACGCAGCGCAGACGGCGAAGTTCGCCGCGATCTTCGAGACGCCGGTGCTCGGCTGGCCCGAATGGGTGCTTTACGCGCCGCTCGCGATCGGCTGCGCCGACATCGTGATCACCGAGCTGATTCACCTCGCATGGCTGCTGCGAGGCATCGAGGTCGAGCCGGATGCCCGTGCCGGAATCCTGACCTGAATGGCCACCGGCTGGATGATCGGCGTGTTTCTCGGGCTCGCCGCGCTCGGCGTGCCGGTATGCGCGGCGATGGGCATCGGCGCGTTTCTCGGCCTGGCGCTGATCGGGGTGCCGCTCGACACTTTCGCGCGCTACATGCTGCACGACGTGCGCAGCGTGCCGCTGCTCGCGATTCCGTTCTTCATCCTCGCCGGCAACCTGATGAACCGCTTCGGGCTGACGCGGCGCATCTTCGAGTTCATCGCGTCGCTGGTCGGCTTCGCCACCGCCGGACTGGCGCAGGTGACGGTGCTCTCGAGCGTGATCTTCGCCGGCATCTCGGGCTCGGCGCTCGCCGACATCGCCGGCCTCGGCACCATGCAGATCGAGGCGATGAAGCGCGCCGGCTACCGCGCCGAGTTCGCCGCCTCGCTGACGGTAGCGTCGTCGCTGCTCGCTCCGATCGTGCCGCCTTCGATCATGTTCATCATCTACGCGGTGATGATGAACGTCTCGGTGGGGCACCTGTTCGTCGCGGGCGTGCTGCCGGGGCTGGCGATGGCGGCGGTGCTGCTGGGCAACAATTACCTGCTGGCGAAAGCCGGCTGGGAGAAGTTTCCGCCGCCGCGGCGCTCGAGCTGGAGCGAGATCTGGCG
>Ga0114945_10002699_pt1 | contig 10260 bp, 10 predicted proteins | sample OV2TP3_FD_87194 | JGI IMG/M metagenome (GOLD analysis project Ga0114945, IMG submission 87194) | Hot spring microbial communities from Beatty, Nevada to study Microbial Dark Matter (Phase II) - OV2 TP3 | ecosystem: Environmental > Aquatic > Thermal springs > Hot (42-90C) | place: USA: Beatty... | reverse complement strand
GTCCGATTCTTGCCTACAAATTGAAAGCCGGTTTTGTCCCGGTGAGAAAACGCGGCAAACTTCCGGCTAAGACCATCGCCGCCTCCTACTCGCTCGAATATGGTGAAAGCGAGTTGGAGATCCATCAAGATGCGATTTTTCGGGGGATGCGCGTAGCGGTGGTGGACGATCTATTGGCCACGGGCGGGACCTCCCGAGCGGCGATCCAACTTGTGGAGAAACTCGGGGGAGAGGTCGTGGCGGTCACGTTCTTAGTCGAGCTGAGCTTCCTGAAGGGACGAGAAAAACTTGCCGGCTACAAAGTCTTCTCGCTCATCCAGTACTAACTTTCGATTTCGCGCACGAGTAATACTGCGCCCGGGCCGATTCGAACGGCCGACCTAGGGCTTAGGAGTCCCTCGCTCTATCCGCCTGAGCTACGGGCGCAAGTAAAACCGATTTTACTTTCACGACCACGGTTTCTACGGAAGTCAACGTAAGTAAGCCACCAAATAGTACAGCAGAAACCGTTATAGTGTCAGTCGTAGCTGACGGCTGCCAAGTAGCTGTGGACACGTATCAAATGAAGCCAGTCCCATTGGGACAGGCGCAAATCAAGACTGGAACCAAACGGATTCTAGTCTAGCCCCCTTTGCCGTTCAAGAATATCGCATAGAAGGCCGTTTTTTCTTATAGAAACCAAAACAGGAAAAAGCTATCTTATACCCCATGCGAAAACGACGAAGTAGTCTCGCCGCACTCGCGATCATCCTCATTATCCCCTTTAGTTTTCCCACCGCCGCTTTCGCCGTCGGCTCCTCGGGATTTGAGAACGCCTCGTACAGTCCTAAGACCTTATCACAAGCCAATGCGGTTGTGGCGAGGCCTCAGGACCCCTCAACGGTTTTATTCAATCCCGCCGGACTCGTGGAGCTTCCAGGAATCGAAACCCAATTGGGTCTTCAGGGCGTTGATATTCGGATCTTTCACAGGAACAACCTGACCGGCGACCACAATCAGAGTAATGGAAAATTACTTCTCATCCCCTCGTTTTTTATGAGTGTCAACCCCGGCAAGTTACTTGACGATCGATTGGCCCTCGGCTTTGGGCTCAATTCACCCTTCGGTCTTTCCACGAGTTTTCCTTCCATCGGAATGGGCCGCTACACTGGTTACAAGAATTACCTCAAGATGATGGCAACGACGATGGCGAGTGCGGTAAAAATTAGCGATAAGTTGAGTGTCGGCGCGGGCGTCACGAATTATTGGGTTTACAAATACGGGCAAATTTTGAACTATCCGAATGCGAATATTCTGAGCGTGCCAGGTGCGCGCGACGGACGTGCCCTCCTTGAGACCAACGGCTTTGGTTGGGGGTGGAATTTCGGGATTCTTGCAAGGCCCGCCAAAAAACACCGGTTTGGATTTTCATTCCGAAGCAAAGCAGACGTCGGCGCCAATGGAAGGGTGGTGATCGATGATTTGGTTTCGGGGGCGGCGCAAGGCTATGACAAATTTCCTCACTTTGAATCGGGCGCCCATTCGGAGCTTCACCTTCCACAAAACTTCACATTTGGCTATGCTTACGAGCCCTCGGAAAAATGGGCCCTAGAATTCGACATGGGGATTACCGGTTGGGGAATTTTCAAAGATCAGGACTATGAGTTTGACCGTAACAATGCGACGCTACGGGGTCTCGGAACGATTCCGCGGGATTATCACACTACTTGGAGTTTTCACTGGGGCGGTCATTATCAGATCAACAAAAAAACGGATTTCCAAGGAGGATTTTTCTTTTACGAGGCGGCCGCTCCAAAAAAACACGTTGATAATTTTTTACCCGATGCCAATCGTTTCGGCTGGACGTTTGGAACCAGTTACGCTATCACCGAACGGTTGCATTTGGACTTCAGTTATATTTTTATTCTTTACGCAACCCGCCATATTTCAAATCCTCAGATTCCCGCCAAAGGAGGAGAGAACATCGACGGCCGTTACACGAGCGTCCTCCACGGCGGTTTCGTGGCCCTAAGATATAATTTCGATTTCCCGTTCGAAAAGAACTCCTCAACGAAAGGGGAGATCGTTCCCGCGATTGACGCAAGTAAAGCCGTTATTACACGTTAAGCCTTCCACTCTCGTTTTGCCGTAGAAAAGGCCCTCTTGATGGATTAAAATAACACCCACTTGTGGGCGGATTCTCTTTTCTCAAGGAACAAAAGACCTTGCTTCGCAAAGAGTTGCGTCAAAAGCGGGACGCCTTGAAACCGGAGGAAAGGCTCCGGCGAAGTCGAGCAATCCTGGAAAAGTTGCAGGATCATCCCAAATTTCTAGAGTCTCACGCTCTTTTAAGTTATGTGGCGTTTGGTTCAGAGGTCGAGACAAGGCCTCTTTTCGAGGAAGCGATGCGATTGAAAAAGAAGGTTTATGCCTCTCGCCTGGAAGCTCAAGAAAATCGAATGGTCATTGTTGAGCTCCGGAATCTTGAGGAATTGAAGCCGGGTGCGTATGGGATCCTTGAGCCCCCTTCTGATTCGCATCGGGTAGGGAGGGCGGAGGAATTGGATTTGGTGATCGTCCCCGGCATCGGATTCGACCGCAAGGGAGGACGGCTCGGCCGCGGAGAAGGCTTTTTCGATCGTTTCTTGCAGGAGGCGAAGAACGCTTACAAGATTGGCCTTGCTTTCGAATGTCAAATGGTCGAGCGGGTTCCTCGCGAGGAGAATGATATGTCGGTTGATGAAGTTATCATTGGATAGGAATCATAAAACATGGAAACATTAAAAGTCCTAGCACTCGGCGATGTCGTAGGAGAACCTGGCCGGCGGGCTATTAAAGAGATCGTACCTCGCCTCGTCCGCGAGCAAGAAATCGATTTTGTCATCGCGAACGGGGAAAATTTGGCCGGCGGATCCGGTATTACGGAATCAACCGTGGTGGATCTTTTCGGGAGTGGAGTGAATGTGATGACCTCGGGCGACCACATCTTCCGAAAAAAGGAAGGTGAAGCGCTTTTGGAGAACACAACGCGGATCCTGAAACCGGCCAATTATCCGGTCGGAACGCCAGGCATCGGCTCCACAGTGGTTGCAGCGAAGAACGGAGTGAAAATCGGCGTCCTGAATCTTATCGGCCGCGTCTTTTTAAAAACCGTAAATTGCCCTTTTGAAACAGCAGAGCGTGAAGTGAAGAAATTGCGTCAGGAAACTCCCGTGATCTTTGTGGACATGCACGCGGAGGCAACTTCCGAGAAAGTTGCGCTGGGCCGGTTTCTTGACGGGCAAGTGTCGGCCGTTTTTGGGACGCACACCCACGTTCAAACGGCGGACGAGGCGATCCTGCCGAAAGGGACGGGTTACCTCACCGAGCTTGGAATGTGCGGGCCCTACGAGTCCGTGATTGGAAGGGAAATTGAGCAAGTCCTGAAAATGTTTCTTACTCAGATGCCGATGCGGCTTGATGTCGCTAAAGGAGATGCGCGAATTTCCGGCGCCATCTTTGAAGTCAATCCCGAAACGGGGAAAACCGTTTCCATTAAGCGTGTCCACGAAAAAGTTTCAAACCCATTGAAAGTATCACGATGAAACCCTCGCTCCTGGGAGCCGTTGCCGCAGGTGCCAGGCTCAAGCCCGGTACGGGGAGTAACACCTCCGAACCGGGTCCGAAGATTTACACGGTCGGGGAACTGACACGCCGGATTCGTGAACTCATCGAATCAAATTTCCGGGCAATCTGGGTGGAGGGGGAGATTACGGGATTTAAACACCATCATTCGGGCCACATTTATTTCAGCTTGAAAGACCAAGAGGCGGTGATTAAGGCGGCCTTCTTCTCGCGTTTCAACCGAGGAATCAAATTCGAATTGAAAGACGGCCAGCAAGTGATTTGCTTTGGGAAGATCTCCGTTTACGAGCCCAGGGGAGACTACCAGATTTATGTGGAGCGAATCGAACCGAAAGGCCTCGGAGCCCTTCAGCTCGCTTTGCTACAGCTCAAAGAAAAATTGGTCAAAGAAGGCCTCTTTGATCCTGCACGGAAAAGAACAATCCCCAAGTTTCCCAAAACCGTGGGTGTGGTGACCAGCCCGACCGGTGCGGCGATCCGGGATATTCTTCACGTGGTGAACCGCAGATTTCGCGGAACGAGTGTTCTCCTTAATCCGGTGAAGGTTCAGGGAGAGGGAGCGGCGGAGGAAATCGCGCGGGCAATCGACGAAATGAATCGGTTTGACGATATCGATGTTTTGATTGTGGGAAGGGGCGGAGGAAGTCTCGAAGATTTGTGGGCTTTTAACGAAGAAATCGTCGCCCGCGCAGTGCACCGCTCCCGCATCCCGGTTATTTCGGCTGTCGGTCACGAGATTGATTGGACGATTTGCGACTGGGTGGCGGACTTGCGTGCGCCGACGCCCTCAGCGGCAGCCGAACTGGTGGTGCAGAGCCGGGAAGATTTGGAGGTCCGTCTCGGCGACTTTAACACGCGCCTTCGAAATGCCACCGAAGGTCTCCTGGAAGGAAAACAGGAAACGCTTCGGACACTGCAAGAAAGCTACGCTTTTCGACAACCACTCAATCTGGTCAATCAATACGCCCAGCGCCTCGACGAATTGTTGAGACAGCTTCAGAATTACTTGAAGAATCTGGTCCGGGAGAAAGATCAGACGTTTCGCAGTTGGGTAGGGAGACTTCAGGCCTTGAGCCCTCTGGCTATTTTAGAGCGAGGTTATAGCATTACCTTTGATTCCCAAGGAGAATTGGTGAAGGAGGCCCGAGGAGTGAAAGTCGGCGAGACGATCCGCACGCGCCTCCATCGAGGAGTTATTTTTTCTAAAATCGATAAAATTCAGAAAGATGAGGGAAAAAGAGATGACAAAAGAAACGACTGAAGAGATCAAATTTGAAAAGGCGCTGGAGCGTCTTGAAAAGATCGTAGAAGAGCTCGAGACGGGAAACATTCCTCTGGAAGAGTCTTTGAAAAAATATGAGGAAGGGGTCAAGCTCTCCCGGATCTGTAGCGAGAAGCTTTCTCAGGCCGAGAAGAAGATCCAGGTCCTCACGAAAACTTTAGACGGTTCCTTCAAGCGGGAGGATTTCGAGTTCGACGAGAAGGAGAAAGAATAGGGTCGTCATGAATCGCGCTTTTTCCGGGATGATCGAGAAAGCGTTAAAGCGCTACCTCCCCGCTGAGTCTCTTTACCCCCGTGAAATCCATGAGGCCATGCGCTATGCCGTCCTCAATGGCGGGAAGCGGTTCCGTCCTGTCTTGGTCCTTTCCGCTTGTGAGGCCGTGGGCGGAGACCCCAGGAAGGCGTTGTTGCCGGCCTGTGCGGTTGAACTAATCCATTGTTATTCACTCGTCCACGACGACCTCCCGGCCCTGGACAATGACGAAATGCGCCGCGGCATGCCGACCTGCCACAGGAAGTTTGGGGAAGCCCTGGCCGTTCTAACAGGTGATGCGTTGCTAACTCGGGCTTTCGAATTATTGGGTGGGGTGCAACCACCCGCCAAAGCCCTGACGCTATTACGCGAATTGGCGGATGCGGCGGGGACGAAAGGGATGATCGGCGGGCAGGTGGTGGACATCCAATTTTCCAGCAATGGCTCGAGGCCGGCGCTTGATTTTTCCGCGCTCGATTACATCAATCGGCACAAGACCGGACGATTGATTCGAGTGAGCGCGGTCATGGGAGCGATTGTCGGGACCCGTTCGACATCCAAACTGAAGCATATGCAGCGGTACGGCGAGGCGCTCGGTCTTGCCTTCCAAGTCGTCGATGATATAATGGACGGAGACGGTTACCTCCGATTGATGAATTTCAACGAAGCCCAGCAGAAAGCCGAAGAACTCATCAGCAAAGCCGAGAGAGAGGCCCTGACTTTCGGAGCGAGAGGAAAACAACTCATCGAACTGGCCAATTTCTTATTAACCCGAATACCAACCCAAAACGATGCTCAAGTGGGTATCAAAAATTAATTCTCCGGAAGACCTGAAGCAGGTTCCGCGCGAAAACCTTCCGGAGATAGCGCGTGAATACCGCCAACTTCTGATTGAGACGGTGTCGAAGACCGGCGGACACCTAGGGACAAGCTTAGGTGCACTTGAATTGAATATCGCCCTTCATTATGTCTTCGATTCTCCACGGGACAAAATTTGTTGGGATGTCGGTCACCAGGCCTATGTCCACAAAATGATTACGGGCCGGCGTGAGCGGATGCCGACCTTGCGCCAGTTTGGCGGAATCAGCGGATTTCCTTCTCCTTTTGAAAGTCCTCACGACCAATTTATCGTGGCGCATGCCGGGACCGCGATTTCTCAGGCGCTCGGTCTGGCCGTGGCGAGGGACAAAAAGGGAGGGAGTGAAAAAGTCATTGCGGTCGTGGGCGATGGTTCGCTCACTGCCGGGCTCGCCTACGAAGCGCTCAACAACGCGGGACACCTCCGGCCGGAAATGCTGGTTGTCCTCAACGACAACGAATGGTCTATTTCCAAGAATGTGGGCGCATTTCAAAATACCTCAACAAAGTCATCACCAACCCACTCTACAACCGGATCCGTTTGGAAGTGGAGCGTCAGCTCGACCGGTTTCCGCGTTTCCGCCGTTTCGCCACCTCGGGCCTCGAGAGCATGAAACACATTCTTGTCCCTGGAATCCTTTTTGAAGAACTGGGTTTTCGTTACTTTGGACCCATCGATGGTCACGACATCCTCGGGTTGGTAGACACCTTATCGAATTTGAAGAAGCTCAAGGAACTTTGTCTTCTTCATATTGTGACTCAGAAGGGAAAAGGTGTGGAGTGGGCGGAAAAGGATGCGGAGCGGCTTCACGGGGTCACGCCTTTTGATGTGAAAACCGGCGCGAAGATCAAAAGCCCCAAAGAAGAAGAAAAAGCCAAGACCGAAGGAATTTCTTACACCAAAGCATTTGCCAACTCGATGGTCCGTCTGGCTCGGCAAGATGAGCGTGTTGTGGCGATTACGGCCGCGATGCCGTCCGGGACAGGGCTGATTGATTTTCAAAAGGAGTTTCCGGACCGATTTTTTGATGTCGGGATCGCCGAACAGCATGCGATTACCTTTGCCGGCGGATTAGCAAAAGGCGGGCTCAAACCCGTGTGTGCGATCTATTCCACTTTTCTGCAGCGTTCCCAGGATCAACTCATCCACGATGTAGCGTTGCAGCGCCTCCCCCTCGTGATTGCGATGGACCGTGCGGGTTTGGTCGGCGCAGATGGCGCGACGCACAACGGCGTTTTCGACATTAGTTACCTTGGCCATATTCCAGGTGCTGCTGTTTGCGCGCCTCGCGATGAAGCGGAGATGTTTCAAATGTTGAAACTGGGCCTCGAATATCCGGGACTCTTTGCATTACGCTACCCCCGCGCCAACATTGCCAAGTTCTATGAGCAGTTTCCGGTGAAGGAATTTGGCGTCGGCGAAGGAGAGGTGCTCCGCGAAGGCCAAGACATGGCTCTTGTGTGTCTGGGAACCATGGTGGAGGTGGGCCATCGGGCGGCTTCAATTCTGGCACAGGAAGGAGTGGAAGCCCGCGTGGTCAGCATGCGTTTTGCGCAGCCTCTGGACGAGAGACTTCTTATGGACACGGCGAAAAAAACCAAGGTTCTTTTTACACTCGAGGAACATAACCTCACCGGCGGTTTCGGCGCCAAGGTCCTCGAATTCTTTGAGCGCGAGGGAGCGCTCAGCGAAGTTTTAATTCACCGGTTTGCGCTCCCCGACGAATTTATCGAACACGGCTCTCGAGAGTTCCTCTTAGACCGTTTCGGTCTGTCGTCCGAAAAGGTGGCCTCGCAAATTCTCCGCCGACAGGGCGGAAGCGTTACTGTGGGAGCCGGGCTGGAGTGACAGCCTGGCACTGGCAGTAACGTTTCCGGTCAATTTACTCTATGCAAAAAATAGGCATCGTTGTAAACGCCAAAAAACCCAACGCCGAGAAATGGCTCAGCGAGCTTCGTGCTTGGCTTACGAAGCGGGGGGCCGAGGTTCAGGACTCCTTGGGGACTTCCCTGGAAAACATTTTAAAAGATTCCTCCTTGATCGTCAGTCTTGGCGGCGACGGAACCATCCTGCGGGTAGCGAATCAGATGAGGGAACGATCGATTCCGGTGCTGGCGGTGAACATCGGGAGCCTGGGGTTTCTTACCGACATTAAGACTGATGAGATGTATGATGAACTTCAAACTTACTTTCTCGAGAAAAGCCACATTGAAGAACGCTTAATGTTGGCCTGTTCGGTCAAGAGCGAAAAAAATCGTACCGAACGCCGCTTTCAAGCCCTCAACGACATCGTAGTCTCGCGCGAGGGCCTGACACGGCTTCTCAGGATCCGGGTGGAATTCGGCGGCCAGACGCTCACTAATTTTTCGGGAGACGGAGTGATTGTGGCCACGCCGACAGGGTCCACAGCCTATTCCTTATCCGCAGGCGGTGCCATTGTCCATCCGCAGCTGGAGGCTTTTGTGATTACCCCGATCTGCCCACATGCTTTGGCGTTAAGGTCGCTTGTGGTTCGCGCCGATGAAAGGGTTACGGTCAAAGTCCAGGGTGACCGGGCCGGTGAGCGGGCCGTTGTGACTGCGGATGGCCAAGAAAACCAGGAGGTCGATGAGACGACTATGATAGAAATTACGCGGTCGACGATCCCTTTTCGGCTCATCAAAAGTTCGAGACGGAGTTTTCTTGAGACATTAAGGGAAAACTTCAAATTGCCGATTTAATTTGGGAGGACGAAGATGGCAAAAATTCTGATTATTGACGACGAGAAAGGGGTTTGTGAGGAATTCTCGACGGTTCTTCGGGAAGAGAATCACAAAGTCGACACGGCTCTGAACGGCGAAGAAGGGCTCAAGAAAGTCGAGTCCAACCAATACGATATCATCTTTCTGGACGTCCTCATGCCGAAGATGGAGGGCCGGGAAGCTCTCGAGAAGATCAAGAAGATCTCGGAGACTCCTGTCGTCATCATGTCCGGTTACCTTCCTTCCCACAAAGAGAAAGAGGTCATTAAGGCCGGCGCACTGGCTAGCCTCAAGAAGCCGCTCGACCTCTCTCAAGTCTTCGGTCTCATCGAAAAGGCCATGGAGACTAAGAAGGGACAAACCTAACCCCAGACCAGGAAATCTGTTAGATAGGGAAGGTGGCGAGTAAAAAGCCTGTTGTCTTAAAGGAAGAATTCCGATACAATACCCCGCCGTGCGAGAGAACAAGATCCTTCGCATTTCCCTCAGTTTTCTGCTAGCGATCATCACAACAAACATAACCCCCTGCTCGGTTTTTGCAGCCAATCAAGAACCCCTTACTGTTCCGGTAGATTTGTCCGCGCAGTCCCTCCCGGTCACCGCTCCGGTCGAAGCCGGGACAGATCAGCCCTCGGGGTCGGCATCTCTGGAACTTCAAGATGCAACAGACTTCTTAGCCGGCAACGGGCCCCTTTCAAGAGTTGATGAAGAAGAGCAGATTTTGCTGGAATCAAACGATCCTTTCTACTCCACATCGGGGAGCTGGGGGCAGGCTTATGATGATTTGTGGTGGCTCAAACGCGTGCGGGCTGATCAAGCTTGGAGCTACACGCGCGGCGCAGGCTCGACGGTAGCGGTGATTGACACTGGGCTTGACTACAATCATCCGGACATTGCCGGAAACCTTTGGTCCAACACGGCGGAAGAGTTCGGAATTTCCGGGGTCGATGATGATGGAAACGGTTTGGTGGATGACGTCCACGGCTGGGATTTCTACAATTGGGATAACGATCCCATAGATGATCAAGGACACGGCACGCACGTAGCGGGGATCATCGGGGCGATTGCCGACAACTCCGTGGGTATCGCAGGTGTCGCGCCCGAAAGCCGGATCCTTCCTATCAAAGTTTTGAGCAGCAAAGGAAGTGGTTTTGTGACGGACGTGATTAATGCAATTTATTACGCGGCGGATCTGGGCGCTGAGGTCATTAACATGTCGCTGGGCGTGTTGAAAGCCTTTCTATCGAAGAGCCTCCGAAGCGCCTTTGAAAGGGCCGTCTCTTACGCCAAGGGGAAAGGGACCGTAGTGGTCGCTGCTGCCGGTAATGATGCGTCCCGTGTCGAAAATTCTTACCCGGCCGGCATTCGGGACGTGGTTGCCGTGGGGGCGATTGAGCCGGTGACGGACCAGCGCGCTTGGTTTTCCAATTTCGGGAAACTTCTTGATTTGATGGCGCCTGGCGTTGATGTTCTTTCGCTCAAGGCTTCGGGAGTTTCCTTTGGGTCAAGCAGCGTGGTGGAC
>Ga0114945_10002698_pt1 | contig 10260 bp, 8 predicted proteins | sample OV2TP3_FD_87194 | JGI IMG/M metagenome (GOLD analysis project Ga0114945, IMG submission 87194) | Hot spring microbial communities from Beatty, Nevada to study Microbial Dark Matter (Phase II) - OV2 TP3 | ecosystem: Environmental > Aquatic > Thermal springs > Hot (42-90C) | place: USA: Beatty... | reverse complement strand
CGAGATAATCATGAGCGGCACCGCGATCAGCAATCGCGTGTAGGCAGGAAAGTCCAGCAGCAGCGGAACCTGCACCTTGTCTCCGAAGGCCACTCCCTGCAGCCAGGAGAGAATCAGCAGGGGAGCCCACGAAACAAGAATCGATACCAGCGCGCAGGTTATGGGCAACCGCCCGCCGGGTCTCAGCAGGCCCATGCGCAGCAGGAAGCGGTAGGTCGGGCCACCTTCCAGCAGCGGGAAAGGAAAGGTCGCCGGGTCAGAGATAGAAGTCTGGCTCATTGTCGTGGCGTTGGTCTTCTGATCTCACGCGATCTCGGACCGTTCATGCTGAACTGCCTTTCTCTAGAACTTCCACCCAAAACTGGTGCTGATGCCGAACTCATTCTTGATAGCGCTGACCGGCGGCTTGCTGTCGTACGTATCCCACAGGCTGAACTTCCAGTAGAGGTCGCTGGCCAGCTTGACCGAGAAACTGGTATTGAGAGCCGACCGGACGCGGCCGATGTCCGAGAGCCCCGGGAATACCTGAAACGTCGTCTGAAGTTCCGTCCGGTTGAAGCGATACCAGGAGTATTCCATGCCGAGCAATCCTTCGACGTTCTGCTGCTCGGGGTTCAGTCCGGACGTGGGGTCGTACAGTTCCTTGGTGTAGACCGATCCAACGAGCCAGGCGAGCTGTGTGCTGTTATTGCGAATCATATAGCGCCCATACCCGCCGCCGAGTGTGGTGCGCAAATCGAGGCTCTGCTGGTTGCTGGTCAGGAAATCCACGAGGCTGCCGACAAAGGCATGTCGTGAGAGATAAATCTGTGACGTCGTGGTCACATTATGACGGTTCGTCCGGCCCCCTTGACCCTGACTGCTCACCGAAGAGTTCAAGCTCGCGTCGATCTTGAACCGCGTCGACGGGTAGGAAACGGTCGCGCCAAGATTGCTGGATGCTTGCTCATTGCCACTCGTGTAGCTGAAGCCGTAGTCGATCGAACCTTTCAATTGACGCCAGAAACTAGATTTCTGTGACTGGATTGCTACCACTTCGGCGGCACGCAAGCGTTCGAGCGCGCCGCCTTCTTCGATGCGGAAATCTTCGCCGAGCGATCCGCCTGACGGGAGCTTCGCAATGGTTCCGGTGAGGCGCGTTCCGGTGTCGAGTTCAATCTGATAGCGAGCCGTGCTTTCTACGCGGTCCACCTGGAGCCAGTCCACGGGAATGGGGTCGCTGGCATACACGGTTTCAATGTACAACTGGCCGCGCTCCAGCTTCTTGATTTCACCGGTGATGGTGTCGCCGTTCTTCATCACCACCACATCACGGCGCTGGGCCTGCGTGGCGGGACCCAGCCAGAGGAGCACGCAAACGAGCAGTCCCGATAGCCGCAACACCCTTCTTGTGGGAATCGGCATCCGCTCAGCTCCCTTCGAGAAGGCAGTCAACGGGCGATGCATACTTCTCTCCGGTATTTCTTTCGCCTCCCATGGCTTCACCGCATCGCTGATGTTTGCAACGCCTACCATGACTTTGGCCTCGAGCGCAGAATCCAAGTCCACACGATGGCCACCGCTGAAAAAGCAACAATCAGTTCTGACCAGATGAAAGAAACGTAGTCCGCAAAAACCCCGACGGGCGGCACATCGCGCTGGATGTCGCGAAGCGCGGGCAAGCCAAATAGGAGAGACATGGCCAGGGAGAGTGGCACGAGGTCCAGCGTGCGCTCTGGCCGCGTGGCCCGCAGGGTCATCAGGAAGACGCTCCCGGCCAGGGCCAGCATCATTGCCATGACAGTAATGGAAAGGCTCTTTACAGTCGTCGAGCGCGTCAGGTTCAGAAGGATTCCTGCGACCTCGCGTCCGTCGTCACGCGTGATGCTTCCAAGGAAGCGAAACCCGGGCACAGAAGCCGAGAGGTCAAAGGAGACGGGGACTGGCTCACTCTGTTGCAGCACGGCAGAGCCAAACCCAGACTCTAGGGGCGCGGGCGCCTGCTTCGCGGTTTTCTTGCCTCGGCTTCGCGGGAGAGTGGTAGCAATCTCCACCCGGGCCGGCGTTGTGAACAGCAGCCAGAGGGATGTCTGGTGGCGGTCGAACGGGTATTCGTTCTGGCTCCCGTCAAGGGAAAAAACCGCCTCGACAGCGTTCATGCGCTTTCCCCTAGGGAAATCAATCTCCTGCGCACCCTTGATGCTGTTCAGTAATAACTTGAGGTTGACCGCAGGGGTCACTTCGTCCTTCGCGAGTCTCCCGACGGGTTGGAATTCGAGTCTTGCCGTGATCTCCGCAGCTTCCGTGTTCACGCTCTTGATCCGGACCGAAACTTTCACATGATCGCCGATTCGCTCTTCTTCCTGGAGATGAATGGATCGCCGGGCGCTTTCCCCACTTCTTGTAAAAAGGAGGGCCGAGTAAAGTCCAAGGAGGATAAGGACAATGATGCCCCGCGCGACAGTAGCCTTGTCCCACTTCATGGATAGCCTTCTCAGCACGAACTCCTGCCCAATCCGTTGCTGCCTCGTCAGCCCCCAAACTTGGAGATCCGATCGATCAGCCAGAACGCTGCGATGCCGCCGATCGCGTAGGCAGGCAATGCATGCACCCACGCCGGCGGATTGAATCTCACACGGCGGATTGCAGCAGCCGCTACGAGGACCACGGCAACAAACGAGAAATGCCCGATCTCAACTCCCAGGCTGAACAGCGCCAGGGCCAGCGGGATGTGCCCGTCGGGCAAGCCGGCCGCGCTTAACCCGCCGGCGAAGCCCAGCCCGTGCAGCAAGCCAAACGTGAAGGCCACCAACCAAGGCTGCCGTTGAGCCAAACCCACGGCGCCCTGGCGCGCCCGCACGACTTCACAGGCCACAAACACAATGCTCAGCGCGATCACCGCTTCGACCGGCGCCGGCGGCACGTGAACGAAGCCCAGCGTGGCCAGGCTCAGGGTTACGGTGTGAGAGATGGTGAACGCGGTGATCGTCTTGATCAGCCGCCAGGGCCCACGCACCAGCAGGATCAGGCCGAGAACGAACAGCAGGTGGTCGATGCCCGCCAGGATGTGCTCCACCCCGAGCCGCGTGTAAGTCGCAGCGACCTGCATCCGGTTGGGGGCGGCTTCGACGATGAACGACGGCGCCGAGGGTACCAGCCGCACAACTTGCGAAGTTCCATCCAGGCGCACTACGCGCGCGAGCACATCGATCATCGTGGAAGAGAGCCCCTCGATGTAAACTGTGGCGCCCGCAAGCCCGCCTTCACACTTCGCCGTCCAGCGCTCAGTGAGCGCGGCATTGACGAACGAGCCACGCACCTCGCCAACGGTGCTGCAGTTTTCCGGCAAGCGAACGTAGATCCCGAGACGCAGGTCTTCTCCCAGCCCGGGCACTTTCCAAAGCGCGTCGAAGGTTTCTGAACCCGTCTGGCGAAGTTCGAGGTACGCCGGACGCACCTCGTGCGGCAGCACGCCGGGAGCGGCCGCGGCGAGGAGAACTGCCAGTAGCAGCGCGCGTCTCATGGGCGCACCGTGCTTCCCGGCCCCTTCGCTTCTGAAGCCTCTTGCTTTGGCTTCGCGATGGTTATGATGTAGCGCTGGAGGAGATCCTCGTAGAACTTCGCGTTGGCCTCCAGGCGCTTGGCATTGATCCACTCGCGGCGGACCGCCTCGCGCACTTCCTCCAGAGCAGGCGTCCGCCCTTCGGTTCGTGCGCTGACGAAAACAAGGTGAAGTCCGTAACCGGATTCAACCGGCCCCTGCCACTGGCCCGCGGGCAGCTTCTCCAGCGCGGCGGCAAACGGCTGGCCAAAGTCCTTGGCGATGTCGCGCGCGGAAGTCGGCTCGAAGGACTGCTCCAAGAGAAACGGGTCGCCGTACTGGGAAATGTCGGCCTCAGCGCCGGCGCGGGTGAGCGTGGCGAGGATTTGCTCAGCGTCGCGCATGAGATTTGCACCGTGTCGGTCCGGATTGAGATAGACGTGGCGGAAACTCACATGCTCGTCCACCCGGAACGCCAATGCGTGCTCGTCGAGGTACGCGCGCAAGTCGACGTCGCTGGGCTCCACGTGGGCGATGATGTCGTTGGAAAGGAACTCCAGCTTCTGGTGCAAGCGACGGCGGATGATGGTGTCGTCTCGGTCTAGACCCATCGCCATGGCTTCGCGGTAATAGACCTCCTCGCGGACATAGTCGCGAAGCAGCCCCTCCAGCTCTTTCTCACTCGGAGGACGTTGCCACGTGCGTGCAAATGCGGTGGCCAGATGCTCGATCTGCCCCTGGGTCACAAAAATTTCATCCGGCCGGCCGGTGCCTGGCTGAGAAAGTAAGTTGGAGGCGGCGAACAGCGCCGCCCCCAGCAAAAGAAAATGGACGAGCGGTTCTCGAATGAGTTTTTTCATGCAGACCTCATTCGTTATTTCGCCGGTGTGTACCAGATGGGCGAGGTGTAAGCCCGCTCCTGGCCAACCATCGGCACTTCGGGCGGCATCTGGATGCCGAAATATTTGGCATCGTATGCCGTCCAGCGCGGAGTCGGAATCTCGATCACCCGCGCATAGTAGAAGGCGCGCTGCGCAGGATCGAAGTCGGGATCCTTCCACACGGTGATGAGTTCCGGATCGCCGATGGTGTTGGTCCACGAGGCATTGACCACATCAACCGAGGTGCCGACGGCGGGAAGCTTGCCGGTTTTGGGATCCGGATTCCGTTTGTCAGCATCGCCCCATGCCACGTCATACACCTTTTCGTGGACTTCGCCCTTGGCATCGAGCCAGCCCTTCACGATCTGAATCCGGTCGAGGTTGGCTCCCATCGGATCCTTCAGCGCGCCAACCAAGAAAGTCGGAGTTTTGCCGGCCGGGGCGTCTGTCAGGTCGCCGCCCATCGGCACGCCCTTGCGGTAGCCGATTTCTGCGGGCATGCGATTGTGCGCGTCGTCGGGCTCAAAATCCCAGCCACCAAAGAAACGCACCATCATGCGCGGGCCGGTGGTGGCGTACGCCTCCCGGCGCTCCATGGCGTCGAAAATGGCCTCGCGTGTATTTTCCGTGGCCCACACGCCGGCATACCCTGCTGAGCTGATTTCCCAGGTCATGATCGTGACGCCCAGCTTGTCGTTCTTGATGAATGGATGCTTCCAGCGCTCCGGGCTCGGCTCCGCGATAGCGGCCTTGTTGAAGAAGTTTTCCTCCTCAGCAGTGGAGAGGCCGGTGTGCGAATCGGTGGAGGCGATGAGGCCGAACTTGTAGGGGTTCACGCCCAGTTCTTTTTCCAGCAGGAGCCCGTTCTTCAGCGCGGCGCGCGCATACTGGTATTCGAACATCTCCGGCTTCTGAGGTTCATTTCCGTTGAGGTTGAGTTTGTCCCAGCGCTCATAGTTGGCGAACTCATCGTTGGGGGAGAGAAAGGGATGGGTTTCACTGTCGCCCTTGGTCTGAGCGACTTCGTAGAGGCGTTCCCACCGCGCGCGCTGCTCCGCATAGGCGCGGTCAATTCTCTTGCCGGTGCCTGGCTCGATGATGGGAAACATGCGACCGCCGCTCACGTTGCCGTTGTGAGCGATGGCCAGGACGTCGCCGCCGGTCTTTTGCTCGTAGGCGGCCATCCACTTCCAGAGGTCGCGAGGATTGTCACTGCCCAAGGGCGCCACCGTGGTATATGGCAAAACCTGACTGGCTTTGTTGCCATCGTCGCGGAAGATGACGTTGCGATGAAGATTGTTCCCGCCGGGCATGGAGGTCCACTCAAAGCCGATGAAGGCGGTGAAGCGGCCCGGTTCATTCGCCTGTTCGGCTGCCTTGACGATTTCCTGCCACACCGAGCGGAAGCGTGGCGTGTCCGGGGAGTAGGTCATGGCCTTTGGCAGCTTCCCCAAAGAGGAGGATACGATCAACTCCAAAGCCGCCTCCACGGCTTGACCGGACTGGATCATGTCGTACCACTTGCGGCCCTGCGGGTCGCCCAGGATTTCCGGCTTGCCGGCCATCAGATCGGTAATCACGCCCATGTTGTCGGTGTGGTCGGCCACCACCAGAAAGTCGAGCGGGCGGGACAGCTTCACGCGCTGGCCAGTTGAGGAAGTGATCTCCTCGCCTTTAGCGAAACGGTATGCATCCGGTGGCATGAGCCTGGCGCCGGCCGCGCCCGCATCGAGCGAGAGCGCCGTGTGCAGGTGGGTGTCGCCCCAGAAGACGCGCGTCGGGTAATTGCGCCCCGCGTAGGGCGAGTAAGGCCGCCTGGCTGGCGTTACCTTTTCCAGCGCCTCTTTATCCGGCTTGACGTCTTGCGCCTGTGCTGGCAGCGCCAGCAAGAAAACTGCCAAACCTGCAAGAATCCATGTCGTCAATCGCGTCGCTTTCATTCCTCTGCTCCTTTTTTTTCGGACACTACCTCGTCGAACACTTTGTGGGGCCATCCCCATGAGCCGTCACCACTAGTAACTGGCGCCTTCGGGAACCAGCACGATATCCGCGCGCTGGTTCTGCTTTCCAGCGCCGGCCTGGCCGCTGCCAGTGCGCGACTGCATGCGCGCATCCGCGATGCCTTTCTCAGCCAGGTATTTCGTGACTTCAGCAGCGCGGCTGGTGCTGAGCTTGGCTGCCCCGCGTTCGCCCGGGTCGGCATAGCCGATCACCACGACCGAAGAACGCGGATCGTTTTGCAGGCGCAGGGCCACGTCGTCGAGGATGCGCTTGCATACGTTGTCCGTGCGGGCCGTGCCGGTACGGAACAGGCACTCATTGAGCTTGCTGGCCTGCGGCGGTGGAGGAGGCTCAGTGACGCCGAGGCTTGCAGAGCAGTCGGCGGCGCCGCCCCGGCCATCATCCACGCGGCCGGTGACGGTGTAGTTGCCGGGAGCGAGACCCGTCGTATCGAGCTGCACGCTCGCGCCGGAGCCCACCACCTGGCCGCCGGAGGTGCGCCAGGCGTAAGTGAGTGAATCGTTGTCGGCGTCACTGGCACTGGCGTTGATGCGCACGCGTTCGCCGACCAGCACGGAACTGCGCTCAGCCGCGCAGGTCACTGTGGGTGCGGTATTGGGCTTGGGCTCGACGCGGACTTCCGTCTCGCACTCCGCCGTACCCCCCTTGCCGTCGTCTACCCGCGCGCCCACCCGATAGCTACCCACGCCGAGGCCGGCCGAACTCCACCGTACATTCGGGCCCGTTCCATCCACACTCCCGCCGGATGGCGTCCACGCGTACGTCAATGTATCGCCGTCGGGGTCGCTGGCGCTGACGCTCACGGGAACCAAATCGCCCGAATTGGCGAAGACCGAGGAGCTGGCCGCCGAGCAGATAGCCGAAGGCGCACGGTTCGCTGGTGGAGGTGGCGTCAAATCGACCGGTTTCATTAGGAAGATGAACATGGCATTGAGCGCATTGCCTTGGGTCGTGGTTCGAGCGTAGGTCTCCCATTGATAGCGGAAGGTAAAGAAGCCGAAGAGATATTTCTTGGTTGCCAGCGGTAGGTTCAATTCGGGTCCGACGGCCATGCTGCGGTTCTTCCCCTGCACGAGAAGAGCGGGGAGGCCGCTAAGGGTGTCATCGGTGAGTTTCCATTGAGCGTAATACGCCACGCCAAGACTGCCTGCGCCCTTGAGGAAGTTCCGGCCAAAGCCGCCTTCCAGAGTCCACAGCGTGCCCACCTGATCGGGTACTCCTTGCTTCTTCGTGTGGAACTCAAAAGCGCTTGTGGTGGCGACGTGCCAGTTCTTCTGTTCGTCAAGAAACACAGTTGTGCCGATGGACAATTCATGTGCCCACATCCCCAGGCCCGTGTTGTCGTTTGCGCCGGGCGAGTACCGGCCAGTGGGAGCAAAGAAGGAATAGCTAGCAGTCAGATCGGCACGCTTGAAATGCCAGCCCAGACTCAACGGTTGAACAAACAAGTCGGATATCCCCGCGCCGGGGTTGTTTCCGAAGCGCGGACTTTCAATTCGGGCATTGGCGAACGGCACGACGAAGGCAAAGCCGTAATTCGCACCAAGGAATTTTTTCGGAGTTACAAAGCTAAAGAGGGGCCCCCCGATGAACATGCTCAGATCGCCGCCCGGGTTCACCTTGTCGCCGAAGCGGTTGTTGATGCGACTAGTGTTGTACCAATAGAGCGGAGCGCCAAAGTATCCGCCCGGGGGCGCCTGGGAACCCGACTTGAGGCCCAAATCACCCTTGATATTGAACCCGTTTAGCTGAGCCATTGCGGGTTGCGTGCCGAAACACAGCATGGCCAGTGGAACTATGAAGAGAGCTTTGCGTGCGAAGAACACGAATCCTCCTTTTGGTCTTGCATAATCGGGCGAACAGGACCACGGCTGCTTCTGCCTTCAACTGCAAACTGGCCTGCAGTTCCCAAGCCTTTTGCTCCTTTATCCTAACCCTGGTATGGCTTCACCAGCGTGCCTCAACCTACGGCTTGTAATGTCCATGGTTGGTCGTCTTCACCCGAACCTGCTTGGCGGTGGCATCCAGCACGGATTCCGCCTGATAGTTCGTTCCATCAACCAGTATGTCGAAGCGCACGTTCAGATTGACTGCGTCATCCCGCTCATCGAGATAAGACTTCACCGTGACGCTCTGAATGTTGTTGGTGGCGTTGTTGAATGCCAGCGAGAGCGAGTCTCCCGGCTTGGCGTAATCGCGGAACACAAGGATCACGACTCCGTCGCCTGAAGGCTGGATCGACGCCTTCCCTTCCTGAAACGCTTCTTGCAGACGGGCGGGATCTGGCGGCACGTAGCGGTGGATTAAGGACGCCGCACGCTCCATGTAGTCCTGCATCTCGTCCTTCTTCTTTTCGATGATCTTGCCCTTCAGGCCGCGCGTCTTCTTCGCCGGTTGTCCTGTGTCACTCGAACCCATCGGCGTCTTTTGCACCTTGCCGTCGGGACCGTACTGGCACTGCGAATGCTTCTGAGACTTGGACTCTCCCTTAAGGAACATCTCGGTCGTTTCGGTCCAGGTGTACTGACGCAAGGCCTGCTGGCTTTGCGCCATCGCCTGCTTGACGGCCGCCACCTTCTGCTGAATCTGCTCCTGCTGCGCAACGGCTGGCGAAACCACAGCAAGGGCAATGAGAGCAAGCAGAAACCCGAAAATGCTTTTCTGAAGCGTAATGCGTTCCATGACTCCCCTTCATGATCCTGCCGGACTGATCAAGTCGCCCGACAGAAGGTCTGTTCAGCTCATCCCGCGATAAGGCAAACCCCGCCTAGCTGGCTTTGGGCGGGTACTTCTTGTATGCCTTCTCCGCGGCCTTTTCGATCTTCTTGATGTTCTTTTCCGGGTTGTCGGAGATGGTGTCGGTAGCGATGGCGCGCCAGACAAGCTGCTGGCTCTTCGCGTCCACCATATCAATCACCAGTGTCGCCTGAAGCTCCACATACTTGTGGAAGGATGTGGTTCCTCCGCCCCAGCGATACGGTCCGTAGCCATAGCTATAACCCTGGACCGAAACCTGTTCCTTCAAGCCGGCGTTGTACACAACCAGCATGTCGGCATTGTCCGCGACCTTCTGAAATCCCTTGGTTGCCAGTTGCTTTTCAATATTCTCGATGATGCGTTTGTGGGTGAGGTCGGACTTCGCCGGGTTCTTGCTTTCGATCCAGGCATACGTCTTGTACTTCGTGAAATCGGCGCTGTGGTCCCAGTCGGTGTTCACCTTTTGTGCGGAAGCGCCCGGCACTGCGAGCAATAGAAGCAGCGCGGCCAAGCCATGTAGTTTTTTGAGCATGTATCCCTCCTAGGCGCAGGGGTCAAGATTGGCTAGCGTCGATTGAGCTAATGACCTTGCCCCTTGCCCGAGGAAGTCTAGGGCAAACCACACACCAAAGTCCGTATGCCCGTTGTTCCCATAACCATATGGAAATTAGAAACTTACGGACTGCCTTGCAAAGTGACATTCACCGTACGGACCCGACATTTCGGAGCGGCTCCGAAATGTCGGGGGCAGCCCCAAGCTTAAAGATGAAGAACACTGATGAAGGCCGCCAACAAGTTGGCCCGCTTGCCTGTGGGGCGAGCGGGCCGTGGTTGGCTCAGGTGAGTTTTCTGAGGTTCGTTGGACAGGGCCTGTGGAGCTCTAGAAACTGTACGTGACATGTCCGCCGTGTGAGGTTCTCAAGTTAACCCTCGGGCAGCGACGGCTGATACCCCCCCTCAGTTCGAGTCTGTCTCCTCGATAATCGGCAGTCCAGAAGCAATCTGCAGATCGAGAAGCATCAGGATCTGGTTTTCGACCTGGAAGAACCGGACGGCCAGGACAGCGTTGAGGGCCTTCTT
>Ga0114945_10002697_pt1 | contig 10262 bp, 8 predicted proteins | sample OV2TP3_FD_87194 | JGI IMG/M metagenome (GOLD analysis project Ga0114945, IMG submission 87194) | Hot spring microbial communities from Beatty, Nevada to study Microbial Dark Matter (Phase II) - OV2 TP3 | ecosystem: Environmental > Aquatic > Thermal springs > Hot (42-90C) | place: USA: Beatty... | reverse complement strand
CCGGTCTTTTCGCTGGCCATCACCGCCGCCAATCGCAACGACGAGGTCAAGCTGTCCGGTGCCATGGCCAAGCTGCACGAGGAGGATCCGTCCATCGTGTTCGAGCAGGAGCGCGAGCTGCACGAGCTCCTGCTGCGCGGCCAAGGCGACATGCACCTCAGGGTCGCCATCGACCGACTGAAGGGCAAATACGCGCTGGCGGTCGACACGCGCCGGCCCGGCGTGCCGTACAAGGAGGCGATCCGCAAGTCGGTGTCGCAGCACGGCCGGCACAAGCGGCAGACCGGCGGCCACGGCCAGTTCGGCGACGTGCACATCGACATCGCGCCGCTGCCGCGCGGGTCGGGCTTCGTGTTCGTCGACAAGGTGGTGGGCGGCGCCGTGCCGCGCAACTTCATCCCGGCGGTGGAGGACGGTGCGCGGGAGTATCTGGGCAAGGGGCCGCTGGGCTTCCCGGTGGTCGACGTGTCGGTGACCTTGACCGACGGCTCGTACCACACGGTCGATTCATCGGAGATGGCCTTCAAGACCGCGGCGCGCATCGCCATGACCGAGGGCATGGCGAAATGCGACCCGGTGCTGCTGGAGCCGATCTACAAGGTGGAGATCACCGTGCCGACTGACGCCACCTCGCGCGTCAACGGGCTGGTGAACGCCAGGCGCGGCCATATCCTGAGCTTCGACGCGCGCGAGGGCTGGAACGGCTGGGACGTGATCACCTGCGAGATGCCGCAGTCGGAGCTGCACGACCTGATCGTCGAGCTGCGCTCGCTGACGCAAGGCGTCGGCAGCTACACCGCGAGCTTCGAGCGGCTGCAGGAGCTGGTCGGCCGCCTGGCCGACCAGGTGCTGGCCGCGCACAACAAGGCGGCGCAGTAGGACCGGACGCGCCGGAGCCGCTCGGCCCCGGCGCCGATCGACGGTGCTCAGCCGCCCTTCGCAGCCTTGAGCCAGGGACGCTCCGCGACGGTGCTGCGCGGCGACAGCGGCTGCAACGGCGTCTTGCCCGCCACCGTGCGCGTGGCGCCATGTGCCGACACGCCATCGGGCGTGCAGCCGCCGATATCGCCGGGCCAAAGCTGGCTGCACAGGCGCTCGGTCGCCGCTTGCTGGGCCCGCGCCGGGACGGCGGCAGCGGCGGCGACCGCCAGTGCCGCGGCAAATCCGTAGGCTGCGGCGCGATGATACGCTGACTTCATGGTCGTACTCCTTGCAATCCCCCGCCGGCGCATATGGGGCGGCACGACGCGTGTTCCAGTGCCGCGGGGGCAAAGGATTTTTCAGGTGTCGGGGTTGAATTCGCCGTGGTTCGTCACGGGGTCTTGACTTGCCGGCGCCGACCGGGCGGCCTATGTGGCGAACGGGGCGGGCGAAGGAGACAGCCATGTTGATCAAGCGGCGGCGCGGCTGGGAGCTGCCCGAATCCTCGGCAACACCGGAATCGGCCTATCTCGGCCGGCGAGACCTCATGAAGATCGGCGGCGGCATCGCCGCGGCGCTGGCCTGGCCCGGCACCGCCCAGGCCGAGGCGGACCCGTCGGCCGGGCTCTATCCGTTCAAGCGCAACGAGACCTACAAGCTCGACCGCGAGCTGACCGAGGAGAAGGTGGCGGCCGCCTACAACAACTTCTACGAGTTCGGCTCGCACAAGCGCATCGCCGACGCGGCGCAGGCGCTGCCGCTGCGGCCGTGGACGGTGACCATCGACGGCATGGTGGAGAAGCCGATCACCGTCGGCATCGACGAGCTGCTGGCGAAGATGCCGAAGGAGGAGCGGCTCTATCGCCACCGCTGCGTCGAGGCGTGGTCGATGGCCGTGCCATGGTCGGGCTTCCCGATGAAGGCGCTGGTCGAGTTCGCCAAGCCCCTGGGCTCGGCCAAGTACGTCGAGATGCTGACCTTCCTCGATGCCAAGGTGGCGCCGGGGCAGCGGCAATTCTGGTATCCCTGGCCCTACCGCGAGGGCGTGACCGTGGCCGAGGCGACGAACGACCTCGCCTTCCTGGCGACCGGCGTCTATGGCAAGCCGCTGGCGAAGCAGTTCGGCTCGCCGCTCAGGCTCGCCCTGCCGTGGAAGTACGGCTTCAAGTCGATCAAGTCGATCGTCAAGTTCAGCTTCACCGACAAGCGCCCGGTCAGCTTCTGGGAGAAGCTGCAATCGAGCGAGTACGGCTTCTGGGCCAACGTCAACCCCATGGTGCCGCATCCACGCTGGAGCCAGGCGACCGAGGAGGTGCTCGGCACCGGCGGCAAGCGCGTGCCGACGTTGCCCTACAACGGCTACGGCGAATTCGTCGCCGACCTGTACAAGGGCATGGAGAAGGAGCGGCTGTTCCTGTAGTCACGCGGGCATGCTGCCGACGCTTCTCACCGCGCGGCTCAAGCTGCGGCCGCGCACGCTCGACGACGTCGAGGCGAACCTCGCCATGGACCTCGATCCGCGGGTGTTCCGCTACATCCGCGGCGAGGCGCCCGATGCCGAGACGCATCGCGCCGACCTGCGCCGGCGCATCGAGCAGGGCTGGCCGGAGACCGGCGGCATCTGGGTGGTCGAGTGGCGCGACCGGCCGGGCTTCCTCGGGTGGTGCGGCCTGTTCCCGCTGGAGGACAGCGGGCTGATCGAGATCGGCTACCGCTACGTCAACGCCGCCTGGGGCCGGGGCGTCGCCAGCGAGGCCGGCCGGGCGGTGCTCGAGCACGGCTTCCGCGTGCTCGGGCTCGACCCGATCGTCGCCGTGGTCCATCCCGACAACCTGGCCTCGCAGCGGGTGATCGCCAAGCTCGGCCTGCATCCCCGGGGCACGGCTTTCCACTACGGCCGCGAGCTGAGGTTCTACCGGCTGGACGCCAACGACGCCGGGCTTTAGTGCCGCATTAACCATGCCGCGCCGAGGATGGCGGCATGAACGCCCACACCAATCCCGCCCAGGCCGGGCACGGCCTTCCGGCGACGCCGCCCGAGCAGATCGAGGCGGACTACCGCAAGGCGATGTTCTACGGCGACTATCCGCTCGGCGATCGCGAGGGGCTGGCGTCGCTGATCCGCGACGTGTCCAGTCGATTGCCGGCGGACGCCCTGCCCGAGGTGCTGGGGCGCGCGCTCAACGCGCTGCTGCAGATGGGCGGCGAGCGCACGCTCAGGGATCTGCTGAAGTCGCTGCAGGAGCCGATCCTGGCCGGCGCCCCGGACGGGCTGCTGCCCGGCATGGCGCAGCCGATCTTCGCGCTGTTGGCCAAGAACGGCGATGCGGCGACGCTCGGCGCCCATTGCGGGCGCGCGCTGGAGCTGAGCGCCGCGGCCGGGTTCATCGCCCAGGTCAACGACCGCTCCGCCGGCCGCCGCCGCGTTGTCTTCGTCGCCGACCAGATCAACTACAAGGTGCTGCGCGAGGCGCTCTACCTGCGCAAGCGCGGCTGCCGCACCTTCCTGGTCGGCTTGACCAGCTATCCGCCCGAGGTCGAGGCGGCGCATGCGCTGGCGTTCGACGCCAAGCTGGCATTGCCCGGCAACCTGCTGGTCCTCGGCCTGCTGCTCGACCGGCTGGCGCCGGACATCTACCACGTGCATTGCAACATGGGCCGCTACCTGCAGGGCCGGCTCGTCATCGAGCGCAAGGGCAACGCCAAGGTGGTCTGCGAGTACAACGACATCGGCTCGATCTACGCCGACCGCGACAGCATGTGCCGGGAATGGGGCACGGCGATCGTCGACGGCGACATCGCCATGGAACGCTTCATCCTGCATCGCGCCGACGCCTTCGTGCACCAGTGGAGCCCGGCGATCGAGCCGGTGCTGGAGCGCATGCACGGCGCCATGCCGCCGGCGCTGCAGTTCCAGCCTTACCCGTGCCACGAGTTCCTGGCCTACGGCGACGACAAGCTGTCGAACGAGGACGGCGTGATCCGTTTCGCCTATGCCGGCAACCCCTGCCCGGTGGCGTCGAACACGCCGGGCGCGCTGTTCCCCGGCCGCTACCTGCCGGAGACCGTCGAGGCGCTGTGCGGCCAGGGCTTCGCCGTGGACATCTTCATGGACCCGTCGAAGGCCGACTGGTTCCACGATCCGGAAGGCCGCTACGCGCTGGCACGGCAACGCTGCCCGCGCTTCCAGATGCGCCGCGGCGTGGCGCCGCACGAGCTGCCACGGTTGATCAACCGCCACGACTTCGGCCTGATCGCACTCAAGGTCGAGATGGCCGCCACTCTCGTCAGACCGGAGAAGTGGCGATTGGACATGGCGAACAAGTTCTTCGCCTACATGGAGGCCGGCCTGCCCGTGCTGGTCAACGCCGAATCAGGTTATATAGCTGAGATGGTCGAGCACCATGGCGTCGGCGTCGCCGTCAGCTCGGAAGAGCTCGACACGGTCGGCGCGCGTCTTCGGCAGCTCGATTACGCGGAGATGGCCGCCAACGTGAAGCGTTTCAACACCGAGCACATGATGGACCGGCAGATCGATCGCCTGGTGGCGCTCTACGACCGCATCGGCGGCTGATCAGGCAATACACAGGACGTAGAAGAACCACGCCATCTTGCTGAAGCCGGTGTGCACGACCTCGTCGTTCATCGAGAACATCAGGGTGCGGCGAAACTGCCTGTCGCAAATCTCGCGCAGCTCGTCCGGCTCGAACTCGTGCACATGGACGCTGCGGCTCTGCGCCGAGCGGTAGGCCCCTGACAACGCGTTCGGTGTGCCCAGGATCAGCATGCCGGCGGGCGCCAGCAGTTTTCGAACCTGACCGATGATCGCCGTGGCCTCCGACTTCGAGAAGTGCTCGATTACGTCAATCGAGACGACGACATCGAACTTGCGGGCAGCAGTCTCTCCCGGCAGCGCGCGCAGATCGCCCTGCACGAAACTCAGGTTATCGCGCCCGAACTGGCGTCGGGCGAAATCGAGATCGGCGAAGCCGTCGACGCCGACCACCTCACCCTCGGTCATGGTGGCGTAGTAGTACGCGCCATAGCCGGTGCCACATCCAAGGTCGAGCACTCGATCCTTACGTCCGAGTAGCCGCGCCGGGAACTTGAATCGCGCCAGCTTGACCGTGGCCATCAGCGGATTGCGGATGAACTCCACCTCCAACCTATCCGGCAGGGACTGACACTGCCCTTCGGGCGTATTGTCCCTACCGGACACCTTTTGAGCCTCTGTCGGACATCGTTCAGCCTCACTCCGCCAGGATTTCCGCTGCCACCTCGGCGCGACGTTGCGCGCGATAGGTGGGGAAGAATCCGCCGTCACCGCCGGATGCCATGGCCAGGGCGTGGTAGGCGGCTTGGTCCCATACGCGCGTACCTACGACGTAGTCGCGTCGCTCGGCGGAGAAGCCCTCCTTGAAGCTGCGCAAGCCGGCCTGGTTCTTGGCGCCGCCGCCGAGGTGCAGCCAGCGGCAGCCCCGGGCGCGCGCCCAGGAAATCGCGCCGAAGAACAGCGCATTCATCGGCCGCAACCGGGTCTGCGCGCGGTCGGCCGCGCCGAGATGGTAGTGCGCGAACTCGCGGCCAGCGATGAACGCCGCCACGCCGGCGAGCGCGCCGTCGTCACCGAAGGCGCCCAGCATTGTCGCGCCTTCGAGATCCTGCAGCGCCGCGAAGTAGGGCGTCGGGAAGTAGTACTGCGGCGCCGCGCCCAGCCGCTGCATGCCAGCGAGGTACAGCTTGGCGAAGGTCGCGGCGTCGATCTCGCGCAGCGCCACGCCGCGGTTGCCTGCGGCGCGCACGGCGCGCCGCGTTGCGCTGGCCATGCCGGCGAGCAGGGTCTCCTCGTCCCGGCTGAGGTCGAGCACGACGTTGGCGGCGCTCGGTCGCAGGTCGTAGTGGCCGCTCCACCCTCGTTGCGTCGCCAAGAGCGGATGGAAACGAATGAACTCGGCCACGACGCCGGTCTCGCGGCACCAGCCCGAGAACGCCTGGTCGAAATTCGCGCGCAGGCGCTCAGCCGCGTCAGGGGCGCTGGAGGGCGCCAGCAACGGCCCGCCATACTCGTAGGGCGTCACCAGGTCGCAGCGGCCATCCGTCAGCGAGGCCGGCAGGTCGAGCGCCGCCAGCGGCCGGCGCACCACCGGGTACAGCACGGCGCCGGCGTCGCCGCGGAACAGCGCCAGCAGCACCGGCGCGGATTCGTTGAGCTGCGCGACGGCGAGGTAGTCGCGCCGGTAGTAGACGTCGCCATGCGCCTCGACGAGCGCGTCCCAGGCGGCGGCGAATCCCGGGCCGGCCGCGGCGAGCGGCACCACCTCGAGCCCGCCGGTCACGGCTTGCGCAGCAGGTGCCGGCCGATGACCAGCGCCTCGAGGCCGGAGGTCATGAAGGTGCGCACGGCGTCGGCCGGCGATTCGACGATCGGCTCGCCGTTCAGGTTGAACGAGGTGTTGAGCACCACCGGCACGCCGGTCAACCGGGCGAAGGCGCGGATCAGCGCGTGGAAGTCCGGCTGCGCCTGAGCGTCGACGGTCTGCAGCCGCCCAGTGCCGTCGGCGTGCACCACAGCCGGGATGACGTCGCGCTTGTCGGTGCGGACCGGGAACACCTTCTCCATGTAGGGCACGCGCGCCTCGGCCGGCGCCGCGAAGTAGTCCGCCACCGCCTCGGCCAGCACCGCCGGCGCAAAGGGGCGGAACGCCTCGCGGAACTTCACCGCGGCGTTGATGCGGTCCTTCATGTCGGCGCGCCGCGGATCGGCCAGGATCGAGCGGGCGCCCAGCGCGCGCTGGCCGAACTCCATGCGGCCCTGGAACCAGCCGACGATGCGGCCCTCCGCCAGCAGTAGCGCGGCGGCCTCCGCCGGGTTGTCGACCACGGTACACGGCAGCTTGAAGCGTTCCATCGCCGCGCGGATCTCCGCGTCGCCGTGGGCGGTGCCGAGATAGGGCGTGGCTTGGCCGCCGTTGACCGCCACCGGATCGCCGCCGCGATGCGCCGCCCAAAGCGCTGCGCCGATCGAGTTGCCGCTGTCGTCCGGCGCGAACGGCACGTAGACCCGCGCGAACGGCCCGTCGAGCGTGGCGCGGCCGTTGAACACCGAGTTCATCGCCACGCCGCCGGTGAAGCACAGGGCGTCGAGCCCGGTCTCCTGCTTCAGGCGGCGAAGGATGGCGAACAGCATGTTCTCGACATGCGCCTGCGCCGCCGCCGCCAGGTCGTAGTGCCGCTGCTCCAGCGGCTCGTCGTCGCGACGCCTTGCGCCGAGCAACTGGGTCGCCGCCGGGGTCAGCATGCCCGCGGTGTCGAAGTCGAAGTGGTTGAAATAGGCGAGGTCGAGCGCGAACTCGCCGTCCGCCTGCACTGTCGCCAGCCGGCGCATCGCCTCGAGGTAGCGCGACGGTTCGCCGTAGGCGGCGGCGCCCATGACCTTCCATTCGTCCAGGTCGGGGCGGAAGCCGAGATGCTCGGTGACGGCGGAATAGAACGCGCCGATCGAGTGCGGGAAGGCGACCGTGCGCAACGTCTCGATGCGGCCGCCGCGCCCGACCGCCCAGACCATGGAGGCGCGCTCGCCGTAGCCGTCGCAGGACAGCAGCGCGGCATCCTCGAAACCGGACAGGTAGTAGGCGTTCGCCAGATGCGCCAGGTGGTGCGCGACGTAGGTGATGGTCACCGGCTTGCCGCCGTCGACGTGGAACACCTGGTCGGTGGCGACGAGCGGCAGGTCGCCCATCAGCGGCAGCAGATGGTTCGGGTTGGCGTAGAACCGCTCGCCCGGATGGGCCGGCCACTCCGAGAGGCCGGCGCGGTAGCGTCCGGCGATGTTGATCGCCGGGTTCCAGCCGATGGCGAAGCAGTCGACGTCGCGCATGGCGAGGCCCGCGTGATCGAGGCAGGCCTTGATCGCCTTGTGCGGGTAGTACTTCGAGTACTTGCGCCGGTCCAGGCGCTCCTCGGCGCAGCCGAACTCGAGCCGGCCGTCGCGCACCAGGGCGGCGGAGCTGAGGATGCCGGTGTTGTGGATGCCGATGACGTTCACGGCCGGCCCCGCTCAAACGAAGTTCGGGTGGATGCGGTCGGCGTCCGGATTGAAGGTGTCCCACAGCACCTTGTTCAGCGGGTCGAGCTTGCAGCCGGACGGGCATTTGTTGAGGTCGATGCGGCCGAGGCAGTCCTTGCGCCGGGCCGAATTCCAGATCTCGGCGAAGGAGGACTGGTGGATGTTGCCCATGGTGAAGCCGCGGCCCTTCAGGTTGCCGCACATCTCAACGCTGCCGTCCTCGTCGAGGTAGGGCGACAAGGGTGTCGCCTGGCAGCGCCGGTAATAGCGCCCGTCATTGGTCGCCTGGCCGACCACCTCCTTGAATTGCGGGAACTTGGCGTAGACCTTGAAGCGTCCGCCTGATTCGGCCTGGGCCTCGCGCATCAGCGCGAACACGGTGTCGCGGTCGATCTCGTTCTCCGGATGCGCCGGGTTGAGCGCGTTCTTGTAGGCCGGCTTGATCGTCATGTAGTCGACGCCGATGCCGCGGTAGAACCGCGCCGCCGCCGGCAGCTCCCGGTAGTTCCATTGGTTGGTGACGAACTGCACGCCGATCGCCGGGCGCCGCGCGGCGCCGCGTAGCTCGACGGCGCGCGTCAGGTTGGCGATCACCTGGTCGAAATCGTCGGTGCCGTGCGACACCTTGTGGGTCTCGGCGGAGGCGGCGTCGATGCTGCCGCGAATGAAGAAGCAATGCCTGACCATCGCCTCGAGCGAGCTCTGCCGCGGCATGGAGAAGTTGCTGAAGATGCCGATGTCGAGTCCCATGGCGGCCAGCCGATCGAGGATCTCCTCGAAGCGCGGGTGCAAGGTGGGCTCGCCGTCGCCGACGATGGTGACCGCCTTCAGCCCCATGTCGCGCGCTTCGCCCACGGCCTCGATCAGCCGCCAGTCGGCGTTCACCGCCCGGCGCTTCGCATCGCCCGCGCCCGACCTTTCGCTCGTGCGTCCGGCCTGGTTCCAGTTGATGTAGCACCACGAGCATTTGTGGTTGCAGTAGTTGGTCAGCCCGATGGTCATGTGGATCGGCCGGGTGTCGCCGGTCCGTTGCAGCTCGACGACGCGGTCGAGATGGTGGAACACCTTGCGCGGGTTCTGGAAATCCTCGAAGTCCGGCGCCACCACCTCGTGTTCGGCAGGCGGGCGGTCGATGCCCAGGCGAGCCTCGGAGATCGGACGGGTCATGCTGCAACCCCTTGCATTCGCTGCCGCCACTATGGTCGCTGCCTGCCTAACGGCTTGTTAACGATGATTGGTCGGTCAGAACGTCCAGGCGTCGCGCAAGTGCGGATGCTCCTGGTACATCGCCATCACGTCGTCGGTGAACAGGTCGCGCAGGTGGTTCTCCAGGTCGGGCGGCAGCGCGTCGAACTTGTGCGCGTCGTAGAGCGCGACCGTGCGTCGGACCAGCTCGGCATGCGCCGGCGCCCACACCGTCTCCACGTGCTCGCCGGCGGCGGCGCAGACCGCCCGGCGGGATTCCGCCGGTACCCGCTCGAGACTCGCGCCGTCGAGGCAGAACCAGATCTCCTGGCCCGGCGCCTCCAGCCCGATCGCCGCGGCATACCACGGCAGCCGGCGGCAGATGCCCATGGCGAACAACGTCTCCTGGTCGTGGTTGAGGCCGGCGGCAGCCAGCGTCATGTAGCCGTCGACCTCGAAGCCCTCGATCCGCTCGCGGAACACGAAGCGGTTATTGGCGGTGATGGTCAAGGTCCGGCACAGGTTGGAGCCGGCGGCGAAGGGCAGCGTTCCACCCGCCCGCGCCGGGTCGACGCCGAGCGTCGCGAACACGCGCCGGAAGCTGCGCTCCAGGCCGGTGCCCGGCTTCAGCTCGCTGAAGTCGACGGTCAGCGACCGGTCGAACCGGCCGAACAGCCCGCGATAGTGGTGATAGCGGATCTCCGGCCAGTGCGAGGCGCCGACGTAGCCGGCGATGTCGGCCATCGGCAGGCGCACCTCGGCGGCCGGCACGAGTCCCAGCCGGTCCGCCGCGCGCTCGGCATAGGCGACGGCGTAGGCGGTGTCCCAGACGAGCTGGTTGTAGCGCGCCCGCACATGCTCCAGCGGATCGCGCACGAAATGCACGATCGCCTTGCGCGTCGTCCAGTCGGCCAGCTCGGCCAGGCGCTCGGGCTCGCCGCCGAAGTCGAGGTTCTGGTGGCACATGATGCCGATCAGGCGCCCAGGGGCACCGGCGCGCGCCTGGGCCACCCGGTTCGCATGCCAGTTCTCGGTCAGGAACACGTGCAGGTCGCGATGGCGGTTGAACTCGCTGAACGCCGAGATGGTG
>Ga0114945_10002695_pt1 | contig 10271 bp, 9 predicted proteins | sample OV2TP3_FD_87194 | JGI IMG/M metagenome (GOLD analysis project Ga0114945, IMG submission 87194) | Hot spring microbial communities from Beatty, Nevada to study Microbial Dark Matter (Phase II) - OV2 TP3 | ecosystem: Environmental > Aquatic > Thermal springs > Hot (42-90C) | place: USA: Beatty... | reverse complement strand
GCCTCGGGCAGCAGCTCCTTGATGCGGGCGATACCGTCGCGCACCGATTTCGTGGTGCCGCCCTTCTCCTGGATGGTGAATGCCTGCAGCTTCTCCGAAAGCTTGAGCTTCGCCGCATCGAGCCAGAAACCGATCTGGTTCGCCTCGCAGCCAAGCCCGATGCCGAGCACCGCGAAGAAATTGGGGTGCTGCGCATAGCCGGTCATCGTGCGGCGCAGAAGCGCCATGCCCTCGCCCTCGGAGGCCATGCCGCAGCCCGTCTTGTGGGTGAGCGCGATCACGCCGTCAACGTTGGGGTATTCCCCTAAATTATTCTTGAAATGATCGGCCACCATCCTCGCCACGGTGGCCGAGCAGTTGACGCTGGTCAGGATGCCGATGTAGTTGCGCGTCGCGACTCGGCCGTCGGATCTTCTGATGCCGAGAAACGTCGCCGGGTCCGGTACGTATTCAGTTGGCTTGACGGCGGAGCAAAAAGCGTAGTCGCGCTCGAAGTCGCCCATCGCGACGTTATGCACGTGCACGTGCTCGCCGGCCTTGATCGGCCGCGTGGCGAAGCCGATGACTTGGTCATAGCGCCGCACCGGGACGCCCGGGGCGAGATCGCGCACCGCGAGCTTGTGGCCGGCGGGAATGGTCACCGACGCCCGCACGCCTTCCTTCGCCACCAGGGTGCCGGCCGGGATCTCCATTCGCGCGATGACGACGTCGTCGTGCGGATTGAGCCGGATGGTGAGCTCGACGGCCTGCAGCATGAGAGCCTCTCAGTGGTTGTCGCGGGGCACGAAGGCGCCGCTCTTGCCGACGAGGAAGTCGAGGTCCGCTCCGTCGCTCGCCTGCAGCACGTGGTCGAAGTACAGCTTCCAGTAGCCGCGCTCGAGCGGCGCTTTGGGTTTCCTCCAAAGCTTCTTCCGTCGGGAAAGCTCTTTTTCGGAAACCAGCAGCTGCAATTTTCTCTTCGCGACGTCCAGCTCGATCATGTCGCCGTTCTCGACCAGCGCGAGCACACCGCCGGCGGCCGCCTCGGGGCAGACGTGCAGCACCACGGTGCCGTACGCAGTGCCGCTCATGCGCGCATCGGAGATGCGCACCATGTCGGTGACGCCCTTCTTGAGGAGCTTCGGCGGCAGCGGCATGTTGCCCACCTCGGCCATGCCGGGATAGCCCTTCGGGCCGCAGTTCTTGAGCACCATCACGCAGCTCGCGTCAATGTCGAGCCCGGGATCGTCGATGCGGCGGTGGAAGTCCTCGATGTTCTCGAACACCACGGCGCGGCCGCGGTGCTTCATCAGGCGTGGCGTCGCGGCCGAGGGCTTGATGATGGCGCCGTCGGGGCAGAGGTTGCCGCGCAGCACCGCGATGCCGGTGTTCTTCTTGAACGGCGCCTTGACTCCGTGGATGACGTCGCGGTTCCAGCACGGCGCATCCTTGTAGTTTTCCCAGATGGTCTTGCCGTTGACGGTCAACGCCTCCTTGTTCAACAGGTGATTTTCTCCAAGCTCGCGCAGCACCGCCGGCAGCCCGCCCGAGTAGTAGAAATCCTCCATCAGGTACTTGCCCGACGGCATCAGGTTCACCAGCGTGTGCACGCCGCGGCCGAGGCGGTCGAAATCCTCGAGCGAGAGCTCGACACCGATGCGGCGCGCGATCGCGATGAGATGGATCACCGCGTTGGTCGAGCCGCCGATCGCTGCCAGCGCGCGGATCGCATTCTCGAATGCCGGCCTGGTAAGGATTTTCGACAAGGGGATTCGATTTCTTACCAACTGCACAATCTGACGTCCCGCCATCCGCGCCAGCACGTTGCGCCGCGCGTCGACCGCCGGAATCGCGGCGTTGCCCGGCATGCCGACGCCGAGCGCCTCCACCATGGAGGCCATGGTCGAAGCCGTTCCCATGGTCATGCAGTGCCCGTGCGAGCGGTGCATGCACGACTCGGCCTCGTGGAATTCCTCGAGCTTGATGCGGCCCGCGCGCAGGTCCTCCGACATCGACCAGGTGTTGGTGCCCGAGCCGATGTCGGTGCCGCGGTACTTGCCCGAGAGCATCGGCCCGCCCGACACGAACACGGTCGGCAGGTCGACGCTCGCGGCGCCCATCAGCGGCGCCGGCGTGGTCTTGTCGCAGCCGCCGAGCAGCACCACCCCGTCGAGCGGATTGCCGCGGATCGATTCCTCGACGTCCATGGCTGCGAGATTGCGGTAGAGCATCGCGGTCGGCCGCAGCAGCGTCTCGCCGAGGGACATCACCGGGAACTCGAGCGGGAAGCCGCCGGCCTCGAGCACGCCCGCGCGCACGTGCTCGGCGAGGATGCGGAAGTGCGTGTTGCAGGGCGTGAGCTCGGACCAGGTGTTGCAGATGCCGATTACCGGCCGGCCGTCGAACTGGTCCTGCGGCACGCCGCGGTTCTTCACCCAGCTGCGGTAGATGAAGCCGTAGATGTCCTGGCGGCCGAACCACTGGACGGAGCGCTGCGCGGGTTTTTTCTTCATCTAATTAGTAGGTCGCCCGGCCCCCGGAGATGTCGAACACCGCGCCGGTTGAGAACGAGCAGTCCTGGGACGCGAGCCAGCACACCAGCGCCGCGATTTCATCGACGTTGACGAAGCGGTTCATCGGGATCTTGGAGAGCATGTACTGGATGTGGCTCTCGGTCATCTGGTCGAAGATCGCGGTCTTCGCCGCCGCCGGCGTTACGCAATTGACGAGCACCCCGGTCCGGGCAAGCTCCTTGCCGAGCGACTTGGTGAGCGCGATGACGCCGGCCTTGGAGGCCGAATAGGCGACCGCGTTGGGATTGCCTTCCTTGCCGGCGATGGAGGCGATGTTGACGATGCGGCCGTAGCCCGCGGCCACCATGCGCGGCGCGACGGCGCGGCAGCACAGGAACTGGCTGGTGAGGTTCACGCGCAGCACGCGCTCCCATTCCTCGATCGGGTAGTCGACGGTCGGCTTGTTCAGCCCGGCGATGCCGGCGTTGTTCACCAGGACGTCGATCTTGCCGAGTCCCCTCAAGGCGTCTGCTATCGATAAGGGATTCGACACATCCACCCGGGGCGTGGCGTCGAGATCCCATACCGTCACCTTCGCGCCGCAGGCCTCGAGGCGCTCGACGATCGCGGCGCCGATGCCTTGAGCGCCTCCGGTGACGACGGCATTCCGGTCTGCGAAATCGAGCTGATTCATGGAGACGCGAAGTATAATCGCGCCCTTCTCCGGAGTGCATATGGCAGGACGTCTGGCAGGAAAATCCGCGTTCATCACCGCCGCGGGCCAGGGCATGGGCCGCGGGGCCGCGCTCGCTTTCGCGCGCGAAGGCGCCCAGGTGTGGGCGAGCGACGTCAATCCGAAGGCTCTCGCCGACCTTGACGGCAAGGAGCGCATCCGCACCCGCGTGCTGGATGTCACCGACGAGGCGGCGATCGGCCGCGTCGCGCAGGAAGTCGGCGATGTCGAGGTGCTGTTCAACTGCGCCGGCATCGTGCACAACGGCACCATTCTCGACTGCACGCCCGGGGACTGGGAAACGGCGTTCAACGTCAACGTCAGGTCCATGTATTTCGTGACCCGCGCGTTCCTTCCGGGCATGCTGAAGAAGGGCCGCGGCTCGATCATCAACATGGCGTCGGTGGCATCCTCGATCCGGGGGCTTCCCAACCGTTTCGTCTACGGCGCGACCAAGGCCGCCGTGATCGGCCTCACCAAGTCGATCGCGGCCGACTACGTGAGGCAGGGGGTCCGCTGCAACGCGATCTGCCCGGGAACGGTCGATACGCCTTCGCTGCAGGCACGCATCAACGCCCAGCCGGACCCGGCGCAGGCGCGCAAGGATTTCACGGCGCGCCAGCCGATGGGCCGGCTCGGCACGGTGGACGACGTCACCGGCATCCTGGTGTTTCTCGCCTCCGACGAGTCGCTGTTTGCCACCGGAAACGCTTATTCGATCGATGGGGGAATGACGATATGAAGCTTTGCCGCTACGGCAAGCCCGGCTACGAGAAGCCCGGAATGGTCGACGCCGAGGGCCGCGTGCGCGACCTCTCGAAGATCATCGACAACATCGGGCCGAACGAGATCTCGCCGCGCGGGCTCAAGATGCTCACCCGGCTCAAGCCGGAGAGCCTGCCGCCGGTCAACGGCAGTCCGCGCCTGGGCGTGCCCTACGTCGGCATCGGCAAGTTCGTCGCCATCGGCCTCAATTATTCCGACCATGCCAGGGAAGCCGGGCTGCCGATTCCCGCGGAGCCGATCGTGTTCCTCAAGGCGACCACCTGCATCAACGGGCCGAACGACGATGTCGTGCAGCCGAAGGGCAGCACCAAGCTCGACTGGGAGGTCGAGCTCGGCGTGGTGATCGGCAGCCAGGCGAGATACGCAGCCGAGGCGGAGGCGCTCAACCACGTCGCCGGCTACTGCATCGTCAACGACGTGTCCGAGCGCGCCTTCCAGATGGCGACGAGCCAGTGGGACAAGGGCAAGGGCTTCGACACCGCCGGGCCGATCGGCCCGTGGCTCGTCACCGCGGACGAGATCCGCGACCCGCAGTCCCTCGAGATGTGGCTCGATGTCAACGGCAAGCGCATGCAGCGCGGCAATACGCGCACCATGGTATTCGGCGTGGCGAGAATCATTTCCCATGTCAGCCACTACATGACGCTCCTGCCTGGGGACATCATTGCCACCGGCACGCCACCGGGGGTGGGCCTCGGCATCAAGCCCACCCCGGTGTTCCTCAAGCCGGGCGACGAGATGACCCTCGGCATCCAAGGGCTGGGCGAGCAGCGCCAGAAAGTCGTACCCTATTCCGCATGAACAAACGGGCCGAGTCGGCTGTCCTGGGGCTGGAGCAGTCGGCTTTCTGGATGCCGTTCACGGCGAACCGCCAGTTCAAGAAGGCGCCGCGCCTTCTGGCGCGCGCCGAGGGCATGTACTACTGGACGCCCGAGGGCCGCAAGATCCTCGACGGCACCGCTGGGCTGTGGTGCGTCAACGCCGGCCACTGCCGCAAGAAAATCGTCGAGGCGGTACAGAAAGCGGTGGCGACGCTCGATTTTGCGCCGCCGTTCCAGATGGCGCACCCGCACGCGTTCCAGTTTGCCGACCGGCTCGTGCCGCTGCTGCCGAAGGGATTGACGCGCGTTTTTTTCACGAACTCCGGCTCGGAGTCGGTGGACACCGCGCTCAAGCTCGCGCTGGCGTACCACCGGGTGCGCGGCGAGGGCCACCGCGTGCGCCTGATCGGTCGGGAGAAGGGCTACCACGGGGTCAACTTCGGCGGCACCGCGGTCGGCGGCATCGTCGGCAACCGCAAGATCTTCGGCGCGCTGGTCGCGGGCGTGGACCACGTGCGGCACACGCATGACCCGGCGCGCAACGCCTTTTCGCGAGGCCAGCCGAAGCACGGCGCCGAGCTCGCCGAGGACCTCGAGCGACTCGCGCAGCTGCACGACCCCTCGACCATCGCCGCGCTCATCGTCGAGCCGGTCGCCTGCTCGGCAGGCGTTTTCGTGCCGCCGCAAGGCTACCTGCAGAAGCTGCGGGAAATCTGCGACCGGCACGGGATCCTCCTCATCTTCGACGAAGTGATCACCGCCTGGGGGCGGCTCGGCAAGCCGTTCGCTTCGCACTATTTCGGCGTCACCCCCGACCTCATCACCACCGCCAAGGGAATCACCAACGGCACGGTGCCGATGGGCGCGGTGTTCATGAAGGAAGAGCTCTACCAGGCGTTCATGAGCGGGCCGGCGAACGCCGTCGAGATGCCGCACGGCTACACGTACTCGGCGCATCCGCTCGCCTGCGCCGCGGGGCTGGCGACGATGGAGGTCTACGAAGAAGAGGGGCTGCTGACCCGGGTCGGGGAGCTCGCCTCCTACTGGGAAGACGCCGTGCACGCGCTGCGCGATTGCCCCAATGTCACCGATATCCGCAACATCGGCCTGATCGCGGCGATCGAGCTCGCGCCGCGCCCCGGCGCCTCGGGCGAGCGCGGCCTGGAGGCGCACATCAAGGCCTTCGAGCGCGGCCTCTACGTGCGCGTCACCGGCGATATCCTGGCATTCGCCCCGCCGCTCATCATCCAGAAAGAGGAGATCGACCAGCTCTTCGCGACGACGCGCGAGGTGCTGAAGACGGTTGCCTAGCCAAAGTCGCGCCTGATCCGAGCCTTGACGAGGCTGCGCAGCCGCGGCGCGAGCTTTGTCCTCGCGGCGCGGTCAAGAAGCGTGGCTTTGCGCGTCAGTCCGTGGCGGGCAAGCGCGACGGTGAATGCGAGGTCCTTCTGCCTGCCGGCGACGTACTTCGAGACAGCGAGGTCGTGAACTTCGCGACACAGGCCGGCGATGCCCCCGGTGTTGGCGTTTTCCACGCGCACGAGGCGCCCGCTCCAGCCGGCCGGCAGCGTGGCCGTCGCTTCGCTCACCCCTTGCGCGTAGTAGCCGAACTCCTCGTGAAAGCGCGAGCCTTCGCCGATCGAGCCGTCGATGAGATCGGTGCGCTCGGGATGGTTGCGGGGAAAGACATCGGCCTCCATCGAGGCGAGGAGCGCTGCGGGCGCGTCGGGAAACTGGCCGAGCACCGCCTGGCTGCCGACGATGACGATCTCGCGGTCCTCGGCGATTGCGCCGGCGGCACGGATCAGGTGCTCAAGCTCGGAACGCTTCATGTACGCGCCGGCGCTCGGCATCCGAGAGCAGCGTGGCAAGCGGCGAGGACAGGCGCAGGCGAGCGGCGTCTTCGCTGAGTTCAGTCGCCTTCGCCGCCACTTCCTGCCAAGGCCGCTCGAGGAGCGCGCGCCACTCAAGGAGCGCCGCCGGCGCGCGCTCGCCATAGCGCTGGAGCCAGCGTCGCAGCGTCGCGCGCGAGCGCTCGAGCAGGCGCGGGTCGGCGGCGATCCGGCGTGCGGCGAGCGCGTGCAGCGCGAGGCTCCTTGCCTCGACGATCCGGTGGTCGGACCAGCGCGGCTCGCCCGGGGCCCAGCGCGTGACAGCGCGCAGCCCCGCCGCGCGCCGGCGGGCGCGGTAGCGCCGCATGCGCTCAGCGGCGGATAGCGCGCTGCCGGTACGGGGGCGGGGCATGGATTATCGTAACGCGTTACGATAACTCGGGCAAGTAACAAAAGGGGCGCTCGGGCGCCCCTGCGAAAACGTGGTCTGTCCCTGGTTTTACTTGGCGGCGGCGCGCACCACGCCGAGCCGGCGCCCGCGCGCCGGCTGCTTCAGGCGCGCCGGGGTCACGAGGTCGCGCACGAAGTTGGGCAGCGCGAACACGCCCTCGTGGGTCTCGCCGTTGTAGTACTTCAGATCGCGCAGCTTGCGCGCTTCGATGCGCCGGTCGATTTCGTCGGCGGTGAAGGCCTTGGGGTCGAGCTTGTCGGAGCACACCGCCATCGCCCACAGCGAGCCGTAGAGCGGGATGTACAGGGTGTACGGCCGCACGATGCGGAACACGCCGCTCAAGCGCTGGGCGAGCTCCGCCACGCGCTCGGGCCGCGCCACCGGAGAGCCGATGTGCAGCGCGAGCGCGCCTCCCGGCGCGAGCGCCGAGCGCAGCTGCTGGAAGAACTCGGTCGAGTAGAGCGCCTCGGCCGGGCCGATGGGGTCGTTGAGGTCGAGCGCGATGAGATCGAACCGCTCGCTCGTCTCGCGCACGAATTTCATGCCGTCCTCGACCAGCACGCGCAGCTTCGGGTTGTCGAAAACGCCGTTGTGCACCGCGCGGAAATGCTGCTTCGCCACCTCGATGACCTCGCCGTCGATCTCGACCATCGTCAGGCTCTCGACCGACGGGTGCTTGAGCGCCTCCTCGGAGCTGCCGCCGTCGCCGCCGCCGATGATCAGCAGCTTTTTCGGCGCCGCATGCGCCGTGAGCGCGGGATGGATCAGGTTCTCGTGGTAGACGAATTCCTCCTTCTCGGAGGTCATGTTGAAGCCGTCGAGTCGGAAAAGCTTGCCATAGTGCGGCGTCTCGTAGATCGCCATCTTCTGGAAGCGCGTCTGCCACTCGCCCAGCTGCCTGCTGGCCCTGATATAGAAGCCGGTCGTGTCGTTGAGCGGCTCCATCAGCAGGTGCTCGCCGCGGGCGACCTCGTGGCGGGCCGTTTCCGTCGGCTGGAAGTGCTCGACGATCGCCTCGAAGAGCTTCCTCGCCTTGGTGGAGTTGTCGGCGCTGTAGTTGCAGACGTAGACGTCGAGCGTCAGTCCCTGGCGCTCGGGCCAGGTATGGATGGCGAGGTGCGACTCCGCGAGCACCACCGTCCCGGTGAAGCCGGATCCTGCGAACTGGTGGAAGGTCGCGTCCATGATGGTGAGGCCGGACGCCTGCACGAGCTCCAGGCACTTGCGCCGCCAGCGCTCGGCATCGAGAAGTAGCTGCGGATCGCAGCGGCAGCCGGTGAGGTCACCGATGAGATGCAGACCATTCATTGCCGTACCCCCCAAAATGCGAAGGCGCAGCCTGCCGTGCAACGTTCCAGGCTACGCCTTCCATTCGCGCCTACCGGCGCAAAACAGCGCTCTTCGATCGCGCTCAACTCGTGCAAAACCTCCTAGTCGCTTGCAAGCTCGCCGCGGATCTCGGCAGACACTGCGTCGATCAAGCGGCGAGCGATCGAGATTTTGCTTGGAAGTTTAGGCAATTGCAATACTTCGAACCAGCTTGCGGCCTCGATTTCCCCGGCTTGCGGCCGGATCTCGCCGCCCGCGTAGTCGCAGACGAAAGCGATCATCAGCGAATGCGGGAACGGCCAGGGCTGGCTCGCGAAGTAGCGGATGTTGCTTATTTGCACGCCGACCTCCTCGGCGACTTCACGGCCGAGGCATTGCTCGAGCGACTCGCCGGGCTCGACGAAGCCGGCGAGCGCGCTGAACATCCCCGGAGGGAAATGCGGGCTGCGCGCCAGCAGGATCTGGTTTTTCCCCTTGACCAAGGCCATGACGGCCGGCGCCACTCTTGGGTAGGCAGAAAGCTTGCAGGCGGGGCAGATGCGCACGCGCTCCTCGCGCTTCGCCTCGGTCGGCGTGCCGCAGCGCCCGCAGAACTGGTGCGTGCGGTCCCAGTCGAGGAGCTGCAGCGCCCGTCCGGCGAGGGCGAAATGCGCGTCGTCGAGCACCGAAAACAGCGCCCGCAGGCCTTCCCAGGACATTCCGGCAGGCGCTCCGGCCTGCGCCGCGAGCTCCGCCGCCCAGCAATCGGTGCCGCCCAGCCTCCCTAGATATAGGGTCCGAAGGGCTGCTTGACCCAACCAATTGTGGTTTTTATGCAACGGCAGCCGGGCCCAGGCGGGCCGGGCGCGCACCCGCGGGTCGTCGGATGGGCGCTCGAGCGGCCCCATCTCCACCAGCAGCCGGTCGCCGCAGAACACGAACCAATGGCCTTCGCCGGGCGCTTCGCAGGACACCAGATGCTCGAAATCGAGCGGGCGGCCGAAGGGGAGCTCGATCATGCGCCGAGTTTACGGCAGCGCCTATCCGGTCACGCGCTCGATCAGCGCGGCGCCGCGCTCGACGAGGAAATCCTTGAACGCCGCCGCTGCCGGCGACAGTCGTTTGTTGCGGCGATGGATCACGTGCCAGGCGCGCATGACCGGCAGTCCGGCGATGTCGAGGGCGACGAGCTTTGCGGTCTTGAGCTCGAGCCCGCAGGTGTGCAGCGAGAGGAACGCCACCCCCATTTCGGCCATGACCGCCTGCTTGATGGTCTCGTTCGAGCTCATCTCGAGCACCTCGCGCGGGCGAAAGCCGCGCCTGCCGAAGACATGCTCCATGGCGCTTCGCGTGCCCGAGCCGCGCTCGCGGATGATGAAAGTCTCCCCCGCGAGCCGGGCGAGGGGCAGCCGCCGCTTGCCTGCCAGCGGGTGCCCGGGAGAGGCGATGATGCCGATCGGGTGCTTGGCGAAGGCCACCGCCTCGGTCTCCACCCCGCGCGGCGCGCGGCCCATGATGGCGAGGTCGACGCTGTTCTGGGCGAGCTCCTTCACCACCGCCTCGCGGTTGCTCACCGCCAGCCGCAGCCGTACCTCGGGATGGAGGCGGCGGAACTCGGCGAGCAGCTGCGGCGCGAAGTACTTGGCGGTCGACGCCGCGGCGATCGAGAGCTCGCCCCCGCCGATGCCCTTGAGGGCGTTCATCGCATGTTCGGCCTCGCGCAGCAGCTCCGAGATGGTGGTGGCGTAGCCGAGCAGCTCGCGCCCCGCCTCGGTGAGGTGCACGCGCTTGCCGAGCTGCTCGAACAGGGGCAGCCCGGCCGTTTCCTCGAGCTGGCGCACCTGCATG
>Ga0114945_10002692_pt1 | contig 10273 bp, 8 predicted proteins | sample OV2TP3_FD_87194 | JGI IMG/M metagenome (GOLD analysis project Ga0114945, IMG submission 87194) | Hot spring microbial communities from Beatty, Nevada to study Microbial Dark Matter (Phase II) - OV2 TP3 | ecosystem: Environmental > Aquatic > Thermal springs > Hot (42-90C) | place: USA: Beatty... | reverse complement strand
GCCGGCATCAGGAGAAGGGGGGCACCCCGACCATGGGCGGGATCCTGATCCTCTTTGCGGTCGTGATGTCCACGCTTCTCTGGACCGACTTGACCAATCGCTACATCTGGCTGGCGGTCTTCGCGATGGTCGGGTTCGGGGCGGTTGGATTCTGGGACGATTATCTCAAGATCGTCCGCGGCAGGAATCAGGGCCTCACGGTCGCTCAGAAGATCGGCTCGCAGGCCGTGGTGGCTCTTGGAATCGGCGGGCTCTTCTACTTTTTGCCCGCTTACTCCACTCTGTTGAGTGTCCCGTTCTTCAAAACCTTCACGCCGGATCTCGGGCTTTTCTATATCCCTTTCGCCGTCCTGGTCATTGTCGGGACGTCCAATGCCGTCAATCTGACCGACGGGTTGGATGGCCTGGCGATCGGGCCGGTCATCGTCGCCACGATGGCCTATACCGTGGTGGCGTACGTCTCGGGCCACCGCGTCTTCGCCGACTACCTCCTGATCCCGTACATCGAGGGGTCGGGGGAACTGGCAATCTTCACAGCGGCCATCTTCGGAGCCAGCCTGGGGTTCCTCTGGTTCAACACCTATCCGGCCTCGGTGTTCATGGGGGACGTGGGGTCGTTGCCGTTGGGAGCGGCGCTCGGGACCGTGGCGGTGATCAGCAAGCACGAATTGTTGCTGGTCCTGGTCGGCGGCGTCTTTGTGATCGAGGCGCTGTCGGTCATCTTCCAGGTGGCCTCGTTCAAATCGCGGGGGAAACGGGTGTTTCTTATGGCCCCCATTCATCATCATTTCGAACTCAAGGGTTGGGAGGAGCCGAAGGTGGTGATCCGCCTGTGGATCATCGCCATCCTCCTGGCCCTGGTTAGCCTGAGCACCTTGAAGCTACGATGAGCCCATGTAGCATGACCATGAGCGAACATCCTTCTTTGGAAGTGGCGGGCAAACGGGTGGCCGTCATCGGGTTGGGCCGAAGCGGGCTGGCTGCCGTGCGTCTTCTCCGGGAGCTGGGGGCTCGCGTTGCGGTCGCTGACCAAAGACCGGAGTCTGAGCTAACGGAGACCATAGATTCGCTCGGCGAAGGGGACGTGGAGGTCCATGGCGGCGGTGCGTACGATTCCGCCCTAAACGGCGCGGATCTGGTGGTGGTAAGCCCAGGTGTGCCAGTGGCGCTCGAACCTCTCCAGCGGGCCCGCGCCTCCGGCTCTCGCGTGATCGGAGAATTGGAGCTCGCCTCTCGCTGCCTTACGGGGAGGGTCATCGCCGTGACCGGCACGAACGGTAAGAGCACCACGGTGACCTGGATCAAAGAGCTTTTGCGAAACTCCGGCTTTAATCCGTTCGTCGGGGGTAATTTGGGAACGCCCCTGGCCGAAGCCGCCATCGCCTCGCTTCGGGGTCGGCAGTGGGACTTCGTCGTCGCCGAAGTCTCCAGTTTTCAGCTCGAAACCATTGAGACGTTTCATCCCTGGATCGGCGCGATCCTGAATCTGACCCCCGACCATCTCGACCGGTATTCTTCCATGGCTGCCTATGCCGCGGCGAAGGCGCGACTATTCGAGAATCAAACCGGCGAGGATTATGCCGTCCTCAACGCCGACGATCCCTGGCTAGCCCAATCTGCCGTGTGCTCGTCGGGAACTCGGGTGCTGTTCAGTCGGCGAGGCCCGATCGAGGGGGGGATATTCCTGGACGGAGACGCACTCTGCTCCACCCTACAAGGGTGGCGAGAGGAAATATGTCGGGCTAGCGACCTTCACGTGCGTGGCGCCCACAATGTGGAGAATGCGATGGCGGCGAGCGCGGTTGCGGCTCTCGTTGGGTGTCCGGTCGGGGTCATCGGTCGAGGGCTTCGCGCCTTCCGTGGGCTGGAGCATGTCATGGAAGTGATCCGCGTCGTTCGCGGTGTGACCTACATCAACGACTCGAAGGGCACGAACGTAGATGCCACGATCAAGGCTTTGGAGAGTCAGCAGACGCCGGTTGTCCTGATTGCCGGGGGCCGTGAGAAGGGAAGCGAGTATCCGGGGCTTGCGGCAGCGGTCCGGGGCCGAACCAAGCGGGTCATCCTGCTCGGCGAAGCGCGTTCCCGCCTGCGTCGGCTTCTGGAGGGCGTGTGCCCGATCACCGAAGTCGGCAGTTTGGCCGAGGCCGTTCGGGAGGCGGCGGCCACGGCGGTTCCTGGCGATACGGTCCTGTTCTCACCGGCCTGCGCGAGCTTCGACATGTTTACGGACTACAAGGACCGCGGACGACAGTTCAAGGAGCTTGTCCATGAGTTGGAGTAACCCGCAGGCCCTGACCTTGTATTGGCCAGACTCCGCTGCCCCGCCTCGCCCTCAGCAAAGCGACCGCATGGTCCTGGTGTTGACGGTCATCCTGGTCGCGGTCGGCATCGGTATGATCTACAGCGCCAGCGCCGTGATGGCTCAGAAACGGTTCGGCGACGCGACGTATTTCCTGAAACGCCAGCTACTCTGGTCTGCCGTCGGCTTGGTGTTCCTGCTCGTGGTAGCCCGCTTGGACCACCGGTCTCTCCGGGCCTGGGCGCGTCCGCTCCTGCTCCTCGGTCTCATCGGATTGGTGGTCGTCCTGCTGCCCCATTTCGGGGTCATGGTCAAGGGAGCGCGGCGCTGGCTGCGGCTTGGCCCCTTGACGATCCAACCGGCTGAATTGGTGAAGGTAGGCGTCATTCTTTACCTCGCGCACTACTTAACCAAGAAAGGGAAGCGCATCGGCGATTTTCGGTGGGGTTTCATGCCCCCGTTGCTTGTCGTCGGTGTGATTGTCGCCTTGGTGGTCCTTGAGCCCGACTTGGGGACCGCTGCAGTGATTGGCTTGGTGGCCGTCGGTCTCCTGTTCGCGGGCGGGGCTCGGCTGGGGCACCTTGCGTTGATCGGCTTGGCGACCGTACCGATGCTGTACTTCCTGATTGCGCGGGTCGGGTACCGACGTCAGCGCTTTCTGAGCTTTCTGGATCCATGGAGCGATCCCACGGGAGCGGGCTTCCAAGTGACCCAGTCGTTCCTGGCGTTGGGCGGAGGAGGGCCATGGGGGGTCGGGTTGGGTGAGGGCCGCCAGAAGCTGTTCTACCTGCCGGAACCGCACACGGACTTTGTGCTGTCGGCGTTGGGCGAGGAACTCGGGTTTGTAGGGGCAGCCGCCGTGGTGCTTCTACTGGGAATGTTCGTGGCGAAGGGCTTGGTAATCGCCATAGCCGCGACCGATCCCTTTGGCCGATACCTGGCGTTGGGCGTGAGTTTGCTGGTGGGTGTTCACACTCTGATCAACGTGGGCGTGATCACGGGGTTGTTGCCGACGAAGGGATTGCCCCTGCCGTTCTTGAGTTACGGCGGCTCAGCTCTGGTGGTCAACATGATCGGGACGGGAATTCTCATGTCGGTCTCCCGGGACCGGCCGCCGATCTAGATAGATTGATGCGTGTGATTATCGCGGCTGGCGGAACCGGGGGCCACCTCTATCCGGGGCTTGCGCTGGCCCGCGAGTTCGAGCGGCAAGTTCCGGGGAGCGAGACGATCTTTGTGGGGACGGCGCAGGGTATCGAAACAAAGGTGCTGGCGAGAGAGGGATTTGAGTTGACAGCCATCAAGGCACAGGGAGTGATGGGAAAAGGCCTCGCAGGGGCCGCGCGGGGTCTGGCCATGCTCCCCATTGGTTTGGCGCAGTGCCTGGCGCTCTGCCGGAAGCGGCGACCGGACTTTGTGCTGGGGATCGGAGGGTACACGAGCTCCCCACTGATCCTGGCGGCTTACTTGTTGGGCATCAAGCGCGCGATCCTGGAACCCAATGCGCAGCCCGGCACGGCGAATCGGGTGCTCGCGCCCTTCGTCAACCTGGTCTTTGTTGCGTTCGACGAGACGGTCGCGTTTTTCGGGGGAGCCACGACGCGGGTTGTGGGGACGCCGATCCGCCGCGAGTTTCTGGAGGCGTCCATTTCAACGAGAGAGGGCCCCGCAGACGCCCCTCCCGCGCCCACAGTCGAGACAGCGACGCCGGGCGGACGCCCCAGCCGCAAGCCGACTCTGTTGGTCTTCGGCGGGAGCCAGGGAGCGCGGTCCATCAACAGGGCGGTAGTGGCCGCGCTGCCTACGCTGATTGCTGTCCACCCAGGCTTGCACGTGATCCACCTGACCGGAGACCACGATCTTGACGAGATCGCGGCGGCCTATCAGCCCTATCGGTCCATGGGGCAAATCACGGCGGAGGTGGTGCCGTTCCTCTACGACATGCCCCGAGCGTTCCGGCAGGCCGATCTGATCGTCAGCCGCGCGGGAGCGACGACTGTGGCTGAGCTGACGGCCTGCGGGAAGCCGGCGATCCTGATTCCGTATCCCCATGCGATCTACGGGCACCAGGAGCGGAACGCGCGTGTCCTTGAGCGCGCCGGTGCGGCGCAGGTCATCCTCGATGACGGATTGACGGGTGAGGCCCTGGCGAATGCGATTGCCTCGTTACTGACAAATCCGGCGCGATTGACCGAGATGGGGCGGCGGAGCAAGGCATCCGGTCGGGCCGACTCGGCCGAACTGGTAGTCGCGGCGTGTCGGGTATTAGTGCAGGGCAAGTGATTCTCAGGGCATGTTTCGCAAGATTCAGCATATTCACTTCGTCGGCATCGGGGGCTCGGGCATGAGCGGCATCGCGGAAGTTCTGCTGACCCTCGGCTATACGGTGACCGGCTCGGACGTCCAAGAGTCGGAGACTGTGCGGAGAATCCGCGATCTCGGGGGAACCGTGTTTATCGGGCACGACGCGGCTCATATCGGAGACGCTCAGGTGGTGGTGGTCTCCTCGGCCGTCTTCCCCACGAATCCCGAGGTAGTCGCCGCGAAGGCGAAAGTGGTCCCCGTGATTCCGCGCGCCGAAATGCTGGCCGAGCTGATGCGACTCAAGTACGGTGTGGCCATAGCCGGCGCCCACGGCAAAACCACCACGACGTCGCTTGTGGCCCACGTCTTGGCCGAGGGCGGGCTCGACCCCACGATCGTGATCGGGGGGAAAGTGAACGCCTTGGGGAGCCATGCGCGCCTGGGACGGGGTGAGTTATTGGTGGCCGAGGCGGACGAGAGCGACGGCTCCTTCTTGAAACTGTCACCGACTATCGCGGTGGTCACCAACTTGGATCGGGAGCATCTCGACCATTATAGGACGGTGGAGAACCTCTGCGAGGCCTTCGTGGAGTTCATCAACAAGATTCCTTTCTATGGCCTGGCAGTTCTCTGCGCCGACGACCCGTACCTGGGCAAGCTGCTCCCCCGTGTCGCCAAGCGGTACCAAACCTACGGGCTGACGGCCACGGCCGACATGGTCGGAACCGACGTTCGCTTGCACGTCGGCGCGGCGGAGTTCTCGGCGCTCTTCCGCGGCGAACGCTTAGGCCGGTTTCAGGTCGCCATGCCGGGCGTCCATAACGTCCGCAACGCTCTCGCCGCGATCGCCGTGGGTATAGAACTGGGCGTGCCGGTTCCCCAGATCGGCCATGCGCTGGAGGGATTCACCGGTGTTGAGCGGCGTTTTCAAGTGCTTGGAGAAAAGGCAGGCATCACCGTGATTGACGACTATGGCCATCATCCCACTGAGATCAGGGCGACTCTTGCCGCGGCCAAGGAGGGGTTGGGTCGGCGCTTGGTGGTCCTCTTTCAGCCGCATCGCTACACGCGGACAAAAGACCTGCTCGATGAATTTGCGACCGCGTTCGCGCAGGCGGACCTTTTGTTCCTGACCGACATCTATCCGGCCGGCGAGCCTCCGATTCCCGGCGTCACCGGTGAGCGGCTGGCCGAGGCCATTCGGGGCGCAGGCGGTCCGCCGGTGACCTATGTCCCGCGGAAGGAGCGGCTCGTGGAAGCGGTCCTCCCGCATCTGAAGGCCGGTGATCTGGTGGTGGTGATGGGGGCGGGCGACATCGGAAGAATCGGGAGGGAGCTCATCCAACAAGTGAAATGAGAGCAAAGGGGGACATGATGGAAATTCGGGCAGTCCTTGGGGGGATCAAGGGTCGGGTACGTCTCCATGAACCGATGAGCCGTCATACCACGTTTCGGATCGGAGGACCGGCTGATGCCTACGTCGAGCCGGCCGATGTCGAAGCCCTGCAGCTTCTGCTGGAACGAGCACGAAAAGCGAAGATCCCGGTTTTCGTGATGGGAGGGACAAATCTTCTTGTCCGAGACGGCGGCATTCCAGGCATTGTGGTGCGCCTTGTGAAGTTCGACCGCATCCAGGAGCTTGAAGACGGCGTGCTTTATGCCGAAGCCGGAGTCGGAGTACCGCATCTGCTCAAGTTCGCGATGCAGCGCGGGCTCACCGGGCTTGAGTTTGCCGCCGGCATCCCCGGGACGGTGGGAGGAGCTGTAGTCATGAATGCCGGGACTCGCTTTGGGGAAATGAAGGACATCGTGCGGAAGGTTCGCATGGTGACCACCGCCGGGGAAGTCCTCGACCTCTCCGCCGACGAGGCAGGATTCGAATACCGTCGGAGCCGGCTCCCGCAAGGGGTGGTGGTCGGGGTGTGGCTGGGTTTGAAGCAGGGCAACAAGGCGCATATCGAATCGACCGTCAAGACGTGGCTGCACCGGAGGAAGGCCACGCAACCGATCGAGATGCCGAACGCCGGCTGTGTCTTCAAAAATCCGGGAGGAGAACCGGCCGGACGATTGATTGAAGCCGTGGGTCTCAAAGGGGCGCAGATGGGCGATGCCCAGGTTTCCACGAAGCACGCCAATTTCATCGTCAACCGTGGCCGCGCGACGGCCGGCGATGTGTTGGATTTAATCCGGCTGGTCGGCAAGACCGTCGAGGAGAAATCCGGTGTGACGCTGGAACTCGAAGTCAAGATCGTCGGAAGAATCTGATGGCATGGCCCTGTTGACCACCAAGCGCATCGCGGTTCTGATGGGTGGGCAATCCGCCGAGAGGGAGATCTCCCTGCGTAGCGGTCAGGCCGCCTGGGCGGCTCTGATCCGCAAGGGCTATGACGCAGTCCCGCTGGACGTCGATGCCGCCGTGGGATCGCGGTTGCGCGAAATCCAGGCCCATATCGCCTTTATTGCCCTCCATGGACCCGGCGGGGAAGACGGCACGATTCAAGGAATGCTGGAGATCCTCCGGGTACCCTATACCGGCTCGGGCGTCAGAGCGTGCGCGGTGGCCATGGACAAGGCGATGACCAAGGCACTGCTGGATCATAGCGGCATTCCCGTCCCGCAGGGGGTTGTGCTGACCCTGCGCGATCGGAAGGCTCCGCGGCCGCGTGGGTTCGGGTGGCCGGTGGTCGTCAAACCGGTCAGCCAAGGGTCGACGTTGGGGATCACCATCGTTGGAAAGGCCCGCGATCTCCGGGCCGGACTCGAGGCCGCATTTAAGTATGGGCCGACGGTCCTGATCGAGGAGTTTATCGAAGGAAGAGAAATCACGGTGGGAGTCTTGAATGGTCGCCCGTTGCCCGTGATCGAGATCGTCCCGAAGGGCGGCTTTTACGATTTTGCCTCCAAATACACGCCCGGAGCCAGCATCTACAAGGTCCCGGCGCCGCTTACAAGCCGGCAGACCAAACTGGTCCAGAGCCTTGCCTTGGACGTACATCACCGTCTTGGATGTCAGGGGGCGACCCGCGTGGATTTTCGACTTAATCATCAGGGGCGTCCTTTCGTTTTGGAGATCAACACGGTTCCAGGGTTGACGGAAACAAGTTTGTTGCCGATGGCCGCGAAGGCCGCTCGGTTCTCCTATGAGGCCCTCGTCGAGGCCATGCTGGTGTCGGCGGTGGAGCGGGACACGAGCGTGTCGCCGCAGAGGAGACGCGGGTGATCAGAAGACGGATCAAGCCGAACCGGAAAAGGAGCCCGGAGTCCCGGTTGCGTGACTGGGGAAAGGCAAGCCTTGGACGGGTCTTCTTGTTGCTGATGTTCCTGGCGGCGGCCGGCGGCGGATTCTGGTACGGGGTGCCGCGGGCGGCGCCCGACTTGATCGGCTGGGCTGATCGGCTCTTTGCGATCACGGTCGTGGAGATCACGGAGGGGCAGCGGATCTCCCGCGAGGAAGTCCTCACGTTGCTCGACCTTGCGCCCGGAGGGGGTTTGATCGGAGCCGATATCAGGGTGTTGGAGCAGGCGGTGAAGACTCATCCGTGGGTCCGCAATGCCCAGGTTCGGCGCCTCTTCCCGCATGCCCTTGTGGTGGATGTGGAGGAACGGGAGCCGGTCGCAGTGCTTCGGACAGGGGGACGGGACTTTCTGGTGGACAAGGACGGGGCGCTCATTGTTGAAGGGATCACGGGGGCCGATAAGGAGCTGCCGTCCCTGACCGGAGTCGACTACGTAAGTGCAGTGTTGGGATCCGTCGATACGGTCGCGCGCGTGCGATCCGGGATTGCCTTGGCCGGGCTCCTTGACCAGACAAGGGCAGGAGGAACGGAAGTGGACCTTCGCACGCCGGGCGATCTGGTGGCGTATTACTCGGGGTTCCGGCTCCGATTCGGGGACGGCCCCTTCGAGGACAAGGTGGACGGGTATCGGCGGGTATCGGACCGCGTGTTCGATCGGCGGGGAAGTGCCGGTGGCGTGCCGGCCGGGCGGGAAGTGGAGCTGGACCTCAGGTTTCGGGATCGGATCATTGTGCGGGAAAGGGGGTGAAGCGGGTTTGTCGCGGAAAGACCAGATCATCGTAGGGCTGGATATCGGGACGACCAAGACCCGGGCCATTGTGGTGGAGGTGCGTGAGGACGGCAAGGCCGATATCGTCGGAGTGGGTACCGGTCCATCCCGTGGCCTCCGTAAGGGTGTGGTCGTAAACATCGAGAGCACCGTCGAGTCCATCCGCAAGGCCGTGGATGACGCGGAGACCATGTCGGGAGTGCAAATCGGTTCCGTGTATGTGGGGATCGCCGGAAGCCATATCAAGGGGTTCAGCTCGGAGGGATTTGTCGCCGTCAAGAGCCGTGAAGTCACCCGAGGCGACATCGGCCGTGCGGTGAATGCCGCGCGGTCTGCCGCCATCATTTCCGCTGATCACCGGGTGCTGCATGTCCTGCCGCGCGGGTTCATCTTGGACGACCAGGACGGCATCCGGGATCCATCGGGCATGTCGGGGTCCCACCTCAAGGTCAATGTGCACATCATCTCGGGAGCGGTTACCTCGATCCAGAATCTCGTCAAATGTGTCGAACGGGCGGGACTCGACGTGATCGGGATCATCCTGCAGCCCCTGGCTTCCAGCGAAGCAGTGCTCACCAGTGACGAGCGCGAGCTCGGCGTCGCGATGGTGGATCTGGGGGGGGGAACGACGGACCTGGCGATCTTCGCCGAAGGGAGCGTGATGCACACCGCTGTCATCCCCGTCGGGGGAGACCACTTCACCAACGATATCGCCATCGGTCTCAAAACGGCGCGATCCGACGCGGAACGCATCAAGACGCAGTTCGGGTGCGCGATGTCCTCACTCGTGAAGGAGGATGAGACGATCGACGTCCCCAGCATCGGGGGGAGGCCGCCGCGCACGCTGTCGCGGAAGATCCTGGCGGAGATCATCGAGCCGCGGGCTGAGGAGGTGTTCGACCTTGTGGCGCGGGAGATCAAACGGGCCGGCTACGAGGGGATCGTTACGGGAGGAGTCGTCATCACGGGGGGCACGTCTCTGATGGAGGGCATGACGGATATGGCGGAACGGGTGCTGGACCTGCCCGCCCGGAGAGGGATGCCCAGCGGCGTGGGAGGGATTCACGAGCACGTCGGCAACCCCATGTACTCCACTGGGGTGGGGTTGATCCTTCACGCCCTCAACCACCAGGAGGATCTCGGCATGCACGGCCTCCGCAAGGGCCGCGGGCTGCGGTGGGCCGTGGAGCAGATCAAAACGTGGGCACGGGAGTTCTTTTAACCGAAGGGAGGAAGCACATGTTCCTGCTAGAGGAGGACACAATCTTGCCGGCGAGGATCAAGGTAATTGGAGTGGGAGGAGCCGGCGGCAATGCCGTCAACACCATGATCGCCTCCGGCTTGGATGGTGTTGAGTTCATCGCGGTCAATACCGATGCCCAGGCGTTGGGGATCTCTCAAGCTCCCACGAAGATCCGGATCGGGAAGAACGGGCTGGGGGCCGGGGCCGATCCCGATGTCGGGCATGAGGCCGCGCTGCAGGATGCCGACCAGATCCGTGAGGCTCTTCAGGGCGCTGATATGGTGTTTGTGACGGCCGGGCTGGGCGGAGGAACCGGGACGGGGGCCGCTCCGGTCATTGCCGGCATCGCGCGCGAGCTC
>Ga0114945_10002691_pt1 | contig 10274 bp, 8 predicted proteins | sample OV2TP3_FD_87194 | JGI IMG/M metagenome (GOLD analysis project Ga0114945, IMG submission 87194) | Hot spring microbial communities from Beatty, Nevada to study Microbial Dark Matter (Phase II) - OV2 TP3 | ecosystem: Environmental > Aquatic > Thermal springs > Hot (42-90C) | place: USA: Beatty... | reverse complement strand
GGTCTGGAATCTCTGGGTGTTCCTGGATGACCTCTGGCCGGCTCGGATGTCAGCGGCGTGGCTGAGGGACACATTGCAGGCGAAGGGCATTCGCATCTTCCATACCTACGATACGCCGTACAACAACGTGTTCGTTCACGTCTTTCCGCCGTCCTTGCGGGCGCAGTTCACCATCCGCTACCTGAAGGCGCTTCATGAAGTGCGGGACGGTTACATCGTCGTGCCAGAGACGAGCTCCAAGTCGTTTACGATGTCAAGCGATGACTATGCGGCCACGATCGGCGATTTCAGCGAGGACCCCGAACTCACCGCCTTAATTGAGTCACGCCAGATCACACGCTACGCCGTCGCATCGTTCAAGACGTTTGGCACAAGTCGCTTCTGGGGCCATGAGCATGATGTCATCAGCTACCGTGAGTTCTTTCTGAAGAATGTGACGGAGCGGGACCGCTGGCGAGGCCGGGCATGGATCCTGGATGCCAAGCAACTTGCCGAGGCGCGGGCGCTCCAGGAGGCCGCACAGGGCTCACCAGATGCGATGGGAGCACGACAGTCTGCAGGTTCTCTCGCGGCGTCAAGAGCACCGGTCGGCGGGATGATTCCCATCGTCAAACGCCTGATGCCCGAATCAATCAAACAGCCGCTCCGCGCGTTGAGGGGCCGCATACAGGGGACCCTGCTTCGGCGCGGCGTCATCCGGGAGCATCTGAGCGTGGAGGCGCTCAACCGGATCTTTCGCCTCCACCGGTACTGGTACCTCGCCACCTATGCGGATGACCAACTCATCACTCGGCACAACTGTGACTTTCTCACGAGTGAGCGGTTTCATACGGCCTACGAGTTCGCGCTGGCGTTCACACCGAAAGACCCACCCCCTCCGTGGCGCAACTACCTGATCCAGTGGGCGGTGCGCCGGGCCGTCGCGGTCGAGGGCGACGTGGTCGAATGCGGCACGGCACGGGGGTTTACCGCCGCCTCGATCCTCTCTGTGGTGGATCTCTCCCGCCTGGGCAAGCACCTCTACCTGTTCGATAGTTGGTCCGGACTGTTGCCAGCGCAGCTCACGGCGTATGAACGAACGGTGCTGTACGGCAATCGGGTCGGCGAGGTGAATCAGCACTATTCCGGCTTCTACGATCAGGTGCAGGAGGCGTTTTCGCGCTTCCCATGTGTGACGCTGGTCAAGGGCTACATCCCCGACACGTTGGGCCAGCAGGAGGTCCGCGCGGTGTGCTTCCTCCACATCGACATGAATGCGGTCTACCCTGAGGTGAAGGCCTTGCGCTATTTTTGGCCCCGGCTCTCGAAAGGGGCGTGGGTGATTCTGGACGACTACGCGCAGAGGGGGAGGGAGGAGCAGAAACGGGGCATGGACGCCTTGGCGGAAGAGCTCGGCTTTGAGATCTTCTCCTGCCCCACCGGACAGGGAATGATTGTGAAATGACGGTGCTGGTGTGGGTCGCCGTCTGATGGGTCGCGCCAGGGTCGTGACGGGAGGGACGGTGACGGCGAGAGGGCCCCGCAAGAGTCCTCGGCGCGTTGACGACATCATGGCGCAGTTGGACGCGTGGGTGGCCCGGCACGGGAACGGCCGATACGAACGGGGCGATCTTGTGCCGATGGAAGAGTTCATGGTCCCCGAGGACGCCGGCATCCAGCAGGATCGTGGAGAGATCCAGGAGTTCGTCTCCCTGCTCCTCTCGAGGGGTCGGCTGGGGTCGGTGCTGGAGATCGGGCTCGGCTACTTCGGGAGCACGCATGTTCTCTGGCGGCTCCTCTTTGACAAGGTGACGACGATCGAGAAATCGCATGAGCGGATCCGGGCCTTCGGGACCAAGCTTCGGGACTTCCATGGACGCTGGGTCCTGGACGATCATCGAAGCGGGTTTCTGATCGGGATCTCCCATGACCCCGCGACGGTCCACAAGGCCTATCAGCATCTCGCCGGCGGCATCGACCTGCTCTTCATTGACGGCGATCATCAGTACGCCTCCGTGCTGACGGACTGGCTGCTGTATAGTCCTCTCGTCAAGAAGGGCGGGCTCATCGCCTTCCATGATATCGGGTTGACAGTTGCGGGCCACTACGGGGTGCCCGAGTTTGTCGGACGACTCTCGCGCGGTGACATTGATGGCCGGCCTCGGACGATGCAGACGATCCTCCACACGAAGAACCTCGGGATCGCCTTTTATGAACAATAGACGTGGGGGCTCAACCTCGAGGAGGAATGCGACATGAAGGTGCTGTTGCTGTATCCGAATCTGCCGGGTGTCAAGACGCTGCCCACGGCCTATGGGCTCTTTAATGCGATCTTAAAGCGTGAAGGGCATCAGGTGGATTTATTCAACACCACCAACTACGCCGACCTGTTCGGTGTCATGAACATCTACAAGGAAAAGTCGGAGAACCTCAACGCCCGCCCCTACGACCCGAGGTATAACGTCAAGGATCTCCTCTACTCCGATGTCTGCGAGGACTTCAAGACAAAGGTGCGGGGGTGTTCGCCGGACCTCATCGCCGTCTCGTGCACGGAGGATATGTACGCCATCGCCGTCCCGCTGCTCGCTTCGCTGGGGAAAGATCGGCCGCCCGTCGTGGCCGGCGGCACCTTCCCCACCTTTGCGCCGGAGCTGGCCATCCGGAAGTCCAAGGGCGGCATCGATTGGTGCCTGATCGGGGAGGGGGAAGACGCCCTGCCGGAACTCTGCCATCGGCTTGAAACCGGCAAGGACATCACCGATATTCCGGGCCTGTGCCGGTACGATGCCGACGGCACGTTCCAGCGCAACCCCTTGCCGCTGCCGGCGAACCTCGCCACTCTGCCGCTGCCGGACTTCAGCCTCTTTGACGACGATATTTTCTATCGCTCGATGCAGGGGAAAATCTGGCGGATGATCCCGTCCACCACCATCCGGGGTTGCCCCTATACCTGCGCCTATTGCAACGCCCCCTCAACGATGGAGAGCTACCGCGCGAGCGGGCTCAAGTATTTCCGCAAACAACAGATTGACTTGGTGCATCGGGAGATCAAGCACTTCGTTGACACCTATCACGCGGATTCGATCTATTTCTGGGCGGAGACCTTCCTGCTCTGGACCCCCCCGGAGTTCGACGCCTTCTGCGAGATGTACGAGGAGTTTAAGCTGCCGTTCTGGATTCAGACGCGGACCGAGACCGTCACCCGTGAGCGCTTCGAAAAGTTGAAGCGGCTGGGCTGTCTGCGGATCGGCTTCGGGGTGGAGCACGGCAATGAGCGGTTTCGCGCGACCATGCTCCGCCGCAGCGTCAAGAACGACCTGATCGTCGAACGCCTCAACATCATCGCTGACGTGGGGATCCCGATCAGCGTCAACAACATGATCGGTTTTCCCACGGAGACCCGAGAGCTGGCCTTCGACACCGTGGAGCTCAACCGGAAGTTCCGGTCCGACGGCATCAATTCCTACACGTTCGTCCCGTTTTCAGGAACGCCGCTGCGGAAGGTCTGCGAGGAATTGGGGTTGATCGAACCCGATGCCGTGGTCGGGAGCGTCATGGGACGCTCCGTCCTGAACATGCCGCAGCTTCTCCCTGACGAGATCGAGGGGGTGCGGCGCTGTCTGGTGCTCTATGTGAAGATGCCGCGGAATCGGTGGAAGACCATCAAGGAAGCCGAAGCCTTGACTCCTGAGGGCGATCGCCTCTACGAGGAGTTGAAAGCTGAGTGTCTGGAGAAGTACATGTTTTACGGCGACTACGATCAAGAGTTGAGCAAGGACGAACGCGCTCCGACGCAATCTGAGCCGGCTGGCAACACCTCGAACCTGCAGCGGGTGAACCTCGAGACAGAGGAGCCGATGTGCTGACCGATGCCTGAGCCGGACGGGTTTCGCATTCTTCTCGTGGGGTGCGGCGAAATCGGCAGCCGGCATCTCCAGGCGGTGGCGACCCTGCCAGACGTCCAAGAGGTCGACGTGGTGGATCCACGGCCCGACGCGCTTGCGATGGGACGCCGACGGCTTGCGGAGATGCCTGATCGGCAGCCGTCCACGACCTACCGATGGCTGTCGTCATTGGAGGCAGCGAGCCCCGGCGGCCAGTTGTGCATTGTGGCGACTCGAGCCGAAGGCCGCTGCGAACTCACGCGACAGGTGACTGAACAGTTAGGGTACACCGCGTTCCTTCTGGAGAAACCCGTGGGACAATCGGTGAGAGAGTGTGAGAGCCTCTTGGACTTCGTGAGATCGAGGGGCTTGTCGGTCTGGGTCAACTGTAAGACCCGGGCGTACCCCTTTCACAAACGGGTCAAGCAGTTCCTCGATCCTGCTGAGCCGATCCTCTTCACGGTAGTGGGCGGCAACCACGGGTTGGCGAACAACGGCATCCACTCCGTCGACCTCTTCGCATTCTACGACGGGGCGAACAGTATTGAGCGCGCTGGATCGCACCTCGATCCAGTCCTCCATCGGACCAAACGGGGCCTCTTGGATGTGAGCGGGACGCTTCTTGGGTATACCGAAAAAGGCAGCCATCTGACCATCTCCTATGCCAACAATCACGGGCAGTCCGAGCAGATTGTGGTCACGACGTGCCGCTATCGGTGTATCGTCGATCACATGCAACGCTGGGCGGTGGAGAGCGACGCTGGCTCCGGTTGGTCGTGGCGACCCGTTCCGTTTGAAGGAAATCTTCTGATCAGCGAGATGACCAAGGCGTTTGCGAGGGACGTCCTCACGCGAGGCTGCTGCGAACTCCCAACGCTCGAAGAGTCGATGGTCGCCCACCGGTTTATCTTGGGCGAGCTCCAGCCCCATTTCAGCCGGTTGTTGGAACGAGCGATAGAGCTATGTCCGGTCACCTGACGTCACTTCAGGAGGCCCGCGCGATGTCCTCGGCGGAGCTGGCGGCCGCGATCGCCGCCGCCGACTTTTCCGGCTGTGCCGCGACCGTGGTGGGATACGGGTCTATGGGGAAGCAGTACGTTGAAGCGCTGCGCGCCCTGGGCGTCCGGCGCCTCCGCGTCTGTTCCCGCTCAGCCGGACCATTGGAGGAGCTGCACGGGACGGCCGATGGGTTGGAAACGGTTGCCGGCGGGGTGGAACGGCTCGAGTGCCAACCCCAACAGAATGAGCTCGGCATCGTTGCGACTCCGACGGCGCTCTTGGTTGGCGCGGCCGAGCGCCTCACTTCCCTCGGCTTCCGCCGTCTGCTGATTGAAAAGCCGGTCTCGCTCTGGTCGCACCACATCGAGCAGCTCGCGGACGCGCTGGAAGAGCAGGGGGTTGAGGCCGTCTGCGCCTATAACCGGCTGGCGTACCCCTCCTTCCACGAAGCCCGCGCCCGCACGTTGCAGGAAGGCGGCATCACGTCCTGCAGCTATACCTTCACTGAAATGATCAAGCCTGATTGGCCCCAACGCTTTCCGGAGGAGGAGCTGGCTCGGTGGGGCGTGGCGAACAGCCTCCATGTCATCAGTATGGCCCATGGGTTCATCGGCCTCCCCGGGGCGTGGACCGGATATCGGTCCGGGGCGCTTTCTTGGCATCCGACAGGAGCGGTCTTCGTGGGGTCCGGGACGTCCGATCAGGGCATCCCATTTGCGTACCACGCGGACTGGGGTTCAACAGGCCGGTGGTCCGTGGAAGTCCACACCCGTCGTTCCTCCTATCGGCTCTGTCCGCTCGAGCGGGTGTTCAGGAGGAGCGCAGCGACGTCGGATTGGGAGGAGGTGTCCGTGAGCACCTTTGCCCCTCGGGTCAAGGCCGGCATGACCGAACAGGTCGCCGGGATGCTGCATCCAGATATCCGAGCGCGCCTGCCGTTTGTGTCGCTGCGGGACGCGGCGGCGCTCACATCGTATGGAGAGGAACTGTTTGGCTATGATGCCGTTGCGGAGCGGCTCGAAGCAGGAGGGGTCTGATGGAATCCGGTATTCAGGAACCGCCCCAACTGGACGCGCGGTCGCCGCTGCGCATTGTTCGTGAGCCCTACATCGCTGAGCGGGTGATCTTTGTTGGCGGGCAGCCCGGCTGCGGCAAGACGCTCATGATGGCACTCTTGGGGACGTTGGACCGAGTCGAGATTCAGCTCTACAACTACGCGCTTGAGCATGTGTGCGCCCTCAACGACTTGGGGGCCATCAGCGACGATGTCGCAACGGTCATGATCCGAATGCTGTCGGATCTCGACCTGTACAACATGACCATGTCCCGGTGCGTGAACTTCAGGTTCACCGATTATACCTCGGTGTTTCGGAACCCAGGCACATGGCGCTATCTCCGTCGGCTCATCCAACCCGGCGATGCGGCTGCCGTGACGCGCATTCAGCAGACGCACCCCATCCTGCAACTGTGCGTGCACAACCTTCTGGCGCTGTGCGTGCCGCTCTTCAGGGCCCTCGAGGATCGTCTGCGCATTCTGGAGGTGGTTCGGCATCCCCTCTACATGATCAAGCAATGGTATCTCTATATTGACGCCTACGGAAACGACCCGAGAGATTTCAGCATCTGGTATGACTATGAGGGCAAGGCCCTGCCGTATTTTGCCAGAGGGTGGGAGACGCCGTATATCCGCTCGAATAAGATGGATCGCGTCATTTATTCGATTGCCCACATCTTTGCAAGGAGCGAAGAGGTGATGGCGAGCTTATCCGAGCAGCAGCGATCATGCATCATGATCCTGCCCTTCGAGCGGTTTGTGTTGGATCCCTGGCCCTATCTGCGAGAACTGGAAGCCTGGCTTGGCACGAAGGTGACATCGCGGACCCGCCGTGAGATGAAACGGCAGCGAGTGCCCCGGCAGCGGATTGCGGATGGGCTCCCCTTGAAGGCCTACAAGCTGTATGGATGGGAGCCTGCCATGAAAGCGAGCGCTGAGCGCCGCGAGTTGGAGAAGCGCCGGCAGTTTGCGTCCGCCGAGGCCTCCCCGGAGGGCCTGCGTGTGCTTGACGAGCTGTGCGCCCGCTATGAAGTTGCGCATCTGAGCGGGCTGTCCGGATGGTAGCGGGAGCCTCGACTCCAAGGGGAACGATCCGCCGTCGCCCCCGCGGACCCGAGCGAACCGAGCGCGTGGCTCAGGCGGCCGGGAGCGGTCTGACGATGACCAACGTCGAGACGTTTCTGGTTCGGGTTCCGCCTCAGCAGCGGACGATCAGCGACGCGCAGACGCGCGTGGAGGCTGTGGAGTTTGTGTTCGTGCGCCTGGAGACCGACCACGGCATTACCGGGTGGGGGTTTAATTGGAACTACACCCGCGGCACGCGGGCGGTCCAGGTGATGATCGATGAGATCTACGGGCCGGCGCTCATCGGACAAGATCCGGCTCGGCGCCAGGCGCTCTGCCGCGAGCTGCTCCACCGGACGCACTTCATCGGCCGGGTCGGGGTGGCGCTCGTCGGGGTGTGCGCGATCGAACTGGCACTCTGGGATCTTTACTGCAAGCAGCTCGGCAAACCGCTGTGGCAGGTCCTTGGGCCGGTTCGGGATCGGGTCAAGGCGTACAATACGGACGGCGGATGGCTATCGCTGACAACGGATGACCTTGTGGAGGACATGCAGCGGCTCGTGGCGCGCGGGTTCGACACGGTCAAAATGAAGATCGGGCTCCCGAGGCCGGAAGAGGATTATGAGCGGGTCGAGGCGGTCCGCCGCGCGATCGGCGACCGTGTGGGACTCCTGGTGGATGTCAACACCTGCTGGGATCTCAAGACGGCGCAGGTGTGGGGGCGGAAGTTGGAAGTCTTCAACCTCGGGTGGCTTGAAGAGCCGCTACACCCCTTCGATGTGCTGGGTCACGAGCGGCTGGCGGCCAGCCTGAGCGTGCCGATCGCGGTGGGTGAAACCATTTACGCATTCGAGATGTTCCGCGAGTACCTGGAGCGGAAGGCTGTCGGCGTGGTGCAGGCGGATGCGACCAAGCTGAGCGGCATCGACGAATGGCTGCGGGTCGCCGACCTGGCCGCAGCGCATCAGGTGCCGGTCGTGCCGCACACGAATGTGCAGCAGAAGGTGCACGTGCAGTTGGCCGCGGCCACACCACATGTCCCGATGGTGGAGTTCTGCTACGAATCTCTCGCCGACATCTGGAAAGAGCCGCTGACGGTGAAGGACGGCTACTATTCGCTGCCGCAGGAGCCTGGCGTTGGGTGCGAGCCGGATCCGGCGTTCCTGAAGACCTATCGGATGGCGTGAGCGCATGACCACGGTGGCCATGATTCCGGCGCGGGTAGGGAGCACCCGGCTGAAACTGAAAAATCTGGCGCTGCTGGGGGGTCGTCCGCTCATCAGCTATGCCATTGAGGCGGCGAAGGCGGCCAAGAGCTTTGATCGCATCATCGTCAATGCCGACCACGAGGTGTTTCGGCAGCTCGCGCAGTCGATGGGGGTGGAGTTCTACCTCAGGCCGGACGCGCTCGGGTCGTCGACCACCAGATCGGACGAGGTGGTCTACGACTTCATGCAGCAGCATCCGGCGGACGCGGTGGCATGGGTGAACTCGACCGCACCCTTGCAAACGGGCGAGGAGATTCGCGCAGTGGTGCAGCAATTCCACGCGCGCGGCCTGGACTCGCTGGTAACCGTCAAGGACGAGCAGGTGCATGCCGTGTCTGACGGCAGGCCGGTGAACTTTACGCTGGAGGAGCCATTCGCTCGCACGCAGGACCTGACGCCGGTGCAGCTCTTCGTCTACTCGGTGATGATGTGGCGGACGAGCACGTTCATGCAGGCCTTCAAGCAGCGCGGCTACGCGCTGCTGTCGGGGAAGGTGGGCTACGTTCCGGTGAGCAAGCGCTCGGCCGTGCTCATTAAGACGCCCGAGGATCTGCGCTTCGCCGAGGGGCTGCTCACAGGCCTGTCGTCGGACGCGATCGAGTACGATCCACGGTCGATGATGGTCATGAAGGGGGTGGCGGCGTGAGCCGATCGGTGCAAGCCCCTTCGGTGTTGGTCATCGGCGCGGGCATGTATGTCTGCGGTCGCGGCACCGATGACATCGGGACCGTGTTGCCGACGCTCGTGCAGGCACAGGCCGAAGGGGACATCGGTGAGATATCAGTGGCCGCCACGTCGCAAGGGAGCGTGCGCGCCCTGCGGGAGAAGCTAGCCGAGATCAACCGGCGGCTTGAGATGAGCGCGATGGTTCGCACCTATCCGGATCATGGTGATGACCCCAACGCGTATCGCGCGGCGCTGGCCGACATGTCACGACCTGCCTGCGCGATCGTCGTGGTGCCGGATCACCTGCACACGAAAATGGCGTTGGAGGTGATTGACGCCGGGCTGCACGTGCTGGTGGTGAAACCGTTGACGACGACCCTCACCGACGCCGACAAATTGATTGGCCGAGCCCACGCGAAGGGGGTGTACGGAGCCGTGGAGTTTCACAAGCGGTGGGACGAAGCCAACCTGTTGCTGCGGCAGGCGATCGCGGACGGTCGGCTGGGCGAGCTGCGGCACATCAGCGTGGAGTACGGCCAGCGGAAGACCATACAAGACACCTTCGCCTCGTGGCGGCGACACACGAATATCTTCCAGTATCTCGGCGTGCACTACGCGGATCTCATCTATTTTCTGACTGGGGTCACGCCGGTTCGGGTATCAGCCCTTGGGGTGCCGAAAGGTATGACGCGACAGGAAGCCTGGAAGTTCGATGCCATTCAGGCGCTGATTGAGTGGAAGAGTGGCAAGATGGCGTTTGTCTCCTCTATTCTGACGACCTGGCTTGAGCCCAACCGCGCCTCGGCGATGTCGGATCAGCGCATCCGCGTGCTGGGCACGCTCGGCCGGTACGACAGCGACCAAAAGCACCGGGGGGTCCAGGTGGTGACGGATGCGGGTGTCGAAGACGTGAATCCGTACTTCAGCCAACTCTATCGAGGGTCGAACGAGCGGATGGGCATTGAAGGCTACGGCCCCCGAAGTATCCAGCAGTTCTTGCAGGATGTGTGTGCGTTAAATGGGGGGCGGGTTCAGTTGAGCGAGCTCACCTGGACCCGGCCCACGTTCCAGGACGCGCTCGCCTCGACCGTGATCGTTGAGGCGGTAAATGAAAGCCTCTCGCAGGGTGGGGCATGGGTGGAGATCGAACCCGGGTGTTTCGAACGGGAAGATGCCCCCGCTCGAGTTGGTGCGGCGCGGGCGCGGCAGCGACGGATGACGGCCAACGCCCGATGAAGACGAATCCAAAAGTCTCCGTCATCATCAGAACCAAAAATGAAGAGCGGTGGATTACCCACTGCCTTCAGGCGGTCTTCGCCCAGACGCACAAGAACCTCGAGGTCATCCTTGTGGACAACG
>Ga0114945_10002690_pt1 | contig 10275 bp, 8 predicted proteins | sample OV2TP3_FD_87194 | JGI IMG/M metagenome (GOLD analysis project Ga0114945, IMG submission 87194) | Hot spring microbial communities from Beatty, Nevada to study Microbial Dark Matter (Phase II) - OV2 TP3 | ecosystem: Environmental > Aquatic > Thermal springs > Hot (42-90C) | place: USA: Beatty... | reverse complement strand
GCAAACTCGCAATTCAACTCAACCGCCAAATCAAAAGTCTCCTGCATGGATTCGATGGTGTCGTCCGGGAGGCCGAAGATGAAATTTCCCAGAACGCGGATGTCTGCATTTTGGATCTTTCTGACGGTGTGGATGATGTCCTGATTTGTAAACCTCTTGAGGGCGCCGTCGCGGACGTGTTTGCTTCCGCTTTCAATTCCGAGAACGAGCCAATTGAACCCGGCCCGTTTTAATTTTTCCAAGAAAGGATCTTTGACCGTATCGACCCTTGCGTAAGCCCAGATGTTGAGCTTGTAACCCCTTTCAATAATCCGGTCGCAGATCCCTAAGACATGGCTTTCATTCAGAACAAACATTTCATCGACAAATTTGATGTTTTTGACGCCATACTCCGTGACGAGCGTATCGATTTCTTTGATTACACTGTCCGGATGCCACAATCGGTAAGAAGACTTGCCGAAGGGGGCGTTGATGCAGCAAAAGGTGCATTTGTAGGGACAGCCCAGGCTGGTGTGCATTGATGCGTACGGTGAGCGTTCATTAATGTGGTCAAAACAATGCCAGTTGTGCGCCCGGTAACGCCCCATGGGAAGCAAGTCCCAGGCGATGCCGGGCATCTCTTCATCGATGTTGTCGATCAAATCACCGGGCCGATTGGCGCGGATCGAACCGTTCCCGTCGCGCCACCACAAGCTTGGAATGCCGGAAAAACCGCTGACGCCGGCCTTGATGGCATGAACGGTCTGATGGATCGTATCGGGCCCTTCCCTGTCGCAAACAAAATCAACACTCTCCTCTTTCATCGTCCGCTCCGGCAAGGCCGCCGGATGAGTTCCCGTCATCAGAATTTTGATTTCTGGATTTGCTTCCTTGACGAACCGGCAGATCTCTCCCGCCGCTGTCATGTTTTGGGTCGAGGCAGAGGGCTGATAACCGTAAACCACCATCACCACCAAATCGGGGCGATAATCACGGGTGATGATCTCCGCTGTCCGCTCCGAATCCCAGCCAAAAGCAGGCGCGTCCAGGACCGCGGCACTGCACCCTTTTCGCTTCACGTAGGTCGCGAACAATCCCGCAAAAGCCGGCGGCTCGATGGCGCAAAACTCGTCGCCCAAGTCTTGGTAAACCTGCCTGCGATTGCCCGGATTGACAAAAAGGACGTTAACGCGCTCGTTCATCGGACATTCCGCAAAGTTTGGGGGGCATGCTCAGGAACGAAATCGGGACTTGAGATCGGATGAAATTCGGGCGGATACTCGCGGTCAATCAGCTCAACCGGCTGGTAGAAAATGATTTGGCTTCCCATGGTTTCAAAGGAAAAAGGGACCCGCAGGAATCTCCGCAGCGATTCCCTGATTCTTATATGATGCTCAGGTTTTGCAAACAACAACATAAATCCGCCGCCGCCCGCACCCAGAAGTTTTCCTCCGATGGCGCCGGCCCTTCTCGCCGTCTCGTAAACCTCATCGATGATCGGCGAAGAGATACGGGAAGTCAGGCTCCGTTTGAGCTTCCAAGCCTCGTGAAGAAGCAGACCAAAATCGGTCAAGTCTCTTCCTTGGGTGAGGATCGAAACTCCTTCGTCCACCATATCGTAAATGGCCCGGAGTTCGTTCTTGCGTTCTTTGGTCAGACCGATTTGTTCCTGAGCAATTTGAGAAGCGATTCTTGAAAATCCCGTGAAGTAAAGCAAGAGGTGATCTTGAAGATCGTGAAGTCTCTCTCGGCTGAGCATGACGGGAGTTACGTTAATGTCGTGATTTTGGAAGAAATCAACACGCGAGAGCCCGCCGAAAGCCGCCATGACCTGATCTTGGCATCCCACATTCTCCCTCAGAATCTCCTGCTCAACTTTAATCGCCTCCTTTGCCAGCTCCATCTTGTTGGACATGGTCTGTTTGAGTGCCTTGAGCGCATGCAATAGTCCGACCGTAAAGGCCGAACTCGAGCCCAGTCCCGTTCGGGCCGGGAGGTCTCCGTCATGATGGATTTCTACTCCCTGGTCGATGTTGAGGTGTTCCAAGACGCCCCGAACCGCAGGGTGTTCAATCTCCTCATTGGTTTTCACAATTTCAATTTTGGAATAGGCGACGCGGGTTTTGTGCTCGAAAAAAGGCGGAAGATAGCGGCAGGTGATGTAGCAGTATTTGTCGATCGTTGTGGCCAGGACGGCTCCGCCGTGTTCGCGGTACCAAACGGGATAATCGGTTCCGCCTCCAAAGAAAGAGACTCGGAACGGAGTTCTACTAATGATCATAAGTGCTTTCTAATATAGTATTGACGGCCTTTTTTCCAAAAGATTGACCAAACATTATACTCCGCGAGAAGGCCTAAATGTATCAAAATGTTTGAGTTCCGACAGAAACGCCCTGCTGGTGGCTAGAGAACCACTCCGCCGTTAATTCCAATCCCTCTCTTAATGGGGTGAATGAAAAATCCCCGAAATTACGGCTGAAATGAAGGCTGCGGATCTCTTTAACCCGTTGGCCTTCGGGAAGATTCGGATTAAAGACAATGGGCCCTTTAAACTTCATGGCTTCAGCAACGTGTTTGGCCAGTTCCCCGATGGTGATTCCCCAGTCATGAGCAATGATCACGGTTTCGGGACCGGTGAAGGAGTCCAGCGCCCGCAAAAGAAGGCGAGCCACATCGAGAGAGTAAACAAATTGCCGGACTGCCTTCCCGCTTCCCCACACTTCCAAATGTTTATTCTGCTGTCTGGCAAGAAAACACTTATGAATCAAAGAACCTACCACATGGCCTTTCTCCAAATCCCAATTATCGTTCGGCCCGTACATGGTCACGGGAAGAATGGTGGAAAATTTACAGCCATGTTGTTCCGACAAAAGTTTTGTATGAATATCCAACATTCGCTTCGCATAGCTGTAGCCCAAATTGCCCTCAAAGGGCAAGCCAACGTGCAGATCGTTTTCCGTTGAAGGACGGGTCGGATGGGGCTCAAAAACGCAACTCGAAAGCACGGACACCAAACGCGAAACGCCAAACTCCTTTGCAGTCGTCAAGACGTTGGTGTTGATTCGAACGTTGGCAACAAAGAGATCTGCATTTTCAAGGGCATTCCTCTTGATCCCGCCGACCTGCGCCGCCAAATGCAGTACACGTTTCGGTCGGAACTTTTCAAAAAGGTGTCTGACTTGACCGAGATCGGTTAAGTCTCCATGGGCGCGCGTCAAGAAAACCGCCTCGGGACAAATTTTCTTAAGCGCATATCCCAGAAGGCCCCCTCCGCCTGTCACCAGAATCTCTGTACTCATCCCTTCGTTACTCCTGCTTGACAATATCGATCGTCATCATCGTGCCAATTCGCTCCATGAACGGCTTTGCCAGGGTTTCAATCAGATTCACTGCCGGCGAAGCCCAAAACGGCATAAGAGAACGGTAGGAAAACCCTCCAGTCAGGACATGGGACAAGAAGGTGTGATAGCGGACCTCTTTGATCTTCAGTGACGGAAACTCTTTTTCGAAGCGGCCGCGGTCCCTCACGAAAATGACCCAGGGCAACGCCAGGTTTGCATGAGTCATCCGGTCCGCAGAATCATTCGTCCAATCTCCGATCGTGTCGTCGAAATATTCATAATGGTCCAGATACCGAGCGAGAAAACGCTGAAGAAAATTATTGCTCGGTTCTACCATGACAAGCCGCCCGCCCCGTTTGAGGCATCTTTCGGCTTCCCGGAAAAATTTCTCGGGAAAAGGGATGTGGTGTAAAACGCTGATCAAAAAGATGTTTTTTAGTTCTCCTCCGCCGAAGTCTAATTTCTCAGCATTCATAATTTGTTCGGCAAAAGGATTGGGGACCGAGTCGGTTTTAATCACATCCGGAATAACCTGCTCGAGAAAACCTGCCCCGCTCCCGATCTCCAGGATTTTACCTTCTAAATCCCTTGTCTCCTCAAAAGCGGGCAAGCACTCGCAGTACCATCTCAAATGCTGTTCGTAAAGCAAGGGTTTTGCTTCGAGGATTTGACGGTGCACTTCGAGAGAATCAGAATGGTCAACGTCGATACCTCTGGCGAGGGGATGCTGCCAGATTTTTTTTATGAACGTGCCGGAATTAACGAACTTACTGTTCGAACAAAGTGGGGGCATAGGGTTGGGCAAGGTTTGGGTCCTTCAGTGAAAAGCGGCAGCCGTGCCACGGGCAAATAAGGTCGTCTCCTTGGATGCGTCCTTTTTCGAGAGGGCCGCCTTGATGGGGACAACGCCGCTGAATTTTGACGGCACGGCCCTTGTGATACACCGAAAGGTAAGAAGGATTTTCATGGCTCAGGATGGAAATTCTCTTTAAAGTTCGGTGCCGGAACGCAAACAAAATCCTTGAGAAAACCCTAGGCAAGGATTTTCTCCTCGTCGTGCCTGACCTCGCTCTTATTTCCGAAAGTCTTGGAGACTGAAAATTCGAAACGGGCGTCTGCTGTCTGAAAAATATCTTCTTTAAATAAATCATCGAAAATATCGTAAGCTGACGGCACGACGGGAGCACACGTGTCGTTATGGATTAAATCCTCCATCCCCAGCCGTTCGCGGATGAGTTCATTGTCTTCTTTCATCAACGGGGCCATCCTTTTCTGAAATATCCAAAAGAATAATTTTGGGAACCAGCGCCAGCAGGAAGGCAAAGAAAACAAATAATCACTGATGAGAAGAGTGGCGTCTTTCTTGGGAACCGCCCTCGCGTCCAAATAATGCACGTGCCCTGAGCCGACGTCGATATAAACATTACTGTAACCGTATTGAGAAGGCTTATATTCTCTCACGAGCACGTAATCGTTGTAGATCGGAAGCGGAAAAAAATGGCGTCCGCGGCACAAAAAGATCTCCCGATTGCCTGATTTGTGTATGAGCTGAAACCTCACGATGCTTTTGCGGTGAAGATACGTAAAGTGCGTCCAGTCGTTGTTGATTTCGACGCATACTTCGAAAGGGGCCTTTAACTCGATCGTGCGCCTGAGATGGACCTTGAACATCAGGACTTTCCGTTTCGGACCGCTGAGAGAACAACCTCTGAGATAAAACCAATATCCTCGGGTCCCAGAGTGGGATGGTTCGGCAGAAATAATCCGCAGTGGTGAATCCGGTCGGCCATAGGGAAACTGGCCTTTCCGTAACGATTAAACCAGAAGGGATGAAGGCCCAGATTTCCGGCTGAAAAAATTCGGGTCTCGATTCCGTTTTCGACAAGCGCGCTTACCACCGCGCGTCTTTGATCTGTGGTTTCTACAACCGCGCCGAAGGAAATGCTGGAAATTTTGGCCTGCGGATCGCCCCAACTCTGAATGTAAAACTTTTCTCCCAGGTATTTCTTATAAAGCATGTGGTTCTCGTGTCTCCTGGAAACAATCCCATCTAGCTTGTCGACTTGACCCAGGCCAATGAAGGCATTGAGGTCGGTCGACCGGAGATTGAATCCCGGCTCGTAGAAAACAAAAGGGGCGTGGAAGTCATCCACCTGATACCGATCGACCAGGGCCTGGTGGGCCGCCGCGTCCAAATCTTTGCTCCAGCCGTGACTCCTCGCCATCAACAGGAGATCTTGGAAGGCTTTGTCATTCGTAGAAACCATTCCTCCTTCAATCGTAGAAATCTGATGGCCGAAATAAAAAGAGAAACTCGATAAATCTCCATAAGCGCCCAGCTTTTTTTCCCGGGTGCTTGACCCCACTGCGGCGCACGCGTCCTCCAAGAGAATGAATCCATACTTTTCCTTGAGCGTCAGAAGCTCTTTCATCTTGTGAGGCACGCCCAACACCTGCACCAACATCACCGTGCTGGGCTTGTGTTTCTTAAGGAGCTCTTCGAGGTGATTAAGATCCAAGCCAAAAGTTTCCGGATCCGCTTCGCAGATCAGCGGCTCAAAACCAAGCTGGATTGCAGGCGCAATCGACGTCACCCATCCCACGCTCGGCACTACCACCTTTTTGTTCTTGAGCCTTCCTGAGAGTAGCGTCACATAGAACATCAGGAGATTCGCCGAAGATCCTGAATTGCAAAAAGTGGAATATTTTCTCCCAAGCCATTGGCTCCACTTCTCTTCAAACTCGACTGTCACCTGCCCCTTCGTGAGGCGTGGATAAGTCCTGAGCCAAGAGACCAATCGATCGACATCTTTCCGGTCAATCGTGTCCTCGGCGAGATAATACTTGATGGGAACCTTGGCTTTGGCGCTCGAACCTTCAGACATTCGCATACTGGCTTCTCTTGATGATTTGATATCCTTTAATGAGTTCGGCGATGCCCTGCTGTAAAGAAGTTTTTGGCTTGTAACCGGTTTTTTCTATTTTTTCATTGCTGACAATGTAGTCCCTTTTGTCCGGATCTTCGCCGACTTCAGCTTCCACAAAATGGAAACTCGGAATCTGCTTTTTGATTTCCTCGCATAATTCCCTTTTGTTGAGGTTGCAGTCGCTCAAGCCCACGTTGTAAGGCTCTCCCTTCATTTTCTCGAAGTTATTCAGGCAGTGAATGAAAGCGCGTGCGATATCACGGACATGGATGTAATTTCTCTTAAACTCGGCCTGAAACAAAACCAGAAAGCCGTCATGGACGGCGCGGTAAACGAAATCGTTGACCAAAAGGTCCAAACGCATTCTGGGACTGATCCCGAATGCGGTTGCAAGCCGCAGCGTTATGCTGTTTCCGCCGTCCAGCACGGCCTTCTCTGCTTCCACCTTGAGGCGGCCGTAAAAAGAAATCGGCCGGAGAGGTGTTTTTTCGTCACAGAAAACTCCCTTCTGTCCGATTCCGTAGCCGCTGTTTGTCGTAGGAAAAATGACTTTTTGTGTCCGGCTGCGTAGCTCCAAGATCAACTTGACCGCGTCCAGATTGGTCGTCTGCGCCCCGACGGGATCTTTGGTGCAGAGCGGGGCTCCGGTAAGGCAGGCCAGCGGAAAGATGACGTCGACGTCCTTAAGGAGTTTTGACACCAAATCTCGGTCGCGCACGTCTCCGCGGATCAAGGTCAGTTTCTCGTCATGGCAGCAATCCAGAAGCGACGCCTGCTGATAAAGAAAGTTATCAACGGCGACCACACGATGTCCCTCCTTCAGTAATTGAGGGACTAAAACAGACCCTACGTAACCGGCGGCTCCTGTGACTAAAATAATCATCGGGAAGGGGCTCCAAGATACCCTGAAAACAGGATTTCCTCAATCAATTTTTGGTCCTTCCGGCGCGGGAAAAGGAGCAACGGACAATCCCCACCCCATACCCCACCAGATAGACCGTGTATCCCAAGAGACGGATCCATTGGAGGGTGAAAAGGCTTTTGGCGAGACGCAGAGGGAAACGAAGGGCGCGGTATAAGAGGGATTTTTTGGGAATGAAGCTCTTGGAGCTCAGGGATTCATCGGTGTCGTAATTGATCTCGGGATGGAAGACCTGGAGGTAGGCGGAGCCGTAACCATTTCTCAAGAAGAGGCGGATGAATCTGAAGAAAGAGGCGGGAAGGGGATGATAAATCCAGGTGTCTGGGGCGAGGACGACTCGATAGCCTGCTTTCCGGATGCGGACCCGGAGGTCGGGGTCAAGACCGCGGGGGATGTCTTCCCGCTCTAGGCCGACCCGTGTAAAAATTTCCTTCCGGAAGGCCACACAACCGTGGCATGGCAAATCACTATCCGTCACCTCCTTGACCACGGGCATCTGGAAACGGGGGAATTGTTTAGCGGCGGTCTTCTGAAACCAGTTGGCATCTTCCGGGGTGACCACGGATGCCCCGGCCATAGCAATGGAGGGATCTTTTTGGATCACCCGCACAAGATTCTCAATCACCCGCGGATGGCCGATCTGGCTGTCATCATCCATGACAACGAGGATCTCTCCTTGGGCCCTCTTGGCGCCTTCGTTGATGGCCTTGCCTTGGGGAGAGACCCCATGGACGATCAGGATCTCCAATTCCTTGAAGGACTGCTGGCGGAGGGCTTGGGTAAGCCGTGTTAGGTTCTCTTTCCTCCGGGCGTAAAAATGCGGAACGACAACGGAGACGAGAACTTTTTCCGATAATGGCAAATGCTCCACTTGTCCTTTATTCATAAGGGACGGCTATTGTAATGAAAAGATGGGAGAATTTCATTGGCTTTGCGCGCAAGACACGGTAAATTATTTCATCAACTATGGTTCCTGTCTGGGCTTACGCACTCCTCGCTCTTGCTCTGAGCGCGCTCCTTCTTCCTTTTAACAATTTCATCGGCTATGACGGGGTTTATTACGCGCGGATGGCCGAGAACATTATTTCAGGAAAAGGGATCACGGCGGGCTTTGATGTACCATACGCCCATCCTCCCCTCTATCCCTTTTTGATGGGACTTTTCTCGAAATTCCTTTTCAATGATGTGGAGTTCTCGGGCCATTTTATTTCGATCCTTACGTTTGCCCTTACGGTCATTCCACTGTTTCTCCTGGCACAGTCTATCCATGGCAGGGCAACGGCCCACTGGGCCAGCTTTCTCTATGCCACCCACGGATTCCTTCTGATCAATTCCAATTTGGTGATGGCGGAATCTCTTTTTATCTTTTTCATTACGGCCCTGATTTATTTTGTCCACCAATTCGTCCAAGACAAAGATGGAGACAAAGAATTCCTTCGGGGGATTTCTATCGGGACACTTGCCGGGCTCGCGTATCTTACACGTCCAGAGGGTTTGTTCTTCTTCACCGTTGCCGTCCTGTCTATCCTGATTCTTTCCACAAGGCCGCTTATCGTCCGAAGTCGAGTCGTCCTGATTTCCTTACTATCCTTTCTCGTCTTCGCCGTCCCTTACGCTTCTTTCGTCTATCAAAAAGCCCACAAACTGCCTTTGACGGGTGCGATGACAGAAATGATTGTCATGAAACGAATGCAATCCTCCTCGGCAGAGCAATATCTTGAACACAAAAAAATCTACGAAGGCTTGACGGCCGACAAGCAAAGAATGAAAGTTGAGGAGTTGGCCGAGCAGTTTGATTTCTTTGACTATCTGAAGGCGAACGACTTCGCGCTCTTAAAGCAGGTGCTCCCTTCGCTCGTCGTACGCATTATGGGAATCAGCCAGTATCTTTTCGGTGGATTGGGGTTTCTCCTTATCGGCGCCGGACTTCTCGGCAAGCCTTGGGATCAGAAACGCAAGCGTTCGGAATTTTTGCTTCTCTTCTTTCTTTCTACTTTCTTGGCTGTGCTCTTCGGAATTTTCATGCCGAAACGGTATCTGACCTACTTTCCCATTCTCATCATTTGGATGGGCCAAGGGATTGAAACCCTCAGAAATTGGGCCAAGGGGAGTTTTGCTTTGGGACAAAAAAGTTCTTTGGTCGCCGCCTCGACCGTCTGCCTCCTTTTTTGTTTCCCTTCGGCCTGGTACCTTCAACGGATCTTCACCGAATTCCCCATGCCTTTTGAAAACAAAGAACTGGGACTCTGGATGAAAAACAGTATCCCAGGCGTCGAGGCCGAAACGGTCGCGGCGAGGCACCGTTCTGTGAATTTTTACGCGGGCGCCCAAATCATCAAACTTCCCTACGTGGAGAAGATCGAAGACTTGCTAACTTATTTGTCCCATCAGCGGGCGAGATATTTTGTGGTAAGCACGGATCTCGATCCGCCCTTTCTCGAATCTTACGGTTTCTTATTAGACGAGAAGATAAAGCTTCCGCGAGGAATCCGGCGTATTCACACCGTCAAAGGAAGGAATAATAAAGTTATTCTCTACGAGGTAAAGCCGTAGCGCTTTCCTGAAGTTCTTCACGGATCGGTTCATTTTCAAAGCCGATCAAGCTCTCGACAATGTAATTGGGACGGCCCTTCGCCTCCTGATAAACTCTGCCCAGATAAAGCCCTACTATTCCCATTCCCAGCCACTGCGTTCCCCAAAGAAAAACAACGAGGGCCATGAGAAAAAAAGGCCATCGGGGACCACCGATTCCTTGAGGAGAGGTGGCCAGGGCTGTGAAAAAACAGCCGATGCCCGTCAAGGAAAGGACAAGTCCGCCGAGAAACATCAGAAAAAGAGGAGCTTCGGAAAAAGAAAGGATTCCAAACAGCAAAGTTCTCAGAGGGACCCGGCTTCGCAACAAAGAAAAGTGAGTTTTTCCGGCAAATCGTTTAGCGCGGCGGTAAAAGACAGGAACCTGTTTAAATCCCACCCACCGCACCAGCATACGGATAAAGGGATCTTTCTCATTGAGCCTAAGAAGCTCTTGGACAACGCGGCGAGAAAGGAGCCTGAAATTTCCCGCTTCCACCGGCAAATTCATCTGACTCGCAAATCCCAAAATCCG
>Ga0114945_10002689_pt1 | contig 10282 bp, 7 predicted proteins | sample OV2TP3_FD_87194 | JGI IMG/M metagenome (GOLD analysis project Ga0114945, IMG submission 87194) | Hot spring microbial communities from Beatty, Nevada to study Microbial Dark Matter (Phase II) - OV2 TP3 | ecosystem: Environmental > Aquatic > Thermal springs > Hot (42-90C) | place: USA: Beatty... | reverse complement strand
GCCCATCGAGAAGCTTCCCCCGCCTCCGGGTTCGGGTTCTTAAAGAGCCGGGTGCGTCGGGTGACTCCGCTTCCTCCGCATTCGCCAGAAGGACGGCGTTGGTTGGAACGTCAAGCATGGAGAACGGCGGGGCCTGCGATCATGGCGCGCCTGCGATTATGCCTTCTGGCGGGGTGGGCGTGCGTGATCCTGGCGTGCGGTCCGCAGGAGACCGGCAAGTACACGACCGGCCCCGACGACCCGGCTTTGGCCGTCACGCCGGAGGACCTTGAGGCCGTCCGCCAAGTCCTCAGCGAGCAGGAAGCCCGCGATATCGCCGAAGGTCTCCGCCAGCCGCGTCGGTCCGGCGAACTCCCCCCCGATCATCCCCCGATCCCCAGCGCCGGATTCCCCGAAGCCCACGCCGGCGGCTTCGACCTCGGCTTCCTCAAAGGGGACGTCCCCGATGACTGGGTTGTGGAGCAGCCGGATTCCCCCATGCGCCGGGCACAGATGCGGCTCCCCCGCGCGCCCGGGGACGCCGCCGACGGTGTGTTGACGGTCATTCAGGCCGCCGGCTCGGTCGAGGACAACTTGGAACGCTGGTTCGGCCAGGTTACCCAACCCGACGGACGCCCCACGCGCGAGACCGCCCGCGTCGAAACGGTGCGAACCAGCGGCGGGCTTACGGCGACGTGGGTCGAGGCCACCGGCGCCGTCGACGTCTCGATGCCGGGCGGACCGCGCCAGCCCCCGCAGCCGAACTGGGCCCTCGCCGGCGCGATCGTCGACAGCTCGCGCGGGCTGGTCTTCTTTAAGGCCATCGGTCCCGAGCGGACGCTCGCGGCCCATCGCCAGGCGCTGCGGGCCTTTATCGAGAGCCTGGGCGGGCCGGGCGAGGAAGCCGCCGTCGCCGCCGCTCCCGCCAGCGCGCCGCGCGCCGGTTACTCCGCCCGGCCCGCCGCGCCGCCGCCCGGGGACCAGCCCCAGCCGCTGGATATGGACGTCGTGGTCGGTGTCGCGCCGCCCGGCTGGATCGTCGAGCCGCCCGCTTCAACCATGCGAAAGGCCCAGATCCGCCTGCCGCGCGCCGAAGGCGACCCCGAAGACGCCGAGCTGGTTGTTTTCTACTTCGGCCCAGGCCAGGGGGGCGAGGTAGAGGCCAATCTCGAACGGTGGTACGCACAGTTCAGCCAACCCGACGGGCGCCCCTCACGCGAGGCCGCCGTGACCGAGACCTTGCGCGCCGGCGATCTGCCGGTAACGTTCGTCGATCTGGCCGGGACGATAGAACCCAGCGCGATGCCGGGCGGCGGCTCGACGCCGCGACGGCCCGGCTGGCGGATGCTCGCGGCCATCGTCGAGACTCCCCGCGGCAACGTCTTCATCAAAGCCACAGGGCCGGACCGGACGCTCTCGGCCAATCGCGGACGACTGCTACAGTTCATTCTCTCGCTTGAGCCGAAATAGCGTCCCGGCGGACCTTTGCGCGCGATGCCCCATTGCCGTCGGTCCCGTCGGATCCCCCCGTTGCGCGGCCCCCTTGACCCGGTCCTCCTCTTACCGTGAGAGTTGGAGCTCCCTCGAACTCCGAAGGGGTTTGACAATGATTCCTCCGAAACGGCGCGAATATCCCCCCGACGACGGCTTCCTAGCCCAAGTTCAAAGGTTAGCACACATTAAATTGTAACACACGCTCCGGTCACGGTTCTCGTGGAACGTAGACACCCAGCCGGGTATTGAGCGTGCGATAGGGTTCCGCCGGGAGGGGGTCATAGAAGGGTTCATAATGTCTTTCGAGCGCCTGCATGGCCTCCGGGGCGAATCGGCCCGTCTGATCGAGCTCGACGATGACAATCGGCAGCTCGCGGCGGTCGATCGCCTCGGCCAGCTCGCGCGCCTTACGCCAGCCTTCGCCTTCGGGATTGCCCGCCGCCCGGTCCCGATTGTTCTTCACCGTCCAGAGAAATATTTCGCTGTATTCCCCCCAGATTTTTCTCCCCGTGAGGAAGGCATAGAAAGGGGGAGCGAGGATCACATCACCGGGGGCGCTCCGGCGCTCGATCCAGCGGCGGACCTGTTCGACGTTGGGACGCGACCGGCCCGCCTCGTCGCTTCCCGCGTGGGCGAGATCGGGTAACTCGTAGGCCGCCTGCGTCCAGAGCCGCCGATAGTAAAGGGCGGCGGGTCCAAGAACGACCAGACCGAGCAGAACCGCCCCCCCGACGGCGACGGCGACGGCCGCGCCCCCTCGCCGGCGCGCGGCGGCCGCCCGGCCGCCCAAGGCGACAAGTTCGCCGGCGCCCAGGACGGCCAACGCCGGCTCAGCGAGGCAGTAGATGTAATCGACGGTGCCACTTTTGGCGACGTAAACAAACGAAAACAGTGTTACCAAAAAGAAAAGGGCCAACCCGTCGCGCGCGTCAGCCGCGAGCGGACTTTCCCGCAGGAACCGCGTGAGCCCCAGCGTCGCCAGGACGATCACCCCCCCCTCCAGCCATAAAATATCCCCGCCCTCGGCGATGAGCTTGCCGAGCGTGTATTGCGGCGATCCGAACGCGCCCGCCTGATTAAGAACGACGTTGTCGAAGAACCGGCCCGTGCGGATTTCAAACCATGCCCAGACGCCCGCGGCCAGCCCCAGCGCCGAGAGCGCGATCCGCCCGGCGCGCCGCCGGTCCCGCGTTCCCATGAAGAGGATCAGCGCGAGGAGAAACGGCACCGCCGTGACGTTGGTGAGGGCGGCCAACGCCCCCAGGAGGCCGACGAGCACGTCGCGGGCGCGCGAACCCGCCAGCGCCACCCGCGCCATCGCGACCAGAAAGAAAACCTCAAGCGGCTCCGATTGGAACCCCATCGACCACCAGTGCCCGATCGGCAAGACGAGATAGAGCCCCCCGGCGAGCGCGCCCGTCCAGGAGCGGCCCCACGCCCTCAGGCCCAGGTCGGCCACCGTGAGCGCCGTCGCCAGCCGCAACACAAGACTGAAGCCGCGAACAAGAAAGAGCGGTGAATCCCACTCAAGCCATCGCGCCAGCCTCACGAGGGCCATCCCCACGTAAAGGTGCGCCGGCGGCTGAGGCGCCAGGATGTCCCGGTAAACGACGACCCCCTCGGCCATCCGCGTGGCGATGTAGAGATAATTCCCATCGCCAAAGTCGAGGTAGGCCGCCGACCACTGCGCCGCGACGAAGAGCGCGTAGAGCGCGCCGACGCCCCCGAGCGTCAGGGCCGGTCCGCGGCGCCATCGCGCCCCGGCTTCGTTCTCCGTGGGGCCCGGCGTCATCGGGCCGTTATCACGCACCCCCTGGCCAAATGCAATCCTCCCCCGTGAGGGCCCATCCCCCCGACCGGAAGCGGCGTCCAGATTGGGCTTGCGCGCGCTCAAGGCTCGGCGTTATCATCGCCTTGAGTTCGAGAGAACTCACGTTCTGAACGGCCCGTGCCGGGGCCAAATGACGCAGGTCATTGACGCGATGAGTCCCTCCCGCCTGGGCTCGCTCAGCCTTCAAGCTTCGGATGGCTCATGGGCCGCGGGGGCGTGGACGCGCGACCGCGTTCATCGCTCGCCACGGGCCGACCTGCCTCATGCCACTCAGCGTCTTGACCGCCCCGCGGACGTGACGGCATCGCCGCTCGGAACGTCGATCAGCTCCCACCGTCCTCGCAGACTCCATCAAGGAGGCCCCCGACTCATGCTGCTCCCCCTCCGGCTCTCGGCCCCGCTCATGAAACTGACGGCGATCGTCGCGCTGGCGGCGCTGCCGGCCCTGCGGGCGATCGGCGAGGATTCGGCTCCGGCCGCCGCGCCGTTCGACGCCGAACTCCTGGCCCTCATTCTCGGCGTCCCCTCGCTCGAAGGCTTGACCCTCGCTTCGGCTCCCGTCTCCTCGGTCGATGAAGAGCTGTTGGCGCTCATCCTCGGCGTCGACAAGCTCCCGGCCATGCCCGCGCCGGAGGTCGCCGCCGTCGCCCCCGCCGACGATCCGGAGCTATGGGCCTTGATCCTCGGCGTTGAGACGCTACCGACCTCCACCGGACCGGCGCTCGCGGCCACGGCGGGCTTCGACGCCGAGTTGGCGGCCCTGATCCTCGGCGTCGAGACCCTACCGGCGCCGGCGGATTCAACGCCCGCCGTCGCGCCGCCGTACGACGCCGAGCTGGCGGCGTTGATTCTCGGCGTTGAGTCCTTGTCCGTTCTCGAAGGCCCCGAGGTTTCGCCGCCGCAGGCGCAGCCTCCGGCGGCGACCAGCGTCGCCCGGGCGGCCTCGGCGCCGCCAATTCGGATCGGGCCTCTCACGCCGGCCGAAGCCCGCGAAATGTCGCGCTTGTTCGCCGAATACGGCTACACCGTCCCCGCCGAAGACCTGATGCTCATCCTGGCGGCATGGGTCGAATCTAACCCCGTCCGATCCGCCGCCCTGGCTCGCTAGGCCGCCCGATCGGCCGCGGGCTCCCGAATCTCACCGTCCCGCCGCGCCCTCGCCCAGGTCCACGACGACTCGCGAGCCGAAGTCCCGAGTCGCCAACCGACCTCCCAGCGTCTGACGTGTCCGGGCCAGGCGCTCCTCCGGCCAGCCGAATCCATCGCCATCGGCCGCCGCCCGCGTGATCACGACGTAGCGGACCCGCCGCTCCCGCAATCTCTCGATCGTCTCCCCTTCGGGGAAGGCCGCCAGCTCGCGCAGCAGCCGCGGATGCCCGGGGGGGAAAAACCCGTTGGTGCCGTTCATGATCGGCTGGCGATGCCACGTCGCGTGGAGCATCGGGCGATTGTCGTCGTCGGCCGCCAGCGGCAACTCCAGGACCGGCGACGGGAACGCCTGCTCGGCGAGCCATCGGTAAACCGCCGGCGGCGCGCTCTCGACTTCGACGAACGGCATCGGCCGATACAAACTCTCCGCGAGCCCCAGGCCGAGCGCCGCGGCCCGCGCGACCCTGACCCATGGCTCCCGCACGATCGCGCTCAGCCGCTCCCACGCAAACGCGGCCGAGAGCGCGACCCCAAGCAGGGCCGGCAGCCCCCATCGCGCCGGGACCCGCATGAGCGCGAGCGGCAGGCCGCTTCCCCGCCCGCCTTCGCCGACGGGGGTTCCATCGGCCGCGGCCAGAAGGGCGAGCGTCAACGTCAGCACAAGCCAAAGCCCCGCCGGGAAGCCGACGAGGGGCGGCGTCCCGGCCTCGCCCGGCCGACCTCCGCCGCCCCGCTGAGTCACGACGAACCCCGCCGCGGCCGCCAAGCCCGCCAGCCCCACCAGGCCCGGGAAAAGGTGCCGTTCCGGCGTGACCGCCTCGGCGCGGGCTCGACCCCAGCCGTGAAGGAGACTTCGCTCCGTCGGCCTCAGCCAATCCGCCGCCCGCGCGCTCAGGCCGCGCGACCCTTCGGCCGGTCGAAACAGGGCGTTTTGCCGCATGAGCCGCCAAGTGGGCCAGCCCATCGGGACGACGGCGGCCACGGCCAATCCCAATGCCACGGCGAGCCGGCTCGCGCGACGTCGGTTGAGCCGACCCCGACACATCCAGCAGCGCGCCGCGGCGTAAGGAACGAACGTCCCCATCGCAAAAACGGCCCAATACCACGAGGTCAGACATTGGGCGGCGGCGGCCACCCCCAACAACCACGGCCAGCGTCTGCCCTCGCGCGCGAGCGTCCCTTCCAGGCCCAGGAACATCAGCGGGAAGAACTCCCCGTGAACGAGCTGGACGTGCCCGCTTTGCGCGATCCGGTAGCCGGCGAATCCATAGATCAAGCCGCCGAGCAGAGCCGCCCCGTGACGAAAGTGCCATCGCCCCAACGCATAAGCCCCCAGCGCGCTGAGGCCGTAACCCTCGATCAGCGAAACGTTGTGCGCGGCGACGGCCCCCGCCGGCGGCGGCGCGATCGGCAGCGTCAGCAACGCCGGCGTCAACAGATGCTCCCCATAGGCCAGCGCGTCGGCGTGCGGCCAGAAGAACCCCGCCTGAAAAAAGTCGTAAACCTGGCGGAAGATCGCGAACCGGACCCAGTCCAACAGATAACTGTTCAGCAGCGGATCGGCCAGACTCTCGACGCGACCGCCGGGGGCGACCCAGAGCGGATACGTCGCCGCCAGCGCCAGCGTCAGGTAAAGCCCCGCGGCCGTCCCCGCCTCGACGGCCCATCGAGGCGCCAACCGTCGCCGAACGAGGGCAAACGCCATGGCCGCGGCGAGACGCTCAGCCGACCGCCGGGCCCTCGGGCCCCGAAAGCATCCTCAGCCAAGCCGATACGAGCAGCACGGCCAGCCCGAGGACGATATTGACGGTCATCCAGAACGGCCGTCGCGCCTGGAACCCCTCCAACGCCTCCGATGGGATCAGCAGCAGGAGGGCAATCGCGAACAACCCGGCCACCAGCAAGAGCTTCACCAGCAGGAGCGGCCAATAAAGGGACGGCAGATCGGGCCGGTAAACCCGCATGACGTTGACGAGGCCGGTCAGGATCAGGAGCGCGATCGAATGGGTAATGAGGACCGTGAACTTTCGCCGGACCGTCCGTTCGAAACCGGCCCGCCCCTCCCCCTCCGGCAAAAACTTAAGCCCGGGATGAACGGCCAGCCGCAGGCAGAGCGTCCCCCCCACGGCCGCCACCGCGGCCGCCAGATGAAGCCAGTGATTGATGACCGCGACCGCCGGCGGCATGGGCGTCTTCGACGGAGCCCCCTGAACGCAGTCCCTCCCAACGCGAACCCTGAATTGAGGAGCCGCGCGCCGAAATCTTCGATCCGGCCGAACCCTCAACCCACGGGCCGAACGCCCGAAGATGCCCCATCCACCCCCTCGCCTTCAACGCCTTTCCTCAGGCCCTCCTCCGAGTCGAGGAGATTCCTCAGGGAGCGATCTTGGAGTTCTTGATCAGCCCGAACGGGCGCTAAGTGGTTTATCTAGCCGACCGGGACACGCCGGCAAACTTTCAAAATCCGCTGGAATCGCCCTCGGATTTTGAACTTCAAACGCCCTTCTCGTCCTTGCGGACCCGCATCGTGACCGCGGGGATGTGGTGGATCGCCGTGGGCCGGCCCGCGCCGAAGCGGTTCCGCACCACCTCCCTGCCTGCCGTGCGCAGCGCGTGCAGGGACCCGGCCGGGGATCACCCCCGCGGGTCAAGGGTCCCGAACGCGGAGGGAAGGGGGACAGCGCGAGTCGCGACCGACAAGCCCGGCGGAATGCCTTCGAGGGGTGGATCGCCTCCATCCCTGGGGCCGAAGAGGGTGACTTGTATTGACTGGCGGAGGGGACGGTGCTGGAGGGCTACCGGTCCCGAGGCCGCCGAAGGAGGTCGGCGAAGCTGGTGAACTTCATCACGAATCGCTGAGCCGCGAGCTGATCCTTGATGGCGTCCGCATCGGCGACTGTCAGTGCGCCATTCAGGACGCAGCGAAGAATCACGCCGGGGGTCGTGAGAAGTCGGTCCTTCCCGAGCCTACTTTCAATCTCGCGCTTCGCCCGGCGAGTCTCATCCGTTGCCACTACCCAATTGCGAACTGCGGCCACGGCAATAGCGGCGGACTCACCCCTGCCCAAGAACGCGTTCAAGGTCGCAAACAGACTGATCTCAGAGGGCTTTGTGAGGGATGTCTCCACGAACGCTCCCGCAGAGATCGCGGCCGCAAGTTCTGCAGCCTGAGCGGCATCCGTGATCTCCGCGCGCGCATGTTCGGTGACGACGAAGGAATAGTCCCTGTGGTGGCACAGGACATCCAGGCGTCCGACGCGCAGGAAGTTGATCAGCACGTTGGTGTCGGAGACGACAAGGATGCGCCCATCCGGAGCGCGGTCCATTCACGCTACTCCGGCGTAATCGCATCCACCATGTCTTCTTCGTCAAAGTCGGCAGCTAGCGCCGCTTCGACATCCGGCTTAGGGACTTCGGCCTCTTCAGCGAGTTCAAGCAGCTTGCTGCGCGAGATCTCTCCGCGCCGATACGCTTCGAAGCCGAGCGCCAGGACCTGCTCCGCCAGTGACCAGTGGGCGTTCTCATCCCACCGCTCCATCCGGAGCACGCGCGCGATGCGCACACCGAGCTCACGCTGTCCCTTGAGTGCTTCGAACCTGTCCTTCGAAATGAGCTTGAGGTTTAGGAGCTGGTAGAGCGCAGCATCGTAGCTCACACCGAAGTGGTGAGCTAGAACGACCACGTCGTGAACCTGCACGATCTGACTTCCAGGAGGCAGGCGCTTTTGTACGGAGAGTTTCTCGCCACGCTCCGCTGCAGCCGCGCTGTCGAAGACCTCCAGAGTCTGGCGCGTCGCTTCTCCCTTGCCGACGGTCTGAAGGAACGTGCGCACGCCGGCCTCGGGCATCAGAAAGTGCGCCGCGAACGTGTTTGCTCGAATCTCGACGAGTTCCTCATGGTTGGCAACGCGGCTCACCGTTCCTGGACGCTCGCGATCAGCTAGGACGTGACAATACTCGTGCCCGTACGAGAAGAGCCGCCGGTTCCTCGGATGGTTCCGGTTGACGACCACGATCAGCCCCAGTTCACGGCTGTGCAGGAAGAGGCCGGAAATGTCATCCGGCATCGGATACTCGGTGACGCGCACGCCCTGGCCTCGAATGATCTCGGCGATCTCCCACACCGGGGACGCACCCAACCCCAGGCGATTGCGCTCCTGTTCAGCGAGATACCGGCCCTGGCAGATCGCGTCCCACCTCGTCGACGGTGCCTTGAGCGCGAACGAGATCTCCATGGCGGCACCGCCACCCGGAAGGCCCAGAAGGTGCTCCAGCCGGGTGGCCTCCCGACAGAGATTCGTACACCGTCGAAGCTCGACTCCGAGTGCCACGTCATCCGCAACGCCCGGGGTCACGCGGAACAGCGCAAGAACAGGGTGCTCCTCAAACGCGCCTTCGCTCACGAACTCAGAGAGAGCGCGTCCGTACAATCGAGCCATCTTCTCGAGTTCAAGGCTGTTGACGGATCGCCTTCCGGCTTCGATCTGCACGACGGCGGTGCGCGCGATGCCGAGCGCATCAGCGACTTGCTGCTGGGTAAGCCCGCAGTTCTCTCGCGCTGCTTTCAGGCGGCCTGCGAGTTCAGCTTGAGTAACCGCCACGCGAATCACCTCCTTTCAATGCTCGTGTCACCGAACCGAGGCGCCTCTACTTGCGCCGATTGTACGGGGACTGGTTCGTGGGCTTGAGGGAGATGCTCTCGTCACTCGCCTTCTGTCGGACTGCGTCCTCAGTACGGCCCAGCTTGAGGCCGATCACGCGGGTGGGCGTGTTCTGATCGGCGAGATTTTGGAGCTTCCGCACTTCTCCGTCGGTCCATTCCTTACGATGACGCGGTGGAATCTTAGCCATTGTTACACCTCCGAAGAGCGCAGATCGTGCGCAAGTTGAGCGGCCCATCCGCCTTGTGGCGGATGCATCCGCAGAGACCGATGATTGAAACGACGGCCCATTACCCACCCTTCTTCTCGTTGCAGCCAGTTGGCTGGTACGCATTTGAGTAGTTCGCCAAGAGATCTTGTTCCTCAGCCACCCAGTCCGCGTGTCGCCCGTTGAGATGGACATGGATATGAGTGGCGCCTTTGCGCTCTATACAGGCGGCCTGGTGGTGATTCTCAACACGATCCTTTAGGTCACCCTGGCCGATGTAGATGATGGGAGCCAACCGTCGGTTTTCGTTCAGCCGGCTGTAGATGTAGTTGCCGTCCTGGTTAGGATCGAAGTTGGCCGGCAGCTCCCAGACGCAGTACGTGTACTAGCGGCCGCTGGCACCCTTCCAGTTGACAGTTGGCCGTTCAGCCATTGCTCCTCCCGCTCCTCATGGGCTCAAAAAGACCACGGCGTTCGTGGGTCGTTATCGAACATTATCGTCATGTCCATGTCCGAAATGTAGCACTTTCGAACCTGCGCGTCAAGAGCGTGTCGATGATGTTCGATCACTGACCTAATCTGACCTAAGTGCCTCAGAAGACTGGGGTTATGAGCACTTTGGGGCTCAGCGGCCCTGGGAGGCGCGGAAGAGGATGTCCGAGATGATGGCGTCGTGCCGGGCGCGGATGAGGTCGCCGTCGATCTCGACCCGGCCCGTGCAGAAGCGGTTCCGCAGCATCCCCCGGATCGTGGAGGGCCGCCACGCGCCGCCGTTGCGCGCCTGCCTGCGCCGCGATGCGTCGCGGCAGGCAGATCGGGGCCTTCTCCTCGCGCAGGACCTTGGCGATGGCGGGCAGGCTCCGGCCCTCGGCCGCCAGGCGCCTGCCTGTGCGTCGCACGCAGACTGGGAAGATGCGTTCGACGACCGCCGCGTCCTGCGGCACGATGGCGATGGTCCTTT
>Ga0114945_10002688_pt1 | contig 10286 bp, 9 predicted proteins | sample OV2TP3_FD_87194 | JGI IMG/M metagenome (GOLD analysis project Ga0114945, IMG submission 87194) | Hot spring microbial communities from Beatty, Nevada to study Microbial Dark Matter (Phase II) - OV2 TP3 | ecosystem: Environmental > Aquatic > Thermal springs > Hot (42-90C) | place: USA: Beatty... | reverse complement strand
GCCTCTGGGCGCATGACGGCCTGTCTGGAGGTTTAACTAGCAATGACCCGCACGACGCGGCCGCGGAAAGCATATACCGCTGGACGCAAGCATCCAAATGCAGATGCCGCCCTATACCAGCAGATATCCAGACGAGGATTCGACGCCGCTAAATCCCGCGCGCATCGAGCCACCCGAGAATTTCCTGCGCGGCGAGCTGCCAGCCGGTGTCGAGCATGGCGGCGTGTCCGAGGCCTTCGAGCAGGCGGTACTCGGCGCCAAGCATCGCCGCGGCGGACTGCGCCATCAGGGGAGAGAGGAGGGCGTCGCGCGAGGCGCCGAGGACGAGGGTGTCGGGGCGGTGCGCGCGCCAGAGCTGCGGCAGGCCCCAGAAAGACATGTCGTAAAGGGCGCGGCGCGATTCGGCCTGCATGCGGCCGTAGTAGCGCTCGATGCGCTCGCCGTTCACCGGTCCGGCGAAGAGGGCTTCGGCGAGCGCGCCGCGCGAGGCCCTGCGTCCAGAGGCGAGCGCGTTGACCTCGGCGAAAAGCGCGGGCCGGCCGAAGGCAAGCGAAAAGGTCGACGGCAGCAGGCCGAAGGGCGGCACCGGGCAGAGGTGCACCGCCGCCGGCGCCGGCGCGGTTTCGAGGTACTTCTGCACGACCAGTGCGCCCATGGAGTGGCCGACGAGGACCGGGGGGCGGTCGAGGAGCTTCACGGCGCGCGCGAGGTCCTCGGCGTAGTCGGCGAGGCCGAAGCCGTGCAGCCGGTCGCGCCCGCTGCTCGCGCCGTGGCCGCGGAGCGACACCGCATGCGCCGGGAAGCCGCGCTCGGCGAACCAGGGCAGGAAATGCTCGTCCCAGCACCAGGCGCCGACGTAGGCGCCGTGCACGAAGAGAAGCGGCACGCGCGCGGCGGCACCGCGCGGTTCGCGGCTCAGGACTTCGAGCCGGATCAAGCCGGCACCGCCATGCCGCGCGCCACCGCGGGCCGCGCCGAGATGGTGTCGAACCAGCGCTTCACGTGCGGGAAATCCTCGAGCGGAACCCGGTGCCACTCGTGGCGCGCGACCCAGGGGTAGGTCGCGATATCGGCAATCGAATACTCGCGCGCGAGGAACGCCGCGTGCGCGAGGCGCCGGTTGAGCACTGCGTACAGGCGCCGCGTCTCGCCGCTGTAGCGCTCGATCGCGTAGGGCACCGGTTCCTTCGCCGCGCGCACGAAATGATGCACCTGGCCGAACATCGGCCCCACGCCGCCCATCTGGAACATGAGCCACTGCAGGGCGTCGTACTTGCCGCGCACCTGCAGCGGGAGGAATTGCCCCGTCTTTGCCGCAAGATAGACCAGGATCGCCCCCGACTCGAACAGCTTCATCGCGCGGCCCTCCGGCCCGTCGTAGTCCACGATCGCCGGGATCTTGCTGTTCGGATTGATGGCGACGAATTCCTCGCGGAACTGCTCGCCCTTGCCGATATCGACCTTGTGCGCCCGGTAGGCAAGCCCGCACTCCTCGAGCATGATGGACACCTTGCGGCCGTTCGGCGTGCCCCAGGTGTAAAGATCGATCACATCGACCTCGACTCGGTTTGCGACGCGCGCCATTCTAGAGCAGGAGGCCCTTCGTCCCGGGATCCGGGCTATTCGCTGCGCAGCGCCTCGAGCGGATCGAGGCGCGCGGCGCGGTGTGCCGGCAGAACGCCGGCGGCGAGGCCGACGCCGACCGCCATCAGCTCGGCGAGCACGGCATACGGCCACGGGGTATGCACCGGAAGCGCCGCAAACACGAGCTTCAGCAGGCCGGCACTGCCCCAGCCGAGCGCGAGCCCGGCGGCACCGCCGAGCGCGGCGAGGAGCGCCGCCTCGCCCAGGAACAGCAGCAGGATCGAGCGCTGCGTGGCGCCCACCGCGCGCAGCAGGCCGATCTCGGCGGTGCGCTCGGCGACCGCGATGGTGAGGATGGTGAGGATGCCGACCGCGCCCACCACCAGCGAGATGGCGCCGATCGCCGCGACCGCGAAGGTGATCGCGTTCAGCACCGTGCCGAACACTTCGAGCATTTCCTGCTGCGGCGTGACGGTGAAGTCCTCGGCGCCGTGGCGCGCGATGAGAATCCGCCTGAGCCCCGACTCCACCTCGGCGAGCGGCGCGGTCGGCTCGTAGATGACGTGGATCTCCATCAGGCTCTCGCGGTTGAACATGTCGAGCGCGCGCGCGACCGGGATGTACACCGTGTCGTCGAGATCGAAGCCGAGCACCTGCCCCTTGGACTCCATCACGCCGACGACGCGGTAGCGCTCGCCGCCGATCCGGATGCGGCCGCCGAGCGCGTTCTCGGCGCCGAACAGCTCGCGCGCCACTTTCGAGCCGAGCACCGCGAAGGCGCGCGCCGCGTGCGGTTCGTCGGGCGGCAGGAATTCGCCGGTTGCCACCCGCATGCTGAGCGCGCGCGAAAAATCCGGCCCGGTGCCGTAGAGCGTCACGCGACGGCTCCTGCCGGCGTACTCGACCTCGGCATTGCCCTGCACCAGCGGATCGGTCACCTGCACGTGCGGTGCGCGCCGCAGCGCGACGGCGTCCTCGATCGACAGCGGGCGCACCGTGTTCACCGCCCCGAGCGACGCCCCGTGCGTCTGGATCCGCCCGGGCGTAACCGTGATCAGGTTGGTGCCGAACTGGGTGAACTCGGCGATGACGAAGCGATGCAGCCCCTCGCCGATCGCGGTCAGCAGCATGACCGAGGCGATCCCGACCGCGATGCCGAGCGCGGTGAGCGCGGTGCGCAGCCGGTGGGCGGCAAGCGAGCCCAGGGTGAAGCGGATGAAATCGGCGGCGCGCACGCGCAACTCGTCGCGGGTTTCGCTAGCGCTTGGAGAGCGCCTGCACCGGATCCAGGCGCGCGGCGCGGCGCGCCGGCGCCACGGCAAAAACCACCGAGGTGACGATTGCGGTGAGCGGCGCCGCGGCGAGCGCCCACCACGGCGGGGTGAACGGGATGTTCGGATAGATCTGCGCGATCACGAGCTGCCCCGCCTTGCCGGCGGCGAGGCCGAGCGCCGCCCCGCCCAGCGCGAGCAACACCGCCTCGGTGAAGAACGCGAGCCGGATCTGCCGGCCGGTGGCACCGAGCGCCTTGAGCAGCCCGATCTCGCGCCGCCGCTGCGTCACCGCGATCAGCATCACGTTCATGATGAGGATGCCCGCCACCGCGAGGCTGACCGCCGCGAGGGCGCCGACGGCGAGCGTGAGCGCGCGCAGGATGCGGTCGAAGGTCGCGAGCACCGCATCCTGCGTGATCACCGTGACGTCGCGCTTGCCGTCGTGGCGCTCGAGCAGAATCTCCTGGATGTCGCTCTTGGCGTGCGCGATGGCCTCGCGGTTTTTCGCCTCGACCAGGATGCGGAACAGCGCCTCGGTGTTGAACAGCGCCTGCGCCGCCGCGATCGGCACGATCACGATTTCGTCGGTATTGAAGCCGAGCGACTCGCCCTGCGAGGCGAGCACGCCGACGACGCGGAAGCGCCGGTCGCCGATCCGCAGCCATTCGCCGAGCGCGCCGCGCGCACCGAAGAGCTCCGAGGCGACCTTGGCGCCGATCACGCACACCGGCGCCGCGTGGCGGGGGTCGCCCGCGGGCAGGAACCGCCCCTGCGCCATGGTCATGCGGCGGATGTCGAGCAGCTCCGCGGTGGTGCCGAGAACCGGGGTCTCGCGGGTGCGCGCGCCGCGGCGCACGTCGCCGGCGCCGATGATGAGCGGGGCGAGCCGGCGGATCGCGAAGCTGCGCCGCAGCGCGAGCGCGTCGTCGATGGTGAGGTCGCGCGGCGTCTTGCCGACCAGCACCCCCGGCATCGCGCCGGCGGTCTCGCTGCGGCCCGGCAGCACGATGACGAGGTGGGTGCCGAGCGAGCCGAACTGGTTGACCACGTACAGGCGCGCGCCTTCGCCGAGCGAGCTCACCGCGACGACCGCGGCGACCCCAATCCCCATGGCGAGCAGGATCAACAGCGTGCGCGAGCGGTAGCCGCGCACCACGGTCCAGGCGAACCCGAGCAGATCGGAGGCGCGCATGTCCTAGCCCCGCTCGTCGCTCACGATGGCGCCGTCGACCATGCGCAGGCGGCGCTGCGCGCGCGCGCCGATCTCGGGATCGTGCGTGACGAGCGCGACCGTGCCGCCCTCCTCGTGCAAGCGTTCGAGCACCGCCATCACCTCCTGCCCGGTGTGCCGATCGAGATTTCCGGTCGGTTCGTCGGCGAGGATCACGGCGGGTCGCATCGCCATCGCGCGCGCGATCGCCACGCGCTGGCACTGGCCGCCCGAAAGCTGGTCGGGACGGTGATGCGCCCGGTCTTCCAGCGCGTACTGCGCGAGCAGCCGCTCGAGCCGGCGCCTGCGCTCGGCCGGCTCGATCCCGGCGAGCATCATCGGCAGCTCGATGTTCTGCTCGGCGGTCAGGCGCGGCACCAGGTGGAAGAACTGGAACACGAAGCCCATTGTCTCGCGGCGCACGCGCGCCTGCTCGTCGTCGTTGAGCGCCGTGACGTCGCGCCCGCTCAGTTCGTAGCGTCCGGCATTCGGGCGATCGAGCAGACCGATGATGTTGAGCAGCGACGACTTGCCCGAGCCCGACGGCCCCATGATCGAGAGGTACTCGCCGCGCGCGATCGCGAGATCGACGCCGCGAAGCGCGTGCACTTCCTCCCCCCCGACGCGAAAGATGCGTTCGATAGCCGCGAGGCGGATCATTTGCCGGCGGCGGCCGCAGTTCCTGCCTCGGCTGCCGCCCGCACCCCGGCCTTCACGCCCGAGCGCTCGAGCGAAGTGACGACCCGATCGCCGCGCGCGAGGCCCGAGCGGATTTCACTGTATTCCCAGTTGGCCAGTCCGGTCTCGACCCTGCGCTCGGCGAGCGCGCCGTCGGCACCGAGCAGCAGCACCCGGCTGCCGGGCAGCAGCGCGGCCGTGGGAATGCGCAGCACGTTGTCGCGACGCGCGAGGATGATTTCGACGTCGGCGCTGTAGCCGACCAGCAGGTGACGCGCGCCGCCCGGGTCGTCGAACGCGACCTCCACTTCCACGGTGCGCGCCTGTTTCTCGATCGCGAGCACATAGGGGGCGACGCGCCGCAGCTTGCCGGGAAAATGCCTGCCGCGGTAGGCGTCGAGCGTGATCCTGCCCGCCATCCCGATCTCGAGGCGCGCCGCGTCCACTTCGTCGATCGGCGCCGAGACATACAGGCAGGAATCGTCGATGAGATCGACCGCGGGCAAGGTGGGGATCCCGGGGGGCGACGGGGTCAGGAATTCGCCGACCTCGCCATTGACTTCGGCGACGATGCCGTCGAACGGCGCGCGCACCACGGTGCGCGCCGTGTCGGCGCGCGAGGCGCCGATGCGGGCCTCGGCTTCGCGCACCTGGGCGCGGGCCGAGTCGCAACCCGCCTGCCTCGCCTTGGCGTCGCTTTCGGCGCGCTCGACGCGCTCCTCCGAGACGTAGCCCTTGTCGCGCAACTGCCGCGCCCGCGCGGCCTCGCGCGTCGCCGTTTCCGCGACCAGGCAGGCTTCGCGCTCGTGCGCGCGCGCCGTCTGCAGCTGCTCGCGCGAGACGCGCTCGCGCGCCACCAGATCGTCGTTCCACAGCTCGAGCAGCAGCTGGCCGCGCTTCACGCGGTCTCCTTCGCGCACCGCGAGCTTCTCGATGCGTCCGCCGAGCGGCGGCGCGAGCTTGGCGCGCCGGCAGGCCGATACCGATCCGGCGCGCGTGTTGGCAACCGTGGTCTCGACCCGGCCGGGCTCGGCGACGGCGACCACCACCGCCACCGGGTTGCTGCGCGTGGCAAACCAGAGCCCGGCGGCAATTGCCGCAATCACGAGTACGGAAAGGGCGGTGCGCAGCGCGCGGGACATGGTCGTGGGGAGCCCTGGCCGGCGATTGTGCCGTGTCGCCGGATCAGGCGCTTGACCCTGCGCAAGCCGAGGCGATCGCGGCCTCGCGCGCGGCGTCCAGGCGCGCCGCGATCGCGGCCGGATCGGGCGAGCCGCGCGCGAGCGCGCCGGCATCGACCGCGGCCGCGGCGGCACGCGCCGCTTCGCCGCGTTCGGTGTCGATGTCCGGCGCGGCAAGCCGCGCCGCGAAAAGAAGCTCCGAGAAGCGCTCCGGCCGCCGCAGCGCGTCGGCGCACTTGAGAAGCTCGAGCAGCGCAGCCGGGGCAGCGGTACGCGCCGCGGCAATCAGGTCCCTGCAGCGGCAAAGGGCGAGCGCGAGTTCGCGCACCTCGTTCGGCACCCGCAGGCGCTCGCCCAGGGCGCGCACCGCAGGCTCGGCGAGCGGCCATGCCAGCACGGCAAAACGCACCGCGAGCGGCGCGCCGGCGCGCGCGGCTCGCGCGAGCGCCGCTTCGTCGATTTCCAGTTCCGGCAGCAGTTTCCCGAGCGCACCGCAGTCGGCGAGCACCGCGAAGAGCCGCGCCGGGTGAGCCTCGGCAAGCCCGCGCGCAAACTCCTGCCATACGCGCTCGGCGACCAGATGTTCGACCTCGCCCGCTTGCACCATGCGGCGCATGAGCGCGCGGGTTTCGTCCGCGACGCGGTACGCATAGCGCGCCGCAAAGCGCGCTACGCGCAGGATCCGCACCGGGTCCTCGGCGAAGGCCTCGCTCACGTGACGCAGCACGCCTTCGCGCAGATCGCGCGCGCCGCCGAACGGATCGATGAGCGCGCCCGCCTCGTCGCGCGCCATGGCGTTGATCGTGAGATCGCGGCGCGCCAGATCCTGCTCGAGCGTCACATCGGGTGCCGCGTGCACCGTGAATCCCTTGTAGCCGCGACCGCTCTTGCGCTCGGTGCGGGCAAGCGCGTATTCCTCGTTGGTCCGCGGATGGAGGAACACGGGAAAGTCCTTGCCGACCGGCCGGAAGCCGGCGCGGACCATCTCCTCGGGTGTCGCGCCGACGACGACCCAGTCGCGGTCGGCGACGGCGATGCCGAGCAGCTCATCGCGCACCGCGCCGCCGACGACATAGGCCTTCACGCGGCGCCGCTCGCGCGGTCAGCGCCGCGCCCGCCAGCGCAGCAGCGGATAGCGCTCCTTCGCTCCGGAGTGCGCGAGCCAGCCGGGCGCCGCGACCTCGAGCGCAACCGGCTGGAGGCCGAACGGCAGCGGACCGCCCTCGCACGGAGCGCACACGCTCGGCACCCGCATCGAGCGCAGGTTGTCGCGGGTCAAGAGCGGAACGGGGGCGAATTCCATCAGCCAGGCCTGCAGGCGCGACAGGCGCTCGGGCAGCCCCACGACGAGGCGCCGCCTGCCGGTTACGCGGCAGACGTACTGCATCAGCTCCAGGAGCGTGTAGACGCGCGGGCCGCACAGCTCGTAGCGCCTGCCCGCGGTTTCGGGGCGCTCGAGCGCGGCGAGAAACGAGCGCACCACGTCGCCCACGTATACCGGCTGAAAGCGCGCCTGCGGACAGGCAACCGCGAGCAGCGGAAGATACGCCGCGAGACGGGCAAACAGGTTCAGAAAGCGATCGTCAGGCCCGAAGATCACCGAGGGGCGGAACACCGTCACCGCGAGGTCGTCCGCGGCGAGCACGACTTCCTCGCCGATCCCCTTGGAGCGCAGGTATTCCGATGGCGCATCGCGCGCCGCGCCCAGCGCGCTCATGTGAAGCAGCCGGCGCACGCCCGCCGCGCGGCAGGCGGCTACCGCCGCGTGCGGCAACTCGACATGCGCGCGCGCGAAATCCGGCCCGTAGTCGTAGGGGCCGCGTTCGCTGCGCAGGCCGCGGCGGCTGTGCAGCACTCCGACCAGATTGATCAGCGCGTCGTGCCCCGCGGCGAGCCGCGCCAGCGCCTTCGAATCGCCGATGTCGGCCTCCACCGCCTCGACCGTCGGCAGCAGGATCAGGTGCTTGGCGCGTTCGCGGCGGCGCGTCGGCACCGTCACTTCGGCGCCGGCCGCAGCGAGTGCGGCGACGAGGTGCCGGCCGACAAAGCCGCTGCCGCCGACGACCAGAACCCGCGCGCTGCGCATCGGCTAGGGAAGCTTTCCGTTGAAGCGCTCGTCGCTCGATTTCGCGGCCACCGTTCCGAGCCGCTCCTTGAGCGACGGCGTCGCGCCGCCCAGCAGCGCCGCGTAGTACACCGTGTTGGCCATGACCTTCTTCACGTAGTCGCGCGTCTCGTTGAACGGGATCGTTTCGGCGTAGATCGCCCCTTCGAGCGGCTTCACGTCGCGCCAGCGCCGCGCGCGCCCCGGACCCGCGTTGTAGGCCGCGGAGGCGAGCACCGGGTGCCCGAGATCCTCGAGCACGTACTTCAGGTAGCGCGTGCCGAGCGTGACGTTGGTTTCGACTTCCAGCACCCGCTGTGGCGAATAGCTGATGCCGGTCTGGCGGGCCACCCAGCGCGCGGTGGCCGGCATGAGCTGCATCAGGCCGCGCGCGCCGGCGGAGGATTGGGCGTCGACGATGAAGCGGCTCTCCTGGCGCACGATGCCGAGCACCCACGCTTCCTCGAGCTCGAACGCGCGCGCCTGGTCGCGGAACACCTCGCGGAACGGCGCGAGGAAACGCACCCGGTAGTTGTGGAAATGCGAGGTCCGGTCGGCCGTATTGATCGCGCGGTCGAACACCTCGGCGCGGCGCGCGACTTCGGCCGCCGCGAGCAGCTGCCGGTCCTCCAGGTTGCGCACCGCGAAGAGCCACTCGCGCGTCGCCTCGGTGCGAAGGCCGAGCCGGTACAGCGCCAGCGCGCGCGCGAGGCCCGGCGCGCGCCCGGCGTGCGCGACTTCCTCTTCCGTGGCGACGTGGAACGGCTCCGGCACCGTGACGCCCTCGCCCAGCTCTTCGGAGGCGAGCACCCCGTAGAAGTTCGGCTGGCCCGAGATGCGCAGGAAGTAGGCGCGCGCACCGGCCGCATCGTCCTGGGCGCGGAGCGCGCGCCCATACCAGTAGGTCCAGGCAGGATCGCGGCGCATCGCAACCGACATCGGGTCGATCGCATCGCGCACCAGCGGCCAGTCGCCCTCGCGCAACGCGGCGCGCGCCTTCCACGCGAGCGGCTCGTCACCGAGTTCGGCATCGCCGGCGAGCCGAAACCATTGCACCGCTTCGGGCAGATGGCGGCGCGCCGCCTCGTAGCCGACGCGTCCCCAGACCGATTTGCGCTCCTCTTCCGGCAGGCGCGCGCCCAGCGATCCGCCGAGGAACTCGGCAGCGGCGCGAGGATCGCTGCGCGCAAGCCGCACCAATGCAAAGCGAACCATCTCGAGGACCGGACGATGCTCGAGCGTGCGCGGCGCGCGGGCAAGGAATCGTTCCGGAGCGCCGGCGGCCTGCGCCAGCATCCGCTCGTCGGGCGCCTCCTCGCGCGGAAGGTAGCCGAGTGCGCGCTTCGCCGCGGCGAGCTGGCCGTGCTCGAGCAGCACGCGGGCGCGCTGCCAGAGCTCGGCTACGGTGAGACGGCCGGCCGCCAGCATTCTCTCGGCAAGCGCCGTGCAACCCTCGGGCAGTTCCCTTGGCTCGAGCCAGATCGCCTGCGCTTCCTCGTAGGCGCTCTCGTCGCGGCGCTGTAGGCGCGACAGCCACGCGTAGCAACGGATTTCCAGATCGTCCTGGACGAGCGGCGCGAGCTCGAGATCGAACGTGTGCCATTCGCCGCGCTTACCCAGTTCCTTGAGCCAATCGGCGCGCAGCCGTTCGGCGAGATAGCTGCCGGCGTGCCGCTGCAGGTACGCGCGCGCATCCTGCGCGGCGACTTCGTCCAGGCGCAGCACAAGCTGCCAGTACTCGACATAGGGCTCGAGCACATGTCCCTCGAGCGCTGCCGCGTGCCTCGCGAGCCGGATCGGATCGCCGGCGCGAAACGCGTCATAGGCCTTGAGCAGCGCCTCGTCGCCCGAGGGCGGTTTCGGTGCCGCCGCGGCAGCGACCCCCCAGAGGACCAGTGCTATAGTCAGGAAACGCTGCAAAATCATGTACTAAGCATAACATGCAGGGCGACGAGCTGATGCGCTGGCGAAACGACGAGCGAAATCGCCTCGTCCTCGTGCGCCTGGCGCTCGCGCGCGACACCCTCGAAGCATACCGCCTCCGCATCGACCGCAGTCTGCAGCGCGAATTCCCCTCGCTGGCGCGCGGCGTGGTCGCCTTCTGCTGGCCGATCCGCAACGAATACGACCCGCGCCATCTCGCCCGCACGCTGCGCGAACGCGGCGCGACGACGGCGCTGCCGGTGGTGGTGGCGCCGCGTACGCCGCTCATTTTCCGCGAATGGCATCCGGGCGTGCGCCTCGCCCGCGGCGCG
>Ga0114945_10002687_pt1 | contig 10288 bp, 12 predicted proteins | sample OV2TP3_FD_87194 | JGI IMG/M metagenome (GOLD analysis project Ga0114945, IMG submission 87194) | Hot spring microbial communities from Beatty, Nevada to study Microbial Dark Matter (Phase II) - OV2 TP3 | ecosystem: Environmental > Aquatic > Thermal springs > Hot (42-90C) | place: USA: Beatty... | reverse complement strand
TGTGGGATCCAGACCCCGGATGCCGATGTTGGGCCGGATGCCGAAGCCTTCCTCATCCCGGATATTCACGCCCGGCACCTCGCGCAAGGCCTCGTTGATGGTGAAGCGATGGTTTTGAAAGAGCCGCTCTTGCGTCACCACCCGGCCTGATCCCGGAATATGTTCCAATGCCTCCGGCGCAGTGCCGATCACCTCGGTAAGGGGCACCTTGATCGGTTTTTCCTTGGGGGGCGGGGGGGCCTCCGGCCCCACGGGCGGTTGCTGCTCCGGGGGCGCCGTGGAGGCTTGCGCCACAGGGCCGATAGCCTGTTGAGCAGGGTCGGCCGCATAAGCGGGGAGCGCAAAACACGCGGTTATGAAAATAAAAATAATTATGCTTCTCATTCTCAATTTAAATGCACTACAACTCATGGGTGCCTCCTCCTGTTGGTTTTATTGTCCTCGTTGAATAGACAGACGCTTCCAGTTCGACCTGTGCGTGGTGTGCCTGGCCGAGGCTGGAATGCTGGGGTGGGAAACTATCAAATTCATTTGAACACGATCTTCTTGAGGCCGGCCGCCGGGAGTTCCACTTCGCCGAAGTCCGACTCGCCCTTGAAGCTGCCGGGCATGGCCAGGGCAAATTCTCCGGTCTTGCCGTCGGTCAGCGTGATGGCCAGGACGGGATTGTGTTCCTTGTCCGGGGCCGGCTTGATCTCGATCTGCTTGATCTTCTCGAATCGGACGTTGACCGTGGCGGCCCCGCGCTTCACCGGCACCTGCTTCAGCTCGTGGGGCACGAACGCGGTCTCGCTGACTTTTTCCTCCCAGTAAAACAGGATGTTCTTCACATCGGTCTCGACACCGTGCGTGTCCGTCACCACGGCGTTGAAGTGCTTTTCACCCTTAGTCTGGGCCAGGGCGGTGTTGAGAAGAAGACTACCTAGCGAAAAAATGCCACAGAGCACGATGGCGACGTACTGTCCATTTGACACGGGCCGCGTTGTCGTCTTGGGCCTCACTGTTTGCCTCCTGCTTCAATAAGCTTGCCGGTCTGGGGGTCAATATAGATCTCCACCACCTTGCCGTCGGGTGTCACGATCTCCACCTCGTACACAAGGCGGCCATCGATGGATTCAAGCTCGGCCTCGATTGCCTGCCCGGGCGTATGGGCAAGGGCCGTTTTCAAAGCATCAACAAGCGGGACCTTGGTGGCCTTCGCCCATTTGACCTTTTCGGCCACGCTGACATCTTCGATCTCGACTTTCTTGCCCTTCTCAGCCGCCATGCCCGATTCCAGCCACCCCGTGGGAACCGACGTACCGATCAAGACCGCAATTACACCGATTATGACGACGATCATCGCTCTGCACTTCATGAAAGACTCCTCCAGAGGGTCATTGCAGCTTGTAACTGATCGGCACGTGGACGACCACTTGCGATTGCCCCAGCGGGTATTTCAGTTTCAGGGGTGAGGCCTGTTTCAGGATCTCCAAGGCGTCACGATCCAGGACGGTATGGCCGGAACTTTCTTCGACCGAGAGATCAATCACCTGGCCGTCGTCTCTGACCACCGCCCGCACCACGACTTTGCCTTCCCAGCGGTTGAGCCGCGCGGTGTGAGGGTAGCGCTTGAGCCTGTCCACCTGGCGCCAGAGCGCCTCCATGAGCCAGCCGTAATCGGGCCGTGTCGGGGCAGCCGCGCGAACCGGAAGTTCCTTGATGGATGCTTGTTCAATCGGTCGCTCCGGGCCTCTCGCCGGTCGCGCATTGAGTTCCTTCACAGCGGCTTCCGTGACCTGCCCCTGCACGGCGGCTGGCGATCCCACGATGGAGCGAGCTTGGGTGATCGCCGGAGCCTCCACCTCGGCAGGGGTCTGGACGGCCGATTGGGCGGTCATCGTGGTCACGGGGGCCGATTCGACGACCGTTTGCGCGTGTTGGATCACTGTCTGGGCGGTCCTGGTGACGACCTGCGCGGTCTCGGTCGCCGCTCTGGCGAGCTGCTCGAGCGGTTTTGTTTCTTTGATCTCACGCCTGATGACCTGCTGCACTTTCTGGATCACCGGTCGTTGTTGCGGCTGGACCTCCTGGACCTCCTCAACCTGTTTCGGTTGCGGGGGAGCCGGGTTGCTCTGGGGTTGAGAAGTCTCCTCGACCTGTTTAGGCGGGGGCTCCACCACAGAGACCTCCCACCTGAATCGTTCCTCCGGGGGAATGAATTTGAGATCCGCGATAAACCCGATAGCCGCGCCGAGGATGATGCCGTGGGCCATGAGCGAGACTGCCCAGCTCTGCGCATACTGACGCCGGTCGCGATCGGTTTCCCACACCAGGTTCACAGCCGCACGACCTCCAGGCTGACCTGCTGAAACCCAAGCCCCCGGACCTCGTCCACCAACTCGACGAATCGTTCCAGCACGGTGACCCGATCCGCCCGAACGATGACCTGGGAATCCCGAGGATGCGGGTTCATGACGATCCTCAAGCTCCCTTGGGAGACAGGCTGATCATTGAGGTACAGCCGGCCGTCCGCGGTGAGCGTGATCACCAGGGGGACATCCCGGCGGTCGCTCACTTCCTTGGCCTTTGCGAGATCGACCGGGATCTGACCGGTCGTGATGAACGTGGCGGTGGTGAGGACAATCACGAGCAGCACCAGCATGACGTCAACCAGGGGAATGACGTTGATCTGATCGAGTTCACGATCCATGCTGGACCTCGTAGGCCGTCATCAATTCCGCAACTCGCCGGCGCAAGGCGTTGTTCAACACGACGCAGGGGATGGCAACGAGCAACCCCACCGCGGTGGCCTTCAACGCCAGACTCAGACCGATCATGATCGTGCTGACCGCGATGGTGCCCGACGTGCCCATCGTGTGGAAGGTCAGCATGATCCCGAGCACGGTGCCCAACAGCCCGATGTACGGCGCATTGGCCGCCGCCGTCCCGATGACGACGAGCCGTTTGGTCAAGGCGATCTGCAAGACCTGCTGGTTCGGGAACCGGCTCAAATCCAGCCGGCGATAGAACCGCCAGCGCTCGATCGCCACGGCAAACGCCCACACGCTGAGCCCCAGCAACACACCGATCACACCATAATCCACGAGATTTTTAAGCGCGTCCATTTTCTTACCCTTGGTTGTAGATCAGGACCACGGCGACGCGATCCCCATCGAGTTTATATAATTGAATTTGACAATGAATATCAATACCAATATTAGCCCAAGGTGTCAATGGGAAAATTTTGGCCTAAGGGCGGCCAGTTTAGCATAGGCACGGTCATGGTTTCAGAGAGATCGCCCCGGTGGAGGGATGGCGTGGACATCCTGATCGAAGAGCACGGTATGGGTCGCGATCACTTGGAGTTCAACGGGAGTGCCGACGGGATAGACGTTGGTGGAAGGCTCGCTGCTGTGAACCACGTGGCCAGAGGGCAGGCCGATCGTGTAGAGATTTTCAGAGCCTCGGAACTGCCGGGCGACGATGCTGGCCGCACAACTCTCGGACGGCACGATGTGGACATCGTCGGGACGAATCATCACCACGACCTTGGCTCCGCCTCGATAGCCGACTTGGTTCGGAAATTCACCAATCTCGGTCAGGACCCGTCCATTTTCCACCGTTCCTGGTATGAAATCGGCCTGCCCGACAAAATCGGCGACGAAGGGGCTTGTCGGCGTGTGATAAATCGCTTCGGGGGTGTCGCACTGCTCGAGCAGCCCCTTGTTAAGCACCGCGATCCGGTCCGCCATGGCGAATGCCTCGTCGTGATCATGCGTGACGAGCACCGCAGTGGTCTTCGTGTGCCTGAGCAAGTCGTGCAGGTCCTCCCGCATTTTTCCGGCCATGTCCGGGTCCAGATTGCTGAATGGTTCGTCCAGGAGCAGGATCACCGGCTTCTGAACCAACGCCCGAGCCAGCGCCACTCGTTGCTGCTGGCCTCCGGACAACTCGTGGGGATAGCGTCGGGCCAGGTCCTTCAGACCGATCATCTTCAGCATGGCCTGCACACGTTCGACGCGGTGGTCGCTCGGCAGGTTCCGGAGCCCGAATCCAATGTTTTCCGCCACCCGGAGATGCGGAAACAGGGCGTACTCCTGGAAGACCATTCCGACGCGCCGTTGTTCGGTCGGCACCAGCAGACCGGGGCCCGAAACGAGCCGGCCTTCGAGATAGACTGCGCCCTGGGTCACCGGCTCGAACCCCGCAATGACCCGCAGCGTGGTCGTCTTGCCGCATCCGGATGGCCCGAGCAGGCAGAGGATTTCCCCTTCACTTGCGGCGAGGGAGATGTCACGGATGGCAGGACGCCCTGGGTCATACGCGCAGGAGACGCCGCGCAGCTCCAGAACCGTAGGGCGACTCTGCCGGTCCGAACTCACCGTTGTGCCCCGCACTTCTTGCTCTTGGTCGATGGGCATGAGCAACCCTTTACGCCGCACGCCAGTCTTTGGAAACGAGCAGGACCAGCGCTGGCAGCGCCATCATGACGATGAGCAACGCCGACGGGGCCGCGAGCTGATAGTATTCTTCGCTGGCCTCCAGCCACACCCGAACGGCCAGCGTGTCGAATCCGACCGGACGGAGGAGGAGGGTGGCCGGCAATTCTTTCATGCTTTGCAAGAACATCAGGACCCACGCGGCAATGAAGCCGCCTTTCACCAACGGCAGGGTGATCGCCCGGAGCGTGCGGATCGGTCCCAGCCCCAGGCTGCGAGCGGCTTCCTCCAAGTTGGGCGCCACTTGCTGCAGCGACGGCTCCATAGTCTGCAGGCCAGCAGGTAGGAAATGCACGATGTACGCGATGATCAACACCGCGACGGTCCCGTACCAGATGGGGGCTATCTGCGAGAAGAAGGCAAGGAGCGCCAGCGCGCCGACCGGGCCGGGCAGCGCGTACCCGGCATAGGCTGCTTGGAGGCAGAAGAGATTCAGTCTGGAAGGCCAACGAATCGCGAGGTAGGCGAGCGGCGTGCCAAGCAACACTGCCAGGGTGGCGGCCAGCCCGGAAAGCATGGCGCTGTTGAGGATGAAGCCCAGGAAGCGAGCGTCCACCATGCCATCGGCTACCGCAGCCCAGCTCCACCGGATGAGCAGCAGCAACGGCACGCCGAACGCCATGCCGAGCACCACGACCAAATACGCGGTGATCCAGAAGGCGGTCAGAAGGCCGCAGTGCTTCCGCTGCGGAGTGCGGTATCGTCCCGTCGTCTGGTAAAAGCGGCTTTGTTCCCTGAACCAGCGTTCCGTGACCAGGAAGATCAGAGCCAGTATGACGAGGAGCAGGCTCAAGACACCGGCGGCCCCGTAATCGTATCGGGCGGTGATCTGTTGGTACACGGCGTAGGTGAAGGTCTGGTAACGGAGCAGCGAGACCGCGCCGAAGTCGGACACCACATACAGGATCACCAGGGACAACCCTGCCACAATCGCCGGACGCAGCAGCGGGAGGGTGACGGTCAAGAGGGTTCTCAGACGGGAAGCGCCGCAAGCCCTGGCAATCTCCTCGAACGAGACATTGAAGTTCAGGAGGGCGGCCCGGGCCAACAGATACACGAACGGAAACGTATCGAGCACCATGACCAAGGTCGCCCCGGTATAGCTGTACGGCGAAAAGATGGACGCCTCGGGCCCGACCAGGCCGCGCCAAATCTGCTCCACGGGGCCTCCGGGCTCAAGCAGGTGAGCATAGATATAGGCCAGCACATACGTCGGCATCGCCAGTGGAAGGACCAGGGCCCATTCCCAGAACCGGCGGCCCGTGAACTCAAAGCGGACCACCAGCCATGCCAGCGAGACCCCCAGGACCAGTGTCCCGATCGACACGCCCAGAGCCAGTGCTGCGGTGTTGGTGAGAAGCTCGGGAATGCGCGTCTGCCATAACCGACTCCAGACCGCGGGATCCGCGGATGCGGCGAGATACCCCAGGTAGCCCAGAGGCAGACTGACAAGTCCAGCCGCCAGCACGGCAAAAGCGGACAACGAAGCGGGGAAGGGCTGGCGATAGGCGAGGGCGGTCATGAAACTATCGGAGGCCCGTCTGTTCGATGAGAAGCATCGTCGGTTCGCGCAGCTCGGCGAGCCGGGCCAACGAAACGGTGGCGGCCCGAAACTTTTCCGGCTGCGGAAGGGCCAGGTCCGGTCTGACCAGCGGATTCAAGGGGTATTCCTTGTTGAGGTCGGCGAACAATTTCTGACCGGGCGGCGACACCAGAAACTCCACCAGCCGTTTCGCCGGTTCCACGTGGCGGCTGAATTTCACGATGCCGACCCCCGCCACGTTCAAGATCGCGCCCATGCCGCCCGCATCCTGGTCCGGCATCAGCGGAGCGATCGGGGCGGCGGGCTGCGTGGCGAGGTGCCGGTAGATGTAGTAGTGATTGACCACCCCGAGGGCCACCTGCCCCTTGGCGACCGCTTCCACGATCTGGGAGCTTTTCCCATAAACGTTGGTGCCGGCGTTGGCTTTCAGACCTTGCAGAAACTGCTGGGTCCGTTCATCCCCATGAACCGCTTTGATCACCGAGATGCCGGCTTGGAGATACTCGCTTCCGGCGTTGGGGATCGCAACTTTGCCTTTCCAGCGGGGATCGGCCAACTCAAGAATTGACTTGATCTGATCGGGCTTCACCTGCCCGGTGTTGTACACCAGGATCCAATAGCGACCCGATAGGCCCACCCAGGTGTTGCCCGGGGCTCTGAAGGAAGCGGGGATCGCCTGATCGATCTCCTTCATGGAAATGGGTTGGAGCAGCCCCAGCTCCCGCGCCCGCTCGAGGCTTCCGGCATCATTGGTGATGAAGAGGTCAGCGGGAGTCCGAGGCCCTTCCGCCTGGAGTCGGTTCACCAGTTCGGTCGTGCCGGACGACAAGAGATCCACCTGGATGCCGGTCCGGCTCTGGAACTCGTCAAGGACCGGCTTGATGAGCCGCTCGGCGCGCCCGGAATAGACGACCAGCCGCTCGTTCGACGCACCGAGCGGGGCAGCCGGAACGAGCCAGCCCCAGAGGAGGGAGAGCGCCGCAGGGATGATGAAGAGTCGCGTGAGCCGAGAGATCACGTAATCCTTTGATCTACCAAACGTAACATGATGAAAATGAAATTGATTCGTGCTCTCAATATGATAGCAAAAAAACCCGCCGAGATCAATGACGGCACTTCGCGCATAGCCCGTACAGCTCCAGCTTGTGGGTCTGGATGACAAACCCGTTCCGCTGGGCGACCTCTTCCTGCAAACGCTCAATATCGCAGTTTTCAAACTCTACGATTTTCCCGCAGGAGGTACAGATGAGATGGTCGTGGTGGCCTTTGTGCGACACGTTGTCGAATTGTGTCTGGGCGCCGAAGTGGCGCTCCTGGGCCAGTCCGGCATCACAGAGCAGCTTCAGGGTGCGATAAATCGTGGCCAGACCGATGTGCGGATCTTTCCTCGCGAGCATCCGGTAGATTTGCTCGGCGGTCACATGCTCCATTTTCAGGAAGACGTTCAGGATCTGCTCGCGCTGGCGCGTGAGCTTGAGCTGATGCTTCGTGAGATGCTCTTTCAGAACGTCAATTTCTTGTGCGGCTTTGGCCATCATCTCTCGTCAGCAGGGGTGAACCATTAAAGACTAAAACCGTGCAAGGGGTCAAGGGTTGCGCCGGCCCGCGTTGACGGTCCACGGGCGACAGACTATAGTGCAACCAAGCGGTGCGCAAGTCACCGTCGCCGCCCATGCGAAAAGCGCACGAGATCACGATCGACCGCGCCTTGCTCTTGTATCTCCTCCATCTCGCCGAGCCGCATGGGCTTCTGGGGGATGTCAAGCTCCAGCAGCTCGTGTTTCTCAGCGAGCTTCAGATGTTCGGCCAGCGGCTCAAGGGCTTTCATTTTGAGTTCTTTCGGTATGCCTATGGAGCCTTCAGCAAGGATCTGGACAACGACCTTCTGGTGCTACGGCGCAAGGAGCGGCTCGAGAACTTCACGCTCTCGGAGAAGGGCGAGGAGGTGGTGAAGGCATTGCTCGAGCTGCTGGAGATCGGGGAGGCCAACCAGCAAGTGGCTGGGCTGCTCAGGGCCGTCGTCGCAGCCTATGGTCCTCAAGATACCGGTTCCATCACCAAATCGGTCGAAGCGGTCGAACTCGTGGTACCCGATCAGCCTGGCCTCCAACTCCCGATCCGGGACATCTCGTTCCACACGACCCTGTTGGTGCCGTCCCGGATCGAAGTGGATGCGGAATTCACGACCACCCCGGCGCTGCTGTCCCGCCTGAATGCCGCGTTAGGGGTCGCCTGACAGCCAAAAAGCCCTTGGCCGACGCATCGGTGACTGCTATACGCCCGACCCACCCTATGGCCCCTCCATCTCCCCTCCAAGCCTATTCGGCGCTGACCACTGCGGCAATCGTGTGGGGCGGCTCCATCGTCGGGCAGAAGATGGCGCTCGGGTCCTTTTCGGCCGTCGAGGTCTCGGTCATCCGCGGGCTCGGCGCGTTAGCGATCCTCATTCCGCTCTGGTGGTGGCAGGAAGGGGGACGGGTCAAATTCGCAGGGCGGGATATTGCCGTGTTTGCCGTGTTGGGCCTCGGAGTCCTGGGCAATCACCTGCTGACGTTGTTCGGCCTGCGGTACATCGGCGCCGGAGTGGCCGGAGTCATCATCGGCTCCAGTCCGGCCATCACCGCGTTTCTGTCTTCGCTGTTGATCCGGGATGTTCCGTTCAGGACGGTGTGGGCGGGATGCGCGGTGTCCTTCACGGGAGTGGCGCTGGTCTCTGGAGTGGAAGAGGGAAGCTCCGCGGCCCACCAGGCGTGGTTGGGAGGGATCCTGGTGGTCCTCGGCTTGGTGAGCTGGGCGCTGTACACCATCGGCGGGCGACGGAGCATGGAGCGATTCTCACCATTGACCGTCAATTGGACCACCCTGGCGCTCTCGATCCTGCTGCAAATCCCCCTGCTGGGAATCGATCAAAAGGTGATGCTTGCCGGCTTCCAATCCGTGCCGCTCGCCGACTGGCTTGCGATCGGCTATCTGATTGTGTTTGCCACAGCGCTCGGCCAACAAGCGTGGCTGTATGGCGTCCAGGGTATCGGTCCCGCCCGCGCCGGCATTTTCGTCAATCTGATCCCCGTCTCAGCGCTGCTCCTCTCTGCCATCCTGCTGCACGAGCGGATCGGCATCAAGGAGCTCGTCGGGATTGTGCTCATCCTGGCCGGCGTCTGGCTGGTCAATTGGCAATCCGCCCGGTATGCCAGACGATCAGGCTAAAGCAAGGCGATGGCGCGCTGGGTTAACGCTCCCTTACGCCTTGAGGAGCATCTTCAGGGTGTGGGCATTCTGGACCGCGTAACCGCGCGCGTCGTTGTTGAAATAAGCGAAGACTTCAACCCCGTCCTGGAGATATTGTTCGATCTTCCGCGCTTCGCGGGTCAGCTCCACCCTGGAGTAGTTGGAGGCAAACAATTGTGAGCGGCCGTGGTAGCGGAAGTACGCGAAGTCGGCGGTGACCACATCTTCCCTCGGGTAGCGCGGGGAGTCGGCGATGCATAAGGCTGCTCCGTAGCGCTCCAGCAGCCGGTAGACTTCTTTTCTGAACCATGATTGGTGTCGAAACTCGAACACCAGCCGCAGAGCAGCCTGTGCAGAGCCACCCTGTACCATCTCCAAAAAGGCTTCCAGCCGAGTCAACTCCAGACGGAAACTCGGAGGAAGCTGCAGCAAGATAGGGCCGAGCCGGTGTTCGAGTTCACAAGCTGACTTCAGCAAGGCGGTCCAGGGTTCCTCGACATCGGTCAAACGCTTGATATGGGTCAGGAGGCGGCTCGCCTTGACCGCAAACACGAACCTGTCCGGGACCTGGTTGGCCCAGTTCCGGAAGGTCTGGGGGGAAGGAAGGCGATAGAAGGAAGCGTTCAATTCCGTCGTCGGGAACTCTCTTCCATAAAACTCCAGATACCGGCGGCTCGGAAGATTCGCGGGATAAAATCGTTCCCGCCAACTCTTGTACGCCCACCCGGAGGTTCCGATCAGCGCACGGGCCATGACGTGCAGCTCCCATCCCGGGCTCATTATCCCTCCTCAAAACCGGCTTGTCGACGACTCAGACGAGGGGTATCATGGCCGCCAGGGTCCGCCTGGCGAGGAAAACCCTATGCTGAAAGAAAAAATCGCTGAGGTGACGCGGGCGAATGCCGAGTTCTACGAGGCATTTGAGAGCCTCGATATCACCCGGATGGATCGCATCTGGGCGCAGCAGGAGTATGTGACCTGCATTCATCCGGGGTGGAACTTACGGGTGGGCTGGCCGGCTGTGCGCGACTCCTGG
>Ga0114945_10002686_pt1 | contig 10291 bp, 8 predicted proteins | sample OV2TP3_FD_87194 | JGI IMG/M metagenome (GOLD analysis project Ga0114945, IMG submission 87194) | Hot spring microbial communities from Beatty, Nevada to study Microbial Dark Matter (Phase II) - OV2 TP3 | ecosystem: Environmental > Aquatic > Thermal springs > Hot (42-90C) | place: USA: Beatty... | reverse complement strand
ATCAGCGAGGGGTTGGTGTTGCGGATCCCCTTGTAGGAGTTCATCACGATCACGGGCGCAGCCAGGAAGACGACCGCCAGGACCTTTGCGGTGAGCCCGATCCCGTAGATGTAGGTGATCAGCGGGATGATCGCCGCCATCGGCGCCGCCTGCAGAATGATGAATATCGGCAGGCTGAGCCACTCGATGGTGCGGGACAGTCCCATGCCGATGCCGAAGCCGATCCCTGCGACACCGCAGAGCACGATCCCGATGATGAGCGGTTGGAGAGTAGAGAGATAGGCCTTGGGAAGGCTGCCGTCGGCGATCATGCGCAGCAGCGCCACGAAGGTCTTACTGAAGGGCGGGAAGGCGAAGCTCACCGGCCAGCGGCCGGCAAGCTCCCAGAGGCCGAAGAAGAGGGCGAAAGAGATCAGGTGCCAGACAAAGTGTTGCTTCCGCATCAGTTCTTTACAGGGTGTTGAAAAACCCTGTCCTCAGGCCGGTCAAAAAGGTCCAAATTAAGATAGCCACGAGGCGCCGAGTCATCGTTACTCGTGGCTGTGGATAGTGGTCGTAAACTAGCACGAAACCTGAGCACGAGCACGAATGAAAGCGCAGGTGTACTGACGTAGTTCGTTGGGATAAAGCCCCCCGACCACCTTTTCTTCTGACCCCGTCACCCCCCTTTTTGCCCCCCCAACATAGTTACGTATCCGGCGCGTCAACACCGTAGATGGGCTCTGGAGCCCGGCGAGGGATGGAAGGAGTGTGATTAGGACTTTCCGATGGCAAAACAGAGACTGGCAACTCGGGCTTAGGAGTTGTCAGGCCATAGGCTACACACATCCGCTCGAAAGGCACAGTCCTCCTAAGGGATCCATATTCGTCTGGCTCCGGTAACACGGCAATAGGATATGGCCCCCAATTTTGGCTGCCGTCACTCATCCACGACCGGCTGAATATCTGGTTCACAAAAGGCATCCTAGCTCCACCTCCGCAGAGAAACACATGAACCTTATCTCTCTCCCATTCGCCTTGCCTCTTCAGATGTCCGTATGCATCACGCCAAACCTCGCGCGCCTCGCTCCAGATTAAACAAAGTTCTTCGCGGATTTGCTCCTTAACCTCTAAGCCGAGGTCTGCTAGCCGCGTCATTCTTTCCGCAACCTCGGCCCCGCTCGCTCCGTATCTTTTCGATCCAGAGGATTTAATTTGATGTGCGATGATTCTTTCGATCCTCTGCATACCCATAGGCAGATTTCTTGCTGCGTACCAATACGTCACGGCATTCGTCTTTCTTGCACTGCACATGTTAAAAATCGAGATATCGGTAGTTCCCGCACCGATATCGTACACAGCATGTATTCCATCCCTCACCCGAAGCGATACCAAATACGAGGCGATCGCTCCTACGGACTCTGGAACGAGAAAAACCTTCATTTCTTCGGATACGGGGAAACCATCTCTCGTTTCGTACATTTCCCTGCTTTTTTCGAGTAAGTCGTTGAGTGACCAACTGTTCTTCCACTGGCCCTCTACGGCCTGGCTTACGCGCAAAACTCTTTCAAATGCCGGCCGTACTAGATTATTTTCGACATGGTCAATGGGTAGGCACGCGTTAAACAAAAGATCAATCTCAGACCCCTGAAATGTTCTTTGTAGCGTCTCCCGCGCACGCTTCATGGTATAAGCCAGAAATGCGGCCACTATATGATCAACACTATAACCAGACAACTTAGATCCTGCAGTTTGCAGGTTTTCCTCAAAGGAGCGATCCACTTCAGGATCGACAAATTTCTTTTCGTATCGGCCGGCGAACACAAGTTTTAGAAATCGTAGTCCGAAGTCCCAAGGCTTATCTGCCAGGTACCTTTCAGCTTCAGTTCCCAACAGGAATCTCCCCGATTTCTCGAATGCCGCCACTGACGGAATACAATAGGCAGGATAATGTCGTAAGGAATGCTCAATGAGCAGGGGCCGTACCATTTGAACCCGTGCCCCCAATCGTTGATAGGCAATTTTGGTTGCGCTGGTTCCGAAGTCAATCCCGATCTGAAATCGGATTGCTTCTTTGGATCTTCTAATGCCTGCCGGCACCTCTTTCCGCGCACGCGAAAGCGGTGGCTTTTGAGGGTGCGCTTCGGTTTCCCTGCGGATAGAAGAACCGGGCACACCCTTGGGCTTAGGGACCTGGTCCGGCTGCGTTTTAAGCCACTTCCAAAATCCCTGCAGCAACCTCTTCATAAGAAACCTCGACATTTCTCTGGAGGTTGATTTCTTTTGCCTTCAGTTCACGTTCCCCTCTCAGTCGTCTCAACGTTCCTTCTATCATGCGAATATAACGTTCTTGGCGGCCTTCGCGCCGCGCTTTTTCGAGAAGTTCTTCTTGCCTATTAATATTCTTTCCGTAGGAAGTGTTTAGACTTGCCAACCGATTTTCCAAAAATAGATCGTTACTTCTCTCATATTCCTTTCTTATCCCCTCCAGTCTATCAAGAAATAAACGAACCGCCCTATCCTTAGCTTGGCTCGCGATCTCCTTGGCCACTTCGAGGGACGCACCCTCTGCTTCTTCTCCCTTCTCCACCATCTCCCCGAAAACCGTCTCGCTGCTCTCGGGATCACACGGTTCTTCCAGATTGTCGTTCAAGAGAATGCATTCTAGAGTATTCCTGGGCCGTGCCCCTTGAACGCGCAACCTAAAGACGAAGTAATAGTAATACCCCTTTTTTAGCAAAGCCGTTCCTAGGACTACATGCTGTGCCTTGCGGCAGCCATCTCCCTTATCTTGGTATTCCTCGTTGATGGCTGTAACCAAAGGATGGAGCACGCTAAGGAATTCGATCCTTGGGTTCTGGAAGGCAACCTGGGAATCGAAAGTGATATCAACTCCTCGGTCTCCAGCTTGCATAAGGACAAACGCCTCGCCTCCCTTGCCCCGGCTCTGTAGAAATTCCTTCAAGCTTTCGTCTGGATAAAGCCTGCCCTGTTTCATGACCGGCTCATGTTCCAAACGCGTCCTGGGCGCGTGATAGCGGAGGAAGTCCATAACATAGCGTCTCAATTGTTCTCCCGTCACGTACCGCCTCCGGCTCCTGATGGCCTCAACTTCCTCATTGAAGTATTGGTCTGTTCCTACAAACCTCGCAGCTTCGCTCTCTAATCTTTCCAAATCCCTCAACCTTGTCTCAAATGTCATAATTGCCATTTCGAGTTTTTCATCCTCTTCTTGGCGAGTGAGCGACTTGCTAAAAATCTCAGCTTCTAATTGACGCGTGATTTCACCGACAATGGTCTCCAAAGCTCCGATCGATCTTTCAAAAACCCCAATCCGCTCATACAGGCGCTTCAGGATTCTTTCCTCAATAGTCTCCTCGACCCATAAGTTGTAAATGTGGATCACAGGGGACTCTTGCCCTATACGGTCGAGCCGGCCAATTCGCTGCTCCACTTCCATTGGATTCCAAGGAAGATCATAGTTGAACATCGTATTGCAGAATTGGAAATCCAGGCCTTCTCCCCCAACGCGCGAAGAAAGAAGAACCTCAATGGCGGATTCATTCTGAAATCGTTCGATTATTTCAGGTCGCTCGCTCGCTGGAACATCGCCCGAAATCATTACTGAGCCGAACCCATCGCTCTCTAGCCGCCTCGACAAATACCGGAGAGTGTCCTTGAAAAACGCAAAGACCATGACCTTGCATTTTCCGCCTCGCTCAGCCCTAACTCTCCGAAGAGCCGACAGGAATATGGCGTATTTGGAGTCAGGCTCATCTGCCGGCCAATTTGAAATGATTTGCCTCAGCCGGCTCCGCGCAGAGTCAAACTCGCCCTTCGTCTCACTGTTATTCTCTGTCGAAGAGGGTTCATCGTCGAGATCCTCAGAGCTATCCTCCACATCAAAGCCAATCTGTGTCCTGTAGTAGTCAACCATGGCCGGGATACAGGATGCCATGCGTCTTTGGGGCATGTTTAACCGCCATTGATGAATCAAAGGCGAATGCCCTTTCGCCTCGGACTCTGCCCTAATAAAGTCCGTCACAGAGTCGTAAAACTCCTTTTCTCTTGCCGAAAGCGAAACTTCGAGCGCAAAGACGTGGCGCGTTCGTTTCTCGCTCTGCACCTCCCGCTTCCTTGTGCGTGTAAGGATATGACCCAACAGATTGAGCTCCGCGAACTCACGTTGGAGTCGGATCACCCGACCGCGAAACTCATCACTATTGAATGGTATCGACAGAAGCCCCCCGAGTGCTCTCTGCACGTCCAAAAAGAGCGGATTCTTGGCAAACCACGCTGAGCTACCACAACTTTCAAGAGAGGCGATCGCTTCTGTTACTTTCGGCGGTATTTGTCCCATACAGCTTTGAGCTCTGACGACCGGCTCGTTTTCCTTGAAACGCGTATCAGACGTCCATAGATCGGGAAAATCCTCCTCGTCGAGGATGTTAAGCAGGCTGAAAAGGTTGTCGTTTCCCAGATGAATTGGTGTTGCAGTCAGCATCAACACTGCGTTAGCAGAACTGCCTAACAAGACACCAGCACGCCGCTGTTTCGTTGCAAAATTTCTTAGGTGATGGGCTTCGTCAACAATCACCAGGTCGAACTGCGGAGAGAGATACTCGATTCGCTCCAAAACCCGATCCTGGCGAGCGCTCTCGACGGAAAGAATTCCGTTTAGTACCGACCGATCAGGATCCGACTCATATTCTTCAAGATAATCCAGGAATTTCTGAGCAGATAAGATGTCAAATTCTTCTCCAAATCGTTTTTTTAGCTCCAGCCGCCACTTCGGGCTCAGATTGGCGGGACAAACCACAATGACTCTTCTTACAGTCTGCCTAGCCCTGAGCTCGGTCAAGATCAGGCCCGCCTCAATCGTTTTCCCCAATCCGACTTCATCGCAAATCAACAGCCGATGATCAGGCGAGTCGAGCAACTTAATAAGGGGTTTGAACTGGTAGGGAAAAAACCTAGTTCGTGAAGCGTTGAAAGCATAAATGTTGTTCCGAAGGGGGGCAGTTCTGGAGAGCCTTTGTTGCGTGATTAGTCGAAGGAAATCTTGGTATCCGCCAAGCGTTCCTTTGATTAAACTGTCGGTAGGCTTTTCTTCAGGCTCAAAGGGTTCTAGGTCTAGCTCCGAGATCTTTCCAGACCCTTCAGCCCCTCCCCAAAACACCTCGTAATATTGGATCCCAGCATGAATGATATCCAAGCCTTTAATCATGCCCACGATGCCACGCTTCTTCGACCTTACTTGGTCTCCTTTGGAAAAAGCCACGCCAGGCCTCCATTCATAGGTGGAGTGATTAGTACGCAAACCGTCTGGTTGCGCTGCTGTACAGCTTAGACTTGGGTAACTCGCATATTTTCTATTCTGCGACCTCTGGCTTAATCAAAACCGGGCTGGGCAGATCAATCCAAGCCTAGATGCGAGAACCAAAGATGTGACCGGATCGGGTGGCCTAGCCTGGGTTCGTCACTCGTGATCGTGCTCGTGATCGCCGAGCCAATTAACCGTCTATTCTACTCCAGGAGATTTCGGCGTCAAATAGAAAAGAAGGCGTGAGGTGGAATCATGAACGGGCTGATCAGGACCTTCGTTTTTTGGTTTTTTCCAGGGCGATTTCGTCTAGGAGCCGGAACGGCTCGGCCTCGAAAGGAGGCTTAAGAGGCCATGTCGCCTCCATGAGAGTCGCCAGAAGGTATTTTCGTTGTTGAGGCGTGTATTTGGGAAAACGGGACCTGGGGAGATCCGTGTTCTTGGCGAAGGCGAACCGCCACTCCTGCTCAAACTCAAACAGGTTTACGGCCAAGAGGTCAAACTCGTCGACTACAAGGCACGTTGTCTCGATCTTCCGTCGGTTTGGCAGAGTGACTTGCCGTCTGTCACTCGCGTCACACTGAAACTTCCCGATGTATTCGCCGCCTACCTTGCGGATAGAATGTGTTTGGAGAGATTTCACTTCAACGGTCACTGACGCTCCCTTGTAGATAAAACTGAGATCGCCTTTCCTTGTCCGATCGTGGTTATCGTATTTTACCAGGTTGTTGATCCGCTCGTCGGAAAACCAAGTTTTTCTTAGCTTGTGCTCGCTCACGTAACCAAACATGAAACCGCGCAAGCTGGGGTTGGCAGAGACGATTTCATCAAGCTCGTCGACAGTGAGTCTCCAGCGTTCAAGAACGCCCATTATGTAGCCCCTTGCCGCGAGGATTACCGCCCCCGGTCTTTACGAACACAAGGAAATACGAGTGGTTTTTCCTCGCATGTTCTTGCTTCTTGATGCGGCTCACGGCGGGCTTGTTGGGCCTTACCACGACGAATAAATCCTTGGGATAGAAACCCATAGCCTCGTACTCCCTGATGATCTCTACGTGGGTCAACCGCTGTGTGTTTGCGCTCACTTCATCCTGGCACTTGACGATCAAGACTCCGTATTTTCGCAGGACCCGGTATGCCTCGCGGCCGGCCTTGAAGTAAAGGTCAAGAACCGCGTCGTGGTACTTCGGCCCGCCCGTCGTCCGCTCTCCATTTGAATAGGTAGTCCTAAAAGCGGCGTACGTTCCTGAACCGGCCATCTGGCTTGTCGCACCCCTATACAACCCCTCCATATACGGAGGGTCCAGCACGACACAGTCAATGGTTGACGCGTCATACGGCAACTTACGACAATCCACTCCCGTCTTCATATCGGTCGCTAGCAGCTTGTATCTTGTCTTGGGAACGTTCTTCCAAAAGATGCCGGTGCCGTATGTAACGTCGGCGATCACAGAGCCAGGGGGCACATGGAGACCCAGAACCAACGGGAAAACATCCTCGTTCATGCCGACGTGCGCGCTGCAGACCAGTTCACTCGTGGTGATACCGTCAGGAGACTTTCTCTTGCCCCGCTTCGTCGCATACAACTCAAACTGCTCGCGGACAATGAAAGCCTCCCTGTGCGCCCTAGCTCTTTTCTGTAGCGCCTTATTCATTCCTGATCTCCCCCTGAACTGTAGCAAGGAGGGCAACTTTTAGCTTCTCCACGGTTCACTTGCCTACAAAACTATGCAGCGGTCTCGAGATTTGTCAAGAAAAAAGAGCCCCGGCCTCGTGCACGGTCACGAAATACGACCACAAATGGGAGCGAGGTGGTCGAGCGCAAGGAAGCAGTAGGGCGCCGGACGCCCCATCGGCGGAGAGAACCAACCGCTACGCCAGGCGCCCCGCGAAACGAGTTGCACTACTTTATGTTGGCAAGCGCGGCCTTAAGCGGAGCGAAGTACCAGAAGTCCTCCACCTTCGGGTTGTCCCCTTTGATCGCCCCGGAAAGGGCGTAGAACTCCAGGTCGTTCTTCGCCGCGCTCTCGCCGCCCCCGTCGCTAGGGAAGATGCCGTTCTGGACGGCCTCCCGGAAGAACGGGAGGATCTCTGGTTCCAACTTCGCCGGAAGATCCTTCAACAGGCCGAGCTTCTTGCGCTCCTCCACGACCCAGCTCGGGTTCGCGTTGATCGCTCGATTGACCTTGGTCAGCTCTTCCAGGAAGATCCTGACAGCGGCCTGGTTCTTGTCCAGAAAGTCCCGGGGGGCAAAAAGCGCCTCGTCGCTCGCCTTGACGTTGCCGAGCGGCAGGACCATGAACTTGTCCGGCGCCTCTTTCATGACCCGGTTCTTGTTGGGAGCGTCTAGGATCGTCGCCTTGATGTTGCCCTTGAGCAGCGCCAACGCGCGCACTTGGGATCCCGGGACGTAACTGACGTTTTTGTACTTGATCCCGTGGGTCTTGGCCATCAGGATCATGATCGCCTCAGTCCCCGTGCCGCGACCCTGCACGGCGATCTCTTGCCCGTCCAGATCCTTCCAGCCCTTATAGAATTCCTTGTTGACGACCGGGAAGAACTGAAGCGCGCTTAGCTGGTAGAAGAAGCGGATCGGCGCGCTCACCTTCTGAATGGCGGCATAGGGAGTCCCCTGGCCGACGTCGGCCTGGCCGTTGATCACGGCTTGGGTCGCGATCTCCTCGTTCTTGAACGAGGTGATCTCGACATCCACGCCGCGCGCCTTCGCCCGTTCCGCGGCGATCAGGAGCGGCAGCTCGTCGATCGAGACCACGTCCCCCAAGGCGTACTTGATTTTCGTCCGCTGCTGCCCCCATCCGGTGCCGATAAATAGACCTATCATCATAATCAGCAGCGAAACCTCGACTCTTTGCTTGAGCTTCATAGCGACCCTCCTTCGTTGGTGCTGGGTTTGTATTTGAATTTGACCGTTATTGCTCCACTACGCCATACCTCAACTGTGTGCTGAGCGCTAGGCGGAGCTCTTTGGCGGCAGCGCTCCCACCCAACCCTGGTCGGTGATGTCGATGACCGTTCCGTCCGGGCCTTGCCATTTTTCCTCGAAAAACCCCGTGGGTGTCGTAACGTGGTCGCGCGCCTGAATGTACCGGGCGCCCCTCTCTCGAAGCCGCCGTCTGGTTTCCTCGATATCCTCAGCCCAAAAACCAAAATGGCTCATGCCGAAAGCCGATGAACCTCCATACCTCTTTGCATGCTCCGGGCTTCTGTAGCGGAGAATGGCCACATTGAGGGTGCCGTCGCTCAAATAGATGCCCTGGGCGAGGGGCGAATCGGTCCGACCTACCTCCACCATATCGAAAACCTTCTTGTAAAAATCTGCCGTCCCTTCCGGGTCGGCAGTGTGCAGTGCCAAGTGTCGCAGCTTAGGCATGATGAGGGCCCTCCCTTTCAAAGAAGTGACCGGACTAAGAGTTCGGGTTCTTCGTTATCGCGGCGACCAGATGAACAATTACTACTTCAGTAGAGCGCAAGCCGTCAAGAGGGAAGATCGGACTCTGTGCAAGGGCCACGGCCACCCGGGTGAGAGGCCTATGGTTCACGCCGGAATGAACCTGAGCGCCACGCCGTTGTTGCACCAGCGCTGGCCGGTCGGCGGCGGGCCGTCGTCGAACACGTGCCCCTGGTGCCCGCCGCAGCGGATGCAGTGGTACTCCGTGCGCGGCACGATCAGCTTGAAGTCCTGCTTCGTGCCCAGATGGCCTGGGATGTGAGTGAAGAAGCTCGGCCAACCGGTGCCGCTGTCGAACTTCATCTGGGAGGTGAAAAGCGGCAGCGCGCAGCCGGCGCAGGCATAGACCCCCGGCCGCTTCTCGCCGTTGAGCGCGCTGGAGAACGGGCGCTCCGTGCCTTCCTCGCGCAGGACGTAAAACTGAGCGCCGCTCAAGCTCCGCTTCCACTCCGCCTTGGATTTCTGGATGGGCTCCGTGGAGAGACTGACCTTGGCGTCGCGCACAAGCAGAGACTTCCAGTTCTTGCGAATGCTTTCCAGCGACTTGTCGCCTGCGGTAGCCGCCGACCACGCGGAGCGCAAGCGCCCCGCTACGGTTATGACGAGAGGCGCAGCCGCGATGAGCCGTAGGAACTGGCGCCGTTTCATGATCCTGCCTCCATTCCTGCTTGTGACGAAGCTTACACCACGGCGCGGAGGACAACAAGAGTGACGGACTGAATCAGGCGGCGGGACAAAGCCTTCCCTGCCGCGTCCGTAAATCAGCAGCTAGCATCCCGGTCGGGGCTCCTTTCCGTCTTTCATCGAGGCATTCACTCCAGAGTGGGGTTTGTGGTAGGGTAGACCAACGTCAAGCATGGTGAGGAGTGACTATGATCGACAGCTCAATCCAACCCCGGTTGCGCTACGGCGACCTACGCGAATGGATGCGCGAGGCGGAGCGTCTGGGTGAGCTCCGTACGGTTTCGGGGGCGTCGTGGCAGGAGGAGATCGGTCTTGCGGCGGACGTGGTTGTCCCGGCTGACGACGGGCCGGCGGTTCTTTTCGACGAAGTGCCCGGCTGCCCCAAAGGATTCCGGCTGATCATCAACGTCTTTGCGGGCAAACGGCGCAATATGACCCTGGGCTTTCCCGGGCATCTCACCAAGCAGGAGCTCAGTCAGGCTTTCTTCGAGCACTACGTCAAGACGCGGCGGCGCGTCGCCCCCCAGCTCGTGGAGGATGGTCCCGTCTTCGAAAACATCCTGACGGGAGAGGAGATCGACATCACCAAGTTCCCCGCGCCGGTCTGGCACGCCCATGACGGCGGCCGCTACATCGGCACGGGCTGCTTCTCCGTGACCATGGACCCTGACGAGAGATGGATCAACGTGGGCTGCTACCGCGCGATGATTCAGGATCGCAAATCCGTGGGCCTGCTCATCGTTCCGGGAAAACACGGCCACATGCATCGGGAGAAGTATTTCAGCCGGGGTGAGCGCATGCCCGTCGCCCTGGTCGTGGGAAGCGACCCGCTGTTT
>Ga0114945_10002685_pt1 | contig 10293 bp, 11 predicted proteins | sample OV2TP3_FD_87194 | JGI IMG/M metagenome (GOLD analysis project Ga0114945, IMG submission 87194) | Hot spring microbial communities from Beatty, Nevada to study Microbial Dark Matter (Phase II) - OV2 TP3 | ecosystem: Environmental > Aquatic > Thermal springs > Hot (42-90C) | place: USA: Beatty... | reverse complement strand
GGAGGTCTACCAGGTAATGAGTTTCAATCACAAACACACCGCCTGGCGCCAGCGCTCGCTTGATCCCCGTCACAAAATCTTCCAAATCTGGAATGTGAGGAAAGGTATTCGTGGCGGTGATGACAGAGGCCTGTCCCCATTTTTCAGCAATGGGTTTGGCTGTCTTGGAATCGAAAAAACCGGTATAGCAATCGATGCCCTTGCCGCCGCTCAATTCCGCCAGGTTCTTTGCAGGATCGACTCCGAGCACTCTGACACCGTGGCGCTTGAATCCACTCAATAACGTGCCGTCGTTCGACCCAATATCTATCACCAGATCTTTTGCGCCAAGATGATATCGACGGAGAATCACATCGCTAAGTTCGTATAAATGGGTCCTTAAGGTGTCTGAAGCGGACGACACGTAAAGATAATCCTCAAACATGGCGCTGGGTGGCACTTTCTCCATTAACTGAACGTGATTGCAGGTGTTGCAAAAGCCGACTCGGAGCGGATAGTTTGGCTCTGGACGGGACAATTCCTCTTGAGATAGAAATTTATTGGCCAGCGCCGTCTTCCCCAGATCCAAAAATGGTTCTACCGTGTCGTGGCCGCAGACGATACAAGCTGTCTTGCGTTGAAATTTCCGCGATCGCTGAGGGGCTTCTTGTTTTAAACTTTTAAACAAGTTGGGACGCCAGGCTGTGATGCTCAACGAACCAAGTGATGGTCCGGCGGAGTCCCTCCTCAAGGCTAACTTCGGGCTTCCAGCCGAGCCTGTCGCGTGCTGCGGTAATGTCTGCTGACATTCTCATGATTTCATCCGAACGCGTCGGTAATGCTCCGAACAACGCCTTGACCGGATGGCCCATCAATCTCAGGGTCAGTTCGACCACTTCACGAACGGAAACACCCTCACCCGAGCCGATGTTGAACACCGAGCCAGACTCGACCGGTTGGGTCGCTGCCAACATCAGGGCATCCACCACATCGTCAATGTATATAAAATCTCGCTCTTGGCTTCCTTCGCTGATGGGCACATCCTGACCCTGCAAGGCCGAAAGGATTGTGTGGGGAATCAGTCTGCGGCTAAGGTCCCAGGGTCCATAAGGGGTGAAGAGACGCAAGACAACGGCGTTGATCCCGTATAAACGGGAGTAGGTCTGTACGAGCGTAGTCGCAGCAACCTTGGAGGCACCCAGAACGGTTTCTGGCCGAAGAGGACCCTGTTCACTCAGGTGTTCTCCGGAGCCGTATTCAGCGGCTGAACTGGTGAAGACAAGGCGGGTTTGTTTTAATTCCTTCATTCCTTCAAGGATGTGGAGCGTTCCTAAGACATTCACTTGGAAATGGGTTTCGGCGCTAAGGCTCGGGGGATTGAAAGGGGTGCCAGCCAGATGATAGATCACCTCGGGCTGCACTTGAAGTACAGCATCACCTACTCCTTTCATATCGGTCATATCTGCCGATAAGAAGCCGATTTGATCCTGAATGGCCCTCAAACGAAATCGGTTCGATTCGGGACGGGTCAATACGAAAACTTGGTATCGATCCCGAACGAGGCGGTGGGCCAAGTTGGCACCGACCATTCCCGTGCCGCCGGTCAAAAGCACTCTGTTTATTTTTTCGGATCCCAAATTTTTTTGCTATTCAACATCCAGAACCCGGGACCCCTGAGATTCATAACCGATCTGGATCTCGGTAAGGTCGGAGAGCGCCTGTCGCACCGTCATTTGTTTCTGAGGCGTTACAATAAAAAGCAAGAATCCGCCGTTGCCGGCGCCGCAGAGTTTACCTCCCCACGCACCCGCATTCATCGCAGACCGGTACCATTCATCAATCCGATCGTTGGTGATCGTGCTTGCCAATTTGCGCTTAAGCTGCCACGATTCGCTAAGCACCTCTCCAAACGCCCGGGGATCAAAATGGTTCTGCATCAATTGGCGGAGCTGTGAAGCTTGTTCTTTCATGATGACCAACTCATCCATTTTTTTAACGATGTTACCTTTTTGCTCGGCAAGTACTGAGTTCGAATCGCGTGCCATCCCTGTCCAAAACATCAAGATATGTTTGAAAAGCTTGTCTAATTCTCCGTTGGGAAGATGCTGCGGCTCCAGGCTGACCCTTCCATCAGGCTGAAAGGAAATATAGTTGAGACCGCCAAAGGCTGCGGCATATTGATCCTGTTTTCCAACGGGGCGTTTCAACACTTCGATTTCGATGTGCACCGCCTCTTCCGCCAGCTGCCCGGCCGATACGCGCTCACCTTTGAGGGCATGGAAGGCATTAAGTAGGCCCACGGCGAAACTCGCGGAGGAACCCAAACCTGAAAAAGCCGGCAGATCGGCCACCGTGCTGATGTAAATCGGGGGTTCGATTTGGAGCATTCGTAGACACTCGCGCGCAATGGCATTTTTAACATCGTCCAATCGATCGACATGCTCCGTATCTGAATAATTCAAACGGTAATTTTCGTTAAACAATTTTCCATGCCGCTTGACCGTTACATAGGTGTATTTGTCAATAGCGGTGCTCAGCACAGCACCGTACTGTTTTTCGTAAAAGTCGGGGAAGTCAGTGCCGCCGCCTGCAAAACTGACACGCAACGGTGTTCGGGTGATGATCATCGTCCGCTAACCCTGCTTTAAAGACCAATCATAGGGGATGTCATTTTTAAAAGGATCCATCCGAATTATCTCCTCTGGCTGATGCGGCTCTGTAGCACAATTTGCTAGAATCACCAGCTTATCGCCATAGGCTTTATAACCATTGGCGATGCCGGGCGGCACCTGCACGAGACAATAATTGTCTTCGCCTAAAAAAATCTCTTGCACCTCCCCCTGGGTAGGAGAATCTTCACGGCCATCGTAGAGCACGAATTTGGCATGCCCCGAAATGACTGCGTTGTTGATGGTCATTGTCTTGTGGATATGCCACGCCTTGATTGTGCCCGGCCAGGCACACGAAAAATAGATTTCGCCGAACTTGATGAAATGGAGATCGGTGGCCTTCAACATATGCATCACCTTACCCCGCTCATCCACAATTTGACTTAACGGTACAATCTTGACTCCACTGATCATGAGCTCACCTCAATACTCTTTTTCCAGTGTAACGAATCATCAAGAAGCCCTTTCTCCAACAAATGGCGCAGCCAGCTGATCCTCGTAAAGTGCTTGTCATTGAATTGGGCCTCTGTCAGCTTCGCTTTTTTAAAAGCATCGCATAACTCCCTCGCACCCTCTTTAATATTCCATTTGAAAACAAAATGGGGAAAGGCGCGTGCGAATTTACTGAAATCTGCTTTGTAGGTCCTCTGATCGGCTCCGGGCGAAGCGAGCATCTCGAGCTTCGAGCCCGGTACGGTCTTTACTACGACTTCCGCTAACTCTTTGATTTGATGATTCAAATGGTTGGCGCCGTTATTAAAAGTTTGATTATGAACCTTTTCGATGGGCGCCTCCAGTACAGCCAGGAAGGATCGGGCTAGATCCGCCACGTGAACGACTGGCCGCCACGGTTTCCCATTGCTCTCGACCACCACTTTCCCCCTCGTGACGGCGGAGCCCATAAGATTATTGAACGCCGTGTCAAAACGCATCCGTGGCGAGAAACCATAGACGGTGCCGTTCCGCAGAAAGGTGGGCGAAAAGCTATCGTCAGCCAACTCGGCAATGGCGCGCTCACTTTTTACCTTGGAGATCGCATACTCGGTTTTGGGATCAAGGGGTGAGTCTTCGGTTACGACAGCCGCTTCAGACACTCCATACATAATGCATGAGGATGAAAAAAGAAATCGCTTCACGCCGGCGGTCTTGGCAAACTTTGCAAGACGCACCGATGCCTCATAATTGATGGATTGTGTCCATTCGCGGTTTAAATCTCCCGTGGCATCGTTACTCAATGCCGCGAGGTGAATGACGGCGTCGAAGCCTTCCAAATCAGAAGGTTCCACTTCCCGAATATCCTTGGAAATCATAGGAATCTGATTCTGATCGGGCACCAGAGTGCATTCGTGAAAGAAACCTGAATCCAGACCCACTACCTCATAGCCGGCCTTCAAGAATAAGGGGGCCATCACCGATCCGATGTATCCCTCATGGCCCGTGATGAGCACCCGTTTAGGCATGGCGGACAGGCCCCTTTTCCAATTTGCCGTTCAGCAATTGGTACGTCAAATCGAGAAGTGTCACCTTTTCAGAAACAAGGGCCCAGGGGCAACCGGCTCGCTCGGCGGCTTGTTGATCCCTCTCATCATCGCCTATGAAATAAGTCCGAGTCAGATCCAGATTGAAACCACGTTGTGCCTGATACAGCAAGCCCGCTTTTGGTTTCCGACACTCGCACCCCTCCTCCCAGTCATGCGGGCAATGGTAGACAGCGTCAATACGCCCGTCGCTTTGAATGGCTTCGGCCTTCATTTTGTCGTGGATTTCCTCCAACTGGGACGGGGTCATCACCCCTCGCGCAATCCCCGGTTGATTCGTGATTACGATCACCCGATAGTCTGCCTCCTTGAAAATCCTCAAGGCCTCTCGAGCACCCGGAAGCCATTCCCACTGATTCCAGGTACCTACGTATTCCGCACGCGGCATTTTTTTATTCAGGACCCCATCTCGATCAAGGAAGATTGTTGGACGGCGGGCGAGAAATTCATCCGTCAAGTGAAGGCGGTTATGGGAACCCACACTGTAGTATCGATGATCCGTCAGATAGGCCCCTAACTGCCGCTTTTTGACCAGTTGGGGGTACACTTCTCTTTCGAACATCACATTTTCATCCGCGAGCATAGCAAGTGTTGAGCGCTTGAGGATCGCAAAACCAATGTCTACCCCAGAGAGGTCGGCTTTCTGGCGGCTCTTATCATAATCAAGAACGTATCCCTGGGAATCTACAAGCACGTTATCGCGAGTGTATCGATCGGTGTTTCGGTATACCGTGATTTGTGCCGGTACGCCGGAAGTAACGAACCTCTGCCACATGAATTGAAACCGCATCGGCCAATAATTATCGCAGTACATCAGTAAGAAAAGGGGGTCGATCAACGACTCGGCGCGCTTGATTCTTCTCCCTGTGTCATCCTCGATATTCGAAACAGAGTATTCGACGGACACTCCCCAACGATGACCGTCTCCGAAGTAATCCTGAATGACGTCGGGCAGATAACCCAATAACAAAAGGATTCGCTTAAAGCCTTGGTCACGAAGCATCTCAACCAAATATTCCAGGAAAGGCTTGCCGTGGAACGGAATCATCGGCTTGGGCAGTGTGTCAGTGAGCGGTGCAAGCCGCGAGCCTCTGCCGCCTGCGAGAATCACAGCCTGTGTGGGACGTTCCATGAATTACGAATGGTCTCGAGCGAGACATCTCGTCAAAATATCGCAGAGGACCATAGGGCAATCTTCAACCAATTCGTACGCTCCTTAGCGGGAACTGTCGTTGATCAAAGAAATCTTTTTATCCAACGGCGCCCGTTCCACTGTCCAATGCAAGCGGGGGCGAACCGCCACAGGAGGCCACGGACGGTGATAATTACCACGAACGCCTGATGGATCCATAGTATCAATTACGGTGAAACCGATGGCATCGATGATCTGCGCATGTACCTTTTCGAAGACATTAGAAACGACGCCAAAAGTCACGGAGATCTCCGCATCATTAAAAAAATCACCGGGTATGATGCATCTTTCTTTATAGATGCCGGGGGGGCGGGGTTTGCCCTTCCACGGCGAATCCAAATTATCCACCGTCGAAAACAGTGCGGTCCCTGTCTCGTTATAAAGGTCGAAGGCCGCATCCAGAACATATCCCTCTTTGATAACCCAGAATTCCATCTCTAGGGTAAGAGGCTCCCGTACGGTAAAATCGGTGCGGACAGCTCCCGTCACGTCAAGCGCTCGAATCGCCCGCAATCGAACTACCTCGTCGCCGGGGGCCGTGGGGATATCGTCCCAAATACGTTCACCGTTATTCTTGAGACCATACTGAAGATAATGTCTGGCAACTTCATTGGTAGCCCCCTCCTTCAGAATAGCTCCGCCGTCTAACCAAATCACCCGTGAACAAAGGCGCTGGACCGCCGCCATGTTGTGGCTGACAAAGAGAATCGTCCGACCTTCGCTCGCTACATCATGCATCTTCCCAAGACACTTCTTCTGAAATTGCACATCTCCAACAGCCAACACCTCATCAACAAGCAGAATTTCAGGATCGAGATGAGCGGCAATGGCGAAGGCCAAACGGACGTACATGCCGCTGGAGTAATGTTTCACAGGAGTATCAATGAATTTCTCAATCTCCGCAAAAGAGACGATCTCATCAAACTTGTGCGCGATCTCTCCTTTGCGCATCCCAAGAATGGTACCGTTCAGGTAGATATTTTCCCGGCCTGTGAGCTCCGGATGAAAACCAGTTCCGACGGAGAGAAGCGAGGCCACTCGTCCTCGAATTTCGGCAAAGCCCTTTGTGGGATCTGTGATGCGAGAAAGAATTTTCAAGAGGGTAGTCTTTCCAGCGCCATTTCGGCCGATGATTCCGACTACCTCGCCGGGCTTGACTTCAAAGGAGACATCTTTGAGGGCCCAAATTCGGCTTCCGTTTGCCTGATTATTTCCCCGGTTCTGAATCCATCGCAGGGAGGCCGTCACCTGGCGAAGGACCATCTCACGAAACGTGTCGTACGGCGCTTCTCTTCTTCCAATTGTGTATTGCTTGGAAAGGCCTTCAGCTCGAATGACAATGGAGTCCATTTTCTAGATGACGTCGGCGAAACGACGCTCGACCCTCTCAAAGTATGCGACCCCGATCAGAAATAAGATAACGCTTGCACAGAAGGAAAGCATCAGGATATCCCGGTTAAAAGGTTTGCCAAGAAAGGCGGACCGAAAACCGTCAACGATTCCTGCCATCGGATTCAGGTAGAGCGCCCAGCGCCAGTGGGGGGGTACCAGAGTCACTGGAAAGACGACGGGGGTTGCAAACATCAAAAGTTGAATCATAAAAGGAACCACATAACGAAAATCGCGATAGGCCACGATGAGGGCCGAGAGTAAAGTACCGATCCCCAAGGCTGCGAAAGCGACGGCGAGGATCAGGAAAGGGAGTGCCAATAAATGGAGGTGCCAATCCACATGGTAATAAAGCATCAAAAAAAGCATGACGCCGGAGGAGATCAAAAAATCGACCAGCACGGATCCGATGGAGGCCAAGGGGATAATGAGGCGAGGGAAATAAACCTTCGTGATCAGGTTGGTCGAACTGACCACCGAATTGGCCGACTCACTCAGGGCGTTTGAAAAAAAAGTCCAGGGGAGAAGCGCTGCGTAAACAAAAATAGGATAGGGATAGCCCTCCGAAGGAACCTTGACCCAATGGCCAAAGATAATGGAAAAAACAAACATGCCCATCAAAGGCTGAATAATGGCCCAAGCACATCCCAGGACGGTCTGTTTGTAACGTACCTTAATGTCTCTCAAGGCAAGCACCCAGAAAAGTTCCCGATAAGCCCAAAGTTCTCCGAGATCCAGGGTCCGCCAACCATGTGACGGTTGGACCAACGTACGATGGGCTCCAGAAAAATAGCCGGTGCGGATTCTGTTTTTAATCTGCCTGAGGGTGCGCCTTGTTCTACTTCGAATTCCCAGCATGAGGAGTTATCTTTTTCTAAAGCTTCGCCCTCTCAGTCACAGGACGGGCTTTGTGACTTACCAGACCATCTCGTCATCGCGAGGCGCGAAGCGACGAAGCGATCTTTGAGATTGCTTCGCCCCTACGGGGTTCGCAATGACGACTTTGTTAAATTTTCTCGACAAGCGCCTCGTCGATTTCGACCGACGCCGACTGCGCCAAAAGGCCGAGGGAGATCACGAGGCGGGCAAATCTATTTTTCCGGACAATAAAGCCTTCCACCCCTTTGAGAAGACCCGAGCGGACGTACACCCGGTCTCCTTGAGATAGATAAGGGTAGGGATCGATTGAAATCTCTTCGTCGACGAAACGCTTGACAGCTGCAAGTTCCCTTTCCGCAATCGGCACGGGCCAAGAATGGAATCCGACCAAACGAACGGAGCCTTGCGTTTCAAGAACCCGAAGCCGATTCCTCAAAGGGATGCGAACAAAGAGGTAGTTTGTAAAGATAGGTTCTTCGATTCTTTTTAAGCGATCGGACCAGCGGCGGGTAATCCTTCGAAGCGGGAGAAATGTCTCGATGCCCTTCTTTTCAAGCTCCCCATGAACTGCCTTCTCATGCCGCGCTCGTGTCTGGAGCGCGAACCAGTGGGGTTCTTCCCACAACTCCTCTGGGAGAAAGGGTATTGGCTGAATCGGATGCAAAGACTAATCTCGGGTGTGTAAAATCACGCGACCTTAGAAATCCTAACCACGCAAGAAAATATTCCAAACCACTACTCCTCTTATTATATTAGCTTTTCCCCATTCTTTCCACAAGCCAAGCATCGAGGATGTCTTTTTTGAAGCGCCACTGTCCCCCAATTTTTACCGCGGGGATCTCCCGCTTCTTGAGGAGCCGGTAAATCGTGACGAGATGAAACCCGAGATACTTGGCCGCCTCTTTGGGGGTCATGATCTGGGTGCGCTCTCGGCGGGGAAACACCACTTTTCTTGGATCCTCTGTTTTTGCTTCCTCTCTCACAAACTCACCTGGTTTTTCCATATTGCCATATCCTTTCTTTTTATTGAAATCTATAACAAATACTAGCATACCAACCCAAACATGTCAATTCTGCTATAAATTGTTATATGCGGATTGTTTAAGACGCCCTCATTGCGAGGAGCATTATCAATACACGAATACACGCAGCGCAAGTTTAAACCTGCGCTATATTTTCCCTTTGCTTGATTAGCTTCTATAAATCGGTGGAAAATTTTCTCGCCGTAAGTATAATGAGGAGGCAAACCCACAAAAATAAAAGGAGCGACTCGATGAAAAAGGCAACGATTATCTTTCTTCTTCTTTTCTCTCTCGTTCTCACTCCCCAACTTTGGGCTCAAGAAGCGGTGGACAATGTCTGGCAAGCCGCGCGTTCCGATGTCTATGGAACTAAGTTTGGTGGGATGCTGGGCCGCGGGCTTTTGAATATTGCCACCTGTTTTATCGATGTCATTGTCCATGTGGTCGAAGGATCGAAACAGGGACCTCCTGTGGTCGGGTCGCTCACGGGTCTGGGGAGCGGGATTGCCTGCACCGCCCTTCGGGTCACGTCAGGGGCTTTGGATGTGGTGACTTTCTGGGTTCCCGGTTTTAACGGTTTTCCGGTTTCGCGCTCTTATTCCAACTGTCTGGAATTTGAGCAAGAGGAACTAGAGATCAAACCCCAAGAACTCGCCCCCTCCGCGGCACCGGCTCGGGGCCCTGAAGAATACGCGAAGCCCGCGGCACCGGCAAAGCACGGCGTGGCGGAATACGTTAAGAAATAAGCCCGAGATCGCTTCGGGTAAAAATCGGAGAAAAGTCATACTTAGCGAGTCGTCCGCTCGCCCATTCTTCACGGTCAACGAGGCAAATGACTTTCACGACCCGGCACCTTAGTTTCTCGAGTTCCTGGATCGCGTTCATCACCGACTGACCGCTCGTGACGACATCCTCCACCACCACCACCCGGTCTCCCGATTCCAACCGCGGGCCCTCAATCTTTTTTTGAGTCCCGTGTTTTTTCTCCTCTCTCCGGACAATAAAGGCTCTTAAAGGCCTTCCTGTTTGGGAGCTCAGGAGGGCGACGGCTGCGGCAATCGGGTCGGCCCCCAGGGTCGGTCCGCCAACCGCATCGACGGGGATTCCATGAAGCATGGAGAGGACCATCTTCGCAACTAAAAGAATCCCTTGGGGGTCAAGGGTAACCTGTTTTCCATCAATGTAATAATCGGATTTCTTTCCACTGGAAAGGGTGTACTCTCCTTTGCGAACTGCTTTCTCTTTCACCAGCTTCAAAAGTTCCTCACGTAACTCAGTTCCACCCATTTTGTACTCTCCTAATTCCAAATCTTATCAATCGGGAGGTTACGTTTAAACGTGACCCCCCTCAGTCTACGCCGTCGGCCCAAATCATGATTCCTGTCTCTTTTCCCTTGCCTCTGTCGTGAGGGGAGGAAGGGGAATCGATCACGGTGAAGGGATGGTTGTCAATCACGACCTCCCCGCAACTCACCACCACTCGCCACATCCCGGCCGCAAGCCTCCCCGGGGGAAGCGTATCGATCTGTAAAGTCGTCTTGGCCAATCGGCAGCGCCCCCCTCGGAAGGAGGTCCGGCCGGCCGCCTCACCGGCCGGGTTAATCCAAAGCGCTTCGAATTGAGGG
>Ga0114945_10002684_pt1 | contig 10298 bp, 9 predicted proteins | sample OV2TP3_FD_87194 | JGI IMG/M metagenome (GOLD analysis project Ga0114945, IMG submission 87194) | Hot spring microbial communities from Beatty, Nevada to study Microbial Dark Matter (Phase II) - OV2 TP3 | ecosystem: Environmental > Aquatic > Thermal springs > Hot (42-90C) | place: USA: Beatty... | reverse complement strand
CTTCGAATGGCGCGGATTCATCCCGCTGGACAAGCTGCCGCGCCACTTCAATCCCGACTCCGGCTATGTGGCCACGGCCAATAACCGGCAGATACCGCTCTCGTATCCCGACCCCATCGGACACGAGTGGTCGCCTCCTTACCGCGCGCAGCGCATCGCCGGCGTGTTCGAGGAAGCGCACGCCTCCGGGCGCAAACTGCGCATGGAGGACATGACGCGCCTGCAGAACGACGTCCTCTTGCTTCCGGCGCGCGAAATGGTGCGCCTGCTGGCCGCAGCGAATCTCTCCACCGATGATCCGGCGGCGAAGTTGTTGCTCGCGTGGGATGGGACCCTGGCGGCGGATTCTGCGGCGGGGGTGCTGTACAAGATCTGGGAACGACACGTGCGCCGTGGCGTGGTGCGGCAGTTCTTGCCGGAAGCTGTGGCGGAACTGCGCCCCGTGGTCGAGCAATGGATTGAGCTGCCGGTGGTGCTGGGTACTCTCTCGCGGCCGCGCCGCGACCTCTTCGGCGACGCACCTGAAGCCGCGCGCGATCGTTTGCTGCTCACGGCTCTGGCCGAAACCACGGAGGAGCTCAAGCAACTGCAGGGCGCGGATCCGGCAAAGTGGTCGTGGGGGCAACTGCACACCATGCGTTTCCGCCACGCGCTGGATGCTTTCCCCGGCGCTGCGCCACTCATGGAGTTGGACCCCCTGGCGCGCCCGGGAGACAGCGAAACCGTCAACTCCACCGGGCACACGCGGTCTTCTTTCGAGCAGACCTCGGGCGCCAGCTACCGCCAGATTCTCGATGCCGGCGACTGGGACCGCTCCCTGGCCGTCAACGTGCCCGGCCAGAGCGGCCAGCCCGGCAGCCCGCACTACTCTGACCTTATGCCCCTGTGGAAGGACGGTCTATACTTCCCGCTGCTCTACTCCCGCGCAGCGGTGGAGAAGCACACCGTCAACCGCCTGGTGCTGCAGCCGGCCGCTCCGGCGCCGTGGAGCGAATGCGCATTCCTTCTCGTAATGGGGGGTTGCTCCTCGCGATGAAACAATTTGGCAAGTGGCTCTTGATCGCGGTCGGCGTACTGATTCTCCTGATCGCCGGCGTCAGCGTGGCCGGCCTGTTCCTGCCCGAAGCGCACCTGGCCTCGCGCACACTGAAAACCAAGCAGACACCGGAAGCCATCTGGGAAGCGGTGACCAACCACGCTGCCGAACCCGAGTGGCGCAAGGACCTCAAGGTGGTAGACCACCTCCCCGATCGCAACGGGCACCCGTTGTGGCGCGAGGTGTACCCCGACGGCGAGACCCTGACGCTGGAAACCGTCGAGTCTGACGCGCCGCGCCGCCTGGTGCGCGAGATCGCCGATGAAGGCGGCCCCTTCAGCGGCCGCTGGGAGTTTGCCATCACACCCGATGGATCTGGCTCGCGCCTGACCATTACGGAAGTTGGCCGCGTGCCCAACCCCTTTTTCCGCTTCATGAGCACGTACGTGATCGGCCACGCCACCTATCTGGAAAAGTACCTGACGGCCCTGGCGGGGAAGTTCGGGGAACAACCGAGGATCGAATAGGTTTTGCATTTGACTGTTTTGCAGGCCCTGCGAATAATCTCCGCATGTCCAGCCCATTGACGACGCCGGAACCGACGTTCCACTTCGGTGGCTACTTGGATGACAAACCTGGTCCGGACGGCGTCGGATTCTGGCCTCGTGCCGGGGCGCGAATTATCGACACCATCCTGCATACGCTTGTGGGCATCGTCGCGGGTCTCGCGTTTGGAATCATGCTCGGAATCGCGACCGCCCTCACTGGGAGTGACCCCGCTCCCCTGATCCAGAAAGCGGGGACTTCACCAATCCTGGCGTTCCTCGCGGGAATCACTGGCCACGTGGCTTATCACACCATTTGCGAGGGGCTGCACGGCAGCACTTTGGGCAAGATGCTATTGGGCCAAGTGGTTCTTACGGACGACTTGCAGCCTTGCGGCCCTCGCTCTGCGTTGATCCGATCCTTGGCCTACTACGTGGACACACTTTTCTTCGGCGCAGTGGGTTACCTTGTGATGAATAAGACGCGGCAGATGAAGCGGCATGGCGATAACTGGGCTGACACGTTCGTTACGAGGCGTGCCGAAGTTTCGCCAGACCAACTGCGCAGCACGGGCCGCTTCGTTGCCGTCCTGGTGCTCGCAATGGCCATGGATGCTGCTATTGCCATGACAGCCCTGGTGGCCATGATCGTTTGAGTACGTGGCACCTTACAGGATTTTCTTGCCAAACACCGAGAGCGCCAGTTCCACGGCCAGGTCGGCGGTGCGGTTGTGTTCGTCGATGACAGGGTTGACCTCGACGATCTCGAAGCTGGTCATGCGGCCGTGGTCGCCGATGATTTCCATGGCCAAATGGGCCTCGCGATAGGTGGCCCCGCCGCGCACCGGCGTGCCCACGCCGGGAGCGTCCTCGGGATCGATCCAGTCCATGTCAAGCGAGACGTGGTAGCCGGCGGTGCCACGACCCGCCATGCGCAACGCTTCCTCGATGATGGTGCGCATGCCGCGCTCGTCGATATCGCGCATGGTGAAGACCTCGACCCCGGCGCGGCGCACGTTTTCGCGCTCTACCTGGTCGATCTCGCGCACGCCCACGAGCACGCAGTTTTCCGGCGCCACCTTGGGAGAAAAACCCAGGATGTTGGCCATCTCCGGCGGCCCCAGTCCCATGATGGCCGCCAGCGGCATGCCATGCACGTTGCCGCTGGGTGAGGTTTCCGGCGTGTTGATGTCGGTGTGGGCGTCGATCCAGAGCAGCCCCACCTTCTGGTTCTGGCGCCGGTGGAACTCGGCCACTCCGGCCACCGTACCCGCGGCCACCGAATGGTCGCCTCCCAGCACCAGTGGCATCTTGCCCGCCTCCAGCGTCTTCAGCACTTGCTCGGCGTGCCGCGTGCACGTGGCGGTGATCTCTTTCAGGTACTTGGCGCGTGGATCACCCACCTTTTTCTGCTCGGCGATGGCTACAGCAATGTTGCCAGCGTCCTCCACCACGTGTCCCAGGGCTTCCAGGCGCGCCTCCAGGCCCGCCACTCGCACTGCTGACGGGCCCATATCCACGCCGCGGCGCGACTGTCCCAGGTCCAGCGGAACTCCCAAAACGCGGATCTTCCGTGGGGTGATGCTGGGCGCGATGGTCGGTGTTGGGCTTGCCATGATTCCTCTCTCCGGACTTCTACGGGTACAGGCGATTCAGCATGCGCGCGAAGGGGATGGTCTCGCGCACGTGTTCCAGGCCGCAGACCCAGGCCACCACGCGCTCGATGCCCATGCCAAAGCCGCCGTGCGGCACGCCGCCGTACTTGCGCAGGTCGAGATACCACTTGAAGGCCGATTCCGGCAACCCGTGCTCGCGAATGCGCTCCCGCAAGAGCTCGTAGGAACCGATGCGCTGCGAGCCGCCGATAATTTCTCCGTAGCCCTCGGGCGCCAGCACGTCCAGGCACAGCGCCAGCTCGGGACGCTGGGGATCCGGCTCCATGTAGAACGCTTTTATCTTCGCCGGGTAGCGATGCACCATCACCGGCCGCTCGAACTGCGCGGAAAGATAGGTTTCGTCGGGCGAGCCGAAATCGCCGCCCCACTCAAAGCGTGTTTCCAGCGCCCCTTTGGCGTGTCCTTCCTGGAGGATCTGCACCGCCTCGTCATAGGTGATGCGCGGAAAGGGCGCATCGATTTTCTGCAGCAGGCTGGCGTCGCGTCCCATGGTCTCCAGATCGGCGCGCCGCTTCTCCAAGCAGCGCTTGACGATGAAGGTGACGAATCCTTCGGCCAGTTCCATGATGTCGTCGAGCGTGGCGTAGGCCACCTCCGGCTCCACCATCCAGAACTCGGTCAGGTGGCGGCGCGTCTTGGATTTTTCCGCGCGGAACGTCGGCCCGAAGGAATACACCTTGCCCAGCGCCATGGCCGTGGCCTCGATGTAAAGCTGGCCGGACTGCGTGAGGAACGCCTCCTGGTCGAAGTAATTCACGGGAAACAGCGTGGTGGTGCCCTCGCAGGCTGCCGGCGTGATTACCGGCGGGTCGGTGAGCGTGAAGCCGCGGTCGTCAAAGTAGTCGCGCGCCGCCTTGATGATCTCCGCGCGCACGCGCAGGATGGCTGCCTGCCGCGGCGTCCGCACCCAGAGGTGCCGGTGGTCCATCAGGAACTCGACGCCGTGTTCCTTGAGTGAAATAGGGTAGGGATCGTCTTCGGGGACGCGCTGCACCACCTCCACTTCGCTGACGTCGAGCTCATAGCCGCCGGGGGCGCGCTGGTCGGCGCGCACCTTGCCGCGCACCATCACGCTCGATTCCTGCGTCAGGTGCTTCACCGCCTCGAAGGTCTCCGGCGTCACCGCGTTTTTCGCCACCACGCCCTGGATCACGCCCGTGCCGTCGCGAAAGATGGGGAACAGCAGCTTGCCGCTCTCGCGCAAGTTGTAGAGCCAGCCGCGCACGGTGACGCTCTCGCCCTCGTGCCGGCCGATGTCCGCAATGGTGGTTGTTTTTGCCTGCATGTTCTTTGTGTTGGCTGCGCTCATCCTTCCGCGCCCGGCTGCGCCTCCAGGCGGCGAAAAGCCGCAGCCATTCCTTCCAGGATATTGCCTTTCCCCTCGCCGTCGATTTCCATCAGCAGCGGCGGGGCCTTGGGCGCCTGCCGCAAGAGCGCCATGGTTTCTTTCCAGTCCACGATGCCATCGCCCGGCCACAAGTGGGAATCGCGATCGCCGGCGTTGTCGTGCACGTGCGTGGAGCAGATGCGCTCCTTGAGCGTCTCATACGCCGGCGCCACTCCCCCGGCCAGAAGCGCATGGCCCACGTCAAAGCAGACGCCCAGATCGTCGAAGTGTCCCGCATCCAGAACCGCCAGCAGCCGCTCCGGCGTGGAAAGCTCGTTGGGAATATTTTCCACCAGCAGGGTTACGCCCAGCGGCCGCGCAAAGGCCCGCAAGTGTTCCAGCGACGTCACTCCCGCCTCGAACTTGCGCAAATCAAACTCTTCTCCGCCCATGCCCACGTGCTGCACCAGGAAGCGGAAGGGAATCAGTTCCGCCACCTCCAGCGCGCGCTTGATCTCATCCATGGCCTCGATGCGCCGCTTCTTGTCGGACTCGGCGACGTTGATGGGGGGAGCTCCGCTACGCCCCCATTCGTAATCGTTGAACATGGGCGAGTGCATGGAGTTCAGCGGCACGCCGGAGCTGCGGAACCAGCCCGCCAGTTCCTTCACATGGGCGCGGTTGGAGTAGTCAAAGTGGCCGCGCGCGCAGAAAATCTCGATGGCCTGGGCCCCGTGCTGCGCCAGCCCCTCGAGCAGGCCCGGATGCAGCCGCTCCGTCACGCACACGTAAGTGGACATGGCTCTCTGCATCCTCTGCCTCCTAGTACCCCAGCGCTTTCCCGTTGCGGCGCGGGTCGCTGGCGCCCAACCGCTCTCCCGTGCTTTCGTCGATGGCGATGCTCTCCGCCGAGCCCCAAAGCGCCGTCCCCCAGGGCGACTCCCAGGTGATGCGGTGTCCCCGGGCCTGCAGCATGCGCACCGTATCCGGAGAAAAATGCGGCCGCTCCATGTGGATGGAATCCGGCATCCACTGGTGATGGAAGTGGGGCGCATTGACCGCCTGCTGCACATCCATCCCGTAGTCCACCATGCCCAGCACCACGTTGGCCACAGTAGTGATGATGGTGCCGCCGCCCGGCGAGCCCGTCACCAGCCACAGCTTCCCGTCCTGCAGCACCATGGTAGGCGTCATGGAAGAGAGCGGGCGCTTGCCCGGCGCGATGGCGTTGGCCTCCCCGTGAATCAGCCCGGATTCATTGGGCGCGCCGGGCTTGGTGCGGAAGTCGTCCATCTCGTTGTTCAGCAGAAACCCCAGCCCTTCGGCGGTAACGCGCGAGCCCATAAAGTCGTTGATCGTAGTGGTCACGGCAGCGGCGTTGCCTTCGCTGTCCACCACCGAGTAGTGCGTGGTGTGATTGCCCCCGGCCGCGGGAACGGGTCGCGAGTTCCGGCGCGCCACCCGGTCGAGTTCCTCGAAGATGCCCGCAGGCCGCGCCAGTTCCGCGCTGAGCGTGGCATGGGCCGGATCAATCGACTGCCGCCAGGCCGCAGCGTAACGCTTGTCCAGCAACTGCGCCACCGGTACGGCGGCAAAGTCCGGGTCGCCCAGCAACTCGGCGCGGTCAAAAAAAGCGCGCCGGAAGGCCTCCACCGTCAGGTGGATGGCGTCGGCGGAGCGGTTGCCCAGCTTTTTCAGGTCATAGCCCTCCAGAATGTTCAGCGCCTCGATCAGCGCAATCCCGCCGGAAGAGGGCGGCGGCGCGCTGATGATTTCGTAGCCGCGGTAGGTTCCGCGCACCGGCTCGCGTTCTTTCACTTCATAGGCCGCCAGGTCGGCTTCGGTAATCAGTCCTCCGCCCTTCTGAATGGCGCCCGCCAGCTCTTTCGCAAGGGCGCCGCGATAAAAGTCATCGGGGTCCTTGGCAATGCGCTCCAGCGTGCGCGCCAGCTCCGGCTGCCGGAAAATTTCTCCCTGGCGGTAAAAGTTGCCATCGCGCTGGAAGATGCGCCGCGACTCCGGGAACCGCTCCAGTTGCTTCTCGTCCGCGTCCTTGAAGTCGTCCGCATCCTCCCAGGCCAGGGCGAACCCTTCGCGCGCCAGGCGGATGGCCGGCGCCATCACGCGCGCGAGCAGCAGCTTGCCCCACTTTTTCTGCGCATACACCAGCCCTTTGACTGAGCCGGGCACGGCAATGGCGCGGTAGCCAAACTCGCTGGCGCCTGCTACGACGTCACCCTGAGCGTCCAGGTACATGTTGCGGGTGGCAGCCGCGGGCGCGGTTTCGCGGTAGTCGAGGAAGCGGGTCCGGCCGTCGGCCCAGCGCAGCAGCAGGAAGCCGCCGCCGCCCAGATTTCCCGCCTGGGGATGCACCACTGCCAACGCAAAGCCAGTGGCCACGGCAGCGTCCACGGCGTTGCCCCCGGCGCGCATGGCCTCAACTCCGGCCTCGGAGGCCAGTTCGTGCGTGCTGGCCACCATGGCCTTGCGGGCGTGCACGGGCCGCATCCCGGCCGCAGAAAGAGGCACGCAGCCGGCCAGGGTGAAGGCCACAACCAGCAGCAAAATCAATGGCTTACACGGGGATGGCATGGAGTACGAGTCCGCCGCGGGATCAAGGTGTTGCGGCGGGAAGCAACGAGGCTAGCCCAGCCGCTGGGGGCGAGTCAAATTGAGTTTCCTCGACTATTCGAGACGTTTTCAGGCGAGGCGCCGCTCACTGCGTCAGCTTCCAAACACCTTCTTCGCGAACCATTTTGAATACCTCCTCCCTTCGAGTGTCTGCGGGGCCGTGCTCGATCACCACCAAGGCCTCGTCGCCGGCTTCCGTGACACTGATGATCGTCACCTGCTCGGGTGGAGGGGCTTCGGAAAGGCGCATAGTGCCATCTTCGAACTTCTTGCGGTCGGCCTCGGCTAAGTGCGGCTTGACGGCCTCGAAGTCCCTGGTCTGGGAGGCTTTGACGATGGCCAAGGCCACTTTGCCGGGGCCGGTTTCGGCGGCGTCGGCTCCTGAAACCGTGGTGGGAAGCGGCCGGGAGTTCCGCTGGATCGCAACATCGAAGGCGGCGGTGTAGTGAACCTTCACTCCGTTGATGGTCATGCCCTCCCCAAACACGAAGAGCTTGCCGGCAACCCGCTGATCTTCGAAAGCTGTGGGCTCAAACTCGCTGGTGACGCTTATCCCGTCAGCTTCGAATCCCCCGTGGTAGATCACTCCGAACCGTTCAGTCTTCTCTTCCGGGTCGAAGGTGACTTCCACGCGGTTGCGCCCGCCAGCTTCCGTCTCGTCCGACGAGGTGACTTCATCCTCGGGGACGAAGAATCCGTCTTCCTGCTCGACAAAGGTAATGGGAACATCGCTCAGAACGACCCGCACGTCCTCCTTGCCGGAGATGGCACGCGAGGGCTCGCGAAAGGCGTAGGCATGGCGCAGAGGGAAGGTCTTATCGCCCACGGTGAGGGTGCCAATGCCCTCCGCTGCCGCGGCCTCTGGAGTGCTCGTCTCCTCGGTAGCGGATGCAGCGCTTGGGGACGCGGCTTCCGTGGCGTTTTTTCCGTCTTCATCGGCCAGCTTCCACGCGCCACTGATGAGTATGGTGGGGATCTTGCCGGGCGCCTTGAGATTCGGCCCTTCGACCTCGACGATGGCAGTGTCGCCGGCCTCGGTGACCCGCGTAACATGCACGCCCTTAAACGCCTCGGCCATGAGTCCCATGGCCATTTTGCCGAAGGGGCCTTCCATGTCCGCAAACATCTGCGGGTTGGCGCCCAGCTTCTTCAGCGCAGCAAGGTCTTGAGCCAGCATCGCTTTGATGTATGCCGACGCAACCTGGCCGGGCCCGCTGGCGGCAGCGGCCGCCGCTTCTTCGGCGGTGGGAGGAACGCGGTTGGCGGCCTCAGTCGCCGCGGCGGCCGCCATTTGACCCTTGAGATCCGCCTGGCGCTGGATGGCGACATCAAAGGTGGCGGTGTAGTCGTAGGTATACTCCTCGAACTTTCGCGGCTCGGGCATGAAGAGCGTGCCAGCCACCCGCTGGTCGTCGAACGCCGTGGGCTTGAACTCATGCTCGCCGTAGAGCGCCATTTGGAGCTGGCGATGTGATAGAGTTGCTGGAGCCGGCGCAGTGGTCTGGGAGACGGTCTTTGTCTCCGCCTGTCCGCAGACCCCAGGCACGGCCAGCGCCAGCAGGGCGGCGGTAACAACATTGGTGACCACATTCATGGCGGAGCTCCCCTCAAATCCCTTCCCTACTTGGTCATCTTCCATTCCCCGTTGACGCGTGCGGCCTTCATCTTGATGGTTGAGGTCCCGTCTTTTTCCTTCATCTCGGCTTCGATCGTGGCTTTGTCACCGCTCTCGTAAACGGCCGTCAGTTTCATCCCTGGGGGAAACATCTGCGGCAGCATCTCGAGAATTTCCGGACCCATGGGCCCTTCGAGGTCCTGGTACATTTCTTCACTTACCGTGGGCTTGATCGCCTCCTTGTTGCCGGTCCTCGCCGCCTCGATGAACGCAAGAGCTGCCCGGCCGGGGCCGCTCTTTTCGGCCTCTGCGCCCACGGCTGTGGGTTGCGGTTCGGGACGAACGGCGGCCTTGAATGTTGCCGTGTAGTGGTAGGTTGTGCCGTCGATCTCTCCCGGCTCTTCCATCCACAATTTTCCCGAGATCGTATCTTTGTTGAAGACGTCCCAGTCGTAGTTGTGCATGCCCGACGTGCTGACCGATGCGCCTTCAAACGCACTGTCATAGAACGACCCGCTCTCCGCTTTCCGCAGCATGTTGATGCGAATCTCCACGGCATGCACCTTGCTGTCCCGCCCCAGCCGCATCAATCCGAAATCATCGTCCAGGTCGGCGGCGGAGATGGGCACGTCGCTCAACACGACGTAAATTACCCTCTTGCCTTTTTCGGAGGGTGACGGCTTTTCGCTGGCATAGGCATGGCGCAATGGCGTGGCATTGCCGTTGATGGTCAACGTGCCCTCGGCCGTTCCCGACTCTTGTGCGAAGACCGAGGGAAGCATCAGCAAGATGGCACAGATGTAGAGGCAAAGGGATCGCAACATGACGCACATCCTTTCCGGGTGAGGAAATGGAAACCAGGAAGCCGCCGCCACTGTAGCCGAATTCTTCGGCAGTTACCAGCAGGAAGGAATACCCCGCGGGCCGCGCGCTAACGCAGGTCCTGGGCCTCGCCCAGGACGACGTTGAAGTCCATCTTCTGCGCGCCGCGAAACACGGTGACCTTCACCGAGTCGCCGGCGCGGCGGCGGTTCATGATGCGGGCAATATCGCCCTGGTCCACCACCGGATCGCCGTCCATGGCCACAATCACGTCTCCGCCCGCCAGGATGGGCACATTGCCCAGGTACACGCGCTCCGTTCCGCCGCGCAGCCCGGCGCGGTCGGCGGCCCCGCCGCGCAGCACCTGCACGATGAGCACGCCCGATGGCGTGGCCAGGCGCAGTTCCGCAGCCAGCTCCGGCCCCACGGGCAACGTGCGCACGCCGAGCGACGGCCGCCGCACGCGCCCCACGGTCACCAGGTCGTTGAGCACCGCCTTGGCACGTTGACCGGGATGGCGAAGCCGATTCCCGCGCTCTGTCCCACCTGGCTGAAGATGAAGCTGTTGATGCCGATCACTTCGCCGCGCGCGTTCAGCAACGGCCCGCCGGAGTTGCCCGGGTTGATGGCGGCGTCGGTCTGGATG
>Ga0114945_10002683_pt1 | contig 10300 bp, 15 predicted proteins | sample OV2TP3_FD_87194 | JGI IMG/M metagenome (GOLD analysis project Ga0114945, IMG submission 87194) | Hot spring microbial communities from Beatty, Nevada to study Microbial Dark Matter (Phase II) - OV2 TP3 | ecosystem: Environmental > Aquatic > Thermal springs > Hot (42-90C) | place: USA: Beatty... | reverse complement strand
TACGCTCGTTCATCGTCGGCTGAAGCGCACGGTACTTCGCCCGAATACTTGGTTCTACTCTCATCTATTGAATCATCCAACGGAATGGAGAAATAGTCAAGTAATTTCATTACAAAGCCTTAGGGGAGGGTAATCGTCGAGAAGTTGCCACCCCCACCTTGATCCTCCCCCCTCAAGGGGGAGGAAGCAATTGTTTTAAAGGGACCTCGAAAAAGGATTTCATCCTGGGCGCTTTCCGGAAAACAGGCGGGACGGCCGTGAAGCCCTTGGAGGCTGTTAGGGCGGATTCTCCTCTCATCCAGTATCTCACGAAAATCCAAGGCCCGGTGGTTTACGAAGAGCTCAAGCAGAGCACGCAAGATGGGAAGGATCCTGAGTTGGTTGAGACGGTTTTGCTTTTAAAGGAACTGGATGCGGCGGTGGTTGTGCCGATTTTGTTGGAGAGCCGTCTGCTGGGCTTTATTGTGCTGGGGGCCAAGAGATCCGGGAGGCTTTTTAGCGAGAGCGACCTGTCGGTTTTTGCGATTTTGGCGAACCAGGCGGCCTTGGCGATTGAGAATCTACGCTCGGTGGAGGAGATGAAGCGGACCCAGGAGAAGCTGTTTCATGCCGAGAAGCTGGCGTATGTGGGGCAGCTGGCGAGCGCGGTGGTGCATGAGGTGAGGAATCCTTTGACGGCGATCAAAACGTTTGTGAGTTATCTGCCGGAGAGGTTTAGGAAGAAGGACCTGGAGTTTTTGGATCGGTTTGAAATGATTATCCCAAAGGAGATCGGACGGATGGAGAGGATGGTGGAGCAGCTCTTGGATTTGGCGAAGCCCGAGAGGATGAAGAAGAAAGAGTTGAGGGTCTCGGATGTGGTGAAAGAGACGCTGGATCTGTTGAAGGACAACGTGAGCTTAAGGGGGATCAAGGTGGAGAGCGCGTGTTTGACGGAGGATGACTGGGTGATGGGGGACAAGGACAAGATCCAGCAGGTTGTTTTGAATTTGGTATTGAATGCGCTGGATGCGATGGAGCAGGGAGGGAGTTTGCGGGTGAAGGTGTGGCGGGAGAATCGGGGGGGGTCATGAGCAGGTGATGCTGAAGGTGGGGGACACGGGCTGCGGGATTGCGGCCGAGCAGTTGAAGGAGCTTTTTACGCCGTTTCAGACGACGAAGAAGAACGGAATAGGGCTGGGGCTTATTATCACGCAGGAGATCGTGAAGTGGCACGGGGGTGCAATTGAGGTGGAGAGCGAAGTGGGGCGAGGGACGGAGTTTACGGTTTCCCTGGCGGCGAGGTAGGGTGGCGGAGGGCATGGGGAATTCGTTATGGGTTAAGGAGTGGGGTGAGGGTTAGGGAGTGAGTTTGGTAGTGAGGGGTGTGTAGTGGGTGAAGCAACAAATAAAAAGGTGGTAAGCTTTAAAGATTTAGTTGTGTATCAGAATACCTATAAGGCTTCCATAGAAGTGATGACTAAAATTGTTCCCAAATTGCCAGAGACAGAAAAGTATGATCTGGCAGATCAGTTGCGTAGAGCGTGCAAAGCCATCCCTCGATTAATTGCCGAAGGATACGCCAAAAGGCATCAAAGAATGGGATTTCAGAGATATCTCGATGATGCGGTTGGAGAATGCAATGAGATGATAGTGAGTTTAAGTCATTGCAAAGATATTTACCCTAAATATGTCGATGTAAAACTTTGCGATGAGTTAATAAACATCTACGATATTTCAGGCAAGCAGATTTATAGATTATCAGAGAGTTGGTCGAGGTTTAAAGGTAAGGGAAGTCCCTCACCACTTCACCCCACTACCTAACGCACTCCTTTACCTTAACCCCACAACCGATCTTCTGATAGCTGTATCCTATTTTTGAGCCTATTGAGGGTTGGTGGAGAATGTATGAAGAACCCAGACCCATGAGGGAAATTCATAGAATCCAGGAAAAGATCTATGAAGAATACAAGAATTTATCCAATGAAGAAAAGTTGGCACGCATGCACAAAGAAGCTGAAGAAGCCAGAAGAAGACTTGGGTTAAGGCTAAAGAAAGCTTCACATGCCTCATGAAGAAATGGAGTCAACCTTTAAACCATGCCTAAACTCCTAATTGTAGACGACGAAACCGATGTCCGCGAATTTGCGAAACGTTTTTTCTCTAAGCGCGGCATTGAAGTCTTTACCGCGAGCAGCGGGCGCGAGACACTAGACACGATTGAAAAGCAGAAGCCGGATCTGGTTTTGCTGGACATCCGCATGGAAGAGATGAGCGGGATGGAGGTCTTAAAAAAACTCCGGGCTCAGAATAACCCGGTCAAGGTCATCATGGTGACAGGCGTGGAGGAAGAGCAGACCGTCAAGGAGGCCAATGGCTTAGGGATCCGCGGTTATATTCACAAGCCGCTGGTGTTGGAGGAGCTGGAGAAGGTGGTAATGGGGGAGTTGTTAAAAAATAACCAATAACCAAGATACAATGACCAAACAATGTCCAAAATCCAATTACCAAACAATCATCAATTTCAGAATTAAGAATGGGTAAGATATTTGACTTAGAAGAGAGAACAACAAAATTCGCAAAAGCCATGATAGGGTTATGCAAGGATTTACCCAGAAATCCCATAAATGACCGATTAATACAAACGTCACAATTAAAGTGTCATTGCGAGGAGCCCAACGGGCGACGTGGCAATCTTTGGCGACTAAGATTGCTTCGCTCCCTACGGTCGCTCGCAATGACACATGTCAAATTATTAAAGACGTTTGTATTAGTTAGCCAAGCCGTAAGCGCCTCTGGATCTGTCGGAGCTAACTATAGAGAAGCTAACGATGCATTGGGTAAGAAAGATTTTTTGCAGTGAATGAAAATCACACGAAGAGAAGCCAAAGAAAGCCATCATTGGCTAGATCTTATTAAAGAAGCCAATCAGAATAAAGAATCTGAAATTTTGCCGTTGATGCAGGAAGCATTAGAGCTTAAAAAGATATTCTCTGCGATTATCAATAAGTCAGAGTAGTCTAGCAGTTTAGTTTGGAAATTGGATATTGAAAATTTGGATATTGTTTGGATCTTGTATCTTGGATGCACTTGATTATTCCATTAATTCGCTGATTATGCACATTAAACCCGGAAGTTAACTGCCAGCATCCAGCACCGAGTATCTAGAATCAAAATTATCATTTTCCAGCTAACCATGAAACTCCCAACAAAAATCGACTACAAAAAAGAGCTCGAAGCCGCCAGCAAGACCATGATCATGATCCATGATCCCGCAACGCTCATGAAGCTTATGGTGCGCATGATCGTCAGCAAAGTCAAAATCAAACACGCCGGCATGATCCTGTACGATTCCAACAAAGACACTTATGTGGTGGCCATATCCCGGGGAGAGCGCGGGGTCAAGATCCCAGCGGGGTTTGCCCGTCTGAATCGCGACAGTTCCTTGATCCAGCTTTTTAACCGACGGGAATGCAAATTTTTATCCTCTAAACAGAATGCCCTGGTTCTGGAAGATTTGAACAAGATGATCTGGCAGGAGAGCGTCATTCAAGGCGGAAACGGCCCGGTTAAGCTTTTGCACGATGCCCGCGAGCAGATGCAGATGTTCAATGTGGTGGCCTGTGTGCCAGCGTATTACCAGGATGTACTTTTGGCCATCCTGCTTTTGGGGGAGAAGCTCGATGGGGAACATTTTGATCAGGATGAGCTAGATTTTTTCTCGGCCCTGGCCTCGGATGTGGCGATGGCCATCAAAAATGCCCAGCTCTTTGCGGATTTAAAAAAAGAAGCAGAGCGGAATCGCGATCTTTTCCTTCGCACAACGGAGGTATTGGCCTCCACCATCGAGGCCAAAGACAAATACACCCGCGGCCACACCGAGCGGGTGACCAACTATGCCATGGCCATTGCACGGCAGATGGCGGCTAATGGTTCGATGAACTTTCCCGATCATTTTTTCGAAAATCTGTACGTGGGCGGACTCATGCACGACATCGGCAAGATCGCGGTGCCCGAGGCCATTTTAGGGAAGACCGACAAGCTTACCGAGGAAGAGATCAAGATCATGCGGGATCATACCTTGCGGGGGGTGGAAATCTTGAAGCCCCTGGCTGAATTGAAAGAAAGCCTGAAAGGCGTCAAATACCACCATGAACGATACGACGGCAAAGGCTATCCAGAAGGATTAAAAGGAGACGAAATCCCGATCATCGCCGGCATTATCTGTGTCGCGGACACCCTCGATGCCATGACCTCGGATCGGCCTTACCGCAAGGGCATGGACAAAGCCCAAGCGATTCAGGAAATCCGCAAGAACGCCGGCACCCAATTCCATCCGCTGGTCGTCCAGGCGCTGGGGGAGTTGTGGGAGCGGGGGGAGATTTAGGGCGTATGGCTTGTGGCTAATAGCTTATGGCATAAAGCATATGGCTTATGGTTAGATCGAAATCATAGAGTCTTTCCGGAACGATTGGATTCTTTTGACCAGCAATTCGCCATCTTCCAAATTTCTAAATTTTCAAATCGAAACATTTCTCTAGAAATTTAAAATTATCACCCTAAGCTATACGCCATATGCCATACGCCATAATCACTTTCCCCGCTGTACAGGTAACTCAATGATGTTCACCCTACCACTTCTTTCACCGTTGCCAGGACTTCCTCGGCCTTAAACGGCTTCACAATGTAGCCCGCGGCGCCGCAGCGGATCGCTTCCGTGGCGGTATCCGTAGACTCGTAACCAGTGATCATGATGATCTTGACGTGGGGGTATCTTTGCTTGATTTCCTTTAAAACATCCAGCCCATCCCGGATCGGCATTTTGATATCCAGCAAAACTGCGCCGATGTCCTTGGCGTGGGCCAGGGCGTCCAGGCACTGAAAGCCGTCGTTGGTCAAAACGATATCGTAATGGTCGGAAATGATCACCTTCAAAGACTCGCGGATGCCTTCGCGATCGTCGCAGATCATGATTTTTTTAGTGGCCATTGTAATACCTCCAAGTTTAATTAAAGTTGTAAGAAGCGAGATGCCAGAAGCAGAGAAGCGAGATACAAAGAATTAGAGAAACAAGAAGAATTAATCTTTGACAAAGTTTTGCCATCGTTTTTCCAGGGAATTCAGCATTGCCCTAACTTCTATTACTTCTCTTATAGCGCCATCGGCGTCACCACGCATAAGACCCGTGCTAAAGACTTGCCGATATTGATCAGATGATGGGGAAGAGAGGCGTCAAAGTAAAGGGTATGGGATTTAGAAAGGACGTATCGCTCCTCGCCCACTTTGACCTCGATTTTGCCCTCTAACACAAAGAGGAATTTTTCGGTTCCCATAGCATTTTGCTCGGGGGCGGTCTCGCCGCCGGGGGCAATCTTGATCAAGGAGGGCATCATTTTTTTAAGCAGAACATCATTGGTGAGAATCTCAGCGGTGGTAAGTTCATTGTGGACAAAGACGTTCGTGAGCGTCTGAGGCGTTTGGACCGCGGTTTTGCTGGTCTCTTTGATGACTTCGCTATAAAGCTGGGGGAGGCTGACCCTCAAGGCCTTGGCTATTTTCATGTGGGAGTCCAAGGTCCCCACCATCTTGTGATTCTCGATACGGCTTAGGGTGGCGATTTGAATGCCCGATTCTTGGGCGAGCTGGGATAAACTTATTTTGCGGAGCTTGCGGAGTTCCTTGATTTTTCGTCCGATGTGCATATTATTATAAAAATTTATTTTAACGCGGATTCACGCGAATCTAACGCAGATTTACGCGGATTTGCGGTTCGTGCTGTATCATAAACCCTGCGCCTCAGGTCTATATACTCATTTTCAAAATTTACTAAATAACCTACCTTGTAATTTGTTCCCTTTAAATAGTAATAAAGTTGATTTTCGAAAATCCGCGTTTGATTTGCGACTATCCGCGTTAAGATGTTTAAAAAAGTTCAATACGATGATTCAAGCATACCATGGATTGAAGAATAGTCAAAATTTTTTTGGGACGTCTAAAATTATTTATAATCTACCTTTATAATCTTTATTTAACCATTTGTAAAGACTTATCTTGTATTTATTTTAAGATATTTGCTTTTTTATCAAATATATATTGACAAATAATCAAATTTATGTTATGCTTCCGTCTGTTCAATCAGATCGCAGCAACCCGGGAGTTAATTGAATGTCATCAGCACATCAGGATCCCCACGCTTCGCCTTCCGAAGGCTTTTCCCAAAGTGAAAATTTCTTCCTTTCCTCCAACAACCTGATCGCGATCTACACGGTTTTATCCATCCTGGTCAAGATGGAACGCCAGCTCGGCCTGGAAGCCATGCTCGAATATATAGGGAAATATCTCGCAACCATCGACAAGCAGAATCCGCAATTCAAATCGGCTGTTGCCCAGGCCATAGAAATGATGAGCATTGAGAAAATCTACAAGGAAGCCAATTAAGCTATGAAGTTTCAGCCGGGGGTTTTGATCCGCTTACGCCTTCACACCACGAACGTAAGTCCATGGGGCTTCATTTTAGCTTTAAGTTTAACCGGTATTGGTTTTGGGGACTTACCGGCAGCCTGGAAAAAGTTACCATTAACCCTTGGAGATCCAGAGGCCCGGCGGATTCTAGCCCTTGCGGATAGCAATGCCACAATCCTGATCGGAACCGCACACGGCCTTTACCGATTCAGCCAGAAAGATGAAACGTCGCGGCGGGTTTTGTCCCTGCCGGGTTCTCAGAGCAAAGTCAACTTCCTCTATTATATCGAGCGGGGCGTTTTCGCTGCTATGGATGCGGGGTTGTTTTTCAGCTTTGATGATGGTCAAACCTGGAAGAGAATTTTCTATTCCGCGGATGCAACTATCCGCCAATGCCTGGCGGTTCTGGTAGATGGCGATACTATTTACCTAGGCACAACAAGGGGGTTGTTCCATAAAAATTTTTCTGATCCCTCTTGGCAAGATTCTCCCTGGCAAAAAGAGCGAAAGTGGCTTCCGGAAGAAATCATAACCTCCCTGGCATCTGACGACGAGTACGTTTACATAGGCACCGACCGCAAACTCTACAGGATTTGGAAACAAAGAGACGAAATCCAGCAGGTATTCTCTCTCCTGGACAAAGAAGGGGAGAATGAAATCCCAACGGCCGGGGAATCTCCGGATGTCCTGGCATCATCCCAGATCAAACAGTTGCAGGTTGCCTTTAGGGAAAGTCCCCGGTTGTATCTGGCCACGACCCGCGGCATCTTTGAGAGCGTCAATCAGGGCCGGAGCTGGACTCGATGGAATTCGGATAGTTTACCCTTCGAGGCCCTCACTTCTTTTTTGGTTGTGCAGGATGACGCTGCCTCGGCCGGAGTTTTTGTCAGTACGACCCAGGGTGTTTTCCAGTACGACCAGGACAATCAGCGCTGGCTTCCTTTATATAAGGGAATGGAGACGTACAAAGTCAATTTCTTAACGCAAGGCCCCGATCAAACTATCTATGTGGCAACCGATCGGGGTGTTTTTTTTATGGTTCGACTCGCTTCGTTTGCTCACCACTTAGGCGAGGCGAACCACCCTGAGCGAGTGACGAGCGTAGCGAGGAAGGAGTCGAAGGGTCTTTTGGTGTCGGGGACAGGCACCGAATTGAACAATTCGGTGCCTGTCCCTGCCCCAGATTACGCTGTCCTTGAAGATCATTTCCATCATGAACCATCGATCCACGAGGTGCAGGAGATGGCGGTTCATTATGCCGAGGTTCATCCTGACAAGATTCAAGGCTGGAGGAAGAAAGCGCAAAGCCGGGCACTGTTGCCTACGGTCTCGGTCGGTCTGGACCGCTCAGCCACGGAACTACTCCATTGGGATACCGGCGCCAATCCGGACAATCTGCTTAAAGGACGTGATTTTCTCGATTGGGATGTTTCGCTTACCTGGGATTTGGGGGATTTTATATGGAATCCGGATCAGACCTCGATCGATTCCCGTTCCAAGCTCATGGTGGAATTAAGAGAAGACATCCTGGATCAGATCACCCGCTTGTATTTTGAGAGGCGGCGTCTGCAATTCGAGCTTCTCGCAGCGCCGCTTGAGCCGCAGGATAAGATCGATAAAGAAATGCGACTGGAAGAGTTGACCGCCCTGATCGATGCCCTGACGGGTGGAGAGTTTAGCAGGAGAATGGGATTAGGGACCGAAGACCGTAGACCATAGACCAAAGACCGAAGAGATGGATTAAATTTAACGCGGATAGTCGCGGATTGCACGTGAATTTACGCAGATTGTCTCAATAGAAAATTAGCGACCGTCCGCGTTAATACAAACGCATTAAATAAATTGACAGCAATAATATTTTTGTCATTGCGAGGAGCGCTTTTTGCGACGAAGCAATCCTTTAAAAGATTGCTTCGCTGCGCTCGCAATGACATAGGAATTAAGACGTTTGTATTAGATTCGCGAAAATTCGCGTTGGATTATCGAAAATCAGTTTAAAACCAACAGAAAGGAGAAAAAGATGCACAAGAGAATCATGATGTTAGGAGTTGCTGTGGCGGTTTTGTCCATGACAGCTTTGGCTTTTGCCGAAGACGTGTACATCACCAAGAGAGGCAAAAAATACCATCAGGCCAGTTGCCCGTTTATCGAAGGTGCGATCAAAAACAATAAAACCCAGAAGATTTCCAAAGAAGAGGCCATCAAGCAGGGCCGGGTGGCTTGCTCAAAATGTTTTTCAGAAGAGGAGGCCTCGGTGAGGCCTAAGGAGTTGAAGCAAAAGAAATCTTCAGCATCGACCCAGAAGTAAGAGCCGCCCGCGGAGTGGATGGGAATCAAAGGGACCCAACGGATGGGCCTGTCCCCCGCCATGATTCGTGGCGGGGGACAGGCCCGAGGCCTTGGATACATCCAGACAATTCAAGTATTCAGAAAGGCCGCTCCCACCGCTTTGCTTCGTAAAGCGAAGCAGTGGGGGCGAGTCCGCCGATGCATCGCATCGGTGAGATCTCGCCAAAGGCGGACCTCGTCCCGCCACGATTCCTGTCTGCCGACAGGCCCCGTAGAATTCCAAAGGAATTTATACGGGGCAGGCAGGCTTGGCGGGAGGAAAAATGAGGGGAGCCATCATGTCAGCAAACACACTCAATCTCAAGGTCGAGCGGATTCATAAACTTCCCGACAGCGGGACGGTTAAAGCCTTTGTCGATATGAACGTCAATGACCTTCTTTTAATCAAAGGCCTTAAGATCATCCAGGGACAGAGAGGACTTTTTGTGTCCATGCCTCAGGAACAGGGAAAAGACAAGCGCTGGTACGACAGCATTCGGTGTCTTAAGCCGGAAATTCGTGATCAGATTCAAGAAAAGGTGATGCAGGCGTATCAGTCGAATGACGGATAGATCATGAAATCCTAAGCACGAAATTCTAAACTCTAAACAAATCCCAATGATCCAAATTCCCCCGGCCCGCCAGTCACGAAGGCCGGGGTGGGCAAACAGTTCTACTGTTTGGAGCATTCGGATTTAGAATTTAGATATTGTTTAGGATTTAGAACTTCGAATTTAGGATTTGAATTTGGTTTTCTATTTTTAACAATCAAGGGGCATCCCGTTGTGTTCATGGAGCGGGGAACTCCATGCGGCGTCGAAGGGAAATGGGAAGCGCCTAAAGACACAAGGAAAAAACACTTAAGCGCAAGGGAAGTGCGCTTTAAGAAAGCTAGGATGCCCCTTGATATTGGGGTCACACCTATTTTTACCTATTTTAAAATCAGCGAAATGTGATTAGTTTTGATAAAAATTGTCGAAGAATAAGAATAGAATGTAATGATGCCTCGTAGAGTACGTTATATTTATCCCGGCCTTCCTCACCATGCGATTCAACGAGGGAATAACCGCCAAAAAGTTTTTCGAGATGAGGAAGATAGGCGATATTATCTGGGAAAACTTAATAAATTTATGAAAGAGGGAGACGTAGAAGTAGGGGCATATTGCCTTATGCCAAATCATGTCCATTTATTGATTTATCCCAAGAGCCGCGAAGGCTTAATAAAATTCATGAAACAAATTCATCAAATGTATAGCCAGTATTTTAATTGGAAGTATCAGCATACAGGTAAGCTATGGGAGAATCGCTATAAATTACATATTGCAGAACCAGAGGCTGAGTGGGTGTTAGCCCGATATATTGAAAAGAATCCGATCAGAGCAGGAATGGTTCATAAGGCAGAAGAGTATTGTTACTTGAGTTTGGCACTTTTTCGGGCTTTTGGGCCGTATTTTCAGGTAGTTCTCGTCGAGAAAGCAATTTTGTGGTATCGAAAACCTGTTTTTGCGATCCGAGAGACTTTTCCGACGAC
>Ga0114945_10002681_pt1 | contig 10308 bp, 10 predicted proteins | sample OV2TP3_FD_87194 | JGI IMG/M metagenome (GOLD analysis project Ga0114945, IMG submission 87194) | Hot spring microbial communities from Beatty, Nevada to study Microbial Dark Matter (Phase II) - OV2 TP3 | ecosystem: Environmental > Aquatic > Thermal springs > Hot (42-90C) | place: USA: Beatty... | reverse complement strand
TCTCCAGGCCTTGGTGCGACGAGACGGTCACCGCGTGCACCGCGCCGCGCGCCCAGGCCGCGAGCAGGGGTGCGGCGTCGGCGCCGGGCCGCGTGCGCCGGTAGCACTCGGCATATTCGACCCGGGCGCCGCGTGCCTCGAGCGTGTCGCCAAGCAGGCTGCGGCCTTCCTGCGCGCGGAAGATCACCACCCGCAGACCGGCCACGCGCTCGAGCTCGGAAAGCGCAAGCAGCGCCTCGCTGTCGGGGGCGGCCTCGGGCGCGATCACGCCGGAGATGCCGCGCCGCTCGAGCTGGCGCCGGGTTCCCGAGCCCACCGCTGCGACGCGCAGCCGCCGCGGCCACTGCGCGACGAGCGACATCACCTTGGCGGCCGCTGTCGGGCTGACGAAGATGGCGAGGTCGAAATCCTCCAGGCGCCGCAGGGCGGCAGGTTCCGGCACGTCGAGGATCTCCAGGGCGGGAAACAGAATCGGCTTGCCGCCGGCGCGCTCGATGAGCTCCGCCAGCCCCTGCGCCAGCTCGCGCGGACGGGTCACCACGATGCCGCGTCCCGCCAGGCTCACGCCAGTGACTTCAGGATTTCGTCGGCGCCGGCGGCGCGCAATTCTTCGGCAACCTGCCGGCCGAGTTGCTCCGGATCGGCGCCGGTCGCTTCCGCGCGCACCGCCCGGCGGCCGTCGGGTGCCGCGACCAGCGCGCGCAGGCGAAGCTCGCTGCCCGAGGCCTCCGCGTACGCGCCCAGGGGAATGGAGCAGCTTCCGCCGAGCACGCGGCTCACCGCGCGCTCGGCGCGTACGCAGGCCGCCGTTTGCGCGTCCGCAAGCGGCGAGAGCAGCGCGACGACGTCGGCGCGCGCTTCCAGGCACTCGATGCCGAGCGCGCCCTGGCCCGGCGCGGGCAGGCTCGCCTCGACCGCGAGGCGCGAGCGGATGCGCGTTGCGAGCCCCAGGCGCAGCAGGCCCGCGACTGCAAGCACGATGGCGTCGTACTCGCCGCGGTCGAGCTTCGCGAGCCGCGTCTCGACGTTGCCGCGAAGCATGCGCATCTCGAGCGACGGGAAGCGCTCGGCAATCTGCGCCGCGCGCCGCAGGCTCGACGTTCCGACGCTGTTCGCTTCCCGCATTTGTTCCAGAGCTCCGTATTTGTTCGAAACAAAAGCGTCACGAGGATCCTCGCGCGCCGTGATCGCCGCCAGGACGAATCCCGGGGGCAGCTCGGCCGGGACGTCCTTCATCGAGTGCACCGCGAGCTCGGCGCGAGCCTCCGCGATCGCGGTCTCCAGCTCCTTCACGAACAGGCCCTTGCCGCCGGCCTGGTCGAGACGCCGGTCGAGCAGCTCGTCGCCGCGCGTCGACATCGGCAGGAGCTCGACGGCGAGGCCGGCATGCATGGTCTCGAGAAGCCGCTTCACGTGCTCGGCCTGCCACAGGGCGAGACGGCTGCGCCGCGTCGCGATGACCAGGCGCTTCATGGCTTCTCCGCCACCAGCTCGCGCAGCATCGGCCACTGGCGTCGGCTCACCGGAAGGCGCTCGGCGGCGCCCTCGAGCAGCACCAGCCAGTGCGGATCGTCGTCGGCCCCCGCGGCGCGCTCGAAGCCGCGGATCGCCGAGCGCGCGACCAGGCAGTTGCGGTGGATGCGCACGAACCGGCCGGTGAATTCCCGCTCCAGCGCGATCAGCGACTCCTCGATGAGGTGCTCCCTTTCGCGCGTGCGCACGGTGACGTACTTCTGCTCCGCCCGCAGGAACAGTATATCGCGCACCGGAACCAGCACGATGCGGTGGCGCTCCACCACCGACAGGTACTCGCGCGCGCCTGCCGCGGCGCGCGCGAGCTGCTCGCGGCCGGGCGCAGCAGCGGCCGCGGCTTTCCTGAGCGCGTCCGCGAGCCGCGCTGCGCGCACCGGCTTGAGCAGGTAGTCGAGGGCGTTCACCTCGAATGCCTCGACCGCGTGGCGATCGTGCGCCGTCACGAACACCACGCTCGGCGCGTGCTCGAGCGCAGCGAGGTGACGCGCGACCTCGAGCCCGCCCATGCCGGGCATCTTGATGTCGAGCAGCAGCACCTGGGCTCCGCTCGCCGGGACGCGCTCGAGCGCCTCCAGGCCGTTCTGCGCCTCGCCGACGACGCTGGTCTCGACCTCGCCGGCGATGTCGCCGAGCAGCTCCTTCAGGCGCTCGCGCGCCGGCGCTTCGTCGTCTGCAATGAAGATGCGCATCACGGGGTGGAGGCGCGGTAAGGCATTTCGATCTCCACGCGGTAGCGGCCGTTTGCCGCGTGAGTGTCGATGCGCGCTTCGGCGTCGAAGAACAGCGCCAGCCGCTCGCGGATATTCTCGAGCGCGATGCGGTTGCCGGCGCGGCCGAGCTCGGCCTCGAGGTAGGGATTCTCGATGCACGCGAACACCCGGTCGCCGCGACGCTCGATCTGCACCAGCACGTCCCCGGTGGCCGTCCCGGGTTCCACGCCATGGTATACCGCGTTCTCGAGCAGCGGCTGCAGCACGAGCGGCGGCAGCAACGCGTCCAGGGGCGCCGCATCGAGCTCCCAGGTAATGCGCAGGCGCTCGCCGAGGCGCAGCTGCTCGAGCTCGGAATAGCGCTCGAGGAGAGCGATCTCCTCGGCGAGGCGCACGAACTGCCGCGGCTCGGACATCAGAGTGCGGAACAGATCAGACAGATCCTCGAGCGAGCGCTCGGCGCGCCGCGGATCGCGCCGGATGAGGGCAAGGACGGCGTTCAGGCTGTTAAAGAGGAAATGCGGCCGGATCCTCGCCTGCAGCGCCTGCAGCCGCGCCTCCGCGAGCGCGGGCGAATACGCCTTGGTGAGCAGCCGGAAATAGGCAAGCAGGCCGGCGCCGACGAGCGCGCACGTCACCATGGTGCGCGAGACCTCTCCCACCCCCACGGCAGCGATGCCGAGCACGGCGGCGTGATATCCCGCCGCAAGCAGCGTGGTGAGCAGCACGATCAGCGCGTATCCGGTCCAGTACGACAGCCTTGCGAGCCACGGCGACAGCGCGAACAGAGCCACCAGCTCGGCGAGCAGCAGCGGCTCCAGGAATGCCGCGGCCCGCAGGAAACGCTCGAGCGCCTGCCACAGATCCGTTGCGGCGAACAGCGAGCCGGCGAGCGCAAGCGCGTTTACCGCAACCAGCACGCGCGCGATGACGCCGAGATTGCGGAAATCCGGCAGGACGTCCGGAAAAACGTTTTGCCTTATACTGACCATGGTTACGAAGGGGTCTTCAACCGCATTCTCCGAGCATGGCGAAGAAGCCGCAACCCTGGTCCGGGCGCTTCACGCATCCCGTCGATGAGCGCGTGAAGCGCTTCAGCGCTTCGGTGGACTTCGACCGGCGCCTCGCCCGGCACGACATCGCGGGCTCGCTGGCGCATGCGCGCATGCTCGCCGCCTGCGGCATTCTCGCTCGCCGCGACCTCAAGGCGATCGAGCGCGGCCTCGGGCAGGTGCGCCGCGAGATCGAGGCCGGGCGCTTCGCATGGTCGATCGACGCCGAGGACGTCCATCTCAACATCGAGCGCAGGCTCACGGCGCTCGCCGGCGATCCGGGCAAGCGGCTGCACACCGCGCGCTCGCGCAACGACCAGGTCGCGACCGACCTGCGGCTGTGGCTGCGCGAGGAGATCGACGCGACGCGCAAGCAGATTGCCGCAGTGTTGCGCGCCCTGCTCGGCCAGGCGGCGCGCCACGCCTCGCTCGTGATGCCGGGCTTCACCCACCTGCAGGTGGCGCAGCCGGTCACCTTCGGCCACCACCTGCTCGCGTATGCCGAGATGCTCGGGCGCGACGACGAGCGGCTCGCGCAGTGCCGCACCCGCGTGAACCGCCTGCCGCTCGGCGCGGCCGCGCTCGCCGGCACGAGCTTCGCCATCGACCGCGGCCGCGTGGCCCGCGAGCTGGGCTTCGAGGGCCTGTGCGAGAACTCGCTCGACGCGGTTTCGGATCGCGATTTCGCGGTGGAGTTCTGCGCGTGCGCCGCGCTGGTGATGGTGCACCTGTCGCGCCTCGCGGAGGAGCTGATCCTCTGGTCGAGCCCGCGTTTCGGCTTCGTTCGCCTGCCCGAGGGCTACTGCACCGGCTCCTCGATCATGCCGCAGAAGAAGAACCCGGACGTGCCCGAGCTGGTGCGTGGAAAAAGCGGGCGCGTCTTCGGCAGCCTGGTCGCGCTGCTCACGCTCATGAAAGCCCAGCCGCTCGCCTACAACAAGGACAACCAGGAGGACAAGGAGCCGCTGTTCGACGCCGTCGACACCGTGAAGGATTGCCTCGGCGTGATGGCGGGGCTGCTCGCCGGCCTGCGGCCGGTGCCGCGTGCGATGCGCGCGGCGCTCGCCGGGGGGCACGCGACGGCGACGGACCTCGCCGATTATCTGGTGCGCAAGGGCGTGCCATTCCGCGACGCCCACGAAACGGTGGCGCGCGCGGTGCGCGAGGCGGAACGCGCCGGCGTGGACCTTGCAGCGCTGCCGCTCGCCAGATTGAAGAGCTTTTCCGCGAAGATCGGTTCGGATGTGAGGCGCGTGCTGTCGCCGGAAGGCTCGGTTGCCGCACGCGCGCACATCGGAGGCACCGCTCCGGCAGAGGTCCGCAGGGCCGTCGCGCGCGTCCGCAAGCGCCTGCCTCGATGACCGCCCGGGGCAAGCTCTCGCAGATCGGCAAGTACCCGGTCCTGCGCAAGCTCGGCGAAGGCGCCACCTCCGAGGTCTATCTGTGCAACGATCCCTTCAACGTGCGCGACGTCGCCGTCAAGGTGGCGTTTCCCGAGTCGTTCCAGGATCCGGAGCGCGGCAGGCTCTACCGCAAGCTCTTCATGACGGAGGCCTCGCTCGCCGGCAAGCTGCAGCACCCGCACATCTGCCAGATCTACGACGCGGTCGCGGAAGAGAAGCTGCAATACATCGTGATGGAGTACGTCGACGGCGGCACGCTGGAGAAATTCTGCCGGGCCGAAGCGCTGGCGCCGGTTGAGCGCATCGTCGAGATCGGCTTCAAGTGCACGCGCGCGCTCGAGTTCGCGCACAAGCAGGGCGTCACGCACCGCGACATCAAGCCGGCGAACATCCTGCATACCGGCGAGACCGACGTGAAGATCACCGATTTCGGCGCCGCGCTGATCGCCTCGGGCGACACCACGCAGGTGAGCGCCGTCGGCTCTCCCGCGTACATGTCGCCCGAGCAGGTCAAGGAGCGCGAGCTCGACCATCGCACCGACATCTACTCGATGGGGGTGGTCATGTACCACCTGCTGACCGGGCGCCTGCCGTTCCAGGGGGCCAACAATTTCAGCCTCATCTACCAGATCACCAGCGTCGAGCCCGAGCCGCCCTCGGCGTTCCGGCCCGAGATCCCGCCCGCGCTGGACCAGATCGTGATGCATGCCCTGGCAAAGGACCGCGACAAGCGCTACCGTCACTGGGAGGAATTCTCCTTCGACCTCGCGGAGGCTTTCCGGGCCGAGCGGCTGCGCGCACAGAAAGCGCAGGAATTCGCCGATTCCGACAAGTTCGAGACCTTGCGCAAGCTACCGTTCTTCGAACACTTCTCCGACGCCGAGCTGTGGGAAGTGGCGCGCATCTCGGCCTGGCGCCATGCGGCGCCGGGCGAAGTGCTGATGAAGGAAGGCGAGCCGGGCGAGTTCTTCTGCATCCTCGCCCAGGGCCAGGTCAAGGTGACCCGGCACGGCACGCTTCTCAACCTGCTGCGCGCAGGCGAGCCGTTCGGCGAGATGGCCTATCTGTCGAAGATGGAGCGAAGCCGCAGCGCCGACGTCACGGTCCTCTCCGAGGCCAACATCATCTCGGTGCCCACCGACAGGCTCGCCCAGGCCTCGGACGGCTGCCGCAACAAGTTCGACCGCGCGTTCATGGAGATCCTGGTCGAGCGGCTGTCCATGGCGAACGTGCGGCTCTCGGGGGTCTAGCCGGTTGGAGCAGGTCGCCAATTACCCCGTCGTGCGCAAGCTCGGCGAGGGAGCGACCTCCGAGGTGTTCCTCTGCCTCGACCCGTTCCGCAGCCGCGAGGTCGCAGTGAAGCGCATCTTTCCGGAGGCGCTGCGCGACCCGGTGCGCGGACGACTGTTCAGGAAGCTGTTCTTCACCGAGGCCTCGCTTGCGGGAAAGCTCGAGCACCCGCACATCGCGCAGATCTTCGACGCCGGGATCGGCGAGGACTCGGGCTACATCGTGATGGAGTTCGTGCCCGGCGGCACCATGGAGCGCTTCTGCGTCCCCGAAGGCCTGCTGCCGATCGCCGACGTGGTGGATATCGTCTTCAAGTGCACGCGCGCGCTCGCCTACGCCCACATGCAGGGGGTGACGCATCGCGACATCAAGCCCGGAAACATCCTCTATGCCGCGGAGCCGACCGACGTGCGCGTCGGCGATTTCGGCCTGGCGCTCAATATCGGCGCCGAGACCACGCAGATCACCGGCGTAGGCTCCCCGGCGTACATGTCGCCCGAGCAGATCCGCGAGGAGCTGGTCGATCACCGCACGGATCTGTACTCGCTCGGCGTGGTGATGTATCAGATGCTCGCCGGCACGCTGCCGTTCCAGGGCACCAACAAGTTCAGCATGATCTACCAGATCACGCAGTACGACCCCCCGCCGCCGTCGAGCCACCAGCACAGAGTGCCCGCCTCGCTCGACCGCATCGTGCGCCGCGCAATGCAGAAGGACGCGGCCAAGCGCTACCACAGCGCGGACGAGTTCGCGGAAGAGCTGATCGAGGCCTTGCGCGCCGGTCTCGGCGAGGCGCATCGCAGCGGCTTCGGCGATGCCGACAAGTTCGCGGCGCTGCGCACGATGCGGTTTTTCTCCCAGTTCGCCGATCCCGAGCTGTGGGAAGTCGTCGAGCTCGGCATCTGGGAGCGCGTCCAGGCGGGTGCGGCGCTGGTGCGCGAGGGCGAGAGCGGCGATTTCTTCTGCGTGCTGGTGGAAGGCGAGATGCGCGTCACCAAGAACAAGAAGCTGCTGAGCGTTCTCGGCCCCGGCGAATGCTTCGGCGAGATGGCCTACCTCTCGGCTGCGAGCCACGAGCGCGGCGCGACGGTGAGCGCCGCCAGGGATTCGCGCATCATGCGCATCCGGGTCGCCGACCTGGAGCAGGCGACCATGGCCTGCCGCAGCAAGTTCGACCGCGCTTTCATCGGCATCCTGGTGGAGCGCTTGAATCTTGCCAATACTCGCCTCACCTCTGGCTGAAGCCCTGCAGCTCGAGGCCGCGCGGGCGGTGCCGGGGGGCTGCATCCACGACTGCTACGAGGTGACGGTCAAAGGCGAGCGGCGCTTCCTAAAGAGCAACGATGCCCGGTTCGAAGACGCCTTCGCCGCGGAAGCCGACGGCTTGTCGGCACTGAGGCGAGCGGGCATCAGGGCGCCCGAGCCGCTCGCGCACGGCATCGCCGGCGAGCATGCGTATCTTCTTCTGGAGTTTCTTCCGCTGACCAGGAACGGCGATTTCGCCGCACTCGGAGCAATGCTCGCCGGCGCCCACCGCAGACACGGCGCGCGCTTCGGCTGGCAGCGCGAAAACTACATCGGCACCACGCCGCAGGCGAACGGCTGGTGCGAGGACTGGGGCGAATTCTGGCGCGAGCGCCGCTTGCGCCCGCAGCTCGAGTTGGCGAGAAAAAACGGCTTTGACCTGAAAACCGAATCACTCGATTTCGTATTGAAAGGGCACAGGCCCCAACCCTCTTTGCTGCACGGCGACCTGTGGCGCGGCAACGCGGCTTTCCTGGCGGGCGGCGAGCCGGTGCTGTTCGATCCGGCCGTGTACTACGGCGACCGCGAGGCCGATCTCGCGATGACCGAGCTTTTCGGGGGATTCGGGCGCGAGTTCTACGCGGCGTACAACGAGGCGTTCCCGCTACCCGGAGGCTACGAGATCCGCAAGCACCTGTACAACCTGTACCACCTGCTCAATCACCTGAACCTCTTCGGCAGCGCTTACCTCGCGCAGGTGAATTCGACGCTAGGCCTGCTGCTTCGCGCTTTGTAGCAGCTTCTGCAGCTCGCCCGACTGGTACATCTCTTTCATGATGTCCGAGCCGCCGACGAACTCGCCGTTGACATAGAGCTGCGGGATCGTCGGCCAGTTGGCGTAGTGCTTGATTCCCTCGCGGATGTCGGGATTCTCCAGCACGTTGACGGTGAAGAACTGCTGCACGCCGCAGGCATTCAGCGCCTGCACGGCGAGCTGCGAGAATCCGCACTGCGGAAACTGCGGCGTGCCTTTCATGTAGAGCACGACCGGATGAGCGGTGACCTGCTGCCTGATTTTCTCCTGGGTATCCATGCGCTTATTCTATCTTCCCGCCCGAGACCCGGGCAATGCCCGCAAGATCGGGCCAGCTCGCCACCTCTCCAAGTCCCGCCAGCTGGAGCAGCTCGCGCACCGCGGCATCCTGCCCCATGCCGTGCTCGAGCAGCAGCCAGCCGCCCGGGGCGAGGTGCGCGGGAGCCTCGCGCGCGATTTCCCTGATGGCATCAAGGCCATCGCTTCCCGAGACCAGCGCGCCGGCCGGCTCGAAGCGCAACTCGGCGAGGTGCGGATCGCCTGCCGCGACGTAGGGCGGGTTCGACACGATCAGGTCGAATCTGCTCCCGTCGAGCGGCTCGAACCAGCGGCCATGCCGCATTTCGACTTCCAGGTTCAGCTTTTGCGCATTCCTGCGCGCGACCAGAAGCGCGGCAAGATCCGACTCGACGGCGACGACCCTCGCCTGCGGCCGATGGCGCTTGATCGCGAGCGCAACCGCGCCGCAGCCCGTGCCGAGATCGAGGACCCGAGCAGGGTTCTTCTGCAGCGCGAGCTCCACCAGCAGCTCGGTCTCCGGGCGCGGGATGAGCACCGCCGGGTTGACCGCGAGCTCGAGGCCGTAGAACTCCTTGCGGCCGAGGATGTAGGCGACCGGCTCGCCGCGCTTTCTCTTCTCGATGTACTGAAGAAAAGCGCTCTCGACTTCGGAAGAAAGAGCGCGCTCCGGAAAGGCAACGACCGCCGCCTCGGAAAACCCCGCAGCCGCTGCGAGCAGCAGGCGCGCCTCGCGCGGCTCGATGCCGCTCGTGTCCAGGGCCTCCTGGACGGTCAAGCGGCTTCTTCGGCGAGCTGCGAGAGCTGCTCGGTCTGGTGCTCGGCCGCGAGCGCCGCGATCAGCTCGTCGAGCTCGCCGTCCAGGATGCGGTCGATCTTGTACAGCGTGAAGTTGATGCGGTGATCCGTGATCCGTCCCTGCGGGAAGTTGTAGGTGCGGATGCGCCCGGAGCGATCGCCCGATCCGATCAGGGATTTGCGCGTCGAGGCGGTCTTCGCCTGCTGCTCGCGCAGCTGCTTGTCGCGGATGCGGGCGACAAGCACGCCGAGCGCCTTCTCGCGGTTCTTGTGCTGCGAGCGCGAATCCTGGCATTCCACGACGATGCCCGTGGGGAGGTGGGTGACGCGGATCGCCGATTCCGTCTTGTTGACGTGCTGGCCGCCCGCTCCGGAAGCGCGGAAGGTGTCGATGCGCAGCTCCGCCGGGTTGAGCTCGACCTCGTCGAGCGCGTCGGCTTCGGGAAGCACGGCGACGGTGCACGCCGAGGTGTGGATGCGGCCCTGCGCCTCGGTCTGCGGCACGCGCTGCACGCGATGACCGCCGGACTCGAACTTGAGCTTCGAATAGGCGCCCTGCCCGACGATGCGCGCGATGACCTCCTTGTAGCCGCCGAGCTCGGAAGGGCTCTCCGAGATGATCTCGACCTGCCACTTCTGGCGCTCGGCATAGCGGGTGTACATGCGGAACAGATCGCCGGCGAACAGCGCCGACTCGTCGCCCCCCGTGCCGGCGCGGATTTCGAGGAAGATGTTGCGCTCGTCGTTCGGGTCCTTCGGCAGCAGTGCCTTCTGCAGCTCGGCCTCGAGACGCTCCATGCTGCCGCGCGCGCTCTTGAGCTCGTCGTCGGCGAAGGATTTCATCGCCGCGTCGAGCGCCATCTCCTTCGCCGCGTCCGCGTCGCGCTCCACTTGAAGGTATTTTTCAAAAAGAGAAACCACTGCCGACAGCTCGGAATGCTCTCGCGAGAGCTTGCGGAACTGCTCGAGGTCCCGGGTGGCGTGCTCGGAGGCGAGAGCCCGGTTCAGATCCTCGAGCCGCCCGGCGAGGCTCTCGAGCTTGGCGCGCAGCGTCGCTTTCACCTGATGCGGAACAGCCGCGCCAGCGTTTCGGCGAGCGCCCGGCGCTCCTCGCCGGCGGACTCGTTGAGCGCCTGGGTCGGAGGATGCATCAGCTTGTTCGTCAG
>Ga0114945_10002680_pt1 | contig 10308 bp, 6 predicted proteins | sample OV2TP3_FD_87194 | JGI IMG/M metagenome (GOLD analysis project Ga0114945, IMG submission 87194) | Hot spring microbial communities from Beatty, Nevada to study Microbial Dark Matter (Phase II) - OV2 TP3 | ecosystem: Environmental > Aquatic > Thermal springs > Hot (42-90C) | place: USA: Beatty... | reverse complement strand
CCAGTAGGTATAGGCCAGGATTTCATCGACGGCCTTGGAGGTGGAATAGCTCCAGCGGCTTTTCAGCGGCGAGCCCAGCACCCGGTCCGTGTCTTCCCGCAGGGGGCCCTGAACGTTCTTGCCGTAAATCTCCGACGTCGACGTGATGAGGACTTTTTTGCGATAGCGGTGCGCCATCTCGAAGATGATCTCGCTGCCCCGGATGTTGGTCATGAGGGATTCCAGGGGGCGCTTGATGATCAGCTCCACCCCGACGGCGGCGGCTAAGTGGAACACCGCGTCGCAACGCTCCACCAATTTATCGACCAAGAATTCGTTGAGGATCGTGCCCACGACGAACTGCAGATGCGGATGGCCATCGAAGGCGGCGATGTTGTCGTATCGGCCGGTCGAAAGATCATCGAGCACGGTGACATGGTCGCCCTGGCGAACGAGCGCTTCCACGAGGTGCGATCCGATGAAGCCCGCTCCTCCGGTGATGAGCATGTGCATGCGCTTACCTCCTGGCTTGCTGAATTCTCGCGGGCTGATCCGTCCGCTCCTCAAATCTATGGGCCTCGGGCGCCGCGGCGATGATCCCGGCGCTGGTGGCCTTGGCGTACCAGGCGTGCGCCTGGCCGGGATGTCCCAACGCCTCCTCGCAATGTCCCATATAATACCACGTCATGGGCAACCATCGAGTGGTTGGGTCTTGGGCCACGCTCGTCTCAAATGTGCGCAGCGCGCCGGCAGGATCCCGTTCCAGTTCCCATTGGAGCAGTCCGAGCCAAAAGCGGGCCTCAGAGCTCACAGATGATCCCGCGGCCTGCAATGTACATTGACGATACGCCTCCCTCGCCGGCGCGGCGCGTCCCGCCAAATGCCAGTGGCGCGCCACGCGCAATCGCGCTTCCGGCGCCGCGGGCGGCACCCATCCGAGCGATTCCAGATACCGATCTTGATACCAGTCCACAAATCGCCGGCCTCCCCAGCGGGCATACGTCACCGCGAGCTGATCGAAGACCGTGAACCGCGCCGTCGCAGGGTGCGAGCGACGCGGGGACACCGCGACGGGAAACACCCTGGCGTACAGCTCGTCGATCTGCTTCGCCACGTCGGGGCGTTGCCGGCGCAGCACCTGCATCATCGGCTGCGCATCGAGCAATTGCGGGGACGCCGATAGCCCTTCAAGAGTCAACGGAGCGCCGGCCGCATCGGTGAAACGGATATTGAAGAGCACGTCATACAACCCCCAGCGATCCTTGGACCAGACTTCGGCAATCGTATGGGGCGAGCCCTCGTCGGCTTCGCGCAACATCGCGTACCGAGCCGGAATATGGCGGGTCGCCAGCAGCCGCATATGAATCTTGGCCAGGTAATCGCACCAGCCGATGCCCTTGACCAAATAATCGATCGGTTTCCCGTCGTAGGGCCCGGCATCGTACGCCGGCCACACGTGGGTGTACACGTACTCCGCAAGGCGCTGCGCGACTTGGTCCGTGTCGCGCGCGTCGCGGATCACGCGCCGCGCGATCTGATCGTACAGCACCGTGTGATAGAGGTGCGTGCGCCACGCGGCCGCCCCCGGGCACCACATAATCCACAGCGGAGCGAGCAGGCCCAGCGCCAGCGCTCCTGCCGCGCCCACGCCGAGGCCGATGAGCCTCCGCCTCATCGGTATCTGCCTCGCGCCCAGCCCCGCCACCAGTAATAGACGAAGCTGAGGTATTCGTGCAGGATGCCCTTGATTTGCCGAAGCGAGGCGCCGCGCGCATGCGCATAGAATTGGCTGTGAGGAATCGGGCTTGGGATGACATCGATGCGAGGGTTCATGTGATGAAAGGTCCAGACGGCGCGACGCATGTGGTAGGGCGAGCTGACCAAGAGGATCGAGCGCCAGCCGCGCTGCATCAGGGCGCGCTCCACAAACTCCGTGTTCTGGAACGTATTGGCGGCGTTGGTGTCCAGGATGATCGCCTCGTCCGGAACACCATGGGTCACGGCCAGCGCCTTCATCATCTCGGCCTCTTGAAAGATAAAGGTATAGCCGGATGAGAAAATGATCGAGGGCGAGAGCCCGGCGCGATAGAGATCCACCGCGTGCTTCACCCGCTCCTGATACCCTTCCCCTGCCTTCCCTGATTCCCCGACCCCGCCGCCCAACACCACGATCGCATCGGCGGGACGCGCCGGCTCAGCCAACCGCAGCGGCTGCGCGATCCACCAAACGAGCGGGCTTTGGAAGACGATGAGGTACGCCAGCGCCAAGACGACCGACGCCTTCAAGAGCCGATGCCGCGCGAGGCGATACACGCGCCGCAGCGTCTGTTCCCACGCTTCCGGCTCGGCGCGCCGCTCGGCGATCTCCCGTTCGATGAGCGCGGACATCTGCGCGATGCGCATGCGCCAGCTATTCTGCTGAGCCACGGCGATCCGCCGCCGCGAGGCCTCCGGCGTCGAGGAGGCCAGCGCGCGCTGGATCGCGTCGATAAATTCGGGCGCGTCGCGCGCGATGGCGACGAGCTGGCCGGCCTGCGCATTGAAGCGGCGAATCTCCGGCAGATCCGTCGCCACGACGGGAATCCCCATCGACAAATATTCGTTGAGCTTGGTCGGATAGACGTGAGCGGTGTAATCGCTCAACCGATAGGAAATGATCCCGACATCGAAGCCTTTGATGTAATAAGGCAACTGCGCGTGCGTGCGTGCGCCGAGGAGGTGGATGTTGGGGCACCGCGTCAGTTTCGAGACGTCGGTCTGGAGCGGCCCGATGAGGACGATGCTGGCCTGCGGCATCGCCTGGGCGAGCGCCGCCAAGAGATCCTGATCGACCCACCGATGGATGCCGCCGATGTAGCCGATGACGGGCTTGGGCAGCGGGCGAAGATCTTCCGGGATCTCCTTGGATTCCTCGCGAACGCGCTCGAAGGTCTCAAAATCCACGCCGAACGGAAACAGCGCCACGCGCTCCGTGAAGCGCGCGGCGCGCTGCCGTAATTTCTCCGAGGTCACGAAGACCAGATCCGCCATCTGCAACAGCCGCGCCTCGCTCTGGCCGATCCGCCGAGCCGCGGAGGAGCTCGAGGTCAAATCGTCGATGCAATAATACACGAGGAGCTCCGGATCCAGCTCCTGAATGAGATCGATGGTGAGCGGCGTCGGGAGGAAGGTCCACACGAGGGGCCGGCGAAATCCCGTCGCGCGCATCCACCGCTGGAGGGCCCGCAGCAACCAGCTCCGATTGATCCATCGGGCCACCGTGGAATAGGGAAACGGCAGCACCAGCGGCGAATACACGAAGAGGTTGTCCCGCTCCTTGCGAAATCCTTTGATGCTGCGCACCCAATTCAGGAGGCGATGCTTCAGGCGCGGCAGATCGCGCAGCGTCGGAACGCGCACGCCGGTGTTTTCAATAAACAGCACCCGGTTGCCCTGCGCGGCCAACGTCGCCATGATCTGCTGATGGCCCTGCCAAATGAAATCCCAATCAATCGAAGAGATGCAGATGATGTCGTGATTGGTCGGCGTCGGTGGTTCCGTCATGCCACCGTCGAGGGCGCTAGCGTGGCGTCCGTTGGCCGGCGCGGGCGCCTGCTGCGGTTTCGCCGCGAGCCACGGAAGGTATTCTTTCACGGTGAGAAATTGCACGCCCTCGACGCTTGCCATGTCTTGAAAGAGGGCCACCGCATCGCGCTGCACGCGCTGCCAGTTGTGTTCCAAGAGGAAGCGGCGGAAGGCAAAGCCGTGCGTCCTCGTCGGGATGAAATCCCGCCAAGACAGACGCGGCTGCGCCTCACCCCGCCGAGCGCCGTTGAGATCCTCGGCATGGAACATGAACACGATCGGCTTGCCGGTCGCCCTCGCCTCCGCGCAGAGCGCGCGGAAAAACCATCGCATGAACGAGAGGCCGCAGAGCCGTTCCGTATTCGAGAGAAACGGCAACCCCCACGCCGAGACGGGGATCTCCCAGATGCGCGCGCGGCCCGGAGCAAAGGGATTCTCGAGGGCTGGATGATACGGCTGCCGCGGCGCGAACAGCGGCCGAAGATCATAGATATCGGAGCCGAACACGCCCAGCCGCTGCGCGGTCACGGAGAGATCGGCGTCGTACCCGAGCGCCTCGAGGGCGGCGATGGTGCCTCGGGAGAGCTTAAAGACCGGCGCTCGAAAACTCACCGGGCGCTGGCCGAGGAGCGCTGTGAGCTGATCGGTCGCCTGCTGAAGGAACTCATATTGCGTCGCGGGAGGCAGGATGCCGTAATTTTCCGACGGGACATGGGTGAGCCCGTGACAGCCGATTTCATGCCCGTCTGCTTGAAGGGCCTCCACGTGGTCGGAAAGCTGCTGGGCGGAGCGAGCCGGAAAGAAAAACGTGCAGCGAACTCCTAAGCCCTGGAGCAGACGGCGCGCTTCCGTCAGATCTTCCCGCACCGGCTCGGGCCCGGTCACATGCGTGTGAATATCGCAGGTCAATAAGACAGGGACGCCGCCTATCACCGCCCGTGTATTTGGGGACACAATACTTAAATGCTCCCCTTGCCTTTCCCTTGGAAATAAGTATTGTGTCCCCGATTTCGTCATGGTTTGACGGCTGACACCATGATGATCCCAGCGGCGTTTCGCACCAGCGGCAGGCGCTCTCCGATCGCATCGATGCCTTGAAAGAGCGCCAACAACCGATCGGGCGTCACCGTGGGGGTGAAGAGTAGATATCGCACCCGCACCTCGCGAAAGCCGGCATGACTGAGCAACTTCTTCACCTCGGCCGCCGTAAACCAGTGATCGTGCGGATGCCGCTCGCTGCCGAGCCACGGCTTCAGGTAAAACCACGGACACCATCGGTTGGGGAAATCGATCACCGCGCGCCCGCCCGGCTTGAGCACCCGATGAATTTCCGATAAGGCGCGGGGAAGATGGCCGACGTAGCGCAGCGTCGAGAAGGACACGACCCCATCGAAGATGCCGTGCGCAAAGAGGCTTAAGCGCTCGGCTTCCCCGGCGACAAAGGTCGCCCCGGTCACGCCGTGCGCCGTTGCGCGCTGCTTGGCGACCTCAACCGACTTGGTCGATAAGTCCATTCCGCAGATGTGATAGCCCAGTTTCGCCAAGGGAAACGTGAATTGGCCCACGGAGCAGCCGATCTCCAAGAGCTTGCCGTTGGCCGGGAATGCTCCCAGGCTCAAGGCCGTCGCCAATTTTCGAGCGCGGAAATACTGCTTGGCGCGGGTGAGCGGCTCGAAGAAGCCTGTGCCATCCAATTCCGCCGAGGCCCAACGGTCGTACCGTTCCTGCACCAGCGCCTTCGGATCCGTCAATCCTTCTTGGGGGCTCGTCATCGTTGCTCCCTCATGTCTTCATAGAGGTTTGAGATATCTGCGAGAAGGCGCTCGGGACTGAAGCGCTCCACCGCATACCGGCGCGCGGCCCGACCGAGCTGACCGCGCAACGCGGGATCGCTGGCCACGGCGTTCAACGCCGCCGCGAAGCCCTGCGCATCCCCTGCACGGACGAGTACTCCGCGGCGCGCGACGCGAAAGCCTCCCGCAGGAATCGATGGTCTCGCATCGTCTTCGTCCAAGAGATCCCGCACGCCTCCCACCTCGGTCGCGATCACGGCGCGACCGGCGGCCATCGCTTCGATCAACGACACCGGCGTTCCCTCATTCCAGGAGGTCAAGCACGCGACATCGAGATTCCCATACACCGCGCACAGATCCTGCTGCCATCCGGTAAACCGCACTGCCCGGTTCAGGCCGAGGCCGCAAGCTTCGCGCTCAAGCTCCGAGCGAAGCGGCCCGTCTCCGACGATGGCGCCTTGCAGCGACCCGCGGGGATAAGCTCCAATCGCGCAAGCCAACGCCTGCAGGAACAGGCGCGGGTTTTTGATCGGCACCAGCCGCCCGACCATGCCGACCCGCAGAGGTGGCGCGCCATTGGGAAACGAGAGATGGGCGAGCGAAGAGAGATCCAACCCGAGCGGGATCACGCGCCATTGCCGCGGCTGCCCGATGCCCTTGTTCAGCAGATCATCGCGAATCGCCCCGCTGACGGCAATCAGGCAATCCGTCCGGCGCGCCAGCCACCGCTCGATGGCGAGAAACAGCCGGGACTGCCGCGCGGAAAAATACCCATCGAGGACGTGCCCATGAAAGGTATGAATCAACAGGGCCCGCCGGCTGGGCATGCGGCCCGGCCCGAGCCGGTTATAGAGCAGGCCCGCGAGGCGGCCGAGCGTGCCCGCTTTCGCCATGTGCGTGTGGATGATGCGGGGACGCTCCTGCCACGCGCGCCGCATCAGCGACAGCAGGGCGCTTGCGTCATGCCAGAGATGAATGGGGCGGCGCAGAGCACCCACGCGCACCACGCGCGCCCCGGCGCGGATGAGCGCTTCCGTCAGATCCCCCTCGGTCTCCTCGGTCTGTCCCACCACCAGACACGTCGAGAACCGCCGCGGATCCAACTTGTTGGTCAGAAGAAAGACGTGGACGGAAGGCCCGCCGATATTGAGGCGCGTAATCACCCGCAGAACCTTCATTGGTCTGCGAACTGCGCAAGAAGGAGAGGGGTTCTTGTGCCGTCTGGTCATCGCAGCCACGAGGCGATCTCGCAACCCATCATAGCCCCGAAAGGAGAGGGTTGCCTTCAGAACTCCCGTCACCATCCTCTTGGTGGCAACGGCGCATACGGTAGCGGTCCTGGACTCGCAGATCGTCACCAGGCTGGCGGTCGTCGTATACGAGCGCATCGCAAACCGTCTAAGGAGAAACTGATTCGGCGCGGCCGCATTGTAGCCTTCCACGGAGCTCAACACCCTCTGGTAGCCTGCGTGTCGCGCCGCCTCTAGCACGCGTCGATCAAACACCCCGTTCGGGATGGAAAAGAATCTCACGGCCTGGCCGGTGATCGCTTCAATCACATCTTTTGACCCCCGCAACTCCTCCTCTAACGCCTGCTGGCTCAGCGAGGTAAGAAATCGATGGGTGGCCGAATGAGAATGAATCCTATGACCTCGCGCAACCAACTCCTTGATCTGCGTGGTGGTCAGATATCCGGGCTGATTGATGAACCCGCTGACGATGAAAAAGTCGGCGTGGAAATGATGGCGCTCCAGCATCGGCGCAATCACATCAGCACAGCTGGCTTCGCCGTCATCGAAGGTCAAGACGACCGTGTTCTGAACCGGTTCGCCCGACGCCGCACCATTCAGACATTCCTCAAGCGGAAGGACGCGGTATCCATGCGCGCGTAAAGAGGCGAGGTGGTCTTCAAAGAGCGATGACCTCAGCACGTACTCCGCTCGGTGGGGATCCGCCTTTCCCACGAAGGGCTCCCCGGAATCCACCCCATGATACAACAGGATCACGAAGGGCTCCCCCCTCATCTGCGTCGCAGTCGCCATGCCGCTCTAAGATAGTCTGATAAGCCAAGATGGCTGAAGAACCGGCTGGGGACCCCAGGCCGACGGTAGGCAGTCAGCGCGCCCCGTTCCGCCATGTCCAGCACATCGAGCAGATCGTTGACGCCGTCTCTCATCAGCCGCTCTGATTCAATCTTGAAATGCCTGATCGGAAACTGGGGCTTGGAGCGCCGCTGGCTGACGAGGCCTCCGGTGTCCACTCCAGCATCCGCCAGGTACACGGAGATACCGACGTTCTCCGGCTCGCCTCGAGACATCGCCCAGAACGAGGCGTAGGCGCCTCGATACTCGGGGATGATCCCTGGGTGGCACCCCACAAAACCCAGCCGAGGGATCGTGAGGATGTCTTTGGCAATGAGCTCCCGCGCTTGCATGATCACCAGATCCGGTTTCAACGAGGTGAGCACGGCTTTTCCTCGCTCGCTGTTGATGGAATCGACTTCATAGACGGGGGTCTGGGTGTTCCCTCGCAGGGAGGAATCGCCGATCTTCGTTGGGAGATGGACCGTGCGACATCGTGCATCCGCCCGTCTGAGGAACAGCGTGTAATAGATCTTGAAGACGAGCTCATCGGCCACTTGGATGACGCCATGGCGCCGGACCCGTCTGGCCAGCCAGCGCACGTGGTCGAGCAGACGCACCGGAGATTGCAGAATCACCGCCGAGAGCTTCCCGCTCTCGATCAGCCGGCTGGCGACATACATCGTCGCCTGGGATTTGAAGGTGTAGAAACAGACTCTCCTGGACCTTTCCACCCCGACGGCTGGCGTGCCATCGCCCGCTCGCTTCGCGGGGGATGGCCGGTTCCTCACGAGGAAGACGACGCGCAGCGTGCTCCAACCGGGTTGTCCGCTCCTGGCGCACTTGGCGCGTGTTCATCGTCGCGGGATGCCAGCCACCCCTCAAACATGACGAGCGTCCATAGTTTCTTATAGTGATTCGCCTGCCTGGCAAGATGCTCTGTCAGCAGACGAGACACGTACGCGGGGTTGAAGAAGCCTTCCCTGGCCAGTTTCTCTGGGTCGAGCATTGCGGCGACGAGATCCTTCCAGGCACCCGCCATCCACTGCGCGATGGGAACCGCAAACCCCTGCTTGCGCCTCCGGAGAATCTCGGGCGGCATGCGCCCTGCGAGCGCCTTGCGGAGGACATACTTCGTCGTCAGACCGTGCAGCTTCATCGTCGCCGGCAGGTTGGCGGCAAACTCCACCAATTCGCTGTCCAGAAATGGATTGCGCACTTCCAGGGCGTGCGCCATCGAGGCACGATCAGCCTTCACCAGCATGTAGTCTTGGAGGAAGAACCGTCGTTCCAAGGCCAACAGCCGCTCCAACCACCCTTCGGCTCCACTGCGGGCCTCCTCTTCATCAACGAGGTCAAAGAGGCTACCCCCATCGACCGCGCTCGCCACGTCAGGGTGCAACAGGCTGCGCTGCTCCTCGGGGCTGAACGACCCGAGCCATCGATAATGCCGCTGTGGGTTGGGAAAGGAGATCGCCTCGGCGAACTTCTTCAGGCGAAAGTCAACGCTCAGGTACGCATGGGAGGCGGGAAGGCGGTCAAGGAGCCGTCGAATCATCCGCTCCCTGACGAGCGCTGGCAGGCGTTCATACCAATGGGCGATCGCATGGGCCTGGTAGGTCACATAACCGGCGAAGAGCTCATCCCCGCCGTCGCCGCTCAAGGCGACGGTCACGCGCCGCCGCGCCAGTCCGCAGAGCCAGAAGGTGGGGATGAACGAGTAGTCGCCGAACGGCTCGTCCAGAGAGGCGAAGAGCCGAGGGAGGAGTCCTCGCGCCGTGAGGCTGTCCAGGATGGCCGTATGGTGATCGGTCGAGAACCAGCGGGCCACCTGCGTCGAGTGGGGCGACTCATCAAACCCCGGTTCATTGAACCCAATGTGGAATGTCTGAATGTGGGCTGATCTCGCCCCGGCCACCGCGGCTACAATAGCGCTTGAGTCCACCCCACCGCTGAGAAAGACACCGAGCGGCACATCGCTGACCAGCCGTTGTCTGACGGCCCGTGAGAGCAGCTCCCATAGCCGCTCGGCATAGGTTTCTTCACGCGCTGGTCTGTGGGCTAGGTAGTGGACCCGCCAGTACTCGTGCGCAGCAAGCTGACCATTCTCATGGATCAGGTAATGAGCCGGGAGCAGCTTATGGACACCCTGGTAAATCGTGTCGGGGGCGGGGACGTACTCAAACGCCAGGTACCGACTCAACGACTGGACGCTCAACTCGCCCCGAAACTCAGGAACGGCCGAGAGGGCTTTGAGCTCAGACGCAAACGCCAGTCCCCCGGGGAACACGAAATAGTGCAGGGGCTTTTCCCCCATGCGGTCTCTGGCCACCATGAGCCGCTGGCGCTTCTCATCCCACAAGGCGAAGGCGAACATCCCTTCAACCCGCTGCAAGCAATCGTCCTCGACCTCCTCATACAGATGGAGCAGGACCTCCGCGTCCGTGCGCGACCTGAACCGATGGCCCCGCGCCAGCAGCCCACTGCGCACCTCAAGAAAGTTGTAGATCTCCCCGTTGTAGGTGAGCCACAGCGTCTGATCCTCGTTGGCGAGCGGCTGCCGCGCGGCGGCCGACAGATCCAGGACGCTCAGGCGCCGGTGGCCAAGCGCGATCGGCCAGCGCACGTACACGCCCTCATCATCAGGTCCCCGGTGGCCCTGAAGCTGATTCATCCGCAACACGATCTGACGGCTGCGCGTTTCATCCGAATGGACGTTGAGATAGCCAGCAATCCCGCACATCGCTCTAATACAAACGCACTAAATAAAGTGAAGTACCGCACCCCAAGGGGTGCGGCATCCTTTAAACTTTGAGCCGTAGTGCTTCGGGTCGAATCGTTCCAATCCCGAAGAACCTGCGCCTTCCTCCGCCCCGCAAGCGGGGCGGCAT
>Ga0114945_10002678_pt1 | contig 10312 bp, 12 predicted proteins | sample OV2TP3_FD_87194 | JGI IMG/M metagenome (GOLD analysis project Ga0114945, IMG submission 87194) | Hot spring microbial communities from Beatty, Nevada to study Microbial Dark Matter (Phase II) - OV2 TP3 | ecosystem: Environmental > Aquatic > Thermal springs > Hot (42-90C) | place: USA: Beatty... | reverse complement strand
CACCAGGAACCCGATGGCCTGAAGACCATCGACCTGGGCGCGGGGCATTCCAGCAGTGGCGAGACGCTGTGCGGGCGCGTGATATCTGCACTCAAGTCCGGGGCTTTGCTGAACGAATCCGTCGGCGCCGGCTACATTGACCGTAACTGGCCGCCGGCATTGAAAGAATCTGGCGCGTGGCCGCTGGCCAGCTTGCGCCAGAGTTTCCTGAATGGCTCGCTGACGCGTCTGCTGGATCCCGACACTACCTTGCGCGGAAAGATCGTGGAGTTTGTCGAGCGTGGGGAGTTCGGCCTGGCGTCGGGGCAGAAGGCCGACGCTACCTTCGAGCGTCTCTGGTTCGAGGAGCTGGTACTACCGGAAGAAGTCGCCTTCGATGCGGGTGTGTTCTTGATCAAGAAGGACAAGGCGGAGGCGCTAAAGGGTAGAGAGCCAGCGCCGACAGGGGCGGTACCGGGACCGTACGTTCCTCCGGACTCCGGTCCGATTGGGATTCCCGGTCCTGAACCGGGCGAAGGCGGCGAGCCAGTCGCGGGAGTTCAGCAGACGACGATTCGACTGACAGGCACCGTTCCACCCGAGATGTGGAAAAGGCTGGGCACGAAGGTCCTGCCAAAGCTCAAATCCGGCGCGGAATTGACGGCCAACGTCGAATTCTCGGTGAGGGTGGACAGTAATCTTGCCGGAAGCCTTGTTGCCGATCTCCGGCAGATACTGGATGACCTTGGACTGTCGGACAAGATTGAGATCCAACACTCCTGATCCGTGATTCGTGTGCAGCTTCTGTAAAGTCCAGGATTCCCCTTTTTAGAAAACTACAAATCCCAAATGAGGCTAAGCGCGACCGATTTCATCACGTTGTATCGGCCCTCGTATTGCGATTTGCGGATTTTCCTACATGCTCAAGACGTGAAAGCCGCGCCACAAGGTCCCTATGAAGAATTACTGCTCAAGCTTGGGGTGCGTCACGAGAAAAACCACCTGCAAACCTTCGCCGACGTGGTCGATTTGAGTTCCGTCAATCCTGGCGAGCGAGTCAACAGGACTCGAAGGGAGATCGAGCAGAAAGCGACTGTCATTTATCAGGGATCATTTACTGCACAAGCGAAGCTGGATGGGACCGATTATATTATCGTCGGCCAGCCGGATTTTCTGATCTGGCAGGGACAAGGGTATGTGATCCGTGATTCCAAGATATCCCGGCGGATTACAAAGAAGGACCATCCTGAGATCCTGCATCAGTTGAACCTCTATGGCTGGTTATATGAGAAGACGGTAGGCTGCGCGCCGGTAAGGCTCGAAGTGCATAATGGGATGGGGGACTTGGTCGCAGTCGAATACGATGGTGCTGCATCGGCACTTGGCGTTCTGAACGAAATAGTTCGGTATAGGAACGTCGCGGAGCACTTTTACAGTCCCGTGGGATGGTCGAAGTGTACCGGCTGTGCGTATCATCCGCTGTGCTGGCCGGAGGCCGAAAGGCGCGGGGATGTCGCTATCATACCTGAGGTAGACCAGGGGCTGGCGAGAACCCTGACGGACAGCGGTGTTGGGACCATTAAGGAACTGCTCGCGAAGTATGATGCTGATTCCCTGGCGGGTGTTGAACGTCCATACGGAAAGCGGAGACAGAAGGTAGGTAAAAAGGCCGAAAGAATCCTACTTAACGCGAGGGCGATCCATTCAAGCGAAGAGATGATCTTGGAGAGACCGCAGATCCCGGAACATGACAATTACGTGATGTTTGATCTGGAAGGGATTCCCCCGTACCTCGACGAGCTGGACAAGATCTATTTGTGGGGAACACAGGTCTTCGGACGTGACCCCGGAGAATTTCATGGGGCATTCGCTGGCTTTGGAGCGGACGGTGATCGAGACGGCTGGAATCGCTTCCTGGATCGGTCACAGACAATATTCGAGAAGTATGGCGACATTCCGTTTGTACACTGGCACGTATATGAAAAGACCAATGTCCGAAAATACATCGAGAGGTATGGTGATTCAGATGGTGTGGCAGAAAGAGTGCTGAATAATCTGCTGGACTTACACAGCGTGACGACGCAGTCCCTGGTGCTGCCGCTGCCAAGCTACAGCCTGAAAGCCGTGGAGAAATACGTCGGATTCAAGCGGCAACTGGAGGAGGGACGGGGAGACTGGGCCATTGCGAAATTCATTGAGGCTACGGAGGCGGAAGACCCGGAACTGCGCGAAAGGATCGTCAACGATCTTCTGGAATACAACAGGGAGGATTTGCAGGCGACTTGGACAGTGTTCCAGTGGTTGAAATCGAAGACTGCGTGAAAGTAACCGAGTTCTCATATCGGTAGTAGTGCCGTCCAACCGAAGGTTATGGCAAAGTCTAAAAAGCGACCGATACCTCTAGCGATATCGTACGACTTCGACGGCACGCTCGCGCCTGGGAATATGCAGGAGTTCGAATTTGTCCCGAAAATCGGCATGACCAGCAAGAAGTTCTGGGCAGAGGTCGAGAATCTCGCAAGGGAGCAGGAAGCGGATCGAATACTTGCCTACATGAATCTGATGCTCATGAAGGCCGCCCGGGAGAAGGTCACTGTTCGAAGGGTGGATATCAAAAAGTATGGGAATTCTGTGAAGTTGTTTGCCGGAGTGGACGAGTGGTTTGATCGAATCAACGAGTATGGGCGACTGCGGCAAGTACGAATCAAGCACTACATAATCTCTTCAGGTATCCGAGAGATGATTCTTGGGTCCTCAATTGCAAAACAGTTCGACGCCGTGTTTGCCTCCGCCTTTATGTACGACCACCACGGAATCGCGTGCTGGCCAGCGCTTGGAATCAACTACACGACGAAGACTCAGTACCTGTTCCGGATCAACAAAGGAAACCTGAAGGTTTACGATGACAGCAAGATCAATGCTTATATCCCGAAGCCGGAGCGACCGGTACCGTTTGAGAATATGGTATTTATTGGTGATGGGGAGACGGACATACCGTGCTTTCGGTTGGTGAAAGAGCAGGGTGGACATTCGATAGCGGTTTACAAGCCCAACGCGAAAGGTGCAAAGGCCAGGGCCCAGGTGCTCATAAGGCAGCAGCGCGTCAATTTTGCCTGCCCGGCGGACTACCGACCTGGCCGGAGCCTGGACTTGGCCGTCAAGGCCGTCATTGACAAGGTTGCTGCGGACGGCGGCCTCAGACGACTCGGAAAGAAGGAGTAGTTCCAGGCTTCCACAGCACGATACTGACTTGGGCCGCTAAGCAGAAGCACGCTGATCACGATAACAATATGGCGGCCCGGGCTGCCGCCAGCGGGGGAACGATGAGCACATATTTTAGTGAGAAGAAACTGCTCGCGCCGCCTACGGAACGCGCGGCGTTCAGCGACCGGCAGGCCTACGTCTGCGCTGAACTGTCGAAGCTCGCCTATTTTCGTTTCGAGGGCGGTCACAACCTCGATCAGGCGTTGGAAGTCGTGCGCGACTTTGTCGAGGATGAGACCAAACTGGACCTGTTGCGCCGGCAACTGGAGCTTATCCTGGGTGGTGCACCTGGAACGGCAGGAGAAGGCGAGGCAGCGCTTCGCCGCATACTGGCGGAGGCGGGGTTTGAATTCGTGCGGACCTTTTCAGTGGAAGGCACCCAGGCTTTCTTCTGTACACGGAAGATCCCGCTGGAGGCCGGCGGTGAGAAGATAGTCGCCTACTTGGTCTTCCGGGGCACCGAACCGAAGGACTTCAGGGATCTGCGCACGGACGCAAAGGCGACACTGATTGAGTATCAAATTGACGGGGAGGATGAAAAACTTCTGTTTCACAGCGGATATCTCGGCTCTTTTCAGCTCGTCCAAGGTGAACTGAAAACGGCCCTTGCAGAGTCAAAATACGACCAGCTCATTATTACTGGTCATTCTCTGGGCGGGGCGCTGGCGATGGTCGCAACGCGTATCCTTGCGGCGCAGATAACGGGCGCGTGTTACACGTTCGGCGCGCCGCCGATAGGCGCGATCGAGATTCAGAACAGGCTAAAGACACCGGTTTACGAGATTATCAATGAGGTCGATATTGTGCCTCGTCTTCCCGATCCGTGGATCACTGTATTCCTTTTGGGTCTGATCAAGCTGCTTCGCTGGCTGACGCAGGTTTTCGCAGTCTTTGCCAAGCCTTTGTTCGGAGGCAACTGGGACGAACGCTTCGAGCGCTTTCTGGAATCCATGTCCAAGTATCGCCATCCAGGCTACATAAGCTATCTCGTCGGGTCATCCACTTCCGCGAGACTCCGATACAACGTGAGCGGCATCGACAAGTTCCGCTGGTGGACGGCAATGATAATGAAGGGCGGTTTCGGCCGGTTCAACAAGATGTTTGCAGACCACTCCATCGATCTTTACGTGTCGAAGCTGCGATCCCACGGTCTCAGCCGAAACTAGCGAAATCCGCCCTGGCCGCGGTGTACTTCCGGCCGGTGAGTTGATGTCGTTGGCGGATGTGCCTTTCCGAAGGCGGTGGGCTACGCCCTCCAGGAGCTTGCAACCAAGTTGCAGGGAATCGGCAACTCGAGCATGCCGTCGATGACATCGCGCGCCGCCTGTACGAATCCCGTTTCGGCCCGGCGCGCATCGCGGATCGGGACGTTGTCGCGCAGCTATTGATGGAGGCTGCGGCCGCGACCGGGAACACGCGCTTCACGGCGCGAATGCTCATGCCCGAGTGGGAGCAGGTCGTCGATGCCTGGCAGTTGGCGTCCTGGGACGCCTGGCGCGACGCCGCCCGGCTGGGCCGGAAGACGCGCCTGCCCCCAAAGCCCGCATTATTCATGAACCCCCTGCTGCGGCCGCCGATCTGGCCGGTTATCCGGCATGTGCTCGCACCCCGTGCTCGACTACTGTCAAGTACGCTTGCGCGCATGCTGTCTTCCCGGCCACCTCCGCGGCCTCGCGACGTGCGTTCATGAATAGTGCGGGCTGGAACCAGCGGACTGCCCTGTGGGCGATCTTCGAAGCCGTGCGCGCGGAACTGAAGAAGCGGGCGCTGTTGACCCTCCCGCAGATGTACCACCGGCTGGCCGCACAGGTGGCCGAGCGCAAGCATCCGCCGTTCGATCACATTGTGGTGGACGAGGCACAGGATGTGAGCGTACCGCAGTTGAAGTTCCTCGCCGCCCTGGGTGGGCAGCGCCCCAATGGCCTATTCTTCACGGGCGATCTGGGCCAGCGCATCTTCCAAGAACCCTTCTCCTGGAAGGTGTTGGGCGTCGATGTCCGTGAGCGGTCGCATACCCTGCGCGTCAACTACCGGATGTCCCACCAGATCAGAATGCAGGCCGACCGCCTGCTGGACGCGGAAGTGGCGGACGTGGACGGCAACGTGGAAGTGCGGTTCGGGACGATATCCGTGTTTAACGGGCCGGTGCCGGTGGTCAGGGTTTTCGGGGATAAGTCCGGGGAAACGGCGGCCGTCGCGGCCTGGCTCGCCGAGCGGACCGGCGAGGGCCTGCTGCCCCATGAAATCGGCGTCTTCGTGCGCTCGGACGCGGAGGTAAGTCGGGCCGCGCCGCCGCCGAGGCGGCCAGGGTGCATTACAGGGTCCTCGATGAGCGGGTCGAAACCATGAGCGGGCACGTCGCGATCTGCACCATGCACCTGGCCAAGGGGCTCGAATTCCGGGCCGTGGTCGTCATGGCCTGCGACGACGAGGTGATCCCGCTCCAGTCCCGCATCGAGACCGTGGCGGATGACTCGGATCTGGAAGAGGTGTAGAACACCGAGCGGCACCTGCTGTATGTGGCCTGCACCCGGGCGCGGGAGCACCTGCATGTCAGCGGCGTGCCGCCGGGGTCGGAGTTTTTGGAGGATTTGGGCCCGGCTCGAATCTCTTGACAGACGTAGCCTATAGGATACATTTCACGTTGCTGGTGCTTGTGAGAAGGTCGAAATGCCCAGGACCTCATCGCGAAAGAAGGTGAAAACGAAAACCGTTCCGTACGACATCGCCGAACAACTGCGCACGCCGGCGGAGATGGCCGCCTACCTGGATGCTTGGCTGGCGGAAGCACCGGATGACGTGGCGGGGATCGCCCGTGCGCTCGGCGATATCGCCCGTGCAATGGGCATGTCCCGCGTGGCCCGCGAGACCGGGCTGAGCCGGGAAAGCCTGTACAAGGCGCTGAGCGAGGACGGGAATCCGAGCCTGGCTACCGTCCTGAAAGTGGCAAAGGCTCTGGGGCTCCGGTTGCACGCTGAGGCGGCACAGGGACTGGCGGCAGGTCTGGATCACTGAAGGAGGCGAAGATGACAGCCAGGAAACTGGGCAAACTCGAGTCCGTGCCGTTGCGTGAGTGCTGGAAGACTGAGGCCGCTGATTTTACGCCCTGGCTCGCAAGTGCCGAGAACATCGCGCTGCTCGGGGACGCGATCGGCCTGGACCTGGAAGTTGAAGCTCAGGAGGAAAGCGTGGGGCCATTCCGCGCGGACATCCTGTGCAAAGACACGGTTACCGGCAACTGGGTGCTTGTCGAGAATCAATTGGAGCGCACGGACCATCTCCACCTGGGTCAATTGCTTACTTATGCCGCAGGCTTGAACGCTGTAACCATTGTCTGGATTGCCGATCGCTTCACAGAGGAGCACCGGGCGGCGCTGGATTGGCTTAACGAGATCACCGATGAGAAGTTCAATTTCTTCGGCCTCGAGATCGAATTGTGGAGGATCGGCGAGTCACCCTACGCGCCCAAGTTCAACGTCATATCCAAGCCCAATGACTGGACCCGTTCGATTTCAAGGGGTGCGGCGAGGATCGAAGAACGAGAGCTTACGGAAACGCGGCGCATGCAGAAGGAATTCTGGGAAGGATTCAGGGAATTCCTGGCAGACTCCGGGTCAAGCCTCCGACCGCAGAAAGCGCATCCGCAGACGTGGATGTTGCTTCCAATCGGCAGGTCGGGTTTTGCGCTATGCGCCATCGCCTCGACCTGGAATACGAAGCGCGAAAGTTTCGACCTTGGGGAAGTGCGGGCCGAGTTGACGTTGTCGGATGAACATGCCAAGAATTATTTCAAGATCCTCAAGGATGAAAAGGAGACGATCGAACATGAACTGGGACAACCGCTGTACTGGCATAATCCGGAAAACATCAAGTCATGCCGGATTTCACTGCAGGCGGACGCGGAACTTCGAGACAAGGCAAGTTGGCCTCGGCACTTTGCCTGGTTGAAAGAAAATCTCGAAAAAATTAGGGATGTTTTTGCGCCCCGGATCCGTTCTATCTCCGTCGAATAGATCCAATTGCGGGAGTGAGTTTGATTTGCAAAATGCCCGTGGACTGGTTGCGGGAAGAAGCGCAGGCCGCGGGAGGCCGGGTTGCGCCTGAGTCTGCTCGTTCGATTCTACGAAATGCTTGATGCGCTTGAAGGAAAGCTCGGCGGTGCCAGAACATTGGCACAATGTGACGGCAGGATGAACTGGCCGACACGTGGCGTGTACTTTTTCTTTGAATCGGGAGAAGTACGGACACACTCCGGGCATGGCCGGCGTGTTGTTCGAATCGGAACACATGCATTGAGCCCGAATTCCCGGACCGCACTCTGGAATCGTCTTTCCCAGCACCAGGGTGTTCGCCGTTCGGGAGGAGGAAATCACCGTGGCTCGGTGTTCAGAAAGCTGGTCGGAGCGGCGCTGATGGTACGGGACCCAAATCTGCAATGCTCGACGTGGGGCAAGGGAAATTCTGCGGTTCGGCTGATCAGGGAGAAAGAAAACCCGATAGAAGTCGCCGTGTCGCACACGATCAGGGCCATGCCGTTTCTCTGGATGGCGGTAGCAGACCCGCCAGGACCGAAAAGTCTTCGCGGTTACATAGAGCGCAACAGTATTGCTTTGCTGAGCAATCACCGGAGAGAGGCATTGGACCCCGCATCTTCAGGCTGGTTGGGCCGCTTCAGTTCCTCACCAAGAGTTGTGGAGTCTGGGCTGTGGAATTCGAATCATGTCGATGAATCTTGGGACACCGCATTCGTCGATCGATTTGCCGATTTGGTGTCCAGTATGAATCAGGCGGACGTGTAGTCCGGAAAATTGATGTCGCCAGGTAATACAGAACGACTTCTGGAATTGATCAAGCATACACCTGGGCTTGATGACGATGAGCTGTCCAGGATCTCCGGCGTGCAGCCACGCCAGCAGGTCAATCAGATCTGCCGGAGACTGGAGGGGCGCGGGCTCATTCGACGCATCCGGGGACGTTACGGAAAGATAGTGAACCTTCCAGCCCGGGCTGGTATGGAGGCAGAGGGTGAATTCGATCTGCGAGGCCAGCGGACAGCCACGTCAGTTCACGTGCAACCAACTGAACTACCAAAGACGAAGGCAGGGATCCGGCGTGATTGGCACATAGAACCCCTGAGGGCTGAAACCGACCTGCTCATTCTGCCTTGTTCCGGCAGCAAGCGTTCATGCGGAGGAGCTTCGCGAGCGGGTCCGAGTCTCCTGGATGCTCTCCCGCACTGTGTGGCCACCCGGCTTGCAGAGGCGCGCACTGTGGTTAGCGAGAGAGCAAGTCTCGATGAAACGTCTTTGCTCCCGGCGTGGCAGCGATACACGGGGACTCTTTATGCAGCTGCGGGTTCGGCATTAAAGTCTCTACTGGACCGTGGCGTGCGTGTGTTGATTCTAAGTGGAGGATATGGAGTAGTTCTGGCCGAGGAACCGATCGGCACATATGAGGCTGTATTCAAATCATCATGGTGGCCGAAGATGCTTTTGCAGAACGTGCTGGTCAACTACGCGCAACGCCACAAGATTTCCCGGATGCGTGCGCTTGTATCGCTGACGACGTCGTACCGAAAAATCATTGAAACAACTGCTTGGCGTGAAGCGGGAGTTAAAGACGCAATCATAATATCTCCAGAAGCGGCAACCGGGGCCATGGTGAAAGCTCCTCGCGCTCAAGGCGAGGCGCTTGCCGCGCTGACAGGAAAAGGACTTTCGTCCAGATGGCGAAGTTCAGACGGGCTGGCGCTGATTGCCCACCAGAACCGGGACAGTCTTGCGGAGAACGCGTCTGCAGGCGGGGGGTGATCCGACAGTCCGGCTATGCCGCTCAGGAGAACAGCGCGTCTCCGGGGCGGCCGACAATCATGTCGGAGACAGTTATTCCACCTCGCCGCCTGCCGGTTATATCTACAAACCGATACTGCAAGCCACACAGTGCCGGCGCAAGGCGCTTTTGAATCGCTCCGAACTTCGGATCGAGATGAGGGTTGTCTTTCACATGTCCAGTACAGAAAGCGTTCGCCGATATCGGGAAAATCAGAGCCGAACACACGATATCCACGATCTGGAGACCGGCATGATTATCACTGTGTGCGAATACGGGGAGTTCCACGAGCCGTGCATAATTGTCATTGTGCTTGAATTTCTGCGTGAATATCGAATGCGTGACGCGGGCGTTGTCGTTTTTGACCCGGCTGTCGGAAGGGCAGCGGGCGGCACTGTGGGCGATCTTCGAACCCGTGCGCGCGGCGCTGAAGGCGCGGGAGCTGATGACGCTGCCGGAGATGTACGCGCGCCTCGCGGCGCAGGTGGCCGGCCGCAGGCATCCGGAGTTCGCCTTCTGTGGGGCCGGTTCATTAGTCCACACACAAATCCCGGCCGGATGAATCCGCCCTACAGCTCACCGGCGATCTGGACCAGCGCATCTTCCAGCAGCCGTTTTCGTTGAAGGCGCTGGGGGTGGATATTGGGCGCCGGTGATTCAGGTGCCGGCCAGTGCGGAGGAGGAGACCCGGGCGGTTGCGGCCTGGCTCGCGGCGCGCAAGACGGACGGACTGCTGCCCCATGAGATCGGCGTGTTCGTGCGCTCGGCGGCGGAAGTGGACCGGGCCCGCGCCGCCGTGGAGGCGGCCAGGAGGCCCTACAAGGGACTCGAATTCCGTGCCGTGGAGGTGATGGCCTGCGAGGACGAGGTCATCCCGTCACATGCATCAGGCCGGCTGAAGCCGGCCCTACAGGTGTAGCTGGCATACTGCACGTCACCGGCGCGGCGCCGGCGTCGGAGTTTTTGGAGGATTTGGGGACGTCCACCGCGCGGAGCAGGGGAGCGCCGATAGCATGAACGAAGAACGCGGAGCGCTGACGACGCCCGCACCGTTCAAGTGGCGGTCGCGTCGTTGTCCAGTTCTTCAAATTGAGTGATCCGCACTTCGCCCTCAGGAAAGCGCGCCAGAATATCCAGTTTCCCGCCCATCGCCTCGATGACACGGCGCAGTCTGGAGAGATACATGTCGGTGCGCCTTTCCAGTTTCGAGATGCCGGCCTGCTTGATGTGCAGTACGTCT
>Ga0114945_10002677_pt1 | contig 10313 bp, 11 predicted proteins | sample OV2TP3_FD_87194 | JGI IMG/M metagenome (GOLD analysis project Ga0114945, IMG submission 87194) | Hot spring microbial communities from Beatty, Nevada to study Microbial Dark Matter (Phase II) - OV2 TP3 | ecosystem: Environmental > Aquatic > Thermal springs > Hot (42-90C) | place: USA: Beatty... | reverse complement strand
GCGTGCCGCATCACTACTTCGAGGAGGTCGGCCGGCGGGTCGGTACCGTCACCGGGGCGCTCCTCATCAAGCAGTCCCCGAAGGGCGCGGGGATCGACCTCGTGAAGCAGAGGCTCGCGGTGGCGGCCAACGTCATCCACTCGCTCGACGCGGCGCACATGATGCTGACCGTGGTGGCGCTCCGCGCGGCCGGGCTCGCCGATTACGCGATGGTCCACGACAGCTACGCCGTCCACGCCTGCGACGTGGACCTCATGGCGCGCATCTTGCGCGAGCAGTTCATCCGCGTCCACACGGAGTTCACGCTGGCGAAGCTCTACGAGGACCTCAAGCGCCAAGCGCCGGGGATCGAGCTTCCGCCGCCGCCGACGCTCGGAACGCTCGATCTTGCGCAGGTGCGGGCGTCCGAGTACTTCTTCAGCTGATCTCTTCCGCGCGAGCGGAGGCGAGCGCAGCCATTCCCTTCGCGCGAGCAGCATGCGTCGCGAGCGATCCCTTCCCTTCGCGCTTCGCGACAGCTCTATCTCTCCGCCCCCTCGTCCTCGCCGCCCGTCCCGGACTCCGGAAGAGCGGACGAGGCCCTCCTTTCCCCCTGCTGAAGGCCGTTGGCGGCCTTTCCGGAAGGCGCTGTTGGAAACGCCCGTGGAGTCAATTGTAGCGCTGAGAAGAAGAACCGAAGACCGCTACCCCAATCCCCGTAACTCCTGGTCCATAAGTCTTCGGATTCTACCGCTCTCCAGGGGCCGGAGATGGATCGGAGTTGAACAAGTCATCCGGGCCGGCCTGTCACCGACCGGTCTTCGAGCCGCGCAACTTCCGGTACAGCGTGCCGCGATCGATCTCGAGCATCCGGGCCACCCTGGCCTTGTTGCGGCCCAACTGCTCGTACGCCCACCGCACGTATTCGGTCGTGTGCTCGGCCAGGGGAAGGACCTTCGGGGACGACCCGGTCGGAGGGGCGCCGGGCGCGACCTGAGGTGCGCCTTCGACCAGACCTGTGAGGTCGGCAAGTTCGATGACTTCTCCCGGGCGCTTCATCGCGACTGTGCGATAGATGACGTTCTCCAGTTCCCGCACGTTCCCGGGCCAGGAGTGAAGGGTCAGTGCCTCCAGGACTCCGGGGGCAAACCCGCCGAGGGGTCGGGACATCTCCTTACTGTATTTCCGGAGAAAGTGCTCCGCCAGGAGTGGAATGTCGGATCGCCGCGCCCGCAGGGGAGGGAGGTAAATCGGAAAGACGTGGATCCGGTAGAAGAGGTCCTGACGAAACCGCCCTGCCCGAACCTCAGCAATCAGATCGCGATGGGTCGCGCTGATAAGGCGGAAGTCGACGCGAGCCGAGCCCGTGGATCCTACCCGCTGGAGCGTCTTCTCCTGAAGGACGCGGAGGACCTTGCCCTGTACCGACAGCGGCAGGTCTCCGATCTCGTCGAGGAAGAGCGTTCCGCCGTTGGCGGCCTCGATGTACCCGATCCGCTCTCCGGCTGCGCCCGTGAACGCACCCCGAGCGTGGCCGAACAACTCGCTTTCGATCAGGCTTTCGGGGATCGAAGACGGGTTGACCGCGATGAACGGCCCTTCTTTCCGACTCGAATCGCGGTGAATGGCCATTCCCACCCGCTCCTTGCCCGTGCCGCTTTCACCGTAGATCGCGACGGGGACGGAGGACGCGGCCGCGCGAGAGATGAGGTAAAACACCTGGCGGATTTCGTCGCTCGTGCCGATGAAGTCCGGGAAACTGAGGCCGTGCTGCGTCTCCAACTGCCGCTGGCGCTCCTCCCGGAGGTAGTGAACCTCCCGGGCATGAGCCATCTGAAAGGCGGCGTGGTCCACCCGGAGGGGTTGAACCAGGAACCCGTCCACTCCAGCCTTCATCGCCGCGCGGTCGTGGTCGCGGAGTTGGGCGTCGGTAACGACCAGAAGAGACATCCGGGGATGGGAGGCACGGAAATCTCGAACCAGTTCCGCCAATGGATCCAAGGACAGATCGACGATCACGAGCCGGAAAATCGCATCCCCCAGGAGCTTTCGTGCATCGGCGGGCGTGTGAGCGACGAGGAGATCGAACTTCTCCAGAGTGGCGGCCGCCCGCTTCAAGACCCGTACGACGGACGGCTCCCTTACGCACGCCAGGACCCGAAACTGAAACACCCTTGACTGTAGCATATCACTACGGTATTTCGCAGCGACTGTTGCGTTTCACAACATCTCCACCCCTGAAAGGGCACGAAAATCCACGCAGTCTGGAAGCAACTGCTTTGCCATGCTGGGTCCTTTGGCGGAAGCGGGCGCTCCGACAGGCACCTTCCCGGGGACGGCGTTTCCGGTGCCGCAACGACCGCAACCATCTCCCCGAGGTTCTTCTCTCTCAGTGTCATCGACTTGTGAGCCGAAGAGTGGCCTCGCGATCCACTCCTCCCGCGGCCGTACGTTCGCGCCGGCGCGCGTCCTCGTTCAACGCTCCTCCGGGCCGCGCTTCGCGTGCCCCGCAAGAAGGGAAGTGGCTCTTTCAAGAGGTGTTTGACTGCAGACCCTTGGTGCCTGGCACGGCGCTTGCCATACCCGAAGTCATGATCCGACGAATCCTGGTTGGACTCGGCGGCCATCCGTTCGCGAGGAGCGCCGCGGAGTGCGCGGTGGATCTGGCCCGGCGCCACGGCTCCTCCCTGACGGGTCTGGCGATCGTGGACGTGGATTACATCCAAGACTCCGTCGTGCCGATTCGACTGCGGGTCAGTCCATACGGGACTCGGGCCGCCCAGCGGGCAGTCGACGAGGTGGAGCAGGCCGCCCGCGCGGCGGTGAGGGAATTCCGCCGCATATGCACGGCCGGGGACTGCCGTCACGAAACCCTCCAAGTGGCCGGCCATCCGCTGAATGCCCTCCTCGAGCAATGGCGACTTCACGATCTGGTCGTGTTGAGCATGCGCGGCTTCTTCGAAAGCCGCTTCGCGCGCGAGCCCCAAAACGCGATCTTCCGGCTGCTCGCGGGAGGCGTCTCTCCGATCCTCACGGTAGCCGATCCGGTTTCAGAGGTCCGCCGCGCCTTGATCGCCTACCACGGCACACGGGACGCCGCCAAGGCGATGAAGCAGTTCGTGCAGTTCCGCCTCTGGCCTGAGCTGGAGTTGCATGTGGTCTGCCTGGAACGGCCTCAAGAGGAGGCCCGAAGGCTTCTTGGGGAGGCGGCTCAGTATTGCGGCGCGCACGGCTTCGAGGTGCAGACCCACTTCGATCCGGGGCCCGCACGCCACAGGCTCCTTCCGCTGGCGACGGACCTTGGAGCGGACGTGATCGTGTTGGGAAGCAGCCCCCGTAGCTTGATCCTTCGCCACATCCTCGGCGACACGCTTCTGACGGCCATTCGTTCCTCGGATGTTCCGCTGTTTCTGTCGCACTGAGGAGGAGGAAGCGGTGCTTCGCGGCCTGTCTCTGTTCGCGGTGCTGCTGGTCTTCTGGCTCGCCCTGTCCGGGAAATGGGACCTCAGGCTCGGTTCCGACCGGTACTTGACGGCCTGCGGAGTCGCCTCGTGCCTCCTGGTCACCTGGCTCTCCCGCAGACACAAGCTCCTGGACGAGGAAGGGCACCCGGTGCATCTCGCCCTTCGCCTCCCGTTCTATGCGACCTGGCTCTTCTGGGAGATTATCCTGGCCAACATCGACGTCATCTGGAGGATCTGGAGCCCGGGGATGAAGATCTCCCCCCGCGTCGTCTCGATCCCCTTCCGCACGAAGACCGATCTGGGCGCGGTCATCTATGCCAATTCGATTACCCTCACGCCGGGGACCGTGACGATCGGCGTCGATCCCGAGAAGGGTGAGATGCTGGTCCACTGCCTCACGAAAGAAGCCGAGGAAGGCCTGCGGTCGGGCGGCATGCTCCGCAAGGTGCTTCGGCTGGAGGGGAGTGAGCCGTGAACCTGCACGCGGTGAACCTCGCGGCGGGATGCGTGGTCATCCTCGGGATCTCCCTGGTGCTGTTCCGCGCGATCCGGGGCCCGACGTCCTACGACCGAGTGCTCGCGATGAACGTGATCGGCACGAAGGCGGTGCTGCTGGTGGCGCTCATCGGGTTCATCACGGGCCGACCGGAGTTCCTGGACATCGCGCTCCTGTACGCGGTGATCAACTTCGTGGCGACGATCGCGATTCTCAAGTTCGTCGAATACCGGCGGTTGGGATGACGCATTGGATCGACTGGACGAGCACGGCGCTGCTGTTGCTTGGGAGCTTTGTGCTCCTCAGCGGCGCCGTGGGTCTGATTCGCTTTCCCGATTTCTACAGCCGACTCCACGCGGCGGGGAAAAACGATTCGCTGGCGTTGATCTTATTCATGATCGGCCTGCTCCTGCAGTCGTTCCGGTACGGGACGGTGGGGCTCAGCGCCGGCATCCGGCTGGTGCTGATCGTCGCCTTCATCCTGGTAACTTCTCCGGTCGCCACCCACGCGCTGAGCCGCGCGGCGTGGATCGACCGCGTACAGCCTTGGAGGCGGGAGGGCACGAATGACTGATTACGTCCTCCTCGACGTGCTTCTCCTTGCGCTTCTCACGATCACCGCGGTCGCGGCCGTCGCGATGCGGAATCTCTTCGCCTCGACGGTGATCCTGTCGATCTACAGCTTCCTCATGGCCTGCGTCTGGTCGAACATGGATTCGCAGGACGTCGCGCTCACGGAGGCGGCCGTCGGGGCGGGCGTGTCGACGATCCTCCTGCTGGGGACGATTCTCCTCGTGGGTTCGCGGGAGAAGCCCGAACGGGCCGTCCACTGGCCTGCGCTGCTCGCGGTGACCGCGGTCGGGGCGGCACTCTTGTACGGAACCGCGGACATGCCGCGATTCGGCGATCCGCAGTCCCCGGCGAACTCCAGCCGCGTCTCGAAGGGGTACATCCTCCAGGACGTTCCGAAGGTTGCCGACGCCGCGGGACACCATACGGGACCGCGGTCCGAAGGGAACTACTTCCACGACCACGTCCCGAACATGGTGACCGCGGTGATCGTCTCCTACCGCGCTTACGACACGATGTTCGAGACGGTCGTGATCTTCATCGCGGGACTCGGGTTGATCCTCTTCCTGCGGAGGAGAACGTCGTGAAGGACCAGCATATCCTCCGCGTCGCGACGAAGATCATGTTCCCGTTCATCCTCGTCTTCGGGCTCTACGTGATCTTCCACGGCGACTTCTCGCCCGGCGGCGGCTTCCAAGGCGGTTGCGTGATCGCGGCGGCCTTCATCCTCTACGGCCTCGTCTACGACGCGCCGGCCATGAGGAGAATCCTGCCGCGGGGGGTCTCCGACACGTTGATGTGCCTCGGCGTGCTCGTGTATGTCGCCGCGGGCGCTTGGAGTCTCTTGTCCGGATACCGCTTCCTCGACTGGGCGGCGCTCAGTCCCGCCGATCCGGGTTCGGGCGAGCCGTGGGGAATGGGTGTGGTGGAGTACGGGGTCGGTCTCACGGTCGCCATGGTCATGATCACGCTCTTCAACGAGGTGTCCGGATGAACTGGCTTGCACGCTACAACGACTGGGTCGCGATTCTTCTGATGATGATCGGCCTCTACGCGATCGTCGGGCGGAAGAATCTCGTGAAGAAGCTCATCGGCCTGAGCCTATTTCAGACCGGCATCTTCCTGTTCTTCATCAGCATCGGCAAGGTTGACGGCGGGACGGCTCCCGTCTACTTCGAGCCTGCGGGGCGCGACTGGGTTCGGTACAGCAACGCGCTCCCCACTGCGCTCATCCTCACGGGCATCGTCGTGTCGGTCAGCACGCTCGCCGTGGCGCTCGCGATCACCGTGAGCCTGCACCGCGCGTACGGGACGGTCGAGGTGGACGAAATCGAGAAAGCCGATCAGGATGCTCCGTCATAACCTGCCCGCACTGATCGTCGTCGTGCCCTTGCTGGGCGGGATCCTCACGCCGATCCTCTTCCGTCGCGGCGCGAGGCCCTGGGCCTGGGCGACGTTCGTCGTGGCGTCGACGTTTGCGCTTTCGGTCGCGCTTCTCCTCCAGGTCCGCGGCGTCCTGCCGGCCTGGAGCGCCTACCCGAGCTATCCGATGGGAAGTTGGCCGATCCCGTGGGGGATCGAGCTTCGCCTCGACCCGCTCGGTGCCTTCGTCCTCGTCATCATTTCCTTGGTCGCGACGGTCGTCACGTTCGCGGCCCGCCGGAGCCTCGAGCGCGAGATCCCGGAGGACCGCCGGCACTTCTTCTACGCGGTGTGGATTCTCTGTATCACCGGATTCCTCGGGATCACGATCACCGGCGATGCGTTCAATGTCTACGTCCTCCTCGAGACCGCCTCACTCGCCTCCTACATCCTTGTGGGCATGGGGCGCGACCGAGACCGGCGCGCCCTCAAGGCGAGCGTCAACTATCTGCTGCTCGGATCGATCGGCGCGTGCCTGATCCTCCTCGGCATCGGCTACATCTACATGGTGACGGGAACGCTCAACATGGCCGACATGGCGGCGCGTCTGGGGGAGATCCGCGCGAAGTGGGAGGGCGGCGAGATGATCTACCGCCGGACCGTAATGGTGGCGGTGGCGTTTTTCGCCGTGGGTATTGGTCTGAAGCTGGCGCTCTTCCCGCTCCACGCGTGGCTGCCCGACGCCTACACGTACGCTCCCTCGATGGCCTCGGCGCTTCTCGCCGGGATCTCGACGAAGGTCGGCGCCTACGTCGCGATGCGGTTCTTCTTCACGGTCCTCGGACCGGAGGTGAGCTTCCGGCCGATACCGACCGGGACGATCCTCCAGTGGTGCGCGGCGGCCGGGATCGTCTACGGCTCCCTGATGGCCCTCCGGCAGACCGAGGTCAAACGGATCCTGGCGTATTCGAGCGTGGCGCAAGTCGGGTACATCGCCCTCGGGATCGGAATCGCGACCCCGACGGGGCTCCAGGGCTCGATCGTCCATCTTCTCAACCATGCGATCACGAAGAGCGGTCTCTTCGTCGCCCTCGCGGCCGTCGCGCTCCAGGCGAAGGGGACGACGCTGGTGGACCTGCGCGGACTCGGCCGCAGGATGCCGGTGACCATGGCGGCGTTCACCGCGGGCGGGTTGGGGCTGATCGGCATCCCCATGACCGCCGGGTTCGTCAGCAAGTGGTATCTCGTGAAGGCCTCGATCGAACAGGGTCTGATCCTCCCGGTCGTCGCGGTCGTGGTCGGGTCCCTTCTCGCGCTGGCCTACGTGTGGCGCGTGGTCGAGGCGGTCTATCAGCCCTCCGCGGATCCGGGAGTGCGCGAGGCGCCCTGGAGCGTGGTCGTCTCGACGTGGATTCTCATAGGCGCGAGCCTCTTCTTCGGCCTCCACGCGACGCTCACGTCGCGGCTGTCGCTCGAGGCGGCGCACGCGCTCCTGAGGGGCGGACCGTGAACGCGGGACATCTCGCCGCCCTGGCGTTCCTGCTCCCGCTCCTGGGGACGGCGCTCGTCGTCCTCTGCGGGCGGCGCCCAAACCTCCGGGAGGCGATGACGATCCTCACGGGCCTCGCGACCTTCGTGCTGGTGGCGAGTCTGGTCCCCCGACTTCACGCGGGCGAGTCGATCCGAATGGACTTCTTCGAAGTCCTGCCGGGCCTGCCGCTGGCGTTCGACGTCGAACCGCTCGGTCTGCTCTTCGCGCTCGTCGCGTCGGGCCTGTGGATCCTGACCTCATGCTACTCCATCGGGTACATGCGCGCGCATCATGAGGAGCACCAGACGCGGTTCTATGCGTTCTTCGCGATTGCGATCTCCTGCGCGATCGGGATCGCGTTTTCCGGAAACGTCTTCACGCTCTTCCTCTTTTACGAGGCGCTGACCCTCTCGACGTATCCGCTGGTGACGCATCACGGCAGCGAGGCGGCCGCGAAGGCGGGACGGGCGTATCTGGGCATCCTCGTCACTACGTCCGTGGCGTTCCTGTTTACCGGCATCGTGTGGACGTGGATCATCGCCGGAACCGTCGAGTTCCGGCCGGGCGGGATTCTCCAGGGGAAGACGAACCCCCTGACCGCCGCGGTCCTCCTCGGGCTCTATGTGTTCGGCACCGGCAAGGCCGCGGTCATGCCGTTCCATCGTTGGCTTCCCAACGCCATGGTGGCCCCCACACCGGTGAGCGCGCTGCTCCACGCGGTCGCCGTCGTGAAGGCCGGCGTGTTCACCGTGCTCAAGGTGACGGTGTACGTCTTCGGGATAGACTTCCTGCGCGAGACGGGGGCGAGCGCCTGGCTGGCTTGGGTCGCCGCGGCCACGATGATTCTGGCGGGGCTCGTCGCGCTCACGCGGGATGGCCTGAAGGAGCGGCTGGCCTATTCGACGATCAGCCAGCTCGCGTACATCGTGCTCGGCGCCATGGTGGCGCACCGGCTCGGGATCATCGGCGGCGCGCTCCACATCGTTGCACACGCGTTCGGCAAGATCACCCTCTTCTTCTGCGCGGGCGGGATCCTCGTGGCGACGCACAAGACGAAGGTGAGCGAACTCGACGGCCTCGGCCGGACCATGCCGGTCACGATGTCGGCGTTCTTCCTCGCCTCGCTCAGCGTCATCGGTCTTCCGCCGTTCGGCGGATCCTGGAGCAAGCTCCTCCTCGCCATGGGGGCGGTCCAGGCGGGGCACGCACCGCTCGCGTGGTTGCTCCTGGCGGGGTCGCTCCTGAGCGCCGCCTATCTCCTGCCGATCTCGGCCCGCGCCTTCCTCGCCCCCCCGAAGGACGACCACCGTCAGGAGGCCCCCGCGATGTGCCTCGGACCGATCTGTTTCACGACGGCCGGCGCGCTCGCGCTCTTCTTCCTTTCCAACCCGATCCACCGCCTGCTGGAGGGCATCCGATGACTCCCGGCGAGAAGAAACGCTGGCTCGACGACCCGCGAAGCGTGCGGAAGATTGTGTGGAGTCTGTTCTCGGCGTGCATCGGACTTTTCCTCGCGGATGCGCTCTATCACAAGCACCCCCATTTCCCGTGGGAGGGCTGGTTCGGCTTCTACGCGCTGTATGGCTTTGTCGCCTGCGTGCTCCTGGTCCTGGCGGCGAGGCAACTTCGCAAGGTCGTGACGCGCGACGATGACTACTATGACCGCTAGCGTTCCCCCTGGACTCCTGATGATCGCGGGCGCGGCGCTCCTGCCGTTGGCCCGGGGGCCCGTACGGCAGGCGCTGACGCTCCTCCTCCCCGCAGCCAGTCTCGTGTTGCTGCTGCTCCACCCGAAGGGCGAGTTTCTGCCCGTGAGGCTCTTCGACCACTCCCTTCTGCTCGTCCGCGTCGACCGGCTGAGCTTCCTCTTCGGGCTGATCTTCCACATCGCCGCGATCCTCGCGGCGATCTACGCGCTCCACGTGAAGGACATCGTACAGCAGGCGGCCGGGCTCGCGTATGCGGGGTCCGCGATCGGCGCCGTGTTCGCGGGTGACCTCGTAACTCTCTTCGTCTGGTGGGAGATCGCGGCCCTCTCCTCGGTCTTCCTCATCTGGGCGACTCGCACGGAGCGGAGCCGGAGGGCCGGTCTTCGCTATCTGATCTACCAGCTAGCCTCAGGCGTGCTCCTCCTGGCGGGCGTCGTCGGGTACGCGGTGAAGACCGGCTCCGTCCGCTTCGACCGGATCGGGACGGACGCGCCCGGCGGGTGGCTTCTCCTGGCGGCGATGGGAATCAAGTGCGCGTTCCCGCTCGCGCACACGTGGCTCACCGACGCGTATCCCGAGTCCACTCCGACGGGCGCCGTGTTTCTGAGCGCGTTCACGACCAAGCTGGGCGTCTACGCGCTCGCCCGCGGATTCCCCGGAACCGAGATCCTCATCTGGATCGGCGCGGCGATGACCGCCTTCCCGATCTTCTACGCCGTGATCGAGAACGACCTGCGCCGGGTCCTCGGATACTCGATGATCAACCAGATCGGGTTCATGGTCGTGGGCATTGGCGTCGGCACCGATCTGACGCTGAACGGCGCGGTCGCACATGCGTTCGCGGACATCCTGTTCAAGGGACTCCTGTTCATGGCGATGGGGGCGGTCCTCCTTCGCACCGGGACCGCGAACGGCAGTGACTTGGGCGGCCTCTACCGCACGATGCCCTGGACAACGTTCTTCTGCGTCATCGGGGCAAGCTCGATCTCGGCGTTCCCGCTCTTCTCCGCGTTCGCGACGAAATCGATGATCATGACCGGGGTCGGAGACGCGCATCTCGGGACCGTCTGGCTGGTGCTCCTGTTCGCCTCGGCGGGCGTGTTCCACCACGCCGGCATCAAGATTCCGTTCTTCGCGTTTTTCGCGCACGACTCCGGGAAACGACCCGAGGAAGCGCCGTGGAACATGCGCGTCGCCATGGG